>ERZ791624.236-NODE-236-length-41213-cov-11.595340_pt1 | contig 41213 bp, 27 predicted proteins | sample MGYA00510058_ERZ791624 | MGnify/ENA primary metagenome ERZ791624 (study PRJEB30046, sample SAMN00715158) | human gut metagenome | study: EMG produced TPA metagenomics assembly of the A metagenome-wide association study of gut microbiota in type 2...
TTACACGGTAAATCCACGAATTTACATTCGCGGAGGTCACTTCATATTGTCTATTCTTTTTTACAGCATCAATACTGTCACCAACGTTGTCTAAAAGAACTGCTGAAATTTTTTTCAGGTTGGAAATAAGTCTGTTAAACTCTTTATTGTTTTCTGAAACATATGACAATTCTATTCCGTACATAAGATTGTCAAAACGTCTTGAGCGTATATCATCTTCAGAAGGTACAAGAAGTTCACCTATCTGGCTGTTCAAATCCTCAATTATTTCATCAGTAAGCTCTGTAAATGTATTTTCATCTGAATACTTTCTGATAGCTCCCAAATGAGTTTTAGCCATAAAGGTTTCCTGATTTATCTCTCGAACCTTGCCTGTAAGCGCCTTTACAGTTTCATCACAATATTCTTTTGAATCAAAATTTCCATTACCAGTAAGAGCTTTAAGTAGTTTTGCACGTATAACGAAAGTTCTGTGTTCAAGTGAAATCTGTAATTTTCCATCAAGACCGTGAGGATTTTCTTCAAAAAAGTCGAAGTTTCTGCAGGCATCAATGATTACAAAGTATTTTTTATCATCACCGTCAATGAGTCCATCACATTTTCTGGTGCCTCTGCCTATCATTTGCCAGAATTTTGCATAGCTGTAGACAGGTTTGAAGAACACAAGATTCAGACATTCGGGCACATCTATACCGGTGTCCAGCATATCCACAGATACTGCAATCTGAGGATCTTTATGTGGATTTTTGAACTTGTCTATCAGGTTGTCATGAAATTTGATCTGATTGTCGATAACCTGACAGAACTCTCCTCCTAAATATGGATAATCCTGATTGAATGTTTCTACAATTTCTTCAGCGTGCTTATGATTTCTGGCAAAAATTATGGTCTTACCTACCTTGTCTCCACATTCAATTTTTAGTCCGTAGTCCATAAGAGCAGAGATGACCTTTCTTATAGTGTCCCGGTTAAACAGCCACTTATTGATGGCATCACTGTTAACCTCCTCAACGTAGTGTTCCTCGTCATCAGCAAAAGCCTCATCCCATCTTTCTTTATCCTCATCAGACAGCTCTTTGTATTTAATACCGTTGAGCATGAAGTCTGTATTAAACTTGATGGTATGAAAATCTACAAGGTATCCGTCGTTAACGGCAGTTTCAAGAGGGTAGTAGTAAGTTGGATCTCCTACATCTAAACCAAACTCCTGATAGGTATTTTTATCAATTTCTTTCTTTGGTGTTGCTGTCAGTCCCACCAGCAGTGAGTCAAAGTACCTGAAGATTTCTTTATACTTATTATAAATTGAGCGGTGAGCTTCATCGCAGATGATTAGACTGAAATGTCCACTCGTAAACAGTCGTTTTCCGTCTTCAAAGACAGTATCAATGGTACTTATCATGGTCTGATAAGTAGAAAATATTATTCTTGCCTTGGGATCTCTATCCTCTTTTTTCGATTCGCAAAGGTTAGCCAGAGTTTGAGACTTTAGATATGTTTTTGCAGCAGAATATGCCTGTGATACAAGTGAGGTTCTGTCAGCAAGAAACAGTACATTCTTAATCCAGTTCTTTTCTGCAAGTACCTTAATCAGCCCTAAAATAGTTCTGGTTTTACCACTTCCTGTAGCCATCACCAGAAGTGCTTTTCTGTAGTTCTTTGAAAAATGTTCACAGACAGAATTTATTGCTTCTTTCTGGTAGTATCTTTCACAGATGTCATTCAGACTGTAATCAGACAAAAGCTGTTTATGTGTACTTCTGTATATTAAAAACTGCAGATCTGTTTTTGAATAAAACGAGGATATTTCGCGCTCAGGATAATTCTCATCATAGAGAATATGAATCGATGAACCGTTGGAAGTAAAAATTACAGGTCTGACTCCATACTTTATCTTCATATTGTCAGCATAGATTTTGGCTTGTTCTCTGCCTGTTTCTACAGTAACATCCTTTCTTTTTGCTTCTACAACTGCCAGAGGTTTTCCATCATCGTCATAGAGAACATAATCCAGAAATCCAGTTCCGCTAGCATTGTGCATGCCTTCAACCAGAACTTCCTCTTTCCAGTCTATTCCTTTAACCCATCCGGCATCAGCAAGCATGATATCAATATAAGCACGTGTTTGAGCTTCTGTGAGAGGCGGATTTTTTGGTTCCTTGTAATTTTGTGAATTCTCTTTTCTTGCTGCTGTTAAGCGCTCTTTCTGCTCAAGGGTGATCTTGGAAAGAGCATCGTTCTGTTTTTGTAAATTCAGATTCTGCTCTGTAAGAGCTTGAATTTTTTCTTCATAGGAAATGACGAGTTCTTTTGACTCTGTTTCCTGAGTATTACCAGCATTGATAGCATTCTCTCTACTGAAAGAATGCGGTGTTTGATCATCACCGTAATTCTGATTAATCCAGTCAAAAAAGACAAAAAGTGTGTTTAAAACCAGAAGGGCAGTTTCCTGATTGAAATTTCTCTGACCATGAGCAGCCTGGTTACCAGCTTTTCTTATAAGATTCAGATTGGTGCTTAAAGATTCACCTATGATTTTTCTGAATCTGAAATTGTTCATGAGTCCGCACAGATCAGCACCTTCAGGTTTTAGCAGTTCATCATCAACGTTATACATCCAGTTGATGGCAAGCTCTAAAGCTCTTCTGCACTGAGTAATAGCTAAACTAGGATCAATGCTCAAACATTTCTCTGCATTCACAGCTGCAGATGCAAAGCTTTTAAATAAAACCTGTTTGGTTAAGAAATCAAAATTACTCATGCTTGACTACCAAAGTTAACTATACCTTACCAACTAAATCCTCTAGAGCCTTTTGGATTATAAGTTTTGATTTGTCTACCTGAGCTAAGAAATTTCTATATTCTTCTTGTAGTTTCATTGGCGGTACAGGAATTTCAATTTTAAGTAGATCTGATTTAGTCAAACTAGGAATAGTAACAGTCTTATTCAATCGCTGAAAATCAAATAGTTCGCAAAATTTATATAAATATTCAACATTAATATCTTTGTTATTAGGCTCTAAACCAAATGCTGTATCAACATTCCAAAATTTAGTTTTCATTAAAATGGGATTGTTTATATTGCCTTTTCTGCCTATTATTACTGAATTTTCTTTAGTTAAGTACTCATTGGTTTTACCGATTTTCCCCCCACTTCCACAAATTGGATATATCCCATTTTCGCATTCCACTTTTTTTTGATTTTTACCATTCACGATATTTAAAACGTCAGACCACCTTTTTGTTGGCCATGTTTTTTTATTATTAATTACATCTCCAAACATCTCGATAAATCGGGATTTTTTCAATAGCTCAAATTTTTCAAGGATCTGCTGAAGCAAAAATTTTGATTTGTCGATTTGTATATGGAACTCCTCATATTGTTTTTGAAGAGTCATCGGAGGAAGTACTATTTGTAAATCTTTTAACTTTTCAATTGTCAGTGCTGTATATGCTGAGCCATTTGCATTTTCGACCTTATATTTTTCGATTAGCATTTCTAAAAGCTTTTTTAAAAATAAAGGATTGAACTCCTTTGTCCTAATATATACTAAGTTTCCATCTTTATAGTAAAATGGTTTGCTATTAGGAACTATCCAAAATTTTCCAATAGTTCCAACCGCAGTCATAAGAATATCTCCAGGAATTGGAATTCCAAATTTTTCTTTTATTTCTTGATAACGTTTCTTAGAAATATATAGTTCAACAGAAGGTTTTTCTCCCATTCCTAGTTCAATAATTTCTTTGCTTCTATAAAAAGGGATACCTTCAGTTGTATACTCGTTAGCAAAAATACGCTTGCTTGATCCAATAACTGATTTATTACCTAATTTTGTTTTTTCCCATCGTTTGTTGTTTGTTGCTACATTTCCAAACATCTCGATAAATCGGGATTTCAATAGTGACATATTTCTCTCCCTATTTATCGGTGTTATAGCTGTTTTCAAGCATTTGTTTTAAAATCTCGAGCTCTTTATGATACTCAGCCTCGAGTTGGCAAAGATCTTTCATGATTTCTTCAGAGGAAGGAAGTTGCTCTTCTTCATAAACAACTTCTCTGTATTTGTTAAATGAAAGATCATAGTCATTTGCAGCAACTTCTTCTTTAGGAACAAGGAAACTCTGATCTGTTCTTGCTCTTTTTTCTTCATTTATCAGATCGCCATACCTTTTAATAACATCAGGAATATCGTTTTCTTCAATTGGCTGTCTTTTATCATCGAGACTGTAACCATCAGAGTGCAGATCGTAGAACCAGATCTTGTCGGTACCGCCATTGCCTGTTTTTACAAAGATTAAAATAGCTGTAGATACACCCGCATAAGGTTTAAATACACCTGAAGGTAGAGAAATAACCGCTTTTAGGCAGTTGTTTTCAATGAGTTCTTTTCTTATATCTGTGTGTGCTTTGCTGCTACCGAATAACACTCCATTAGGAACAATAACAGCTGCTCTACCACCGATTTTCAGTAATTTCAAAAATTGAGCAATAAAGAGCAATTCTGTCTTACTGGTTTTGGCTACTGCTGCCAACTCTGGATGAATTGTGTTTTTATCAAGACTGCCTTTAAAGGGCGGATTTGCCAAAATAACAGAGTACTTATTCTTTTCATCAACCTGATTTGCCTCAGGAATTGTAAGTCCGTTCTTATAGTTGATATTTGGATCTTCAATATGATGTTGCATCAGATTCATAGCTGCAATTTCTAGCATTGTTCTGTCAGTATCATAGCCAGTGAACATAGTAGAGTTGAAACGCTGATTATTCTCTTTTTTGAGTAAATCGTTTTTGAAGTTTTCTCTAATGTACTTACCAGCTTCTATAAGAAAACCTGCAGTACCACATGCAGGATCACAGATATTATCTCCTAATGTAGGTTTTATCAGTTCAACCATCATTCTGATAATATGGCGAGGGGTTCTAAACTGACCTAGTTTATCTGATGAACCTAGCTTGCTTAGCATATACTCATAAATGTCACCCATGGTGTCCTGATCTTTAAGCTCTTCTTTCATAGTCTTGTAAAGATCATCCATATAGGTGATAACGGCAACTAATTTCTGTGGAGAATCAATTTCAAACTTAGCATTCTGCATATACCTTGAAAAGGCAGTCTTACTGTTGCCACCTAATGTCTTTATGAGTGGAAAAATTTCATTTTCAACAGTGTTCTTAAGTTGTACTGGCTCCATATGAATAAGATGAGACCATCTGTAGTCTTCATGGCCATCAAATATGGATTTGTAAGGAATATTTAACAGGCTGGCACTTTTGGCCTTTGTCTCGTCCCAGTCTCCGAGATCATGAATGAACATAAGGTAGGTTATTTGTTCAATAACCTTTAACGGATTGCTGATACCACCTGAGTAGAAGATATCCCAAAGGCCATCAACCTTATTTTTCAAAGTACCTGTAATCATCATAAATTCCTAAATTTTTTATCGAAACATATAAATTATAAACGCAAAACTTTCACATTCAAATTCTACGAGGTTAAAAATGTCAAACAACAATCACATTATTTCAGAAATTGAACAGTACATGTTGCCGTATCTTGATAACGAACAGCTTGAACACCTCCGCAAAATTTTGTCATCACTACTTATTGATCAGAAAAAAACAACAGATGAAGCAGATAAAACATCTAAAAATGAATCAATTAATAATGAATTGTTTATAGATAATTTTTTATCAGCAAAAAGAGTCGAAGGCTGTTCATGCAAAACATTAAAACTATATAACTCCACCTTAAAAAAGGCTTTTGCTTCAATTGATAAGACTGTAAAGAAAATCACAACTGAAGATCTTCGAAAATACCTTGATGAATATTCAAAAAATAATAAAGCCGGTAAAGTTACTATTGATAATATGAGGCGTATTCTTTCTTCATTTTTTAACTGGCTTGAAGAAGAAAACTACATCATAAAAAGTCCTGTAAAGCGAATACACAAAGTACGCACCGGAAAAACTGTCAAAGCTACATTTTCAGATGAGATGCTCGAACAGATGCGTGATTGTTGCAAAACTAACAGAGATCTGGCGATTATAGATCTTTTAAGTTCTTCCGGTATGCGTGTCGGGGAACTTGTACATCTGAACAGAGATGACATTGATTTTACAAAACGAGAATGTATTGTTTTCGGAAAAGGTAGCAAAGAGCGCAGAGTGTATTTTGATGCCAGAACCAAACTTCATCTTGAAAAGTACCTTGAAACTAGAGCTGATACTAACCCAGCTCTTTTTATATCGTTGAATAAGCCTTGTAAAAGATTGCAGATTGCAGGTATTGAAATAATGGTGAGAAATTTAGGAAAAAGTTGTGGCATCTCAAAAGTTCATCCTCATAAATTCAGAAGAACTCTGGCTACAATGGCAATTGGTAAAGGAATGCCTGTCGAACAGGTTCAACATTTATTGGGTCACGCCAGCATAGAAACTACCATGCAGTATGCGATGGTGGATGAAAACAATGTAAAACTATCTCACCAAAAGTTCCTTGCATGATTGAATTAAATCCCGATTTATCGAGTTAATTGGCAATATTCAAAATCCAAAATATCAGCTTGTAGAGTTAAATGAAATTTGTGAATTCATTAAAGATGGAACTCATCAAACTCCAATATATACTGAAGACAGAGTAAATGGATTCAAATTTTTATCATCTAAGGATGTAACCTCGCAGAAGATTAATTGGTCAAACATAAAATATATACCAAAAGAATTACATGAACAGTTGTATGCAAAGTTATCTCCTAAGAGAGGAGATATATTACTAGCAAAAAATGGCACAACAGGAGTTGCTGCTGTAGTTGATTCAGATGAAATTTTTGACATTTATGTAAGTCTAGCCTTGTTGCGACCAAAGTCAGGAGTAAATGTTTCTTATTTATGCTCCGCATTAAACTCTGAAGATTTAAAACGACAATTCAATTCTTCTTTAAAAGGAATCGGTGTGCCTAATTTACATCTTAGAGAAATTAAGAAAGCAAGGATTATTTTTCCTCCGATTGATATACAGAATAAAATTTCATCTATTACAAAGCAAATCGATAAATCAAAATTTAATGTTTTTCAAGATCAAACAGCGGCGCAGGTAAAAGTAATTGTTGTTTTACATCATATTTGTTAACAGTAAAGGCTCTTTACTGATGTTTTTAACATTAAAACGGTCTATTGCCATAGAAAGGATCTTTTTAACAGACATCTTTTCATTAAGATCATCTGTTTCCTGATTTAGAAGTTTAAGACCTGTAATCAGCAGTTGCTGCGGACCTGCAAGATCAAGTACAGCAGGGGAATGGTTCTGTTTGGAGAGCTTTCTTTTGCTATCCTGCATAATCAAAGGTAAGTGCAGATAACGTGGTGCTTCTTTATCAAAGCTTTTATAAAGTGAGATTTGAGATGGCGTGATATCAATTAAATCAGCACCTCTTACAATCTCAGTTACGCCTTCTAGAATGTCATCAACAACGCAACCTAAATTGTAAGATATCACTTTGTCAGCCCTAATTAAAGTAAGTTCATTGTTTGTATAGTCAGTATGTACCTTGTTTAAAAGCACATCCACAAAGGTGTTATTACAAACGTCCTTTACCTCATAGTTTAATGCGTAGTTTGTGTTCTCTGTTTGCTGTAAATGTAAGTTCTTACAATGACAAGGTTCTATCTTTTTCATTGCCCTTGTACAGTGACAGTAATAAGCTTCACCTTTGTATATGAGCTCTTTTGCTTTTTCAAGATACACATCGGTGTGTTCTGATTGAATATAAGGAACACCATCATATTCAAAGCCTAAAGTATGAAGATCATTGATAATCAGATTGGTGTATTCTTTTTTACATCTGTAAAAATCAAGATCTTCGATTCTGAGGAGAATACGCCCGTTTTCATGACGCGCTCTAAGATAAGAACCTAAAGCTGCAACTAAAGAGCCAAAATGAAGTCTTCCTGAAGGGGATGGGGCAAAGCGTCCGATGTACATAGCTGATAAAAAAACAGGCGACATATAGTCACCTGCATTTCTTTTAAATCTGATTAGCCTTGAAGCTGTTTTTCTTTGATTTCTGCTAATGACTTGCAGTCAACGCATAAATCAGCAGTTGGTCTTGCTTCTAGACGTTTGATACCAATCTCGGTACCGCACTGTTCACAGTAACCGAACTCATCATTATCAATCTTTGCTAAAGTCTTTTCGATCTTCTTGATTAACTTACGTTCACGATCACGTGCACGTAACTCAAGAGCAAACTCTTCCTCCTGTGATGCTCTATCTAGAGGATCTGGGAAATTTGCAGCCTCGCTCTTCATATGACCTACGGTACGATCTACTTCATTGCGTAGCTGATCGCGCCATGCAGTCAGGATCTTTTTGAAATGAGCCTTCTGCTTCTCGTTCATATACTCTTCGCCAGGTTGTTCTTGGTAAGGTTCAACACCAGCGATTGCTAAAGGGCCCATAGAGTCGATTGCAGTAGCAGTCTTTTCATTGTCAGCCATATTCTTCTTCCTTAACTTAATTACTGTCCAAAAATACAGTGTAAGTATTAAGTATCATTTGTTTAAATAAAAGAACCAAATTTTTAGGTTCTCTTTGAGTGAGCAATTATGCTTTATTATTTACTATCTATCAAGGATAGATATTGATTATTTGACGCAAGATCTAAAAACACAGATAAAATCCACAATTTCATTGATGTATGTTTCGTTTTTGCTAAATATATTTTGCTTTTATCTTCTCTTAACCTTGATAAGTTCTACTTTGTATAATTAAGTTTTCATATTCCCACTATTTAAAGCGTTCTAAATCATGTTCATTTGCTATAATACAGCGTAAACTTTTTAAGAAAGAATGAAATGAATAACAATAATAGTGACGATTTTTTAAAGGGCTTTAGCGCTGTAGATTCTGAAGACCGTATTGACAGAATAGATCCTACGAAAGAAGATCCAAATCGACCAGAACCTACCTTTGGTGATCGCAGTATCTCTAATAATCTTGAGAATGATGATGGCTTTACAGAGCCTTCATTTTGTCAGAGTAATTATTCTGAGAATAACTATTCTCAAAACAATTTTTCAGATAACTCATACCAGGAGAATTCTTTTAAGCAATCAAGAAATGCCTCAAATGAGCGCGTAAATGCTCAAGATAATAACGAAAATCCAAATAAAAAGGATAAAAAGCCTAAAAAAGAAAAGAGCATTAAAAAGAAGTTAATTTATTTTGGCTTAAAGGTAGGCGTAGTTGGCGTTGTAATTTTAGCTCTGCTTTTTGTCTACTTTGACTCTGTTGTTTTATCAAAGTTTGGAGTTGATGATAAATGGGTACTACCTGCGGTAGTCTACTCACGACCTCTAGAGCTGTATCCAGATCAGAAACTGTCTTTAAAACAGATGGAGTATGAGCTAAAGCTCTTAAAATACAGAAAAGTAAATAATCCTCAAAAGCCAGGTGAGTATGCAACCAATCCTAAGACTGGTCGTGTAGTTATTCTGCGCAGACCTTTTGAATTTCCTGATGGCGCTGAAAACACGGTATCTTTATTGGTAACCTTTAACGGTCAGAGAGTAGCTCAGATCATCAATGCAGACTCTCATGAGGAATTAGGTTATGTGAGAATGGATCCAGTACTTTTAGACAGAATCAACCGTATTGATCCTAAAGAAGACAGAATCTTTATTCAGTTGTCAGAGGTACCAGAAGCTCTGGTTACAACTTTATTAGAAATTGAGGATCGTTCTTTCAGAACAAATATTGGTGTTAACTTCTTTGCTATTGCTAGAGCCTTTATAAAGAATGCTATCGCTCACTCTGTTGTTGAAGGCGGTTCTACAATTACTCAGCAGCTAGTTAAAAACTATTTTCTAAATTCTCAAAAGAGTTATACCCGTAAGTTCAAAGAGATCATCATGGCTCTTATCATGAACCATAGATATACTAAAGATCAGATCTTAGAAGCTTATATGAACGAAATTTACTTAGGTCAAAATGGACCTGCGGGTATCTATGGTTTTGGTCTTGCTTCATATTTTTATTTTGGAGTACCAATCTCTGAGTTAACTCAGGATCAGATGGCTTTACTTGTAGGTATTATTAAAGGCCCTTCTTATTATGACCCATGGAGACATCCTGATCAGGCCTTAGAAAGACGTAATACCGTACTAGCTGTTTTAAGAAATAGAGGTATCATCAACGATACCGAGTTTGAACAGTATTCAGCTAGACCTTTAGGTGTAATTAAGCGTGGTTCAATGAACTATTCTAAGACACCAGCTTTTATGGGCGTGTTAAAGAAAGAGATTTCTTCAAAGTTCGGTCCTGATTTCCTATCAGGTAACGGTATTAAGATCTTTACAAGTCTTGATCCTCAGGCTCAGCAGTCAGCTGAAGATGCTGTCCAAAATGAGTTAAACGCCATTGAAAAAGAAACAGGTCTTCGTGGTATGGAAGCTGCAATGGTGGTAAGTTCATGGCGTACAGCTGAAGTCTCTGCAGTGGTTGGCAGTAGAACACCACAGTATGCTGGCTTTAACCGTGTGATGGAAGGTAAGCGTCAGGTAGGTTCTATTATTAAGCCTTTTGTGTATTTAACTGCTTTCCATAATGGTATTCATACCGGCACTATGGTTAATGATGCTCCTATTACCGTAAAATTAGCTGACGGTAAATTATGGCAACCTCACAATGATGACAAGAAGTACCACGGCAGAATTCCTACTTATGTAGCTATGGCCCGTTCTATGAATGTACCTACAGTTAAGATTGGTATGAGAGTAGGTTTAAACCATGTAAGAGATACATTGATGAACGTTGGCATTGAGAAGAGCAGAATTCCATTCTATCCATCAATGCTGTTAGGAACCATTGAGTTAACCCCATTTGAGGTAACTCAGATTTATACAAGTTTAGCAACAGACGGTAGTTATAAAGACTTAACTACACTGCGCACTGTGGTAAAAGATGGCAAGATTGTATATGAGCGTGCCAATTCCAAAGTAAAGCCAACACTTGATCCTAGAGACTCATATCTAACCATGTATGTGATGACTGAAGCTACTAAGATAGGTACAGGACGAAGAATTGGTAGATTATTCCCAAATGTCAACATTGCAACCAAGACCGGTACTACTAATGACAGCAGAGATACCTGGTCTGTAGGTATTGATTCAGATCTGGTGGTTGCAACTTGGGTAGGCTTTGATAACAACAAATCAACAGGTCTGTTCGGTTCATCTGGTGCGATGAGAGTTTATGGCAGATTTTTACAAGAGCGTGGCGTTAACTCACTTGAGTTAAAGAAACCTGAAGGTATTAAGTTTGTAAACTTCAATAAATCAGGCAACATCGTAGCTGATACCTGTATGTTGCCAGGCTTGAACTTACTACCTGTAAGAGTAGATAAAGTAATGTACGTTGATCAGAACTGTACTATTGTTGCAGATCCAGAGCCTGTACCAGTACCATATGTTTCAAATGATTAACTTATAAACAGTCTGTTTTTTGGTTAACCCAAAAGAATGCTGATACATAAGTACCAGCCTTCTTTTTAAGTAGTTGAAATTGTCTTTTCTACTTTAGATAACTAAATTAGGCTTTAGTATTGATAGCTTTGGTTCCATCAGCTCTAACGTAGCTCTCTGGAGTTTTGCCCTGCAGAAGATAGCTGAAAGCTAAAATTTCGGCGATAATTTGGAACAGTTGCTCTGGAACCTGTTCACCTTCCTTTAAAGCTTTAAGCTCATTTAATAAAACAGGATCTTTGTGAATATAAACACCTAGTTCTTTTGCCATATCAATAATGGCTTGAGCTCTGGATTCATAGCCTAGAGCGCTTACAAAAGGAGACTTTTTCTCTTCGTTATAAGAAATGGCAACAGCAGCTGAAGCCTTCTCATAGCTGGCTTTAAAAGACAGATCTTCATCGGTAGCATTGATAAAGATGTTATCTTTATCGTCTCCATTTTGAGTTTCAGTCTCTAGTTCTTTGCCACTTTCACTGTCGACAACAGTAGCATCTAATGCTTCTTCATTAGTAGCTTTTTCGTTATCTATATTTTTATCATCGGTATTTTGCATAGTTCACCTAGATATCTACAGAGAAAGTTGAACCGTCTTTTTTAGTTCTTACTTCAACTACAGGACGATCATTCTTCTCTCTAATATGAACTTTACCCATACGAGCAGTTGCATTACGGGTGGTAATTCCAAGATCCTGTAACTTCTCTTTTAGAGTTGGCAGAGCTTCTTGGACTTTTTGCAGACCATTAAAGGTACTTGCTACAACTGAGATTTTTAGTTCTGGTAATTTAGCTTCAGCCTTGATTTCAATTGGACCTAAATTTTCAAGATCGAAGACAAAGTTTAAATGCCAGGACTTTTTACCATCCTCTTCGATTACAGGGCGAGCGTTAAAGCCTCCTTCTCGACCTCCATCATAAGTTGGAGGTAACGGTATATACTGGAATAATAATGGCAGATTTTCTTTGTTTGGATTTTGATACCTTACAATCTGATCTAAGGTTTCATCTAATAAAGATGGAATGTTGTTCTTACCTTTAGCATCAATGCTTGCTTTCATCTCGTCTAAGGTCTCATCAAATCTGTCTTCCATGAGGTCAACATCTTTCTTTAAGAACTTATCTACGGATTTACCTAATTGAGCAAATCTAATCGATAAAAGCATGAAAGCCCATTGATGAAGCGCTAAAGCCTGTGCTGAAGTAGGGGACATAGGTCCTGAGGTAAAGTTCAACCAGTTTGCTACAGAAGGTAAGTCATCGATAGGATTTTCCAACTTGTCTAAATAATTCTTAGCTTCTTCTCTTAGAGCATCAGGCAGAGCGGTATTGTTTGCCTGTACCTTTAAGCTGTACATGAGACTGTCTAAAGGAGAGCCTTTAGACATAAGAGTCATTAAATTTGGAGCAGTAGCTACAGGCGTGGTTACGCTTTCTGCTACATTTTTAGGTGATTCAACTGTTTTTTTACCAAAAATTGAAGCAATTTTTGAGAAAAAGCCTGTTTTTTCTTTCACATCAGCGACATTGTCTACCACGCTCTTTTCAGGAATAGGTTCACTTTGTCCTTGAGTAATCGCGGCAGCCCCAGGGGTCTTCTCAGGGATCTTAGTGATAGTGAGTGTTGACTCATCAGAGTTTTCTTTTGCACTATCTGTAAGTTTCTTTTCTATATTTAAGTCCTGCTTTACATCTGAAGGCACAACCTGATCTTCTAATTCCATTGAAGGTACAGTAGAAGCTAAGATTTTGCTTTCAACTGACTTATTCTTAGAAGAACTATCAGCACCTTGTAAATTGTTCTTAGTGCCATTAGTTACACTTAGGGTATCATCAGGCAAGGACTCAACATCTGAACCTTCTTTTGCACTCAAACCTGCTAGAACAGAAGGCCTGTTTTTAACCGCACTTTGCAAGTCTGAGTTTTCTAATTTTTCATCATTTGATTTGAATATATCATCTTCATCATGAAGAACAGAATTATCAGGTGTTGGCTTATTTAAAACAGTTTCACTCTGTGCTTTAGCCTGTTCTAAAGCGCTATTAGCAAGTGCTTTTTCTTCTGGTGTGATTACTTTAGAACTGTCAGACGCAACATTATCCTTTGGAATTGTAAAAGTAGTTTCAATCTCTATTGGGCTGTCATCAGTAATAGTACTGTCATTAGCTACAACAGGAGAAACAAGAACATTACTTAGTTTATCTCCTGAATTGTTTTCTGTAACAGGTTGTTCTGAAGTTTCTTCTGTAACCTCAGTAGATGCAACACTGCCGTTCTGTGTGTTAGAAATCTGATTTAGCTTTAGAATATCATCACTGTCTTTATCTGTATTTACAGATGCCTTTGTGTCAGATGCTAATTTTTCATTGTCTTTAGCTACTACATTGTTATCATCAGTTACAAGCTCATCAATTTCAGTGCTTGCTACAGGCTCTTTTAGATTTGATGCCTTGTCCTTAAGGCTATTTTTGTCAGTAAGTACCTCATCAGATTTAACATCATCTTCGTTGCTTAAAACATTCTTTTCATCAACTGCAACATCATAAGTTTCATCTTCAGTGTCAGCGTTGATGACATCATCGTTTGTAGTACTGAACTCGAAAGCTTTTTGCTCTGTGCTTACTGACTTTGAAACAGTATTTGTACTGTCTGCTTTTCCAACTGTTTTAATGCCATCAGTTACCTTTGTGTTTTCAAAAGAAGTTGCATCATCTTTTGCTGTTTCTTTACGAACATCTTGTGCCTGAGATTTTAAGAACTCTTCTTTTAAAGCTTCAGCTTTCTGTTCTGTATTTACAGAATTAAGATCGCTCTTTGCATTTACTTCATTTGAACCATTTGCATAGTCAGCAACACCGTCAGGGATCTTTACTGATAGAGTAGGTCCCATGTTGTATGAACCGAAATCAGCAACAGCTGAACCTCTAAATGACATATTAAAGGTCTGATGCTTTTCATAAGCATTCTGCCTTAAGTCATTCTTAGCAAGAGGACTGCCTTCAAGAGCTTCTTTTAATGCTTGTTTTACAGCTTCTTTAGCTGAACTTTGAGCATTCTCATTTTGAGTCTTAGCATTCTCTTCTAAGACAGTTTTAGCAGCTAATGTGGCTGCTTCTTTTGCACTAGTCTGAGTTTTTTCTAATTGAGCTTTTACACTTTCTTTAAGATCTTTTACTGCCTGAGTGGTAGCATCTTTAGCCTGACTTTGTCTTTCTTCAAATTTTGCTAAAGCCTCTTTTACAGCCTGTTCAGCTACACTCTTTGAGTTGTTCTCATTATCAGTAAGCTTTGATAAGACACTTTCTTTTAAGGCATTAACAGCTTCGGTTGCAGCATCACGAGCAGAATTCTGACTTACCTCAAGCTGAGCTTTAGAACTTTGTTCTAAAGCTTCTCTTACTGCCTGAGCTGCAATTTCTTTAGTTGAGTTCTGTGTTGCTTCTAATTTTGAGAAGACACTTTCTTTTAAGGAGTTAACAGCTTCTGCTACAGCTTGTTTTGCAGAGTTTTGGCTTGCCTCAAGCTGAGCTTTAGTGCTTTGCTCTAAAGCTTCTTTTACAGCCTGAGCCGCTACTTCTTTAGTTGTATTCTGATTAGCTTCAAATTTAGATAAGACACTCTCTTTTAAAGCATTTACAGCTTCTGTTGCTGCTAATTTTGCAGCATTCTGATTAGCTTCAATTTGAGATTTTACAGTTTCCTGTAGGGCTTCTTTTACAGCATCTATAGCTAACTTTTTGATTTCTTCAGCTGAAAGAACAGGTTCTGCCTTTTCTTTTGATTTAGCATGTTGATCCTGTAAATTACTGTTATTAGCAATTCTCTCATCAATAGCTCTATCTACCTGAGCTATTCTTTGATTTGTAAGCTCAAGGTTTGAAGCAGAGTCACCTGAGGTGTAATTTGGTTTTACAGCAGGATCTGGTAACTTGCCTTCACTTGCTAGTCTCATTCTCTCTTCTCTAAACTGCTGTTGCAGTTTAGCTGCACGGGCAGAAAGCTCTGAAAGTGAGAGTTTTGATGCTTCAACAGACTTTTCATCAGCAGTATTAGCAGCTGCAGATGGAGAATCTGCTTTTGTACTTACAGTCTTTTCAAGAGAAATTTCTTCTTTTGAGCTTAAAAGGTTACTCTTTCTTGCTGTAAGGGCAGCTTTGGCAATCAGATCATGAATTCTCTTAGCGGTTTCTTTTGAAACATCATCTTTAAAGTTGTCCTCTGCCTCATCTACTTTCTTGTTTTGTTTGAAGATATCAAGATAAGTTGAATCATCAGGAAACTCATCTAGAGCTTGACGCAGATAACGGGTCATGATCTGAGGAGTTGTAGAACCAGGTTTTGGTTTTACAATTTCCTGCTGTTCTGGTTTTAGTGTAATTAATACTTCGGGCTGATTGCTCTTTACATATGCAATAGAGGCAGCAAGCACTTCTGCAGTAGCCTGTTTTGAGCGTAATGACAGTTCTTCAGTTGGTGCAAATACCTGTCTTATTGCCAAATCTCTTTGTAAACCGGCCCCCATATTTTCGTAATCAGTAAGGTTTACAACACTCTGACAGATAAATTTTCCAAGATTTTGACCTGCTACAGTACCTTCTGATAGAACTTTAGGCAGATTCTTTAAATCAGATTCTAAAACCGAAGCTGCATCACGGGAGCGTACCATCTCTTTTTGAGAGGATAAATCTGACGCAACTTTCTCTTGCAGATTAGGATCTCTGTTGATTACTTGTACAGTAAGTTTTCTGTAATGCCCCATCATGGCAGAATCCTTGTTATAGGATTCTTTTGCAATAGATGAGCTATCCTTAACAAAGGAGTTTAGGCTTGAATTTAATTGATTAAATGTCCTTGCCTGAGACTCTGCTAAAAGACCTTTGTGTTTTGAAATCACACTTATATATTTAGCAGTGGCATTAGCATTTATCTGGGCTTTTGCTGTTCCAGATTGTGTTTCTGACTCTGTCTTATTTAGATCTGTATTGGACTTATCGACAGAAGTCTTTAAATCAACGTCTATAGTATCCATGGAAGCTTACTGATTATTTAGATATACGTATACACGTATATCATAACAAAATACTAATCTAGATATGCAGATCTTTGGCGCATTTGTGAAATTATCTTGAAACATCTATGAGTTAACAACGGAAAAAAGGGCTTTCATGTTGTAAAATGTAGGTATGTATGTGAGGTCTATATGATTAAAAAAATTCTATGCACTGCACTAGTTTCTTTTTCTCTTTTTTCAGAAGCTAACGCATCTCATTCAAATTACAGCCCAATGGCTCCACATCAGATATCTGTGAAGGCAAGCCATGCTGATTACAGCTATGGCTTATCTATATTACCTGGAAATTCAATTGACTCTATTGAATACATCAACAAAAATGCGTTCTGGAAATTAAATTACGTAGTTTTAGATAGATATCTGTTAAGACCTGTCGCACACGGCTATTCAAAATTGCCTTATTTAGCAAAATCATCAGTGCATAATTTCTTTTCTAATCTTTCAGAGCTTAACAACACTGTTAACAATGTTTTAGTAGGAGATCCCATAAGCTCAGGTGTTTCACTAGGGCGTTTTACCATTAACTCAACTGTAGGTTTGTTAGGTTTTATAGATGTAGCAAAGCACATGGGATTAGAACAGAAATCTATGAGTATGAATACAGTTATGGGTAAAGCAGGTGTTGATCAGGGCGCCTATATCATGGTTCCAGCTTATGGACCTACAACAGAAAGAAGTATTCACGCTTCAGCTGTAGATAATTGGCCTTATTATTTTATAACTCCTTGGACCTCAATTGCATGTACCGTAATTAACGGTATTGATGTAAGAGCTTCTTTAATTCCTCAAGAGGAGGCAATCGACAAGGCTGTTGATCCTTATGCTCAGTTGCGACAGGTCTATCTGATGTATCAAGAGGGTAAGGTCAATCCAAATGCCTCTATGGAAAACAAAGAGGATAAAGATGTTGAGAGCTATTTAGATGAGATTGATGACTAATGAGTGCTGTTGATTTAGAAAACGTAAGATCGAAAATTGATGCTATAGATAAAGAGATAATTAGTCTTTTAAAACGTCGTCAGGATTTGGTTATAAAGGCGGCCTCCTGCAAAAAAGCTCTTGGTGTAAGTGCATACTCACATGAAAGAGAAGCTTTTGTAATTGATAACTGTGAAAAGTTAGCAAGAGAATATGACCTTCCAAAAGGACTCTTATCTGACATTATGAAAAGAGTTTTAAGAGAGTCATATAAATTGTGCTCAAATACAGACTTTAATTATCCACGTTGCTTAAAGACAGATGGGGATGTTGTTATCGTCGGCGGTAACGGTGGTATGGGCCGAATTTTTTCAGATTATTTTGAAAAATCAGGTTACAAAGTCTTCTCATTTGGTCATCGTGGCTGGGATAAAGCTCCTGAATACCTGAAAAATGCCAAGATTGTAATTGTTTCTGTGCCAATTGATATCACAATAGATATCATCAAACAGTTATCCCCAATGTTAAGAAAAGATCAGATCTTATGTGATTTCACCTCAGTGAAGGCACCAATTGTCGAAGCCATGATGAAATATCACAAAGGTCCTGTATTAGGTCTTCATCCTATGTTCGGTCCTGATGTGAAGAGTCTTGTAAAACAGGTTGTAGTTACAGTTCCTGAAAGAGATGAAAAAGCATCAGAATTTTTAGTTGAGCAGTTACGTATTTGGGGCGCTAATATCTGCAGATGTTCTGCTAAAGAACATGATAGAGCTATGAGTATTATTCAGGCACTACGCCACTTTAGTACTTATGGTTATGGTAATTTTTTAAGTGAAATTGCACCAAATTTAGATAAATTAAAAGATCTTTCAAGTCCTATCTATCGCTTGGAGCTGATGATGGTAGGTCGTCTTTTTGCTCAAGATCCTCGTCTATATGCTGACATCATCATGTCATCAAAACAGAATTATGAATTAATTGAAAATTTTGTAAACAGCTTGCAAGAACAGTTAAAGGTTATCAAAGAGGCTGATGTTGATATCTTTACCGAGAGATTCTTAAATGTAAGAAAGTACTTTGGAGATTTCTCTGAAGAAGCTCTAAAAGAAAGTGGTAGTATCCTTGCAAAACTTCAGGATGAAAGATAGTTATGCGTAAGCCAGTAAAGATCTTAGCTTTCATCTTAGTTTTCCTTTTAAGTGTTCTGCTAGCTTTAGCTTTTTGTGCAAGTTATATCTTTGATAGTAAGTTCAATGATGCTTTAAGACTAGTAAATTCAAGACAGTCTTATGCCAGAATCGTCTACACTCCCGTATCAAGTTCTTTGCTCTCTAAAAAGGGCAAAGTATCAGTTACTGTTCCTGAATCTCCTGTAGGAGAACTAAGAGCAACCTTTGCGGTTGACATCAATTTCTCAGTATCATCATTTACAGTTAGATTCCATAAGGAAAATTATGACGGTAACATTGATGAATTACTCTCATCAATTGGTTTACCTGTAATTGATATGACAGGTGAAGTTAACTTCTATCCATGGCAGTTAAAGGGAGATGCTAACTTAAGAACCTCTGCTTTTGACTTAAATTTAGAAGATGGTCGCTGCCGTATCAGTGACAGCGTTGTTGCTGTTTCAGGTAGAAGTTTAAGTTCTATTGATACTGTCTTAAAGTTCTCTGGCATCAACTGTCGAGGACGTGATATTTATTCAGGTCGCGAGGCCTATACATTTGTTTTTCAGAACTTAAAGACGATAGCCAAACCAAAGTTTTATTTATCTTCAAAGAAAATTTCTTTTGATTCTTTTTCTGTTTCTTTTGATGAATTATCAGCTGATGCCTCAACTTTGTACTTAATCGGTTTTAAACCAGATGACAATGTTAAAGATAAAACTTTAAGAGATAGTTTATCTGTAAAGAACTTTAAGGTTGATGTGTCATTTGATAATGAAGATAAGAACTTCCAAAAAGTAAGTTCAAAAGGATCTATGGATGCCTACTTTGCTTTCCCAAGAATTAGAGAAGGTCAAACGGTTGCTTTCTATGATTTATCTAGGTTAAGTTATGAGAGCTCTTTAGACAGTATCAATCTCATGAATCTGCTTAAGACCATTAAACATGCAGATGATCCTATGCAAAGCTTAATCTTGAATTTATCAAAGCCTGTAAAAGTAAATGTAGATAACTTCTCATTCATTCACAATGGCAAAGAAACCAAGTTTCAAGGTCAAAGTTCAGTCTCATTTAATTCAGTAACTAAAAAGCCAGAGAAGGTTTACTTAAAACTGTTTGCTAAGTCTCCTGTAGATTTTGTGGATGAGTGGGTAGATTCACAGTACAAAGTCGGTCTTGAAGATTATTTAAAAACAGGTGCAATATCATCAGACGGCAGCAACTACTCAACTGTACTTGAATTAAATGGTAATAAAATTACCTTAAATGGTGTAGATATCAATTCTGATATAAAGTCAGATGAGAGTGACGAAAAGTCAGTGAAAAAAGATCTAACAATTGATTTAGATTCACTTTAATGAGATTTGTTAAATTCAACTATTGTTAATGTAAATTAACTTTTCATATCTAAGTTACAGATAAGAAAACTACTGTAATCTCTTAAATGAATAGAGGAAACAGAATATGAGATTAGTTCTTTATATTGCAATGCAAATTGCTGTTTTACTGCTTGTAAGCATCGTAGGTTCAATCCTGCTTAATATCTTTGGTATTCAGATTGATACTCAAAGCTATGCATCTTTACTAGTAATGTGCGCAATCTTTGGCTGTGTAGGATCGGTAATTTCACTGTTCTTATCAAAAACAATGTGCAAAAGAGCTTATGGAGTACAGGTAATTACTACCCCCAGAAATCAGCAGGAAGCTTTTTTATTAAGTACTGTAAGAATGCTTACTCAAAAAGATGGATTAGCTATGCCAGAGGTTGGTATCTATAATTCACCTGATCCTAATGCCTTTGCAACAGGTGCTTCAAAAGATGCTGCATTAGTTGCAGTATCCACAGGCTTATTAAATTCTATGAGTCAATCAGAAGTAACCGGTGTTTTAGGTCATGAAATTTCCCATATCAAAAATGGTGATATGGTAACTATGGCTTTATTACAGGGTGTTCTAAATACCTTTGTTTATTTCTTTTCTTATGTAGCAGCCTTTGCAATTGTTAATGCAACCAGGGGAAATAATTCAGATAATCGTAATGTTTCTTTTGGTTCATCTATGATGTTCTATACAATTAACTCAATAATGCAAATGGTCTTTGGATTATTAGCAACTATGATCTTAATGTGGTTCTCAAGATTCAGAGAGTATAGGGCCGATGCTGGCTCTGCAATGCTTAATGGAAAGGAATGTATGATAGGAGCTCTTGTGGCATTAAAACGAGGAATTCAGCCTAAAGAGCGTAAAGATCAGAGTTATATGCAGGCTTTGTGCATCAATGGACCAGTAACTGTATCTGAGCTATTTATGTCCCACCCTCCATTAGAGAAGAGAATAGCTGCATTACGCTCAATGTAGTTTGTAAGCAAGATCCATAAATTCTCTTTATAGCAGTAGTAATACTGAATAAATTACACTAAACTCCGATAACTAAAATAAGTCATCGGAGTTTTTTATAGGTGAAATATGTATAAGAATAAGAAAATGCCTGTTATTGTGGCTGAGCTGTCTGGAAACCATAATGGCTCATTAAACAGAGCCATAGAACTTATGGAATTAGCTCACGAATGTGGAGCTGATGCTGTCAAAATTCAAACTTATACTGAGGATTCACTTACATTAGATTCAGACAGGTCAGAGTTTAAGTTAGAAGGCGGTTTATGGGGAGGTCAGACCTACTATGAACTCTATAAAAAAGCTAAAACTCCACGCGAATGGATGAAACCACTTTTTAATCATGCAAAGGCTCATGGAATTTTTTTATTCAGCTCCCCTTTTTCATATGAAGATGTTGACTGCCTAGAAGAAGCTGGATGTCCAGTCTACAAAATTGCTTCATATGAATTAAACGATATAGGACTAATTGATTATTGTGCTTCTAAAGGTAAACCTATGGTGATGTCAACAGGTCTTGCTACCTTAGAAGAAATTGACAGAGCAGTTGATGTAGTTAGAAAAAGTGGTATTGAAGATCTTACATTGCTTCACTGTGAGAGTAGATATCCTGCTGATCCTGAAAAGTTCAATTTAAACTCAATCCCATATTTAAAAGAGAGATATCAATGCAGAAGTGGTTTATCTAACCATGCGATAGGCGATGAGCTAGATATAGCAGCTACGGCTCTAGGTGCTGATATGATTGAAAAGCACTTCACAGACGATAAGAAAAATGGTGGTGTAGACAGCGCTTTTTCAATGGAGATGAATGATCTTATAAAGCTTGTAAAAGACTGTAAGATGGTTGCTAAATCTTTAGGAGTTAAAGGAATACATCTACAGGAAGACGAATATCCAATGAGAGCAGGAAGACGTTCAATTTATCTTGTACAAGATCTTAAGAAAGGGGAGATCCTATCAAAAGAGCATGTTCGTTCTGTAAGACCAGCTTTAGGTTTAGAACCTTACTTGTTAAATGAGGTCTTAGGCAAGAAAGCTAAATTCGATCTAAAAGAAAAGACTCCTTTAAAACAGGATGATTTCGAGTAGATGACATTATAACTAATGCGCTAATAGGCGCATTAATTTTCTTTGCGTTAAAAAACAAAAATGCCCCAAATAAGGGGCATTTCTTAGAAATTATCTAGCAAAAATTATTTGCCTGACTCTTCCATTGACTTGATTAACTCAAGAACCTTGTTTGAGTAACCGATTTCGTTATCGTACCATGATACTAACTTAACGAACTTATCAGTTAAAGCAATACCTGCCTTCTCATCAAAGATTGAAGTGTGGGTGTTGCCTAAGAAGTCTGAAGATACAACAGCTTCGTCGGTGTAATCCATAATGCCCTTCATAGGACCTGCAACTGCATTCTTGATAGCAGCACAGATATCAGCATATGTAGCACCCTTCTTTAAGGTACAGGTTAAGTCAACAACTGAAACGTCTAGTGTTGGAACACGGATTGACATACCAGTTAACTTACCGTTTAATGAAGGGATAACCTTACCAACTGCCTTAGCAGCACCAGTTGATGAAGGAATGATGTTGCCAGCAGCACCACGGCCACCACGCCAATCCTTCATTGAAGGACCGTCAACAGTACGCTGAGTAGCAGTTGTTGAGTGAACAGTAGTCATTAAGCCCTGCTCTAAACCGAACTCATCGTTGATAACCTTAGCTAAAGGTGCTAAGCAGTTTGTTGTGCATGATGCGTTTGAAACGATATCCTGACCAGCATAAGTGTCGTTGTTAACGCCCATTACAAACATTGGGGTTGAATCCTTTGAAGGAGCTGACATAACAACGCGACGTGCACCAGCCTGGATGTGCTTACGTGCTAACTCGTCTGTTAAGAAGAAACCAGTTGACTCAACAACGTAATCAACACCGATGTCACCCCACTTTAAGTTTGCAGGATCACGCTCAGCAGTTACGCGGATGGTGTTGCCGTTTACAACCAGGTGACCATCTTTAACTTCTACTTTGCCCTGGAACTGGCCGTGCATTGTATCGTACTTTAACATGTAAGCCATGTAATCTGGTGGTAATAAATCATTAATACCAACAACCTGAATGCCTAACTCTGGACGATAGATTGAAGCACGGAATACGAAACGACCGATACGGCCAAAGCCGTTAATACCAACTTTAATAGTCATATTAAATGTTACCCGTAGTTAACAATTGACAAAAATTAAAACAGTTAAAAGATACTCTAATTCTCGGTTTTGTCAAGATTGAGCACTATAACCGATCACTTTTATAAAAGTAGCTTTAACTAAAAAGCGCAATTAGTTTAGTCGATTGACTGTGATTTTTAAACACATTTTTTATTATTTTAATGTTAAAAAATTGATTATTTAATCTATTTAATATATTAGTTAAAAATAACAGATTGATTATAAAGAATAAAAAATTACTTTAAACGTTTACATAAAAATGAAAAAAAATTTCGTATTGTTTCATTTTTTATTATCGATAATCATATAATTTTGTATTTTGGGGCATATCTTGAACTTGCATTGATGAGCCGTTTCCGACCTTTTTCAAAATTTTTTACACTTTTTATATCGTCAATGCACAAATTGAAACTAATGCATATTCTTTTTCAAAATTTAGACTCGCTCAAATTTTTTAACAAAAAAACGGTTCAAAATCTCAATTTTTTAGCATGCATCAAGGGTATTGAGTATTATTAATGACTATAATCACATTTGTAAGTTATTTCTTTCCTTGAGAGTGCTTTGCATGATCAAGAAAGTTTTTTTTTAATAACACGGTATACTCATGATAGACATTCAATTATTAGCAGACAAAAAAGGTATTGCTCGAGAGTACCTCGATGCAACAAATAAGCTTGTAAAAATTTCAGATGAGAGCAGAAAAAATGTTCTAGAAATTTTAGGCTATCCTGTAGAAGATGAAAAAGCTCTTCAGTTAATCTTAGATAAAGAAGAATTAGAACCTTTTAAGAATGTTCTTGATCCTGTTCAAGTTATCAATGATGAGGATTTAAAGCAGTTTTACATTAGAACCCCAGAATCTTTTGGAGAAGATGAAAACGCTACTTTATCTGTTTCATTAAAGCTTGAAGATGGGCGTGTAATCGAAAGGGAGCTACCTCTAGAGCAAGTTGAAATTGCAGATTTCAAGAATGTTGCTGGTACTGTATACGATATTCGCAGATATTCTTTAATCTCTGATTTGCCATATGGTTATCATGAGTGTTCTGTAGTAGTAAAGGCTAATGGAAAGACCTTAAAATCAATCCCAATGTCTTTAATTATCACACCTGTAAAAATGTACACACCTGAGTCTATTTTAAATGGCAAGAAAGTTTGGGGTGTAAGCTCACAGCTATATTCAGTTCGTTCAAGAAACAACTGGGGTATTGGTGATTTTGCTGATTTAAAACAGTTGTTACTAGGTGTTCACAAGTGTGGAGGTCAGTTTGTAGGTTTAAACCCTATGCACGCAGGCTACCCTGCAATACCTGATGAATCTTCCATAAGCCCATATTCACCATCTTCAAGAAACTGGGTAAACATTGTTTATATTTCAGTAAATTCTGTTCCTGAATTAGCTCACTGCAAGGAAGCTCTTGATCTAATTAATTCAGAGAAGTTTCAACAGAAACTTCGTGTTCTAAGAGATAAAGAATACGTTGACTATCGAGGCGTAATTGAGGCAAAGCTTCAGGTATTACGTATGATCTTCGACAATGTGAAAGTTGATGATAAGAGATCTTCTCGTGGTAACAAGTTCAATGAATTTGTTGAGAGAGGCGGTGAGAATCTAATTAACTTTGCAACCTACGATGCAATGCAACAATACTTCTACAGTCAGGGAGTAGATGCTTATTCATGGGAGAAGTTCCCTAAAGAGTACCAGGATATCCATTCAACCTTTGTTGAATCTTGGAGAAAAGAGCATCAGCAGGATGTAATGTTCTACTGCTACTTACAATTCTTAGCTTATGAGCAGTTAGCTGATGCATATAACACAGCTAAAAACGACGGTATGTTAATTGGTACCTATAGAGATTTAGCAGTTGGTGTTGCAAAGCAGAGCTGTGACGTTTGGGCCGATGTTGATAATGTATTCAGAACTAAAGGTTCAATTGGTGCACCTCCTGACCCACTAGGCCCTCTAGGTCAGAACTGGGGCTTAGCTCCAATGGCTCCAAGTGCACTTAAAGCATGTGCATACAAGCCTATGATTGCCATGTACAAAGCTAATATGCAGTCTTGTGGAGCTATTCGTATCGACCATGCAGCAGGTTTATTCAGACTTTGGATTACAAAAACTTGTGAGCCAGCTTCAACTGGTGCATATGTTCACTATGATATGCATGATCTTTTAGGTATCATTGCTTTAGAGTCTCACCGTAACAAGTGTTTGGTGATTACAGAGGATCTTGGAACTATTCCTGTAGAGCTGACTAAGGCGCTACGTAAGGTAGGTGCTTTCTCGTATAAGATCTTCTTCGACGAAAAGGCTCAGGATGGGGGTTATATCGCTCCTCGTGATTATATAAGTCAGGCAATGTCTGCACTGACAACCCATGATATGCCAACATTAGTAGGTTGGTGGGGTTGCTTCGATTTAGATTTGGGTATTAAGCTCGGTCTTTACACTCAAAAAGAAGCTGACGATTTAAGAGCTGCAAGAGAAGATTCTAAACAGAGAATTTTAGATAGCTTGCATGGTTTAGGTTCAATTTCTGATTCTTATACACGAAATGCAAAAGAATCTGTAATGAATGAAGAACTAGCTACAGCCATACAGATCCATATGTGTACTGGTTCTTGCTCATTGTTCAGCTCTCAGATTGAGGACTGGATTGGTGTAGATAAGCCAGTAAATGTTCCTGGAACATATACTGAATATCCAAATTGGCGTCGTAAGTTGACAGCTGATCTTGAGGATATATTTGCAAATCAGCACGTAATTGATATGACCAAGTCAATGACCCTGGCTAGAGAATAAACTAGGAGGACGGCTTTATGCTGATCGATGATTTTAATAATGCAAGAATTGGTAAGCCTTTTGAAACATTAGGTTTACAAAAGGTTGATGGTGAAAGTGGCTTTTTGTTAAGAGCATGGCTTCCTAGTGCAAAAAGTGTTGAGGTTCGTTCTATCGATGGAACAAAACACATCTGTGATTTGACTTTAGTTCATCCAGATGGACTTTTTGAAGAGAAGGTAAATGTTGATAAGCCTTTCCACTATTTATTCAAGGTAACCTACCAAGATGCAGTAGTTGAAGTTATCGATCCTTATCAGTTTAGAGACGAAGCATTCTTTGGTCTTAGCACCATGAATGAAGAGCCTGCAAATGTTTATAAGACTTTAGGTGCTCAGCTAATTGAAGTTGATGTGGATGGAGTAAAAGTAAAGGGTACTAAGTTTGCCGTATATGCTCCTTCAGCAACTGCAGTAAGTGTAATTGGTGACTTTAACTTCTGGGATGGGCGCCGTTTGCCTATGGCTAAGAGCTTATTAGGTCACTGGGTTCTGTTTGTGCCTGGTTTAGGTGCAGGACTTCGTTACAAGTATGAGATTAAAGATCCATTTGGCAATCGTCTTCCTCATAAAGCTGATCCTGTAGGTTTCTATCACGAGCAGTATCCTTCATTTGCTTCAATTATTTCAGATCATAGAACCTATACTTGGCATGATGCAGAATGGCAGAAGTCACAGCTTGGCAACAAGTTAGAAAGACCTATGTCAATCTACGAACTGCACATGGGTTCTTGGAAGAAGAGTGAGAATGGTCAGCCTTTAACTTATCGTGAGTTAGCTGTAGATCTGTTAGATTATGTTAAGAATATGGGGTACACCCATATTGAGCTGATGCCAATTATGGAGCATCCGTTCTCAGGTTCATGGGGCTATCAGCCTACAGGTCTGTTTGCTCCTACCTCAAGATTTGGAACAATCGATGATTTTAAATTCTTTGTTGATACATTCCACCAAAATGGAATTGGTATCATCTTAGATTGGGTTCCTGCTCACTTCCCAACCGATGCCTTTGGCTTAGCTAAGTTCGATGGTACTTGTGTATACGAGTACGAAGATCCAAGACGCGGATGGCATCCAGATTGGAATTCTCTAATCTATGATTTTGGTCGAGATACCGTTCGTAGATTCTTAATTGCATCTGCTTTAATTTGGCTTGATTTATACCACATTGATGGTTTACGCGTTGATGCAGTAGCTTCAATGCTGTATTGGGATTACTCTCGTAAAGAAGGTGAATGGATCCCTAATGTTGATGGAGGTAATATCAACTATGAGGCTGTAAGCTTCTTAAAGTGGTTTAATGAAGAAGTTAACAGAAAACATCCAAATGCTGTAACCATTGCTGAAGAGTCAACAGCATTTACAGGTGTGTCTCGTCCAACAAGTACCGGTGGTTTAGGCTTTAACTTTAAGTGGAATATGGGATGGATGCATGATTCATTAGAGTATATGCAAACAGATCCTTTCTTCCGTAAGTATCACCATGGTGAGATGTCATTCTCTATGATTTATGCTTACAACGAGAACTTCATCTTATCAATTTCTCATGACGAAGTAACTCACGGCAAGCACTCATTACTTTACAAGATGCCTGGAGATGAGTGGCAACAGGCTGCTAACTTAAGAGCATATTTAGGTTACCAGTATGCACATCCTGGCAAGAAGTTAAACTTCATGGGCTCTGAGTTTGGTCAGGGTTCTGAGTGGAATGATAATGCTCAGTTAGATTGGTGGTTATTGAAGTATCCTAAGCATCAGGGAGTTCAGAAGTTGGTTCAAGATCTTAACGAAATGTATAAGAAAGAGCCTGCTTTATGGAAGAGAGACTACGATCCTGATGCATTTAGATGGTTAGACGTGAATGATGCTGACCACAGTATCTTTGCAATGTTAAGATCTGGTGATGATGGCGATTGCATTATGGCTGTATCTAACTTCACTCCAGTGCCTTATGTCGCTTACCGTTTAGGCGTACCAACACCTGGTACTTACAAGGTTATCTTAAATACTGATGATAAGAAGTATTGGGGTAGTGGTTACGGTACTGGCTCTGATGAAATTGTTGCATCGAATATTTCTTATCAGAACAACTACCATTCAATTGTTCTTGATCTGCCTCCTCTTGCAACAATTTTTGTTAAGAAGATTTCAGATTAAAGTTTAAATTTCTTGAGAGGCCTCCTATTTTTAGAAGGCCTTTTTTTGTTTTCGTCACATCTTTTCGAATTATTAAACAAAATTTGCATTTCTGTACAATAAAATATAAAAATTAAAGACACCAAGCGAAAATAATAATTAAGGTCAGTTATATGCTAAGAAAGTTACCATCTAATATTGATTTCAGACTAGTTCCTTTAGGTGCTTCAATAGCTCAGGGGGGATGCTATTTTTCTATTTGGTCTCCTAAGGCTAAATCTGTAATCGTACACATATATGATCATGATGAAAAAGAACGCTATAAAGTAAGACTTACCGACAAATTTGGAAATATTTGGTATGGATTTATTCCAAATGTAGGGGTAGGTGATCTTTATGCAATTGAAGCAGAAGGTGAATACGATCCCGACAGAGGTCTCTTTTTCAAGAAAGGTCAACTTTTAGTTGATCCTTATGCAAAAGCTCTAAATAAACCTTACACCTATAATCAACAGCGCTACTTAAATGACAATACCAACTTTATACCAAAGGCAGTTGTTATTGATAGAAGTTTTGATTGGCAAGGTGTGACTAAACCTCAGTTTGGTCGTGATAACCTCGTTGTTTATGAGGCAAATGTTAAAGGTCTAACTCAACTAAACGAAAAGGTTCCACAAAAATTACGTGGCAAGTACCTAGGTATTTGCCATGAGAGTGTAATTGCTCATTTAAAGAAATTAGGTGTTACCGCTATTCAGCTAAATCCTATAGCAGCTTTCATGAGTGAACCTCATCTAATCAAACATGGTTTGGTTAATTACTGGGGATATAACCCCGTAAGCTTTATGGCACCAGATCCTAGATATGCTGTTGAGCCTTTAAAGTGTGTCGATGAGTTTAGAACTATGGTGAGAGAACTGCACCTCAACGGTATTGCAGTGATCTTAGATGTGGTATACAACCATACAGCAGAAGGTGGTAAGGGAGGTCCTATCTTAAGTCTAAAAGGTTTAGATGCTCCTAACTACTATACTTTTAAAGAAGATGAGAATGGCAATAAAGATTTCTCATCATTCTATGATGTAACTGGTTGTGGCAATACAGTAAATGCTCAAGCAAGACCTACTTTGAACTTAATCTTAGATTCTTTAATCCATTGGACAAAGTGGATGCAGGTTGATGGCTTTAGATTTGATTTGGGTGTTACTGTATGTAGAGAAAGCCACAAAGGGATCTTCCACGAATATGATAGAGACAGTGCTTTCTTAAAGTCATGTTTCTGCATTGATAGATTAGCTCAGTCAATCATGATTGCAGAGCCTTGGGATGTTGGACCTAACGGTTATAGATTAGGTCAATTTCCCACAGGCTGGTCTGAGCAGAATGATAAGTTCAGAGATACAGTAAGACGTTTCTGGAGAGGAGAGCCTGGTCTAATCGGCGATTTTGCAACCAGAATTATGGGCTCAAGAGATGTCTTCTCCTCAGAAGATCGTTCAATTAACGCTTCATTGAACTACATAACTTATCATGATGGTTTCACTCTGGAAGATCTTGTAAGTTATTCTCACAAGTACAATGAAGCAAACTTTGAGAACAACCGAGATGGTTCAGATGAGAACTACTCATCTAACCAAGGTGTAGAAGGTCCTACTACGAACAGCGAAGTTCTAGCTAAGCGCTGGTTGCTAAAGCGTAACTTAATGGCAACCGTTCTTTTATCTCAAGGTGTGCCTCATATACTGTCTGGCGATGAGTTCTCCAAAACTCAGCAAGGCAATAACAACGGTTATTGCCAGGACAATGCTATGTGTTGGAATCATTGGGATTACAACAAAGAAAACCAGGATTTTATTAACTTCATTGAAAGGGTATCATCTTTGCGCCATAAGTCTAAGATGCTAAGAGAGTTAACCTTAGTTGAAGATACTTTCCATCTGCAAGATGAAAAGTACGAGGCTCATTGGTTTAAAACTGATGGTACTACCATGGATTCAACAACCTGGAAAGATCCTAATACAGATGCCATTACCTTAACTTTAGGCTCTGAAGGTAAAGAGAGAAGAGAAACTTGGTGTTTTATCTTTAATCAAAAATACAATGAGCATATTATCGAGATTCCTATCCCTCTTGAAGGTGCTGAATGGGTAGAAGTATTAGATACTACAGATCCTACAGGCGCTCCAAACGAAAAAGAGATGTATGGTGTTAAAAAGATCTATGTAAATAAGCCTTGTGTGAAAGTATTCATGTTAAGACTTACAAGTCATTCAAAACTAAAAAACAGTACTTCTTTTGAAGCTTTGACAAGACATCAAAATCGAAACATGAAAATCGACAAGATGAAATAAAATAATACAGAAGGTCGTTGTAAAAAATAAGGTCCTTATGGACCTTATTTTTTAGCTATTTGAAAATTTTGATGATTGTACAGATTTACAAATCAATTGAAGTAAAAGCACTTGTAGCCATGATCTTTGGTGTTTGAGTGTTGCTACCTTTTACAGATGCTGTATCAAACCAAGATAAAAGCATTTTAAGAGTATGGTCAGACACAAGCCCTTGAATATGTGTTGATAACAGTCTCTTTAAGATAAATTGGCTGTCAATTCCATCAGGAACAAAGTGTTTTACTTTACAAATGGTATTTTTATCTTTTTCAATTTGCTTTTTAGCATTAGCAATTAAATTATCAAATGTATCAATATCATTGATCAAATGAAGGTTTTTAGCATCATATACAGTAAAGATCCTGCCTTCGGCAAACTCTCTGTAATCTATTTTTTTAAGCTCGGGATGAGCATTTCTAGCTAAAGTAATGAATTTCTTGTAAATGGATTCAACAGATAACTGAATTTCAATTTTTTGAGACTGAGGCATTTCTCTTGCAATAGATGTTCTAGCAAGTTCTGAGGTTTCAACACCGTCTTCATAAACACCGTACTCATTTAAGAGTTTATCTGCGCTGATACCTAAAGAAAACACTCCAATAGAACCCGTAATTGTTTCAGGACTTGCATATACATAGTCTGCTGCAGTTGAGATCCAATAAGCACCAGATGCTGCTAGACCGTTCATCGATACGGTTAGAGTTTTACCAGTTTCCTTTTTAAAGTTAACCAGCATGTTTCTAATTTTCTCAGAGGCTGTAACTGAACCACCACCAGAGTTTATGTAGAGAAGCACATTATTTACTGACTTATCTTTTTTAATATCATCTAAAACTTCTTTGATATTATCAGGGCTAAAGGTAGTAGGACTCTCTGCCTTATCTACAATATCTCCTATGCCGTAGATAACGGCAACAGAACTTAACTTCTTATCAGATTTCTTTGATGATTTTTGCTTAGATAATGAAGTTAAAGTTAAATAATCCTGATAGCCAGTAAGTTGGGGCTCAAAGATGCTCTTACCTTGACCATAAAGTTTGATTAAAGAAGCATTAAAGTCCTCTTGAGACATCAGCTCATCTACAAGATTGAGTTTATTTAAAAGTTCAGCTTCACTGCCTTGGTAATTAACTAAAGTCTTAATGTAGTTATCAGGTACAGCATAGAGATTTCCAATAGCACTACCTGTATTAGGTCTTGAATTTAGAGATTTTAAATAGGTAAGCCATAAAATGTTGAAGGCCTTGCGGTATTCTTCTTTTACCGGCTCTGACATTCTGTTAGAGGTAAATGGTTCTACAGCACTCTTAAAATCCCCAGCTCGAAAGACTAAAGGGGAGAGATTAAATCTGTTTAAGAGATCTTTAAAGTAAAGAGAAGATGCTGAAAAGCCTCTAAAGGTGAAACCTCCAAGTGGATCTAAGATGATCTTGTCGCAGGCAGTAGCAATTAAATATGATGAGGCGTTATATGCGTCTGAGTAAGCATTTACCATTACTCCAGGATTTTTCTTTTTGTAATCTAAGATTGCTTTTTTTACTCTTGAAGCTACAGGCATTGGCATTCTGTCAGTTTTAGAAAAGTTAAAGTAGACAGACTTAATTCTCTTGTCGTCACTTGCTGTATTTAAAGCTTCTTCAATTGATACTACATCATTGTATTCTGGTGTATTTAAGACATCAGAAAATTGCTTTGTAAATTTGGTGTACTCATTGTCAGGTTGAGGCATTTCATGAATAGTACCTGACAGATCAAAATAGAGAATTGGAGATACTGTTTTTACAGAACCGTCAGCGTTAACAGCCGTATTCTCGACTATATCCTTTGCATTATTGGCAAAATAAATTCCTGAGAATATAGCAAAAATAAGCAGTAAAAAGATTAAGTTGAAAACCAAGTTTCTAGCAAAAGTAATAATAGAGCCAATAGTAAGCAGTACTTTTCCTATACTTTTGCAGATCTTATGAGAACTGCCTGATGTCTTTCCTTCAATAATGATAACAGGTGATTTTTCTTTGTTATCAGCTGGAAAGGATTGATTATTGTTTTCTTCACTCATAATTTTTTCCAAGAATTGACAGACTAATATTCAAAAGCTACTAATGCTCATTAATATGCAGTTTGTCATACAAAAAAGACAAGATCATTTTAGATAATCTTGTCTTTTTAGGTAACTAAATAAATTATTTTGCAGTTTTGGTGCTCTGAACAATCTTCATGACAGAACCTACCATGCCTGATACATCAGAGAGGTTGCTAGGAACAATCAGAGTATTGTTTGTTTTAGCAAGATTTGAGAATGCCTCAATATACTGCTCAGCTACCTTTAAGTTAATAGCAGTGTTACCACCTTGTTCTTCAGATGCTTTAGCAATTAAAGAAATAGCCTGAGCGGTAGCATTTGCAATAGCAATTGTAGCCTGAGCTTTACCTTCAGCTACGTTGATTTCTGATTGCTTTTCACCTTCAGATTTAGCAATAGCAGCTTCTCTAGCACCAGTTGCTAGGTTAATCTGCTCCTGTTTTTTACCTTCAGACTCAGAAATAACAGCTCTCTTTTCACGTTCTGCGGTGATCTGTCTTTGCATTGCCTGCAAGATTACAGCAGGAGGGGTTAAATCTTTAATTTCATAACGCAGAACTTTAACACCCCAGTTTAAAGCGGCCTCATCAATAGCTGATACAACCTGATTATTGATAAGATCTCTTTCTTCAAAAGTTTCATCTAAAACCATCTTACCAATAACAGAACGTAAGGTGGTCTGAGCTAATTGAGTTACAGCGATAATGTAATTTGAAGTTCCGTAACTAGCTAGCTTTGGATCGGTAACCTGGAAATATAAAATGCCGTCAACTGATAACTGAGTGTTATCTCGGGTAATACATACCTGGCTTGGTGTATCTAGAGGAATTTCCTTTAAAGAGTGCTTATATGCAACTTTATCAATAAAAGGAATGATGAAGTTAAGACCTGGATTTAGTACCTTATGGAACTTACCTAATCTCTCAATAACCCAAGCTGTCTGCTGAGGAATAACATTGATAGATTTAAAAGCAAAAATAAGTGCAATTACAATTAGAACAATTGCAACTACAAGTCCGCCTGACAAAGAGTCATCGTACATATCAAACATGATTTAAAGTCTCCGTAATAGTTATTTTTTGAATCTGTTGTTATTTGATAATTTAACCTAAGGTTAAATTACTTTTTGAGGATAAGTCTTGTTCCTTCAACACGGTCGATTTTATAGACTCCGCATTCAAGAGATCCGTTATCAGCATAAGCAGTCCAAGTTGTACCTCGATAATTTACTTTGGCACTGCCATCTTCATTAACGCTGGTAACATTTACAATTTGTCCTTTATCAAGGTTGTCGCACTGTGTATTAGGAGTAAGTTTTCTTAAGTTTTTTCTAAAGTAAAGCGCAATAACTACACCTAGAACAATTACTATTGCAGCAATTGAAAATTGTGAGGTAAGGGACAATCCAAACAGTGCACTAATACATGCTGCAAGAGCTCCAGCACTAAATGCTAAAAGATAGATTGTACCTAACATCATTTCACAGCCTAGAATTACAAGAGCTACAATTAACCAAATTAAGTAATCTGACATACCTTACTCCAAAGCTATTTCTTTTTAGTTTTATTCTTAAAGATATTAAAAAATATCAGGGCAAAGAAAACTGGCACAAAAATTCTAATTAATCTTTCTGGATCATCGGAAAACACAATCAAGCTAAAGAATACGAAAATACAAGCTACAATCAAGAAAGATACTAATGGTGAAGTCTTCTTGTTTGAATTTACAGCATTCTTATTGCTAACCTTTCCTAAAGTTGCATTATTAGAATTTTGGTAAGTACTCTGCTGAGGTGGGGCTTTTGCTCCATGATTTAAATTGTTATTTTTTGTCTTAAGTACAGACGCCCTTTCTTGAGGAGTAGATTGGATATTGATAGCTTCTTTTTGAATGTGCTCCTGATGTTTGGCATTGCTTTTGACAACGTCATTTTTCATTGCAGCTACATTTTTCTTTTCAAGTTGCTTCACTAGAGCAACAAAGTCGTCATCTTTAGGCTCTAAAGAGTAGTTGTTCATTATTTTATCCAAAATTAAAAACTTGTCAGATAGTACCACAAGTTGAAATTGTATTGGATGTTATAGCAGACAAATCTTATACAAAAATTAGCTTTGACTAATTAGCGAAAATTAAATTTTTCATTACTTTTTCACAGCACAAATGTAAAAGAAACTGAGAACATAACTTTATACAAAAAAATCATCTTTAAAACTGATAAAACGATCACTTTTTCTTGTATAATGTTCGATCAAATTTTACAAGTTTTGGAGGAATTTATGCTACGCATTATGGAAGAGGCTTTAACATACGACGACGTACTGTTAGTGCCTGCACATTCAACTGTTTTACCAAACACTGCAGATCTTCGTACTAGATTGACCTCCAACATTCAGTTGAACATTCCAATGATCTCATCTGCAATGGATACCGTTACCGAGTCAAACCTTGCAATTGCTCTAGCTCAGGAAGGTGGTATTGGTTTCATTCACAAGAACATGTCTATTGAAAGACAGGCTCAGGAAGTTGCTCGTGTAAAGCGTTTTGAAAACGGTATGGTAACCAAGCCTGTTACAGTACACCCTGAGAACACCATCAATCAGGTTCGCCAGATGGCTGCTAAATATGGTTTCTACGGTTTCCCAGTAGTAGATGAGAAGGATAACCTATTAGGTATTATCACAGGTCGTGATACTCGTTTCTTAACTAATGGTGAGGTTAAGGTTCACGAGGTTATGACACCTAAAGAGCGTCTTGTTACTGTAAGAGAAAATGAGTCTCGCGAAAACGTTCAGTCTTTAATGCAGAAACATCGTATTGAGAAAGTTTTAGTAGTTGATGATGCTTTCCACTTAAAGGGGCTTATTACTGTAAAAGACTTCCAAAAATCTTCAAACAAGCCAAATGCTTGTAAAGATGCTTTAGGCAGATTAAGAGTTGGTGCCGCAATTGGTGCAGGCGCTGGCAATGAAGACAGAGCAAAGGCTCTAGTTGAAGCAGGTGTCGATGTTTTATTAGTTGACTCATCACACGGTCATTCACAGGGCGTTTTAGACAGATTAAAGTGGTTACGTAAAGAATATCCAGAATTACCTATTATCGGTGGTAACGTAGCTACTGCAGCCGGTGCTTTAGCTTTAGCTGATGCTGGCGTAAGCGCAGTTAAGGTTGGTATTGGACCTGGCTCAATTTGTACAACCCGAATCGTAACTGGTTGCGGTGTACCGCAGATGACAGCTGTATCAAATGCAGTTGAAGCTTTAAAGGGCACAGACATTACTGTTATCGCTGATGGTGGTATTCGTTATTCAGGTGATATTGCAAAGGCTATAGCAGCTGGTGCTAACTGCGTAATGGTAGGCTCAATGTTCGCTGGTACCGAAGAAGCTCCAGGTGAGATTGAAATCTATCAGGGTCGTTCATTTAAGTCATACCGTGGTATGGGCTCTTTAGCTGCTATGTCAAAGGGCTCTGCTGACCGTTACTTCCAGTCAGACAATGCAGCTGACAAGTTAGTACCAGAAGGTATTGAAGGTCGTGTCGCATATAAGGGGTTATTACACAACATCATCCATCAGCAGATGGGAGGTCTACGCGCTGCTATGGGCTTAACCGGTTGTGCAACAATCGATGACTTACGTACTAAAGCTCAGTTCGTACGTATTACTAGTGCAGGTTTCCATGAGTCTCATGTTCATGACGTAACCATCACTAAGGAAGCTCCAAACTATCAGAGCCACGTCTAATATTTCATGATGCACCTGCAATGCAGGTGCATTTGTCGTTTTAAATCTATCAAGAGATTCAATTATGTCTTCACAGAACATCCATTCTGAAAAGATCCTCATCTTAGATTTCGGTTCTCAGGTGACACAGCTGATTGCCCGCCGTGTACGTGAAATCGGTGTTTACTGCGAAATTTATCCATTTGATGCAGATCTTAATTTAATTAAGAATTTTGGTGCTCAGGGTATCATCCTTTCAGGTGGACCTGAGTCTACAACAGAGGCTGGTTCTCCACGTGCTCCTATGTGGGTATTTGATGCAGGCGTTCCTGTTTTAGGTATCTGCTATGGCTTACAAACTATGTCTGTTCAGTTAGGTGGTAAGGTTCAAGGTTCATCAAAACGAGAATATGGACATGCAACTGTAGAAATTAAGGCAGAGTGTCCTTTATTTGACAATCTAACTGATCACGAAGGTGAGCATAAGTTAGATGTTTGGATGTCTCATGGCGACAAAGTAACAGCTATCCCTGATGGTTTCGTTACAGTAGGTAGCACTGATACATGCCCATATGCTGCAATTTATAATAAAGATAAGAAGTTCTTTGGTGTTCAGTTTCATCCTGAGGTAACCCACTCAAAGCAGGGCGGTGAGATCTTAAAACGCTTTGTCCTTGATGTTTGCGGTTTACATGCATTATGGTCACCAAATGCTATTATCGAAGATGCTGTTGCAAGAATTCGTGAGCAGGTAGGCGACAAGAAAGTTCTTTTAGGTCTATCAGGTGGTGTTGATTCATCTGTTACCGCTTTACTATTGCAAAAGGCTATTGGCAAACAGTTAACCTGTGTATTCGTTGATAACGGTTTATTACGTTTGAACGAAGGTGCTCAGGTAAAAGAGATGTTTGCTCCTCTTGATTTGAACTTCGTATACGCTGATGCTTCAGACAGATTTTTAGAGGCTCTAAAAGGTATTTCAGATCCTGAGTTAAAACGTAAGGCAATCGGCAAGACCTTCATTGACGTTTTTGCTGACGAGGCAAGAAAGTTAGAAGGTGTTGAGTTCTTAGCTCAAGGTACAATTTACCCTGACGTTATTGAATCAGCTGCTGCTAAATCAGGTAAAGCTCACGTAATTAAGTCTCACCACAACGTAGGTGGTTTACCTAAGGACTTAAAATTCAAGTTAGTTGAGCCTTTACGTGAACTTTTCAAGGATGAAGTAAGACGCATTGGTGTAGCTTTAGGTTTACCAGAGGCTATGGTAATGAGACATCCTTTCCCTGGTCCTGGTTTAGGTGTTCGTGTTCTAGGTGAAGTTAAGAAAGAATATTTAGATCTGTTACGTCAGGCTGATGCTATCTTCATGGAAGAGTTAAACAAGTCAGGCTGGTATCAGAAGGTAAGTCAGGCTTTCACTGTATTCTTACCAGTTCGTGCCGTAGGAGTTATGGGTGATCATCGTAGTTATGATTACGTAGTATCTCTGCGTGCTGTAAAGACCATTGACTTTATGACCGCAAAGTGGGCTGAGTTACCATATGATTTATTAGGGCATATCTCAAATCGTATCATTAACGAAATCAATGGTATTTCAAGAGTTGTTTATGATATCTCAGGAAAACCACCAGCAACTATTGAGTGGGAATAATTCCCTTAAGTGGTAATAAGCGTTAATTGATAGCAAGTACCGCAGTCAAAATCTGCGGTATTTTTTTTGTTTTGTGAATATTTTGCTTATTATCAAGTTTTACAGGATTTTGATCCCTTAAAATTGTCAGATAAATTTTTGGAATTTCGATATGACAGTTATGATTACAGATACAAACAAAGACTTTAATAAATGGATTAAAATTGCTCTGCGTGATCTTGAAAAAGAACATTGGTGTGAAGCTCAAGAAAAGATCACTATTCTAAAAGAGGAAAAACCAAACTGTACTGAACTTTTAATTTTATGTATTTTGCTGAAGTTCAAAATTAAGGGATTAAGCGGTCTTAATAAACTGTCAAAAGTAAGACTCAACATGATTAAGTCAACTGATGAATATCCTTTGATTGAAAAGGGTGAAGATAGCCAAGTAAAAGAGCATTTTTTAGGCATTATTGCACGTCGTGAACAAAAATTAGAACATGGAAAAAGTTCAACATCTCGTCTTTCTGCTTATATTATTCCAGGTCTTGCTGTAGCTATTTTGATTTTCTCAGCTGGCGCTGTGGTAAATGACAAATTTATCAAAGACAAGCCATACGATTATCAACCAATTGATAAGTCAGAGTTAAGAAAACTCATCAAGAACAAGAAAGTTCATCTAGACAGAATTGATACTAGCAAGATCACCGATATGAGTTTCCTTTTTGCAAAGTGTGACTATATCAGCAACGATTCTGAATATATTAGAGTCAAAAGAACCTGCCGTAAGGATGAGATTAGAAAAGATTACAAAGGCATTGAAAAGTGGAATGTATCTTCAGTTGTAAATATGCAGTCTATGTTCTTTGAAGCAGATTCCTTTAATGAGCCAATTGATGCTTGGGATGTCTCAAATGTTCAGAACATGAAAGGTATGTTCTATGAGTTGAAGAACTTTAATCAGCCACTAAATTCATGGAATGTATCAAATGTACGAACAATGGCTTATATGTTCTTTGGAGCAAGTGCGTTCAATCAGGACATCAGTGCTTGGAATGTTTCAAAAGTAGAGAACATGTCTAGCATGTTCTTTGGTGCAAAATCATTTAATAAGCCAGTTGAAAACTGGAATGTTTCTAGAGTATCTAACATGGCATACATGTTCAGAGAGGCAGAGAGTTTTAATCAGCCTTTAGAAAAATGGGATCTTGCAACACTGCAAAATGCTCCTGGCATGTTTACAGATGCAAAGTCATTTAACCAGCCATTAAAGAATTTTGATTTAACAGGTGTATCTTCATACAAGATGTTCTCTGGAGCAACTTCATTTAAGCAAGAATATCCAACAGGTTGCTCTGATAATTGTTTATTCAAAGATCAAGAGAATGAATAAGTACAGATAATCACAGCTTAATAAGGTCAAATTTACAGTGAAAGAAACAGACTTGAGCTTTTTTGTTAAAGGCAAAAAAGTAGTTGGAACTTTGAGTTTACCAGATAGTGATACAAAAGCTCCTGTTGTGCTTTTAATACATGGTTTTACAGGAAATCGTCACGAGTCTGTAAGTAAGTCAGCACCAAAGGGTAAATTTGCCTTACTTGCCTCAAAATTGTCTGAAGTTGGCATTGCTTCTTTACGTATTGATATGCGTGGAAGTGGCCAAAGTGCAGGATCATTAGAAAATATCACTGCTTTTACAGAATTAGAAGATGCAATTGCAGCCTGTGATTACCTAAAACAATGTGACCATGTTGATGGTAAAAGGATCTCTGTTTTAGGACTGTCCTTTGGAGGATTAGTTGCCACTGCACTTTGTGCAAAAGACAGTAAAATAAAGTCATTAGTGCTGTGGAATCCTGCGGTGAACATGATGGAAGTTATGTTGACAATAGCAGGAATTGATCCTGTTATGCATGCTTGTAAAGACGAACATAAAATTTACGAGTTTGATATTTGGAATGCCAAAAGAAAACTTTGTGGAGAATTCTTTACAAGTTTGTGCAGAATGAGTGCTCATGCAAGTATAGCAAAGTACAAAGGTCCAATGTTACTGCAGGTAGGGCTTAACGATCATGTTGTATGGCCAGAACCTGCTCAAGCAGAAGGGATCATTTCCTGTCATGAAGGAGAACATGAACTTCAGACAGTAAATGCTGGTCATGATTTTACAAATAATGGCTCTGACGAGCCTCTTCTATCCGTTATTGAGAAAACAGTGTCTTTCTTGAAGGTAAATGCCTTTTAGAATTACCACTTGTCAACATGTACCTTCTCTGACTCAAAGAGATCTCTTTGATGGTTGTCGTTGTCAACAGGATAGCCAAAGGCAATTAAAGAGTGAGGTACAATGTTTTCAGGAAGATTAAACTCTTCTTTTAGAGCTTGAACTCTTTCCTGTTCAGGAAAAGTACCTAACCATACAGAACCTACACCTAGAGCTTGAGCTGCTAAGATCATATTTTGAGCCGCAATAGAGCAGTCAGTCTGCCAGTAATCAGGAGCATTGCTGTAAGCTTTAGATAAGTCTCCTGCAACCATTACTCCAAAAGCCGCATGGGTAAGTGGAGTAGCATAAGGACCATTAGCTTTAGCCATACGCTCTAACACATCTTTTCTTTTAGTAACTAAAAACTGCCAAGGTCTGCAGTTGACAGCAGATGGTCCACTCATAGCAGCCTGTAGGATGGTATGAATATCAGATTCAGGGACGTCTTTATCTTTAAATTTTCTAACTGAGTGTCTGGAGAATATGCAATCTAAAGTATCCAAGGGTACTCCTAATGAAAATTGATGAATACATTTATTGTTAAGTATAGCTTACCTGTCAAGTGTTAATATTTAGAGTTAATGAATATGCGGAATAAGCATAAAACAAAGATTGAGGATAGAACTAGCATCCTGAAATTTCAGATGTAAAAAAGAAAAAAACAAAACAAAAAAGTAAAAAATTTTTTAACTATTCTTAACAGCATAGGAAAGCCAAAAGGTAAAAGAAAAGAGAAAGAAAGATTAAGACAATGTAAAAAAATAATTTGACAAGGAATAAAAAAAGTCTATAATGCATTTCCGTTGTCACGAACGACAACGCAAAAAATAAAA
>ERZ791624.239-NODE-239-length-41034-cov-4.764025_pt1 | contig 41034 bp, 35 predicted proteins | sample MGYA00510058_ERZ791624 | MGnify/ENA primary metagenome ERZ791624 (study PRJEB30046, sample SAMN00715158) | human gut metagenome | study: EMG produced TPA metagenomics assembly of the A metagenome-wide association study of gut microbiota in type 2...
ATAGAGGACGACAACGGCATAGTTGTTTTGCTATCTGAACAAGACCGAGAGGTTTATATTGCGGTAGGCTACGGCCTTGAAGGCGCGCTCAACGATAGCAAAGTCGGCAGAATAATCGACAACTACGGTATGTCATATTTTGCTGCAAATGATTTTTCTACAGGACTTACACAGATTTATAACTGTGTTGTTAATGAAATATATATAGAATACGGAATTGAGCCTGAAGAAGGCTACACGCCGGTGGCTGTTTTACCGAAAAGCACTGCAGAAGAAGAAACTTCGGCTTCAAAAGTTATAATTTCTTGGTTGATACTTATTGCATTGGTATCACTATATGTTTTAATTTTTGGCAGACGAGGCGGTCTGTTTATCTTTAGTTCACCCCGATTTTTCGGCGGTAATTTTCATAATCACGGCGGTTATGACTTCGCAAACAATTCTACACCGACGCATACAAATCCGCAATAGAAATCGTAGGCGGAGAGCAGTACATTCTCTCTGCGGTCATGCACGCCGACGAGCGCAACCGCGCCATGTCCGACGCGCTGGGCAAGGACGTGTACCATTATCACCTTCATGTGGTCTATATCCCCGTCGTAGAGAAGAAAATTCTGTGGTCGAAGCGGTGCAAGGATAAATCGCTGGTTGGGACAGTCAAGGAAACGATACAGCAGGTCAGTATGAGTAAAAAGTGGGATTCCAAGCTCGCGCTGGACGAGCATGGGAAACCGCTGCTGAACGCAAACGGGAAAACTGTGCTCCGAAAATCCTATTCCGTTCTGCAAGATGATTTCTTCGCCGCCATGCGAAAGGCAGGGTATGACGATGTGGAGCGAGGCGAACGCGGCAGCTCCGAGGAACATCTGACGGTGACGCAGTTCAAGGTGCAGCAGGAACAGGCGCGGCTGGAATCGATTGAGGATAAGATTGACAGGAGAAAGCAGACGCTGGAAAAGTACAACGAGAAGATCAGGGAGCAGAAGGGAGCGGCAGCTTCCTTCCACGAGATCGACAGCATTGGAAAAAAGACCATCTCCGGCAATATCTCCATGACGCCGCAGGACGCGCAGTTCCTCAAGGAGCTTGCCAAGGAGGGCGTCGCTTCTCGCGGGCTGATCGGAGATTTGAAAAATAAAGTGGAAACGCTCAAACGCGATGTAAGCGTATGGAAACGGAAATACGAAAAGCTGCAAGAGCAGACAAAGGACTTCATGGCGGCACTCAAACGAGCGCCCCGCAAGGTCAAGGAGTTCATACAATTCATGCTCCATGCCGAGCCGGAGAAACCGGAGCAGTCCGGAAGCCGTGATATGCCGCGCCGCAAGAAGTGCGACATGGAGCTGTGAGTAACTACAGTGTAGAGCCGTAAAAATCCGAAAATAGCCAACGGGAACGCGTTGGACGGGCTGCACATCGTCTGGCGCGTTCCTGTTTGAAATTCTTCGTTTTTTCAAAGTCATGAGCCAGAGAAAATACCCGAAAAAAGTCACTCTTGCACGATAGAACGAAGAAAGGAGCCGTGTATGAAAACAGGATTGACAAAGAGTCAGAAAACCACAGAAATTTGGTTTGACGAAAAAGAAACGCTGATCTATATCCGCACCCACAACACCGACCTCAAGAACAGGCTGACCGCCTATGCCGCAGCCCACCCCGGCGAGTGCCGTCAGACCGACGCAGACCCGGACACGGGCTGTATGGAGTTTGAAATTCAGAAGGGACGGCTCTCCTTCCGGCTGACCGCGCCGTACAGCAAGGAACGCAGGCAAAAAGCAAGTGAACGCGCAAAGCTGAACGGCTTCTACTAAAAACAATGGCTCGCTGATAATCCACAGTGAGCCATTGTTTTTTCAGCCATCTTGTGATACACTATTACACAGATACACAGATATGCGTGTTTGGAAGGTGCATTGACATGGCTGAAAGAAATATGGTAAATCTCACAATTACTATGACAAGAGAAGAACGCAAGGCGCTAAAGCAGCTCGCGCTTGATAAAGATATTACAGTTTCCGCGTTAATCCGTTTGTGGCTACAGGAACAGCAGAAAGCCGAGGTGAACGAGTAATGGCAGGCAATCGCAATCTCAACAGCGCAAAGACTGCGCGAAAGGATGAGTTTTATACCCAGTTGACAGATATCGAAAAGGAAATGCGTTATTATCGCAAGCATTTCAAAGGTAAGACCGTGCTGTGCAATTGCGATGATCCATTCGAGAGCAATTTCTTCAAGTACTTTGTCCTTAACTTTAATCGCTTGGGACTGAAAAAATTAATTGCAACTTGCTACGCTACTTCACCGATTGCAGGCAAACAGCTACAGTATTATGAGCAAAGTGACGGTCAGCTATCTTTCAGTTTTGGCGAGAAGTGCGGTGAAAGCGCAGATTCCAAACGTCCATACAAAGCTGTTGTTACAAAAGTCTATGATGTAACTGGTGATGGTGGCATAGATATGGTCGATGTAGCGGAGCTGTTTAAGGCTGGAGATAATGCGTTGACTCAGCTGAATGGTGATGGGGATTTTCGTTCTCCAGAATGTGTAAACTTGCTGGATGAAGCTGATATTGTTGTTACTAACCCACCCTTTAGCCTTTTTCGTGAATTTGTTTCTCTGATTGTAGAGCATCAAAAGAATTTTGTCATTATCGGAAATCAAAACGCTATTTCATATGAAGAAACTTTTTCTTTAATGAAAAACAACAAGATGTGGATAGGTGCAAGTATTCATTCAGGTGATAGAGCGTTCTTTGTTCCTGACGATTATCCTCTTGATGCGGCTGGCTGCGGTATCGACGAAGAAACTGGCAGAAAATACATTCGAGTAAAAGGCGTGCGTTGGTTTACAAATCTTGATATCAAACAACGGCATGAGGAAATGATACTCGTTCGTCGGTACATCCCAGACGAATATCCAAAGTATGTGAATTATAACGCCATTGAAGTAGCGAAAACATCTGACATTCCCTGTGACTATGCCGGGGAGATGGGCGTTCCTATTACATTTATGGACAAGTATAATCCAGATCAGTTTGAAATCGTTGGAATTAGCCGTGAATTAGTTCGTACACTGTCTGACGATGTACGAAAAAATGGAGCATATCCGCAAATCGGAAGGTTCTATCTTGATGCTGGAGAAGCAAAGTATAAAAAAGTCTATGAGCGGTTAGTAATTCGCAATAAACATCCAGAAGTCCCAAGGGAGGCACAGTGATATGCAGATAACTGAATTAAAAGTTACCATTGGCGAAGTCTGCGAAGGCTATATCAACGACGCTGAAGAAGGCGTTTTTGGCTACGATGAACGTCTTGATATTCGTCCAAAGTATCAGCGAGAGTTTGTTTATAAAGACAAGCAGCGGGACGAGGTAATCCGTACCGTGATGAAGGGTTTGCCTCTAAATGTGATTTACTGGTGTAAGGTCAAAAAAGAGGATGGTTCTGACGGTTTTGAAGTCTTAGATGGGCAGCAGCGAACCATTTCAGTTTGCGAATATGTCGATGGCACATTCTCCGTTGATGATAAGTACTTTTATAATCTGCCTTCTGACAAGCAGAAACAAATTTTAGACTATCCTTTGTTCGTTTACGTGTGCGATGGAACTGATTCTGAGAAGTTGGATTGGTTTAGAATCATCAATATTGCAGGCGAACAGCTTACCGAGCAGGAGCTGCGAAATGCGGTTTACGCTGGTTCTTGGGTTTCAGATGCCAAACGGTATTTTTCAAAGACCGGCTGTGCGGCCGATACCCTTGCAGGTGATTACTTAAAGGGCGCTTCTATCCGTCAGGAGTATCTGGAGACTGCTATTTTGTGGGCGGCGAGCGCCGAGGGAAAGACGATTGAGGCATACATGGGTCAGCACCAGAACGACCCAAGCGCCGTTCTCCTTTGGAACTATTTCCGCTCTGTGATCGATTGGGTACAAGCTATCTTTCCCAGAAAGCGTAAAGAGATGAAAGGTCTGCCATGGGGATTGCTTTACAACACACACGGCAAGCGAACAGACCTCGACCCAAAAAAGCTGGAAGCAGAGATTCAGCGCCTTATGGGTGATGAAGACGTCACAAAGAAATCCGGTATTTATGAATATCTGCTGACAGGAGAAGAAAAGAAACTGTCTATTCGTGCTTTTGACCGCCGTGATGCTCTTGCGGCGTATGAAAAGCAAAAACATAAATGCGCAATTTGCGGCGAAGAATTTGAGTTTGAGCAGATGCACGCTGATCATATTACGCCGTGGAGCAAGGGTGGAAAAACGACACCTGATAATTGCCAGATGCTTTGCCGTGACTGCAATCTGAAAAAGGGCGCACAAGAATAGTGACTGAGAGCAAGCTATACTTTTGTTTAGAAGGAGCATTATGGGCATAAGATTAACGGGTATAAGCACACCTGTGGGTGGAGTTTCATGGGAATATACCAAAGCAGAGGAGCACTCCGCTCCTCTGCCGTTATCCCCTGGACAAAAAATTAAAGTATTCATTAGCTCGATTTGTGGTGTGGAAAAATATGATAAAGTACGAGCTGAATTAAAAAATGCTATTGAGCGCACACAATTAGTAGACGTCTATACTTTTGAGAGTAAAGGGGCGTCTACGTTGCCTGCGGGCGATCATTACATATTGGCATTAGAGGACAGTGACATTTGTATTTTCTTAATAGATAATGCAGATGGAATAAAGCCAAGAGTACAAGCAGAAATCGACGCTGTCAAAAAGCATAATATTAAAGCTTTGTACTATTTTTGTGATGAAACACAAAAAGAAAAAACAGCACTGGAACAAAGCTTGATGGGAGCAAATTTTGCTAAAAGTAAAACCGTTCACAGTTTTAGCGAATTAAGCCAAGACGGAGCTCAGGCGTTGATAGATGACATCGTTGCTGTATATCACTATTATTGTATTGGAAAAATAGTTTTGAATTCCGGTGAAAATGATGAAATTCAAGCAGTAGACGTTGTTGGTACAGAAAAGTATCAGCTTCCTACAATTCCTAAATCCACATTAAAAAATGTGGATAAATGTAGAGATTACTTTTTGAAGTTTGTTCTTGGATATTCCCGAGGCAGATACATGGATGAAACGGAAAATACAAACGAATTTGATGATTGGGGCATCCAGTTTCTTCCTATATTATTCGAAGGTAAATCTATCAAACACTTCAATACGGCAATGTATCTGGATGCATTAAAAGCGCAGCAAGATGATGGGCATTATCAAGTTGTTCAACTTCGCTGGCAAGCAATTCAGGAGTATTTTGCTGGAAATATCGAAAAGTGTGTAGAACATCTTGATACACCGTTAAGTCTCGCAAAAGAAACTAATCAGCCTACATGGGTTATAAAAGATATTCTGGTGGATCTGCGCAACCAGTACTGGAACCGTTGTATTATAAGAAATGAGTATTCTGCTATACCAGCACAAAAAGAATTAACGGAAAGTAGCGAAGAACTCTATTATCCAATTCTTGACCGTATCCATGAATCGCTACATGAAAAATACATAGAGGGTTTGTATAAAAAGAAAATAGGATCACCCTATTCAGTAACCATAGGCAATAACTTAGATCAATATGGTGAAATGCTTGCAAGCTCACTTATTGTATCTATGTACAATGGTTCACTGACTCATATATTACTTATTTATGAAAAAATCAGGGACTTTGTGTTCTACCTGAGTTGTAAATATGATGACTGGAATCTTAGACTCAACCTGTACAAACTTGCAATTTTCGCAGGAAATGAAAAGGAAATTAAAGGAATACAGGACTCTTTCCCTGAGGTTTTAAATAAACTAACTGCTGATGAAGCAGAGTCTATTATGGATTTTTGCCTAAATCATCCGATAAAATATAAGAGATTAAGTAGTCAACTGCTGGCATTTGGTTCAGTAGGATATTTTCTGGATGATAAATACTATGATTCTTGCGAAAAATCTATTGTTGGTGAAATTAAATCGTGGTTAAATAGTGACAATTCTGTTGTGGCTATAGGGCAAGACATATTCAGGTGCCTCTCTGGAGTAGCTTATCGTATGCCGCAAGATATACTCAGTGAAATATGCTGCCAATTCATCGACCGGCATTATAGTCGCTGGTATATGGATATGTTTAAATTAATCGCTGCACGTATTGATCTTCGGAAGATGAGTAATGATTCTGCAAAAGCACTTGTTGAACATATTAATTGTGTGCTTGACAACGAAACAGAACGAGAGCAGATAAGTTATTCTCCGTTCTTCTTATGCGTTCTCAGAAAGCAAAATCGTGCTATCACAGAGAGCATGGACAAAAAAATAGCCGAATACTTACCAAACTATTACGGTGGAGACTATAAATTAGAAACTTCAGAAAACGAAAGCCAAGATATGCCTGGGTTTATACGAGAATATATAGGGCGTATTCGAACAAGCAATGAAAAGCAGGGAAAAGATGGCGTTTATTTCGGACGTGGAACACGCGAGATTGCAACAGTTAGAGCCATTTTGTTAGGAGAAGGACTCGTATATGATGCAGATACTATGGACGCGCTCATATCTGTAGTAGCAAACACCCTCTTGATTTCCAAAGAAGGAATCTCCACAAAACTTGACGCGATAGCACTTCTCATTTGCATTGTAGTAAAATATCCTGAACACTATATAAGAAATCAAAGCGTATTTGAGAAACTGTTTGAGCAGCAGAGCACCATTGAAGTTGCCGAGAATTCGATTATTTCATCTAATATCGATAGTATTTCTTTGAAAATTGGATTGCAATTTTTGTTTGCCTCGATTGGGAAAAATGTATACGGTGACATACTCGAATTAATGCCGTATATTCAAGGAAATGTTGCAACAACAATCGCAGTAACTCATTTGATCGTTGGATATTTAGAAAACTCAGATGAGGTTATGTTGCCATCCAGAGTAGAGGCTATTATCCTTCAGAATGTTTTGCAGTGGCTACATTCAGAATATACAGATATAAGATGGAATGCTACACGCATTCTTCTAACCATGTCTCGCAATCCAGAGAATTATGGCATTGTAAACCATCAGCTAGTGAATCTTATAGATTCTAATAGCGTATATATCAAAAATTTGATTATGCGCCATTTGTATACCATGAAAGGAATTACTGACGGAACAAAAGATTATATCATTTCCAAGTGCAAACATGACGCCAATTTTGTTGTTAGAATGGTTTGTGATGATGTGGAAAAAGGCGCAAACAAAGAGTAATTGAAGAAAACCAGTCAAGCAGTTTATGATGATGGCCTCATCCTCTGGAAAACCCGAAGAAGCCGACATAAGGCAATACCCGTTTGCGGAGGTTGGAAACGAAATTTCGTCTTTGATAGGCGAAAGTGCTTCGGATGAGGATTTCTTGAAATGCGGCGAGATATTATCTCACAATAAATCATATAAAATCTCTGTTCACAAGGTTATAGAATGGGTGGGAAACTCAGTGAGATATGAAAAACAAGATTTTATACCGAAGGATATATCTGCAACCGCTAACTGAATCTTGACGGACAAGCACGGTCGGTGCTTGTCCGTCAAATGAACTATATTTTTTCCATCAGCTATCGAGAGGTTTGTATTCCGTTACAGCCTTCAAATAGGCTTCGGGATTGCCGTTCAGAACCAAGTCTGCATAAGCAAGCGGGTCGTTGTAGATCAGATAATCCAGCTCTGATCGCTGGAAGCGATTGTCGGCGACTTCGTTTTCAACGGCGGTGCAGTCAATGGAAATCTGGCTTCCATCGTCAAAAACCAATTCCACGCAGGCTGTGTCTATGTTGAATTGACAGGATATAAGTTTGCTCATGGTCATACCTCCAAGATGTTTTTTGAGGTGAATCAGACGGTCAATTTCCGGGTGATTATTGGCGGGAATCATATCGAAACCTGTCGCAAATCATTCAAAATAAGTCGTTGCGAATGGTTAGTACGCATAAAATGGCTGGCTACAAAACGGCTACAAAATTCGTAAGGAACCTATGTACAGCCCGAAATACGTGGATTATTTGGACGAAAAGCGTATCGAGAGTGCATTTTATAACCCTAAATCAAAGCCCAAGACTTGAGTGGGAATAGTAGTCAAAACGCCGTAAACCCGTATAGATACTGGGTTTTAAAAAGGCGAACTGTCCTCGTGACAACATTTTGACAACATCTGAAAATTATTCATAAATAAAGAGCTAACAGATTTCTGTGTCTGTTAGCTCTTTTTGTTTGCTTTATCAAAATGAGATGTAAAGCTTATTCCTGCTCCTGAACCGCAGAAATCATAAATATATGCGGTATAACCCAATTCGGCAAATCTCTTTGCGTACTTTTGGATTGAAAGCATATTCATACCAAATTCATGGCTGACGATTACTGTTTAATTTTCAGCAATACAGCTTTGAGGGATATATATTTCACCTTTGATTACAAGATTATTTCTTTTTACGGCAAACCTCTTTGTTTTCATTTTCTATTTCTCTTTTTTATCAGTTGTGCAAAATCAAAGTATTTTAAATCGGTTTCTTCACCGTCTGTAAATGTCAAAAATTTAACAAACAACATTCTCTTGATTTTGCCGTTCTTCGGTAAATAATTACAAAGCATATCCGTCATATAGTCAATATACCCACTCGGCAGGCAAACTCTGTCGTGCGCCGAATATATTCCGTTGATTTTAAATTCGTTCAGCTTTTCGAGGTTTTCACAAAACTCCGCAAGAGGTACAACCCTGTGCATGCCGTACAAAAGCCTTCGCGTTACCGTATCGCCCGAAAAAAGCAGACTGTGTTTTTCGTCATAGAGTAAAATGCTGCCGTCCGTATGACCCGGAATATGAATTACACTCAAAGTTCTGTCACCGAGATCAATTTTTTCTTTGTCTTTCAAAAAATGAAGTGCAGGACATGGCTTTAATGCTTTTTGAAAGATTGCACCGTGTCGCAAAAGCTTTTCATCTTCTTTATGAAGCCATAAGTCCGAAACTTTTTCAGCGTTGAAGATATGGTCAACATGAGCATGACTCAATACTATTTCAGTCCTTTTTCCCGCAAGATGCTCGGCATAAAGGACAAGTTCAGGTTCCTCCAGTGCCAAATCAAACAAAACAGCTTTTTCCGAACCTATAATAAGGTAAGAATTACGGCAAGCCTTTCCGGGTTTGCTGCCGTATCCGTCAAGAGTGGTGGAAAGCTGAAAAGTGTTTTCGGCGATTTGAGTATGAAACACCTTGCCGTATTGTTTATTTCTGCTCATGTTGCACATTTAAAAAATCTTTCCTGTAATTCACACCGAAAAACTCTGCGAGTTCTTGCATCTGCTCGTCTTTTATGGTATTAACTCTCGGCAGATGAGCTGTCAGCATATAAATCTGTGCCGCTTTTTCAACCGTTTCAATAAGCCCGAAAGTTTCGTCAAGTGTTTTACCTGCGCCATAAATTCCGTGCATACCCCAGACAACAAGACGGAATTCTTCCATCTTTTTCGCCGTGGCTCTGCCGATTTCGTTTGTTCCGCAAAGCATCCACGGCAGTACGCCCACGCCGTCAGGGAAAACGACGATACATTCGGTACACATTTCCCAAAGCGCGTGAGTAAACTTCTTTTCGTCAAGCTCGTGAACATAGTTCATGGCAAGCGTATTTGTCGGGTGAGAATGCATAATAACTCTGTTACCTTTATCAATTTTTAGCCTTGCAATATGGCTCATAAGATGTGCCGGAAGTTCCGATGTAAACTTGCCGCCGTCTTTATAGCCCCAAAGAAGTTCTGCTGTAGTGCCGTCCTCTGCTATGCGGATAATACCGAGATTGCTTTCAGGATCATCTGCAACATTCTTAAAATATTTGCCTGTTCCTGTTACAATAAATATTTTGCCGATAAGTGCTTTTGCATCAAAGCCTGTCGGGATTGTTCTGATTACATTATCAAGAGCAAGGTATTCGCCGACCTCTTTTTCATCAAGCATATAGCTGATGTTTCCGCCGTTTCTTTCATCCCAACCGAGGCGGTACATATTGGCTGTGGTCTTTTTCATTTCCTCAACAAATGGCGCGGTTAATATATCTTTCATCTTTTTAAAAGCTCCTCTTTTTCGTAGTCTTCAACAATATTGTACCATTCGCCGTCAAGCGGTTTGCCGCATTGACGGCAATACTCGTTCCATACTTCACCGAATGGCAGAGTTTTTACTTCCTCACTCACTACCATAAGTTTTGTGAAATTGCCCTTGTTCTGCATTTCTTTTAATGTTGGTGGTTCGAGCAGAGCACCCAGAAGTGCTTTCTGAACATTTCTGAATCCTACCGTCCAAGCGGATATACGATTGATGCTTGCGTCAAAATAGTCAAGCGCAATTTTCACTCTGCCGTCGAGACCGCCGCAGCGGACAATCTCCTTTGCGATTTCTTTCGTTTCATCGTCAAGCAGCACAACATGGTCACTGTCCCAACGAACAGGCCTGGTAATGTGAAGGGCTATTTCGGGAAAGAAAGTGAGCAAGGCAGGGATTTTGTCGCTGACAACCTCTGTCGGATGATAATGTCCGTTATCCATAAGCGGAATACATTTATCCTTATTCATTGCCGCATAAGATAGCGAAAACTCTGCAGACCCGACTGTATAGCTTTCAACACCGATGCCGAACACTTTGCTTTCAACGCACGGCTTTACTTTTTTAAAATCATAAGGCTCGGACAGAATATCGTCTATGGCTTCTTTGTATCTCATTCGGGGGCCAATTCTGTCGGCAGGAATATCCTTAAAGCCGTCGCCGGTCCAAATATTCATAATACATTGTTCGCCGAGCTCCTCGGCAAGATAGCTTGAAATTCTTATGCAGGCTTTTCCGTGCTCAATCCAAAACCTTCTTGTTTCTTCATTCGGTGAAGAAAGGGTCAGCGGATCGCATTTGGGGTGAGAGAAAAATGTCGGATTAAAGTCACAGCCCAAACCTCTTTTTTTGCAGAAATCTACCCACTTTTTAAAGTGTTTCGGCTCGATTTTATCTCGGTTAACCCACGGGTTCTCTTTGTCGAAAATCGCATAACTTGCGTGAAGATTAAGTTTAACCTTACCCGGCACAAGAGAAATCACCTTGTCAATATCTCTCATAAGTTCTTCGGGAGTTCTCGCTCTTCCGGGGTAATTGCCTGTTGTCTGAATACCGCCGGTCAACGGCTTTTCGGGGTCTGTATCAAAACCGCGAACATCGTCTCCCTGCCAGCAGTGAAGCGAAACTGAAACGCTTTTCAGCTTCTCAATGGCTTTATCGGTATCTATGCCGTATTTTGCATAGGCTCCTTTGGCATTTTCATAAGGCATTATCATTTGCACTCCTTAATATCAAAAGATTGTTTTATCACTTGCCTTGCCTCGGTAAGGCTGATTTTTTTGTCATACATAATCTGTACGGCGATATTTCCGAGTGCCGTAGCCTCGGAAAGGCCGGTAAAGACCTTCTTGCCGGTGATTTCACTTGTCAGTCGGTTGAGGTATTTATCTTTGCTTCCGCCGCCGACGATAATGATGTTCTCGATTTGCTTTCGGCATATTTTTTCGATGTCTTTAATCGCTTTGTCATAAGATTTTGCAAGCGAAATATAGACAGATTTAAGCATATTTGCAAGTGATAAATTTTCCTCACCTAACGCCGTCCGAATTGAGGTGAGCATACTTTCCGGGGCGACAAGAGAGGGTAGATTCGGCGAGAAAGCTTTTTTATAGTCGCTTTTCATCGCCATTATCATCATTTCATCATATGTATATTTTTTGCCGAGTTCCTTGCGAATGTTTTGAAACAGCCACATTCCCATAATATTTTCAAGAAAACGAAAGCGGTATTCGGCTCCGCCCTCATTTGTGAAGTTTGCTTTTTGTGCTTCACTTGTCAAAACCGGGAATGTGTTTTCCGTACCTACAAGTGACCAGGTGCCGGAAGAAATATACACGCTTTTTTCGTCAAGAGGGCAGGCGGCAACTGCAGAGGCGGTGTCATGGCTCGGTGCAAAAATTACCGTAGAATTAAAACCGAGTTCAGACTGAATATTCTTTGAAAATTCACCCAAAACCGTTCCGGGATTACACAGCGGCAAAAACAGGCTTTCATCAATATCAAGCATGGACAAAATTTTCTTATCCCAACCTTTACTTTCGGCATTTACAAGCCCGGTTGTTGTTGCGTTAGTGTATTCATTCGCAATTTTACCGGTAAGCTTAAAAGAAAGATAATCCGGCATCATCAGAAAGTGCCTTGCGTTTTCAAGCTTTCCGCTTTTCTTATCGCACCAAAGCTGATAAATCGTGTTGAAATCTTGAGTCTGAATGCCTGTTCGATTATACAGTCTTTTAGCTGAAATCGGGAAATCTTCGGACGAAGGTATGCCGTCTGTTCTTTTGTCACGATAAGACACACAAGGAAAAAGCTCTTTTTTATTTTCATCTAAAAGTACATAATCAACTCCCCAGGTGTCAATAGCTATCGTTTTTGGAATCTTGCCGATTTCACGGCATTTTTTAAGTCCGTTCTTGACTTCACTCAAAAGTCTTTCGGTGTCCCAGACAAGTGTTCCGTTTTCATCCTTTATTCCGTTTTCAAAGCGGTAAATCTCTGTCAGCACGATTTTACCGTTTTCAACGCTTCCTAATATGTGTCTGCCCGATGATGCACCTATATCTATGGCTAAACAGCAGGTCATATTTTCACCTCTGTGCTCTTTATAAATTCTACGGCTCGATCAGTCCAGCCGTAAAGCGGAGTTTCACTACCAAGCCCGAAGCCGTGCTCTCCCGTCTTCGCCTGCTCAATTACACACTTAACATGGCATTCGTCAAGAGCTGATTTCAAATCGTTACCGTCTTTTACCGAAACGGTGCTGTCATTTTCTGCCCTGACAATATATGTCGGGGGATAAGTGCCGCATGCAAGCCTGCTTGTGTCGTAACTTCGTATTTTTTCGAGGTCACAGTCTTTGCCGAACATACCTGCGCACATATACCTTTTTATCGGACCGTCCTTGACATTTTCCATTGTTATAAGCGGATATACAAGCAGTAATGCTTTCGGCAGCGGAAGATTATACTTCTTTGCACCGATAATATTCGTACCCCAAAGTGAAGCAATATGACCGCCTGCCGAAAAACCGCAGACACAGTATGTCTTGTAATCAAATTTATCGGTTTCAAAAATTAGCTTGCAGCTCTTAGCCAAATCATCGAGAGGAGCAGGCAGAAGACCTTTTTCAAAGCTGTCCGGAGTTGCCGTTTCATAATTGAGACAAAAACAGTCAATTCCCAATTCATTAAATTTTGCCGCAACGGGCAAGGACTCAACCATAGTACAGACTGCCCCGTAAGCACCGCCTGCAAGGAGAATTATACAGTAATCTTCCGTTCTCTTTTGAGCCGGCAAATAGGTTAATTTAACATTTCTTTTTTCGCTTTCATTTTTATAAAGCGGAAAGACCTGAATTTCACTTTTCAAGAGCCGTTCAAGCCCAAAAATCATATCATTCGTCGCCCAGGTCGGATTTTTTTCGTGGAGCTGTTCAAGTGTCATTTCCGCACTTTCACCCTCGAAAAAGTTTCCTCCTGAAATAAGGCAATCTTTTATATCGGTTAGTTTTGAAATATTATATATTTCTTTGAGCGTAGTATTTTTGTTTATCATCATAATCAAAGTCCGATGTTCTTAGCTTGTTCGGCGGTGAGGGTGAATTCGGCAAAATCGAATTTATACTTTCCGTTATCGCCCTTAATGCTTATTTTGTATGAGTTGCCGCTTTTAGTAACTGTTGAAATAGCGGGTATTTCCCAACCGACTTTGTCAACGAAGACGGGTTTTTTATTGCCAAGTGTTAGTGTTCCACCGGAAACAGAGTATGTATCGGCATTAAATGAAAGACTGATAGGTCCCAACGCCTTGGCTCCGTCTTTTTCCACAATGTATTTTTTCTGTTCATCATTTGCCATAATAAGCAATGCTTTAAGTGCAGGATAATCTTTTGTGGAAAGATAGTAGTCCGAGCACACAAAATCATATGTGCCGTTTGTATGAATAGTCAAAACAGAGCTGTTTGTTCCTTTCAATACGGTTTCCTTTAAAACCGGAGCTTGTGTTGACGGTTCATCACTTGAAACCGATGAAGACGGTTCCTGATTTAACATTGTCGGTTCCATTGTCGGTTCCGTTGAATTTGAGACAGACTGGCTATATTCCTGCGATGGAGTGGTGGTAGGTGTTCCTGTTTCGGTTTGCGTTTCATTTTTTCCGCATCCTGCCAAAGAAATGCCGCAACCGAGAATTATTGCCAAAATAACTGCCGTAAGTTTCTTATTGTTTTTCATAAAAAAACCCCATTTCTAAATTATATTATTGTAAAATGTACTTTCCGCTTTCTTTTTCGTATGTTTTGCCGTTCCATTCAATTACTGCCGTGGTATTGCAGGGAACGGTTACTTCAAGCGTTTCCTCGGTTTTCTTAACTTTGATTTTTCCGTATTCCGAAATAAATTCTCTTTCCCAATTTCCGAAAACATCATCTTCAATCGGTGCAACTTTAAACTTTGAGAAGCCCGGTTCAATAGCCGAGATGCCGCAAATCTTTCTGAAAATAAAATCGTCTACTACACCGAAAGCGTAATGGTCATAGCTTGTCTTTTTTGGATTGTTTTCATCATCGAGTGCAAACCAATCCTCCCAAATTGCCGTTGCTCCGTGTTCAACCTCAAAAAGCCATGACGGTCTTTTTGTTTGAAGCAAAATGTTCTTTGCCAAATCCCATCTTCCGACTTTGCATAGCACATCAAGAAGATACGGCGTTGCAAGAAATCCCGTGCAAAGACAGCCGTTGTTCTTTTCAACAAGGCTGATAAGTTTATCCGCATATTGTTTTTCATTTTCCTTTGAAACAAGGTCAAAAGCTATTGCAAGCACATATAAACCTTGCAGATAGTCCGGAAGAATATCTGATTTCATAAGTCCGTTTTGAATTGCGTATTTGAACTTTTCTGACATCATCTTATAATACTTTTCATCATCTGTTTTCAGGATTGACGATATTTCACTCATTTTGGCAAGGGTCATATACCCGAAAAACGGAGCGATATAACAGGCGGTTTCTTTGCAAATTTCAAATCCCTCCGCCTCTCTTCCCGGCACTAACCATTCACCGAAATGAAAGCCTGTGTTCCAAAGATAGCGGTCATATTCATATGGCAGGTCACTGCCTCTTTTTTCTTCAGCAGTTTTAATTATATAGTCACACCACTTTTTCATACTTAAATAATGCTGTTCAAGTATATGCTTATTGCCTGTAATATGATACATATCATACGGTACCCATACCATTGCATCACTCCAACCGGCAACACCGGTTAATTCATCACCGAAAGGAGCCATTGTCTGCTTTGCAACAGCCTCGTAAACCTTGTTAAAGGGTGAAGTGATGGGAATTACTCCGTCCTCTTTTTGGTCAGCGGCAAGCCCTTTAATCCACGAAGAAAGAAACGCGGTCATATCTTCGTTTTGCATTGCGGTTTTTGCATAGACAAGAATATCTCCCGTCCAGCCAGCTTTTTCCCTTGACGGACAATCCGTAGGAACGGACATCATATTGTTTTTCTGTGAATAGCGAATGTTTTTATAAAGCCTGTTGAACCGCTCGTCATCACAAACAAAATTTCCTATGTTCTCTTTTTCGGTTGAAAGCAGAACGGCGGTAAAATCTTCTTTTACGGGATTTATCATTCCGCTGACCTTTAAGTACCTGAACCCGTGAAATGAAAATTCCGGCTCAAAAACGAAAGGCTCGCCCGAACAGACAACAATATCCGTTTGCTTTACAAGGTCGAATTGCGCGAAATAATTGCCGTCCTTATCCGTAATTTCGGTGTGCTCAAGCTTGATTTCGGTTCCTCTTGCCTCGTTTATTTTGATTTTACATCTTCCTGCAATAACCTGACCGAAATCAACTATTGTTTCACCTTTCGGTGAAATATACACTTCCTTTGCGTCAAATTTTTCAACTGCCTTTATTTGAGGAATAGGCTGTAAACGGAGATTTTTAAGTGAATAATCGGTAGCGATTGCTTTTTTTCTTTCGCTTTCGGGCAAAGTAAAATCGACTTTTTCACCCATAAACAAATCAGAAAAAACAATATTACTCTTGCGGCAAATTTCGTTTCCGTCCGAAAAAACAACTGCCGATTTTCCGCCTTTATACTCAATTTCAAGCTGATACAAAACAGATAAATTATCTATTTTTTCGTCGGTCGTAATTTCCGTTTGCGGACAGAAAAACCAACCGTCTCCTACGAGAAACTCAATCTTGTTTTTGCCGTTTGTCAGCATATCCGTAACATCATAAACCTGATAATTAAGGATTTTGTTGTATGGTGTATATTCCGGAGCAAGAACGGCGTCACCGACTTTTTTGCCACCGACATAAGCGTTGTATGCACCATATGCCGTCGCATAAAGTCTTGCTCTTATAACTTCGTCCGTAATATCAAAATCTTTTTCAAAATATACGGGCGGATTTTCAATTCCGTAAACAAATACCTTACTTTCGTTTCTGTCAAAAGGACTTTTTGAAAAACATCCTTTCCATTCATCGGCGTTTAAAAATGCTGTTTCAAACTTAGATTTCAGAGCGGAGCAATTTCCTTTGTTATCCCAAACAGTGATACAGACCGAATACTGCGTTTTGGATTTTAAAGTTCCGCCGTATTTGATGAAAGACTGTTTGTTTGAAAGCACCTTGCCGCTGTTCCACACTTCACTTTTTTCATCGCATACGTTTATTTGATAGGCAGTCTGAAAGACAGAATTTTCATCACTTTCAATCTGCCATGAAAACTCCGGAGCGGCGTCAACAAAAGGCTCTTTCATATGATTGATTCTAAAATTAATTATTCTCATGGTTACCCCTCATTTTAAAATATTAAACACAAGTTCTTCGACCTTTTGACTGACCTTTGAAGAAGAACCGCCGATGTTGCTGACATTTGTCATAAACACACATTCCATATTATCTTTCGGAGAAACAAAGAAATGAGTACCGTAAGCACCGGACCAACCGAAAGTCCCCTCTGTGGCAGGCGTTTTTCCTTTTATCGGATCCTGCCTGATTTTCACTCCCAGTCCCCATACAAAACCGGGTTCGGGTTCAAGATGCTTTTTCGGTGCTTCGGTTTGCATAAGTTTAACCGATTCTTCTGATAGAATTCGCTTTCCGTTATAAACTCCTGAGTCCAGAAGCATTTGTGCAAAATGCTCATAATCCTCTGCGGTTGAATAAAGTCCGCCGGAACCGCTTACATAATCCGAACCCTCTGCTATTGTAAAAAAGCTTTTCATATCAGCTTTTTTGCCGGTAACATTTTTTAGTGATTTTCCGCTTTTTTTATAAATTTGAACAAGATTTTCTTTCTCTTTTTGAGTCGGGTGAAAGGTTGAATTGTTCATATCAAGCGGAAGAAAAATATGATTTCTGAAATAATCATCAGCTTTTTCTCCGCTTGCACTTTCAATAACGCTTATGAGAACGTCAAATCCTGCTATCGGGGAATAACCCGTGCCGGTTCCCGGCTCAAAATCAAGCGGTTGCTTGGCATATTTTTCCGCCTGCTCGGCGTTTGTTGTTCTTACGGTTTTATCCCTGAGCATTGTTGCATAGCCGCCGATTCCCTGTTCAAGTCCTGACGAGTGAGAAAGCAAATCCCTTATTGTTATATCTCTTTTCGATGGTATAGTTTTCACCTTGTCTTTGTTGTAGGTTATGAGTCCGACAAGCGACTGAATCGGATTTTTAGGCGGAAAAGGGTATCGCCTGTCACAAACAACCCGGCTATTTTTAAAGGATGGAATATACTTTGAAACCGGATCGTCTATTTTGACTTTACCCTCATCAAAAAGTTTCATTATTGCCGCGGCGGTTATCGGCTTTGTCATCGACATCATTCTGAAAAGGCTATCATATCTGACGGGTTCATGATTTTCAATATCCGAATATCCCCACTTGTTTTTATACACGGTTTTTCCGTCTTTTCTTACAAGCAAAATTCCGCATGGAATTACCTTATCGATGATGTATTTGTTAAATGTATTGTCAATTTCATTTGTTTTAACCATATCAATATTTCCTCGAAAGCTGTGCTTCACATTCTTCTCTTGTAATTTCTCCGCCGTTGCACTTTGCCATAAGTTCAACATCTTTATCCTTCATTTTATAGAATGCCATAACAACTATACCAAGAATCGTACCTATAGCAGGAATAAGTGTATAAACAATCCAAAGCATATTCAGGGCTGATTCAGGCTGTGCAACACCCTGAGAGGCAATATCGGCAAAGTCAGTTGCTTCAATCTCAACCCAGCCTGAAAGGCCGAGAAGGAAAAGTCCCAAAGAGGAAGCGACACCTTGTGTAAGCTTTGTTACAAAAGAATTAAGTGCAAAGAAAATACCCGAGCAATCTTTACCCGTCTTATATCTTGTATATTCTATCGTATCGGGAACAAGAAAGCTCTTTGCAATATTTGCGACATTACCGGGCAGCGACTGAACAACCATAAGAATGCAAATAAGAACAAAATGGCTAGATCCTACAAAGAATATGGAAAGAAGAGGTATTCCGCCTAATAAACCGCAAACAACGATTGTTTTTACCTTGCCGAATTTTTTTGTTATTTTCGCCGTGTTCAACTGAGCAATAAGACCCGGTACTGCCGAAATGGCAATCGGAACAATAAAAATCATTGAATTACCGAAATGATAGTATGCAACGAAATTGGCAAGGTTTGCTCCCGTTGCAAGACACGAAGTAATAACTGTACTTAAAAGCAAAATAAACATATATTTATTTGTTCTGACACAGTCAAACATATCCTTGAAAGTGTAGTGTTCTTCTTCTGCCGATACATTTTTAAGCCCGACATTGTATTCTTTTATACCCGTAAGCATCGGAAGCATTCCGCACAAGAAAATCACAGAAGAACCGACAACAACATTTTTAATCGGTAAACCAACTTTTTCGCTTATGAGGGTATAGAAAATAATGCCGATAAACATTATAATGCCGTTATTTAAAATCGAACGGTTTTGAATAATTGCGTTTCTTTCGTCAAGGTTATCTGTTATTGAAACGGCAAGTGAGTTCATCGGAACCTCAACCAAGGTGTAGCTCAAATCATAAAGCAGATAGAAAACAGCGAACCAAATAAGCTTTACGGTTTCCGAAAGCTGCATGGGCATCATAAAAAACAGAACCGTAAACAGCGGAAACAGCCAAAAGGTTTTTCTGAACCACGGCAAATATTTTCCGCTTCCTTTGATTTTTATTCTGTCAATCAAAAAGCCGAAAATAACATCATCAAAAGAGTCTATTATTTTAACAAAAAGCGTAATAGCTGCCATTTTGCCCGGATGTATCCCCTGCATTAGCAGGAACATTGTCATAAAGGTTGTAATTATTGCACCCTCGCAGGTTCTTGCAAGGTCGCCTATGTAATATCTCGCACGCTGACCTGTTGTTGTCAGCCAGGTTGATTTGTCAATTTTTTCTTTTTGTTTCAGCATGGCTTACGTCTCCTTTTTAAATACTTTGAGAGCTTCGTCTATTTTTTTAAAAGTTTCGTCTTTTACTTTCAAAAAGCTCAAAACATTTTTCAGCGAAACTCCGTCAACAAAAGAACCTACCTTTTTCTTTGTTGCTTCGCACAACAAATATTGAGGTAAAAACTTTTTCTTAAACAAATTTTTTGCCTGCGAATTTTCAAAAATAATCTTGCATGAATTTTTACTTGAAAGTGTTTTTGAGTATTTATCGTTATATTCCGAACTTTCCCTGATTGAAATGTATCTCCCTGAAATAAGGTCATCAATCCAACTTACACTTTCTTCAACCCAGTCACCGACCCTTGAACAAAAAAGCGGTGGTGTGGCTCCGACTTCTTCTCCGATTGAAAAGCCGTGCATGGAATAGCCGTAAATATGAAGCTCGTAATCGATGTAATTTTTATTCAGTGCTTCAATGTACTCTAGCGTATTATTCACGGGAACAATCCAATCGTTTCTTGAAGCGGCAAGAAAGCACGGGCAGGTATAAAGGTTTACGGCTTCAACCGCATCAGGTGCATCGGGGGCAGTATAGTTTATCGTTTGAGCTTTTGCCGCACCGTAAAGAATGATTGCGGCATAAGGTTTGTTTTCTGCTTTTGATGCCGCATAGGATACAAGGTGACCGCCGGCAGAAAAACCTGCCGCAACAATATGTTCGGTGTCAACACTGAATTGTTTTCCGTTTGCTTTTATATATGCCATAGCATTTTCAAAGTCCTCAAGCGGATACGGCCATTTATAATTCTTTCCTACCGAATAGCAGAGAACAAAGGCGTTAAATCCTAAGGAATTAAACTTTTCTGCAACGGGCTTTCCCTCGGAAACAGAACATTCGTTGTATCCGCCTCCTGGACAAATCAAAACAGCCGGCTTGTTTTGACCTACAAGGAAGCAGGTCAGCACGACATTTCTCTCTTTGTTAAGAATTACAGTTTTTTCTTTCATTGTTCACCATCCCTTGACAAATGTTTAAATAAGTGTATAATAGTGATACACTTGTATCAGTTACGAGTGTAACATATTTTTTTATAAAGTCAAAGAGTTTTTGTAAAAAATGCTGACAACTGATACATAACCAAGGAAGTGTTACACATGAAAAGGAAAAATGAAGCACATGAGCTTGTTCTTCAATGTTTGACCGAAGCTTTGTTAAAACTCATGGAGAAAAAACCGTTTAATGAAATAAGCGTGTCCGAGCTTTGCGAAAAAGCAGGAGTGGCTCGTGCATCTTTTTACAGGAACTATGACTCTATGCAGGAAATTTTGACAAATTATCTTTCCAGCGTTACCGATGAATGGTGGGAAGAGTTTGTAAAATATCCCGAAGACGAATTTCACGAAAAGTTTTGGAAAGAGCTTTTACTTCAATACAAGAAAAACGAAGAACTGATAAAGCTCATTTATCAGAATGATATCTCCTATATTATTAAAAATCATATTTTTAATTCCTGCGGATCGAAAGACGGGCAGGACGAGCAGACGAAATATCTTTGTGCAATGGTTGCCGGTGCAATTTACGGGTTTGTTGAACAATGGATAGTTCTCGGCATGAACGATATTCCTGACACAATAAATATGAGAAGCTTTTTGAAATTCGGATCAGAATATAAGGTGGTGAGCTTTGATGAAAAATAAACTTGCGACAGAGAACCTTGAAATTACAAAGAGAGAAAAGGCTCACAATGAAATCGTCAGAAATGCCGCAGTTGAGGGAATGGTACTTCTGAAAAATAACGGCGTTCTTCCGTTTGACAAAAGTATAAAAACCGTTGCGCTTTACGGCATCGGTGCAAGGCGAACCGTGAAAGGCGGAACAGGCTCGGGGGATGTCAATGTTCGCAGTTATGTGGATGTTGAAGAAGGACTTGAAAACGCAGGATATGAAGTTGTCACAAAGCCATATCTTGACGAATACGACCGCATTATAAACGAAGCCAAAATTGAATATGAGAAAATGCTTCAGGAAAAGGGCAAGGAAGGTGTAAAAACTGCGCTTTTCACAATGTTTGCAAATCCTTTTAAAGAGCCTGCAATTTCAGAAATTACAGCCGAGGACACGCAAAAATATACAGCCGATGCCGCAATTTATGTGCTTTCAAGAAACTCGGGCGAGGGCGCCGACAGAAAAGCGGAAAAAGGCGATTACTATCTTACCGACGGCGAAATCAGGGATATAACCCGGCTTTCAAATTCTTATAAAAAATTTGTTTTATTGCTGAATGTCGGCGGTGTAATTGACCTTGGCGAGATTGTAAATAACAGCAAAATAGGTTCAATTTTGCTTATAAGTCAGGGCGGAAGTTCTTTGGGTGACGCTGTTGCCGATGTCATAAGCGGAAAAGGTGTTCCGTCAGGTAAATTGTCAGCAACATGGGCAAAAAGTTACCTTGATTATCCGTTTGCCGAGGATTTTTCCGATGAAAAATATTTTTCCGATACATATTACAAAGAGGGTATTTTTGTCGGTTACCGATACTTTGAAAAGAAACAAATTAAGCCTTTGTTCCCGTTTGGTTTTGGTTTATCTTATACGGATTTTGAAATAAGCGACACAAAGATAACAGCAAACGAAGAACACATTTCGGTCAGCACAAAGGTCAAAAATATCGGAAAGACTTACGGCGGAAAAGAAGTTATACAGCTTTATGTAAGTCAGCCGCAGGAAGGACTTGTTACTCCCGTAAAAAGCCTTGTAGCTTTTGCAAAAACAAAAACACTTTTGCCCGGAGAGGAGCAAAGTGTTACGATTACTTTTGATATGAAAAGCCTCGCTGTATTTGACGAAGAAACCGCTTCATACATCATTAAACGAGGAAGATATATTGTATATATCGGCACCGACAGCGAAAACTCAAAGAAAGTGCATAACCTTATAGTTTCCGACGATATAATCACCGAAAAGTGCAAAAGAATTACTTATTCAAGTATAGAAGAAACCTGCGATTTTCATGATAATGCCGAGACGAGATTTGATGAATTGCCGACAATCGCCCTGGATTTAAAAAACATAAAAACATTAAGTCATATATATGACGACAAAACAGAAAGTATAAAATCAACCAATCTCGGTTATACACTCGATGATGTGAAAGTCAAAAAAATTTCAATAAACGATTTTGTGTGCGATTTAAATGTCAACGAGCTTATTTCTCTTTGTGTCGGCGCTTCAAGGATAGGTCTCTCCGATTTGTCGTTCATAGGCAACGCTTCAAAAAGTATACCCGGTGCGGCAGGAGATACATGCGACGAATTGCTTGAAAAAAGAAAAATCCGTCCTCTTTCAACCGTTGACGGACCGGCAGGCATAAGAATAAACAGCAAGGTATATGAAAAAGACGGATTATATGTTGATAACCCTGCCGATGATCCGATAAAATCTTTGCTTTTACCCAAAGAAATGCAGAAAGCGGATCTCAACGGAACTACGGTTAAATATCAGTTCTGCACGGCTATACCTATCGCCACCATGCTTTGTCAGACCTGGAACACGGAAATAATTGAAAATTGCGGAAAGCTTGTTTCAAAAGAAATGGGCGAACTCGGACTTGATTTGTGGCTTGCTCCGGCTTTGAATATTCAAAGAAATCCTCTTTGCGGCAGAAACTTTGAATATTACTCTGAAGATCCGATTTTAAGCGGAAAGTGTGCCGCAGCTATGGTAAATGGTTTTCAAAAAAGCGGTAAAGGTGCGGTTATCAAGCATTTTGCGTGTAACAACAAAGAAAACAACAGAAATTATAATAACTCCGTTCTTTCCGAAAGAGCTCTGCGTGAAATATATCTCAAAGGATTTGAAATTTGCGTAAAAGAGTCGCAGCCTTTTGCGGTTATGTCGTCATATAACCTTATTAACGGTACTCATTCTGCAAATCATCGCGGTATTTTAACAGATGTTCTTCGCACGGAATGGGGATTTAACGGGGTTGTTATGACGGACTGGTACGCAACAACAGGAAAAACTGCCGATGAAAAATCCTATGGTGCAAGTGGTGCGGCAGACTGTATAAGAGCAGGAAATGATATTATAATGCCCGGTGGAAAAAACGAAATTGAATCTATAACAAAAGGGGCGGAAAGCGGAGAACTGAGTGTCGCTTCTTTGCGCCTTTGCGCCGAAAGAATAATTAAAGCAATACTAAAAATGGGGTGACATAATGAAAGAAAAAAATAAGAATATTTTCTATGATGTTAAATCCTTAGAAAGAACTATGGACATTGAAAAACACTGCAATAAAGGCTATCTTCAGAAAAAGCTTTCCAAAGCGTTTCCGAACGAAAAACTCACTGTTGTTGAAGCGTATATCAACACAAGCGGTAAATTTATCAACAAATCAAAAGGGTTTTTAGGCTCTCTCTTGCCCATAAACCGAGTGCATAATCTGCCTGAGTTTTGTCATGTCGTTGTTGAACATTCCACAGGGAAATTTACTGAAAAAATATTCATTTGGTCGCCCGTTAAATGGAATGACAGGTTTTTAGGCTGTGTCGGCGGAGGCACGGCAACCGGCGGTGAAGGTTATATAAATGCACCCGACAACACATCGAGAAGCGCAACTTTACCAAAAGCCGTACTTAACGGCTTCACGGGTGCAACAACCGATGCTGGATGCACAAAAATTGAATGGGCTCTTGAAAAAGACGGTACTCTTAATACTGAGCTTATTGAAAATTGGCGGGCAAGAAGTACTCATTTTATGACTGTTTTGGGTAAAAAAACAGCTGAAATTCTCCATGAGAGAAACATCAGATTTTCATATCTTCACGGCGGCTCCGGCGGTGGCAGACAATCTATGGTCGAGGCGCAGGAATATCCCGAAGATTACGACGGGATATGGGCGTCCTGCCCTGCAATTAACTGGTCGAAGTTTCTGCCTGTTGGTCTTTGGGCAAACGCAGTTATGAACTCGAATAACTATATTGTACCGCCGTCAAAGGTTAAGTTCGCAATGAACGAAGCTCAAAACACGGTCGGGGGCAAAGAAAAATATTACGAATATGACAGACCTCTTGAATTTGACTACTACACCCTTGTCGGCAAAAAGGTTAAAAATGATACTTTTACCGAAATTGATGCGAAGGTTTTGACTGAAATATACGGCGGTCCCGCACGGAACGGAAAAAGGCTTTGGTACTTCGGAAGACCGGGCGTGTTGTGCTATAATGTCGGCATACCTATCGGTGCTTTTTGGTACACACCGATATTCCATAAGCCGAAGCCGTTTTTCCTTTCAACATATTATTGCAGATGGGTAACGAAAAATCCGAAGCAGAAATTCGACAAAGTGACAAAGGATGAGTTTTATAAAATCTATGATGCAAGCGTAAACGAATTTGCCGATTGCCTTGCGGATAATCCGAATTTGTCTTCATTCAAAAACTCAGGGGGCAAGCTGATGGTTGACCACGGTTTCGATGATCCGCTGATTCCCATTGACGGAACAATTGAATATTATAACAGGGTTTGCGACACGCTCGGCGGAAAAGAAGAAGTTGACAAATTTTTCAAGCTCTTTTTGACACCCGGCGACGGTCACGGTTCATGTAACTGGCATAATGCGGGGATAACCGACTGCGACGGTATGAAAGCTCTTGTGGATTGGGTTGAAAAAGGAATCGTACCTGCAAAAATCAGAAAAGTTCAGGTTGATAAAAAAGGCAGCACAATAAAAGAAGGCTTTCAAGCACCGATTTGAATGGTAAGACTATAAGGAAAAATATTAATTAACCTAAAAGAAAAAACGGATTATGGTTAGCTTTTAACAAGCTGAACCATAATCCACTTTTTCATTTTTTGGATTTGTCAAGAAAAATGTGTAAGTCTTTTTGATGAATAAAAATTTTGGTTCTTCACGGATTTATGGGGAATGATATTTGACTGATTGCAGTGAAATAAACTTGACGGGCAAGAGTCAATAAAAGCTTCATTGCCTACAACCAAGTCATAGTTATTATTTGAGTAGATATTTGCGATTTTCTTCCAAAAAAGTTCACTTACAATAGCAGAGCAGTAGAGATTATAGATGTAGAATTGATTTGTGTTTAGGAGGACAAAGCGGCAGATATAATGTTAAAAGTAGTTGCGTGCGCACGCATATTGTGTTATAATACTGGTAGTTAGGAGGAATATATCTATGAAACTATTAAAATGGCTTTCAGTAACAGACCGATTTTACAAAATCTATTTGGACAAGCAACTTGCCCCCTATGGAATCAACAACAGTCAATATATGTTCTTAATCAAAATCTGTCGTTCGCCCGGTATTCTACAAGATTCTTTAATGGATATGTTTTATGTTCATCCGAGCAATATTGTACGGACGGTTGCGGCATTAGAAAAGCAGGGAATGATTACACGTTCTCCCAATGATAAGGATAAGCGGACATGTAAATTGTATCCTACAGAACGTGCGCTGTCTGTAATTGATGAGGTACAGACGGTATGTGAAAAGACAGAAGCTCTTTTATTGCAAGGCTTCAGGGAATCTGATAAAAACCTCTTTATTGATTTGCTGATTCAGGCAGGTGAAAATATTACATCGGAACTTCATATAGAGCGAAAGGGGGAGGAGTTCAATGACTGAAAATCCTCTGGGCTATGAAAAAATTTCAAAGCTGTTGAAAAATTTTGCTGTTCCCAGTATTGTGGCGTCTCTTGTCGGCTCAATCTACAATATTGTGGATCAGATTTTTATTGGTCAAGGGGTCGGTTATTTGGGAAATGCAGCAACCAATGTTGCCTACCCGTTTTCTACCATCTGCCTTGCTATTGCACTGCTGGTTGGAATTGGCAGTGCTTCCCGTGTTTCCCTCTGTCTTGGACGCAAAGAGCCGAAAGCTGCCGCCAAAGCAGCGGGAAATGGTATTGTTCTGATGGGAATTTTCGGAATTATTTATTTGCTGGTTGGTGAAGCTTTTCTGTCTTTGCTCCTAAAGGCATTTGGGGCAACGACAGATGTATTTCCATATGCAAAGCAGTATGCCAGCATAACATTGATTGGAATGCCGTTTCTCATTGTAACGAATGGTATGAGCAATTTGATTCGAGCAGATGGAAAACCAAAGTATTCAATGGTCTGCATGGTTGTGGGAGCTATTATCAATACCATTCTTGACCCCATTTTTATTTTTGCTTGCGATTGGGGGATTGCCGGCGGAGCTTGGGCAACGGTTATTGGGCAAATTTTTTCTTTCATACTCGCACTCCGTTATCTATGGCATTTCCAAACAATCCATTTTGAAAAAGAGTCGTTTTTATTGGACATCAAAGAAAGCCTGAAAATTTGCAACATGGGAATCAGCAGCAGCTCAAATCAGATTGCAGTTACCGTGATTCAAATCATTCAGTACAATTCGTTGACTTATTACGGCGCATTAACAAAATATGGAACGGATATTCCCTTGGCAGCTTGCGGAATTGTTATGAAAACAAATGCCATAGTCCTTGCGATTGTTGTAGGAATCTCGCAAGGGACACAGCCGATTATCGGCTTCAACTATGGAGCAAGGCAATATCATCGGGTACGGGAGGCTTACATGCTTGCAGTAAAGTGGAATCTTGTTGTTTCCACTATTGCTTTTATCGCATTTCAATTTTTCCCGCAATCTATCATTTCACTATTCGGAGACGGGGACGAGCTGTATTTTGAATTTGCTGTTTTGTTCATGCGTACCTATCTTTTCATGGTGTTGGTAAATGGTGTGCAGTTGCTTTCTTCCAGTTTTTTTACTGCAATAGGAAAATCGTTAAAAGGTGCTCTGTTGGCATTAACAAGGCAGACCTTTTTCTTGATTCCGCTTACCCTGCTGCTCCCGCTTCGTTTCGGAATTATGGGAGTATTGCTAGCGGGGCCTGTTGCTGATTTTTCAGCGTTTGTGCTATCTGTTGTACTGGTTGGTATAGAATTTAAAAAACAAAAAAAACTCGCTTATAATTTAAGCCATAGCATATAGCTATTATCCACAGCTACTGAGCAAGTGTTATCAATACCGATAACAAAATGATAACATTAGCTTATATAGGCAGGATAATATGGATATATCAAATAATCAAAGGATTTACATACTCGGCAGAGAATAATTTCTAAACAAAATTAGTTAGGAAAAGTCGAGTGGGAATAAATTGAAAAAGTCTGAAAACCCGGTAATATCAAGGGTTTCAAAGTTTTCAAAGAGCCCGTTGATAAGATTTTGATAAGATTCTGCTCGTTACCCTTTATCGTATATATCGAGTGGTTTGTGAGTAAAAAGTAATATCTTGTGGCTCGCAAAAACACCATATTAACATTAAACCCCGTACTGACGGATTAAAGTCAGTACGGGGTTTTTGTCGTTGGCAGGGTTATTGCAGCTTACACTTGAACTAAAAAGCTTGAAACACCGATACGATATTTTGGGTGCAGAAGATGAATAATATCCGCAGCAGAGCAACAGAAATTGTAAATGCAGAACTGATTTACACGGTATAAACACAACGACGGCAGGGAACAATCTCTGCCGATTTATATCAGATGAGATTATCTAACGATATCGTGAGTAACACTTGTTTTTCAACCGATTATATGCTATAATATAATAAACCATTGTTGTGTTTTATCTAGTGAAATGGAGGCTAATTGTGGCTGTTTGTTATAATAATCTTTGGAAACTGCTTATTGATCGCAATATGAATAAAACCGAGTTAAAAGAATCGGCAGGAGTGAGCTTTAATGTAATGGCTCGAATGGGTAAAAATGAAACCGTCTCTTTTGAAAGTATAGAAAAAATTTGTATTGCCTTGCAATGCAATATTGGTGATATAATGGAATTTACAGATGACTCTAAATCCGTTAAACAAAAAATTTTTTCAACTATTGAACTCTTTGCTGGAGCTGGAGGCCTCGCTCTTGGTATAGAAAAAGCAGGGTTCAATACATTGGGTTTAATTGAATTTGATAAAGACGCTGCTGATACATTAAAGTGTAATCGTCACGAATGGCGTGTTATTAATGATGATATCGCAAATATTTCTTGCCTCGATTTGCAAGAATATTTCGGACTGCAAAAAGGAGAACTCGATTTACTGTCTGGTGGCGCACCTTGCCAATCATTTTCATATGCCGGAAAAAGATTGGGGCTTGAAGATGCTCGTGGCACATTGTTTTATCACTATGCAAAGTTTTTAGAGCAATTACAACCTAAAATGTTTTTGTTTGAAAATGTAAGAGGGCTTCTCACTCACGACAAAGGACGTACATACAAGACTATTACAAACATCTTTGAAAGTACTGGGTATACCATTCAAAAAAAAGTACTGAATGCTTGGGATTATGGTGTGGCACAAAAGCGTGAGCGTTTAATTACAATCGGGATTAGAAATGATTTAGCAGATCAAATTTCTTTTGAATTTCCTGCCCCTCATAAATATAAACCTGTTCTGCGTGATATTCTTCTTGATTGTCCTAAAAGCGAAGGCACCCCATATTCAGATTACAAAAAGAAAATTTTCGAACTTGTTCCGCCAGGTGGATATTGGAGAGATATTCCCGAGGATATTGCCAAAGAATATATGAAAAGCTGTTGGTATATGGAGGGTGGCAGAACCGGCATTCTGAGAAGGCTGAGCCTTGACGAGCCTTCTCTTACAGTACTGACTTCACCAAGCCAAAAGCAAACAGATCGTTGCCACCCTTTGGAGGCCAGACCTTTTACAATACGGGAAAATGCTCGTTGTCAGAGTTTTCCTGACGATTGGCAGTTCTGTGGCAGCATAGGTTCCCAATATAAGCAGGTTGGTAATGCAGTCCCGGTAAACTTGGCATTTGACATCGGCAAAAAAATAAAAGAAGCATTGGAGGGCTTGCAATAATGTGGAATTTGAGCTTTATTTCAGAGCAGGATTTTACAGAACACGTTAAGGCTACCATTGAAAAATACGGAGAGAAATTGGAGTCTTTTGATCTTAAAAGATTTAATAAAAACATCATTGACCCCATTAAGCTGATTTTCGATAAAACGGTTTATCATTCCTCTTGGGACGAGATTGTGAGCAACGAAATTTTCAGACAGCGTGACAAATCCAATAATAATGACATCGGATATTTCCATCAGCGTATTTTTCAGTACATAGCAAATTGTCACGTTCCGCCGAACGGCGAGGAAGGCGGTTGGGATGTGATTTACGAAAATGCAGATGGTATTCCAATCCCCGATGCCGGAATTGTCCACAAAGTGTATGTTGAGATGAAAAACAAGCATAACACAATGAACTCTGCATCTGCAGGGAAAACATTTATTAAGATGCAGAACCAACTGCTCAATGACGATGATTGTGCCTGCTTCTTGGTTGAAGCCATTGCTCAACGTTCACAGAACATCAAATGGGAAACAACGGTTGATAAGCGCAAGGTGGGGCATAAACTGATTCGCAGAGTTAGCCTTGACCAGTTCTATGCCCTTGTAACCGGACAAGATGATGCGTTTTATCAGATGTGCATGGTTCTTCCTTCGGTTATCGAAAAAGCGGTCGAAGATCTCGATGGCACACTTGTCCCGCACGATACTGTTATCGATGAGCTGAGGGAACTGGCATCAAAACAGAACATTGAATCTGAGGACTTGGCCATAGCAATGGCAGCCTATATGCTCGGATTTGGAAGTTACAAGGGCTTCAGCAAATAATACTTATATATGGAGGAATTACTATGGCGTTACCTACAAGCTATATGACTGGAAGTTTTACTAAAATACCGCAGTATTTTGATACGATGTTAACAGCTAAAGCTCCTGATAAGTTTACCACCAAATTTATGGCAGATTTAGGGTTCACAAGTTCAAACGATAGGCAATTTGTGAATGTCTTAAAAGCTATTGGATTTTTAGATGATAGTGGTACTCCAACGGAGCGGTACTTTAAGTTTTTAGATCAGAGTTTTTCAAAACAAATGGTTGCTGAAGGGATTAAAGAAGCATATGCTGATTTATTCGCCCTTAACACATCTGCCAATAAAATGACCAAAGTGGAAGTTGAGGGGAAATTCAAAACTTTGACTAATGGGTCAAAAGAAAATGCAACCATCGGGTATATGGCGAGCACATTTATAAATCTGTGTGGATATGCAGATTGGACTGAAGTGCAGAACACATTATCACAGAACCAGTCACAAAATACTGATCCTGTACAAAACGAAAACGACAAAGTACCTACACCAATTACTCTTCCTCATGAAGGCAACTGTATTGATTTGAATTATGATATTCATATTCATCTGCCAGCAACACGTGATCAAGCCGTTTATGATGCTCTGTTTGCAAGTCTAACTAAACACCTTCCATTAAAATAGAGGATTTGCCTTATGAAAACAGATTTATATTCTTTTGCATTTCGAGGAATACTGGCAGAGGAGGCTCTTGATAAAGCTGGTCACAAAAAATATACCACGGAAGAGGCCTTCTTTTCAGAAGAATTGGCAAAAGAGCTTCACTTTAACGAAATTGATAGCAAATATGTTGAGCAATCAAAAACTATGATTACAGTTTTTGCTACCATAACTGCATTTGAAAATGCAACACGTGAATTTGTGTTTTCGACACTTGTTGGAGCATACGGTGATGAGTGGTGGACAAAGGGCGTGCAAAATGGCATTAAGGAGAAAGCTCAAAGCAGGAAAGATTCCGAAACTAAAGTCAAATGGCATATAAATCGTGGCGATATGATGATGTCATACCTGGAATTTGGTGATTTGCCTAAAATAATGTGTTCGCAGGGGAATTGGCCTTATTTTGAACCGTATTTTGGCTTTTCCAATGCCCCAGAGTGGATAAGAACAACATTTGAGGCAATTGAAAAATCACGAAATGTAATAATGCATAGTGGTGTATTGGATGAATTGGATATCGCTAGAGTTGGTATGAATATTATCGATTGGCTTCATCAAATAAATGCATAGATTCTGCATTATTGTGACAACACGATGACAACACGATGACAACAGGAATTATGATACACCGTAATTCTTGGATAATCTAAGTAATCCTGATAATCGGAGCTAAACTACACATACAAAATCGTTTAGGTCACGGTTTCAGGGAGCGAGTGGGAAAACTTCCATTTGGTTTAGATGTGCCGAAAAAACCAGTATTTATGCGGGCTTAGGGACTCGGCACTTTTCGAGTAACCGTTTTTGCAACAGATGAAATAGTAACATTTGGCTTACAACTAAACCTAAAAATCGCATAATTTTTAAGGCTTCTGCCCTGTTAGGGGCGGAAGCCTTTTACATATTCGATAAAAATTCCGTTTTGACATACCGTCAAGGCGGAGAAAAATATATTAAATGAGAGAAATTTTCTTAGCATAAGCATGAAGAAATCATAGAACAACTTGCCTTATATGTTTCTTAGTAACATATAAGTTCTCGCTTTTCTAAGTAAAAACACAATATTTCGAAGCGGCATAGCTTGCTGTTATCATAGCTGTAGGTCGAGTGTTATCAGTCTTGATAACAAACCGATAACACTGCCGGTATAATCATGATAATTCTGATATCTCAAATAATCAAAAACGCCGCGAACAGTACGCTCTTTCTATGTAAAAGCTTTTTTGCTGCTTGCCGTCCGTTTATTCGACCGACGCAAACTCCTTAAAATGATTATATAACTGATTGACATTGAGGCTTGCTATATCGACAAGCGAGTATTGCCGCTGCAAATATTTGACGAACTCGCAGCCCAGATAATAGCCCACGTCGCTGTGATTTTTGTAGCTGCACCAATCCCCGAAGAAATCCTGCGTGCTGATATTTTTGTCGACGCGGCGGAGATATTCACGCTTTATTTCGGCTTCGTTTTCCTTGCACCAATCGAGCCAGCCGTTTTGATTTTGATGATAGTATCTGTCATCTTGGCATAAAATATGTTCGCAGACCATGGCAAGTCCCTCTTGATAGAGCTGAGCCAGTGAATTTTCGCCCTCTGACCGAGCCTCGGGATAGAGATTCCCGTAGGTTTTATGCCATATGTGGCCTATTTCATGAAAAATCAGAGCCTGCATGGCGGATTCATCCTGCCAATTCAATTCGATAATTTTTTCTATTCCGAGCAAAACCGCGTCTCTGCCGTCAAGCGCCGTCGCCCAGCCCGCGCCGTTACACAGCCCCAAATAGAGAATAATATCCGTCTCGACGCCGTTTTCAAAAAGCCGCTCTATATTGCTCGCAAGCTTGTCGGTCACGGCGACAAAGGAGTCGTTTGCCGCAAGCGCCGCGTCCCTGTTGAGCAGCACATTATTGACTACGGGCAGCACGTCGTTATTGAAATCATATTCCCTCGAATTCCGTTCGCATTTTTCGCCAAGCTCCGGCGAAATCGCACGGGCGTATACTCTCCATGCATCCAAATCAAAGGCGCTGTTCTTAAAGCAGCCGGGTATTTTATCAAAAGTATTTATTATTCTCATAGCTCTGTTCCTACGATTCTCTCAAATTATTTTACCTGCTTTGACATATGTATTTCGCCGCTGCACTCGAAGCCGATGGCGGAGTAGAGCTTTTGCGCGGCAGTGTTATCACTGCCCGTCAACAGCTCGAAGCTGTGGAGCGGGTATATTTTTTTGCAGTATTCCTGCGCGAAGGTCAACATTTCCCGCGCGACGCCCCGCCCGCGATACTCGGGACGGACATAGACCTCGGTTATCTCGGGCATATATTCGTCGTAGCAGAACGATTTTTTCAGCTGAACGCAGACGAAGCCGGCGAGCCGTCCTCCGTTGCCGTCCGCAACGATGACAATCTCGCGCCTGTTTGTAAGAAGCGAGGCGCGAATGCTTTCTTCCGTAGTCTTGCCCTTGCCGTTGAACTCTGCATTGAGGCGCTCAAGCTCTCCCGCATCGCCGACCGATGCCAATCTTATCATCTTATTATCTCTCCCCAGAGTTTTGTGCCCGCATTATAGCATATTTTTTCCAAAATGTAAATGCTCGGAGGAGGTGAAAGGCTGCTGATGGGCTGTGAGTATTAGGCGGATAGGAATTTGCGGATATAAGTATCGGCGACGGTCAACCGCCGTAATATTGGAAATCATCACAACCTTGCTGAAGCTGATGTTATCCGCCCGCGAAGTTTGCACAATTTTATTGATGTGAAACTTGTAGGGTACGGCAATTCGACGCACCGATGCCGCGATAGCGGCACAGAATTTTCGCCAAGTTTATTTTATATACCGCCTGATTTTGAAGTCTACGTATCTGCAAACAACGGAAAGATTGTTTCTCCCCACAAAATCAAAATCCCGCCCACAGAAAAAACGCAGGCAGGATTTTTTTGCTTTGAATACGGGTTTATATTATTCTCTTCTTCCAATTTTCACCGTCGCGCTCATAGAAAAATTCGGTCAGCGACGGGTTTTCCATGACATGAACCATGTCGATGAAATCCTGCGAGAGCTTATACTGCGTCAGCTCGTCGCGCTCGATCCAGAATACTCTGCCTTCGTCGGAGTCTTTGAGCTCGCCGCTGAAGCGGTCGGCGCGGAAAAACAGCACTATGTAGCGCGTGCCGTCGTCGCGGATAAAATCGTTGATTCCGCATACCGTCGGGCGGAAGATATCAAGTCCAGTCTCCTCTTTAACCTCGCGGCGCACGGCGTCGGTGAATGCCTCGCCCGGCTCAACATGACCGCCGGGGAAGGTTACGCCCGGCCAGTCCTTATTCACTCTGTCCTGCACGAGTATCTTCGTGCCGTCGCAGATCATGCACATCACGGTAAGCTCAGCCTTTTCAATGTTTCCCATTGTGTTGCCCTCACTTTCTCTCGTCTTCGACGAAGCTGTTTTCTATGGTCATAACGGCGTAGTAGTTCTCGCCGATCTCGGTCGATATTTTGTCGCTTATCAGCTCTTTTATCTGCCCTTTCGTGAACGGATATTTGTGCGGCACGACGAGGTCGAAAATGAGGTTGGTGTGCGTAGGACCTTCCACCATTCTGAAGTCGTGCATCGTGAATCTCGGGTCAACTTCCTTTATCAGCTCGCCGACCTTTTCACGCAGGGCGTTTATATGTTCGTCATCAACGACTATCGGATCCATATGCAGGACAATGTTTATGGCGAATTTCTTCTTTATGTCGCGCTCGATGCGGTCTATGGTGTCGTGGCATGCCATTATGTCGCAGTCGGACGGCACTTCGACATGGGCGGAGGCGAACATCCTGCCCGGTCCGTAGTCATGAACCATGAGGTCGTGGACGCCGATAACGCCCTCGTATGAGAGAATGTCGCTCTCAATTTCCTGCACCGTCTCCGGCGAAGCGGGCGCGCCGAGCAGTTCGTTCATCGTGTCCTTGAATATGCCTATTCCGGTCGCGATGATGAACAGGGCTACTACTATTCCCATGTATCCGTCGAGCGGCACAGAGGTAAATTTCGAGAGAATAAGGGCTATCATCGATACGGTCGTCGCCGCGGTGTCGCTGACGCTGTCCATAACGACCGCTCCGACGGCGGTCGAGTTTATCCTCTTGCCTATGCCGCGGTTGAATACCGCCATCCAGATTTTGACTCCGATCGAGGCGAGGAGCACTATGAGTGCAGTCATGCTGAACTGGAGCGGCTCCGGGTGAAGAATTTTGTCTACCGATGAGCGGATCAGCTCGCCGCCCATGAGCAGTATGATAAACGAGACTATCAGCGCGCAGACATATTCTATCCTGCCGTGGCCGAACGGGTGCTCGTCGTCGGCGGGCTTATTTGCCAGACGGAAGCTGACGAGCGTCACCGCGGACGAGCCAGCGTCCGAGAGGTTGTTCGCGGCGTCCGCGGTTATGGCGATACTGCCCGTTACCGAGCCGACAATGAACTTTGCGGCGGTCAGTAGGATGTTGCACAGTATTCCGACGATGCCGCTGAGTGTGCCGTAGCGCGAGCGCACGGCAGGGTCGTCGGTTTTTTCGCTGTCCTTGATAAAGAGTTTTATCAGAAGCTTTGTCATGATAACCTCCGGGGTAATATGCAGGTATGCGGATACAGGCGCCGAAATGATTTCGCGCCGCTCACGCGGCAGCGGTGCGTCGAGTCGCCGCACCCTACAATCGCTCGATTACAGCTTTACGCCGCTTGTATGCAGGAAAAACTCCGCATTTTAATATTCCGCAGGAACGCCGGGCCCCTGCGGAATGATTTTTTGATTCTGTTTTTTTACATTCTCTCCGGCACGCTTATCTTGAGCAGGGTCAGGATGTTCTTGAGAACCTCTTTGACGCACAGGCACAGATATATTCTCGCCGCGCTCAGGTTCTTGTCGTCACAGTTGACGCGGCAGGCGTTGTAGAACTTGTGGAAGAGGGTCGCGAGGTCGATGCAGTAGCGTGTGATGCGCGCGGGATCATAGTTTTTGGCGGAGAGAGCAATCTCGTCGGTGAGCGACGCTAAGTGCCTGATTATCTCGCGCTCCTCGGGTGCGGTGAGCAGCTCAAGCTGCTCGGGCGTGCACTCGGGGATATCACAGCCCTGCTCCTTGAGCTTTCTCAGTATGCTGCAAATTCTCGCGTGGGCGTACTGGCAGTAGTAAACCGGGTTCTGCGAATTCTCAGCGACGGCGAGATCGAGGTCGAACTCCATCTGCGTTGCGGGCTCGCGGAGATTGAAGAAGAAGCGCACCGCGTCTATCGGTATCTCTTCGAGCAGGTCAACAAGGGTTATCGCCTTGCCGGTACGCTTGGACATGCGCACGACTTCGCCGTTTCTCGTCAGGCGCACGAGCTGCATGAGGATTATGTCGAGCTTGTCGCCGTCGAGACCCAGCGCGTCGAGCGCGCCCTTCATTCTGGCGACATGGCCGTGGTGGTCTGCACCCCAGACATCTATCGCCCTGTCAAACTTTCTGACGGCGAGCTTGTTGCGGTGATATGCGATATCCGCCGCGAAATAGGTCGGGTTGCCGTTCTGGCGGATAAGAACATCGTCCTTGAGACCGAGCTTGTCGATCTCCTCCTGCGTCTTGCCCTGGGCGAGCAGGCGCTTTGTCTGAACCTCGATGTTCTTGTACCACAGCGCACCGTCAAGCTCGTAGGTGAGTCCCTTTTCCTTGAGCAGCTCAATGGTATCGTGAAGCTCCGTGCCGTTGTGCAGGGTGCTCTCATTGAACCATGTGTCGTATTCTATTCTGTATTTTGAAAGTATCTCGTGCATGGAGTCGATGTTCTTCGGCAGCGCGAAATCGACGAGCGCCTTGCGTCGAACCTCCTCGCTCTCCGAAATATATCTGTCGCCGTAGACCTCGGCGAACTCCTTTGCGCGCTCGGCGATATCCTCGCCGTGGTAGCTGTCCTCGGGCAGCTCGGGCGCGTCGGCGCCTTTGTATATCTGCTGATAGCGGATATCGAGCGAGAGGGCGAATTTATCGATCTGATTGCCGGCGTCGTTGATATAGAATTCGCGGCTGACATTGTAGCCCGCAAAGTCCATGACCGCCGCGAGGCAGTCGCCAAGAGCGCCGCCGCGGGCGTTGCCCATGTGCATCGGACCCGTCGGATTGGCGGAGACGAACTCAATATTTACCTTTTCGCCCTTGCCGAAGTCGGAGCGGCCGTAGTCGCTGCCCTTCTTGCGGATATCCATGAGAATCTCCGAATAGAAGCGGTCGGCGAGACGGAAGTTTATGAATCCGGGACCTGCCGCCTCGCAGGATGAGAATGCGGTGCCCTCGAGGTCAATGTTCTTTGTTATAGCCGCGGCTATCATAGCGGGCGCGCGTCTGAAAGCTCTCGCCCACGCCATTGCGGCGTTCGTGGAGTAGTCGCCGTTCTTTCTGTCCGCCGGGATTTCGACCTTGAAATCCGTGAGCTCGGCTTCGGGCAGTTCGCCTGCCGCCATCGCCTTTTTCGCGGCGTCCCTGACAAGCTCGCAGAGCTTATCCTCGACCTGTTTTACAAGCACTGACATAAAATTTATCCATCCTTTCGTGTAACCGCAGTTTCTGCGGGCAAACCGTCATTTTTACTGTCCGCTGACCGTTATCTTCAGCTCGTTCGACGCGGCGAGATCCGCGTTGACATCGATAGTGTAGTTGAGCAGCAGCTCGCCGCCCTCCTCCGTCACGGACGACTCGACTTTCTTGGCGAATATGCCGAGGAGCATATCGCCGAACGGTGTCGCGTAGTGGCAGACATGGCGCCTGCCGCGCTCCATGACCATCTGTGTAGTATATGCACCGTTTCTCGTCATTGTGACGAGTCCGCCGTCCTCTATGAGCAGGGTGGTCACGCAGCCCTCCATCTCGGCGGCAGGCTCTTCATATGAGAGCTCGTAGCCGTTTTCGAGCAGGCGCAGAACACCCTGCGTGCTCGTCTGCGACGAGTAGCTGTCGTCATGCCCGGAGTGGCTGTCCTCAATGTTTATAAACACCTTTTTTTCCATCGGAAAAGTCCTTTTCTTTCTTGCTCTGAGGCTATGAAAAACCTCGTTCTTTTGATTTTTTATAATACCACAGTTATACGCCTTTCGTCAACCCGTTTTATTTGAAAACGGGCGCGTTATTTTTCTGTTAGAGCATTGCAAACGCGCCGATATTATGATATATTATATTAGTATATATAATATATACTCTGTGCAGAGTATATAACAGCTTGTCGGTAAACCTGTTTTTGGTTTCTCGGGAATCAAAGCCTCCCTTGTGCAAAGGGAGGTGGCGCGGAGCGACGGAGGGATTGTTTTGAACTTTCATTACAACAACCCCTCAGTCACGGCTTCGCCGTGACAGCTCCCCCTACACAGGGGAGCCTTGAGACCCCGTGCAACGGCAGACTTTTTCGGCGGACTGATATATACTCTGTACAGAGTATTTTTTAAGGAGAACAGTTATGATCGATATCCGTATAGCGATGAACGACATCTACAAGAACCTCGAGCCGACCCTCACGAAGTGCGGCTTCAGAATCACCACTCCCGCAGATATCTCCGACGGTATCCCCGTCTCCGTCACGAGCGGACGCGCCGTTATGGATTTTTCCGGCGACAACAAGGCTCTGCGTATCGAGCACTACGACAACAAGATAGCCCTGCTCTGGGCGCAGAAAGAGGGCGCGAACGAGACGGATTTCGCGAAGATCGCTCACTCTCTGCTCGACGTTGAGACCGCCGACGACAAGGACATCAAGTTTATCTCGGACGAGTATGCCGAGCTTATCGAAGAAAGCTTCGGCAAGAACGGCACAGTCGATAAGAAAAAAGTGAAGCTCCCCACCCCCGTGTCTAAGGCTGCGGCGAAGAGCGGCGAGGCGTGCTATGACGCGAACACTTTCGCGAACCGTCTGAGCGTTATCTATCCCGAGCTGCGCGACGAATACAGAAAGAATATTGAGACCTACGGCGAGTTCCTGCCCGAGGATTTCTTCAAGAATCACGCTGCTCCCGTGGTTATCAAGGTCATAAAAGAGAACGACCCGCAGAAGATGAGGAAGCTCTTCAATCTCCTCAACGAGATTTATGACGACGGCACGAACGAGATTCAGAGCATCATAGCCGTCACCGTCCTCGGCGAGCTCAACAACGATCAGGATCTGCTCGCAAACTGCGTCGACTACATGAGCGCGGACATGATCTCTCCCGTCGTCCAGGTCAACAAGTATCTCGCGAAGTCCAAGAGCGCGAGAATGAGGCTCGAAAATCCGCCGAAGTACAAGCCCAAAAAGAAAAAGAAGAAAAAGAATATGTTCTCCACCCTGACGAATCAGTAAATTCGTTTTTATAGCTTTGGAGAAGGAGGATGAAAGCTTTGGATAACAATGAGAACAACGAGATCCTTGAAGAGAACGCCGAGAATCAGGACGAGCTCGTGCTCGACGAAGACATTGAGCTTGACAAGGATATGAATACAAAGGTCACCGAGGAATACGACGCGAGCCAGATTCAGGTTCTTGAGGGACTTGAGGCGGTCCGCAAGCGCCCCGGTATGTACATCGGCTCGACGGGTCCGCGCGGCCTGCACCACCTTGTCTATGAAATAGTCGACAACTCCATAGACGAAGCTCTCGCGGGCTTCTGCACGAATATCGATGTTGAGATACTCCCGGGCAATGTTATCAGCGTCAAGGATAACGGACGCGGCATCCCTGTGGGCATGAACGAAAAGATGGGCATCTCCACCGTGACGGTCGTCCTGACCGTCCTGCACGCCGGCGGTAAGTTCGGCGGCAACGGCTACAAGGTCTCCGGCGGTCTGCACGGCGTCGGTTCGTCCGTCGTCAACGCCCTGTCCGAGTGGCTCGAGGTCGAGGTTGCGCAGAACGGCCATGTCTATCAGCAGCGCTTCTCGAACGGCGGTCATCCCGACTATGACCTCAAGGAGATAGGCACATCGTCGGCGACCGGCACGACCATACGCTTCAAGCCCGATCCCGAGATTTTCCGCGAGACCACGGTCTATGATTTCGAGACCCTCGAAAGACACCTGCGCGAGTCCGCGTTCCTCAATGCGGGACTGTGCATAACCCTTGCGGACAGGCGCGACCCCGATAATATCATCGAGCGCACCTACTGCTACGAAGGCGGACTTTCGAGCTTCGTCGAATATCTGACCACAAGCCGCGGTCAGACTCCCCTGCATGAAAAGCCGATCCACTTCTCCGCCATGCACGGCGACAGAAGCGCGGAGATCGCCATGCAGTATACAGACAGCTACAACGAGACAATGCTCTCGTTTGCAAACAACGTCCACACCGTTGACGGCGGTACTCACGAGACCGGCTTCAAGGCCGCTCTGACCCGCGTTTTCAACGACTACGGACGCAAATATTCCATTCTCAAGGACGGCGACAAGAAGCTCTCGGGTGACGATGTCCGCGAGGGACTGACGCCGTTATCAGCGTCAAACTCACCGAGGCGCAGTTCGAGGGACAGACCAAGGGCAAGCTCGGCAACACCGACATAACCCAGCTCGTCTCTACAACGGTCTATGAGAAGCTGATGACCTATTTTGAAGAGAATCCCGCAGTCGCAAAGGCGATATTCTCGAAGGCTCTCGACGCTTCGCGCGCGAGAGAGGCTGCGAGAAAGGCGCGCGAACTGGCTCGCCGCAAGTCCGTGCTCGATTCAAACTCCCTGCCCGGCAAGCTTGCCGACTGCACCGAGCGCGACGCAGAGCGCACAGAGCTCTACATCGTCGAGGGAGATTCCGCAGGCGGCTCCGCAAAAGAGGGACGCGACAGACGCTTCCAGGCGATTCTTCCCCTCTGGGGCAAGATGCTCAACGTCGAAAAGGCGAGACTCGATAGAGTTATCGGCAACGAGAAGCTCATGCCTATTGTCATAGCCCTCGGCACCGGAATCGGCGACGAGTTTGATATAACAAAGCTTCGCTACAACAAGATAGTTATCATGGCGGATGCCGATGTCGACGGCGCGCATATCAGAACGCTGCTGCTGACCTTCTTCTTCCGCTATATGCGCCCGCTTATCG
>ERZ791624.253-NODE-253-length-40089-cov-2.527776_pt1 | contig 40089 bp, 33 predicted proteins | sample MGYA00510058_ERZ791624 | MGnify/ENA primary metagenome ERZ791624 (study PRJEB30046, sample SAMN00715158) | human gut metagenome | study: EMG produced TPA metagenomics assembly of the A metagenome-wide association study of gut microbiota in type 2...
CGTTTACATACCGCCGGCGGTTTTTTGCGCTCTAAATTAAAGAAAGCAGTCCGCGCAGACTGCTTTCTTTTGGTTAGGAAATGGGATGTGATATGTATTTTATCTGCTTATTCAGCAAATAACGGAGTGGAGAGATAACGCTCGCCAGTATCAGGCAGCAGCGCTACGATAACCTTGCCCTTGTTTTCCGGACGTTTTGCCAGCACAGTTGCCGCATATACAGCAGCACCGGAGGAAATGCCTATGAGCACGCCCTCCTTATGGGCAATAGCACGACCGGTTTTGAAGGCATCCTCGTTTTCAACGGCGATGACTTCATCATAAACCTTGGTATCCAGGGTATCAGGTACAAAGCCTGCGCCGATGCCCTGAATTTTATGCGGACCGGCAACGCCCTTAGAAAGCACCGGGGAACCTGCAGGCTCTACAGCAACAACCTTCACATTCGGATTTTGGGATTTCAAATATTCACCTACACCGGAAACGGTACCGCCTGTACCTACGCCGGCAACAAAGATATCAACCTTGCCTTCGGTATCTTTCCAGATTTCCGGACCGGTAGATGCTCTGTGGGTTGCAGGGTTAGCGGGATTGGTGAACTGGCTGGGAATAAAGCTGTTCGGAGTGCTCTCTGCCAGCTCCTGAGCTTTGGCAATCGCACCTTTCATGCCCTTAGCGCCGTCAGTCAGCACAAGCTGTGCACCATAAGCCTTCAACAGATTACGACGTTCAACACTCATGGTTTCAGGCATAGTCAGGATGATTTTATAACCGCGGGAAGCAGCTACGGATGCCAGACCGATACCGGTGTTGCCGCTGGTGGGCTCAATAATAGTAGCCCCCGGCTTAAGAACACCCTTAGCCTCTGCATCATCAATCATTGCTTTGGCAATTCTATCTTTGACGCTGCCAGCGGGATTGAAGTATTCCAGTTTGCCCAGAATCTTTGCTTCCAGCTTGTTTTCAGCTTCGTAGTTTTTCAGCTCCAGCAACGGAGTTCCGCCAATCAAATCAGTAATGCTATTATAAATTGCCATAATAAATCGCTCCTTTGTCTTCATCTAATCAGTATATTATCGTTGTATAGTTTTTCTTTCTTATATTAACAGGTAACCAGAGTCAACATCGTGTATTAAAATGTAAGCTCCTCATCGGCAAAATCCCTCATTTTCTCTGTTTTGTAATCTCTAGTAATCATAGTTGATTTATAGGTATTATTATACTGTTTTTTTCCTTACTGTCAACAAAAAGAATTAAAATTTTCTTCTCTTGACAAAAAAAGCTCTGTAATGTACCATATGAAACATATTAATACAGTAGGAATTGAATTTTACTCAAAATACGCAACAAAAATACGCTGACTCTGTAAATCTCACGCCGGTAAGCGTATAATAGAAAAGTAAAAGCAGGATTTCCGCTATTGAAGGAGAATGTTTTACTATTATGAAGCAATTTATCTATGCAGATAATGCAGCTACAACAAAAATGAGTGACATTGCCGTACAGGCAATGCTGCCCTATCTTCAGGAAATATATGCCAATGCTTCCAGCGTACACCTTTTAGGTCAGCGCAGTGCAGCAGCTCTGTTCGGCGCACGGCAGCAGGTGGCACAGGTACTTAACTGTGCGCCGAAGGAAGTTTTTTTTACCTCCGGCGGCAGCGAAGCAGATAACCAGGCGCTTATCAGCGCTGCGGCCCTCGGCAAAAAGCAGGGCAAATGCCACATCGTTTCCACTGCCATGGAGCATCATGCTATTTTGCACACGCTCGAAGCTTTGCAAGCGAAAGGCTTTACCGTAACACTGCTGCGTCCGCAGGCTGACGGCATCGTCACCGCCACGCAGGTAGCAGAAGCTATTACAGATACCACCTGTCTTGTTTCCGTCATGTACGCCAACAACGAAACAGGTGCCATCCAGCCTATACGCGAAATCGGTGCTCTCTGCCGCAAGCGCGGCGTACTTTTCCATACCGACGCCGTTCAGGCCGCAGGCCATCTTACTATTGACGTACAGCGCGATAATATTGATATGCTTTCACTTTCCGCACATAAATTTCACGGACCGAAGGGCATCGGCCTTTTATTCGCCAACAGCAATCTTCAGCTCACAAGCCTCATCCGCGGCGGCGGTCAGGAGCGCGGCTGGCGGCTCGGTACGGAAAACCTTCCCGGCATCATAGGTCTTGCCGCAGCTCTGAAGGACGCACAGGAGCATATGCAGCAAAATACTGCTTATATCACCGGCCTGCGCGATGCTCTGCGTAATGGCTTAGATAAAATTGACGACGCAGACTTCAACGGCAGCCGTGAGCATTGCCTGCCCGGTACTGTCAACTACAGCTTTCAGGGAGTAAACGGCGAAGCACTGCTTTCTCTGCTTTCTAACGAAGGTATCTGCTGCTCGTCCGGCTCTGCCTGCTCCGCAGGCTCGCTAGAGCCCAGTCATGTACTGCTCGCCCTCGGCTTGAGCCACGAAACAGCACAAAGCGCCCTGCGCTTTTCGCTGTGCGAATACAATACTATGGACGAAATCCAAACAATTATAACTAAGGTTACAGAAGCGGTAAACCGCTTACGGAGGTAAAATTATGCTGTCAACAGCTGCCAATTTAATAAAAAAGCTCGCCTGCGAGCATGACCTGAGCGACGCAGAGCTGTTGACGCTGATAACAAGCACTGAACCTGACACCAACAAGCTGCTCGCCTGCGAAGCGGATAAACTCCGCCGTCAATATTACGGCGACAAGGTCTATATCCGTGGTCTGATTGAATTCACCAATTACTGCAAAAACAACTGCTACTACTGCGGTATCCGCGCCGGCAACAGCCTCGCGGAACGCTACCGTCTGACGCAGGAGGAAATCCTGGCCTGCTGCGCCGAAGGCTATAGGCTCGGCTTCCGCACCTTCGTGCTGCAGGGTGGCGAGGATGCGTATTATACGGATGACAAAATCTGCGCTATCGTCAGCGCTATCCGCAAGCAGCATCCGGACTGCGCCATTACACTTTCCATCGGCGAAAAAAGCCGTGCCAGCTATCAGGCCTACTTCGATGCAGGCGCCAACCGTTATCTGCTGCGCCACGAAACTGCAGACGCAGAGCATTACGCCAAGCTGCATCCTGCCAGCATGAGCTTGGAAAACCGCAAGCGCTGCCTGTTTAACCTCAAGGAAATCGGTTATCAGGTTGGTTCCGGCTTCATGGTCGGTTCACCCTACCAGACACCGCAAAACCTTGTCAGCGACCTGCGCTTTCTGCAGAAGCTGCAGCCAGATATGATTGGCATAGGTCCTTATATTACACACGAGCACACGCCGTTTAAGGATATGCCAAGCGGTACTTTAGAGCAGACGTTGCGCCTGCTGTCTATCCTGCGACTGCTCTTCCCTTACGCGCTGCTGCCTTCGACAACAGCCCTTGGTACCATCCATCCCAATGGACGCGAGTTGGGACTGCAGGCCGGTGGCAACGTCGTAATGCCTAACCTTTCGCCTGTAGGGGTACGCAAAAAATACGAGCTGTACGCCAACAAAATCTGTACCGGCGAGGAGGCAGCCCAATGCCGTGGCTGTCTGGAGGCACGCGTAAAAATAGCAGGCTATAACATAGTAACCGACAGAGGCGATGTACGCCGCACTTTAGATAAATCAGAAGGAGAAAATTTATGAACAAGAAAGCACTAATCGCCATGAGCGGCGGCGTTGATTCCAGCGTTTCCGCATTGATGATGCTGGAGCAGGGCTACGAATGCACCGGCGTAACCATGAAGCTCTTTGCCAACGAGGATATCGGCGTTTCCAAAGCTAACAGCTGCTGCTCTATCGATGACGTAGCAGATGCCCGCAGCGTAGCAACCAGCCTTGGCATGCCTTACTACGTTTTCAACTTTGCCGACCGCTTTGAACGCGACGTTATCGACCGCTTTGTTGACGCTTACGTTAACGGCAGAACACCTAACCCCTGCATTGACTGCAACCGCTATCTGAAATTCGACCAGCTCTTCGTGCGCGCACAGGAGCTTGGCTGTGATTACGTTGTCACCGGCCACTATGCGCAAATCAGCTATGATGAAGCCAAGGGACGCTATCTTCTGCGCAAAGCAGTCGACCCATTGAAGGACCAAAGCTACGTGCTTTATTCGCTCACACAGGAGCAGTTGGCACACGCTATGTTCCCTCTCGGAGGCCTGCATAAGACACAGGTGCGCGAAATTGCCGAAAAGCATGGCTTCGTCAACGCTCAAAAGCATGACAGTCAGGATATCTGCTTTATCCAGACCGGCACCTACGCTGATTTTATCGAAGCACGCCTGGGCAGAAAATTTAAGCCCGGCAACTTCGTAGACGAGGCAGGCAACGTGCTTGGCAGACACAAGGGTATTATCCATTACACCGTAGGCCAGCGCAAAGGCCTAGGCTTGGCGCTGCCGCAGCCTATGTACGTTAAAGAGATTGACACCAAGAACAACGCTGTTATCCTCACAACAAACGAGGGACTGTTTACCAAAAACGTTACAGCCAAGAACATCAACCTTATCGACTGCGACGCTATCACCGAACCGCGTCGTGTGAAAGCACGCATCCGTTACCATCAGCAGGAGCAATGGGCAACTGTTACCCAGCCTGACGCAGATACCCTGCAGCTCGTTTTCGACGAGCCTCAGCGCGCTATCACCAAAGGCCAGTCCGTTGTTATGTATGACGGTGACGTAGTTGTTGGCGGCGGCACAATCGTATAATACCCTGCAAATTAAAAGCATCAGTTGCTACAATAATTGTAGCAACTGATGCTCTTTTATTATACTCGTTCTGAATGAGTAATAATTTTACCAGTTGTCAGCAAAACCTTTTTAAGCATGATTAATATTTTCTTTATATATACATTGTTAACACTGACTCTATATGATAGAATATAAACAGGCAGATATAAAGCGAAACAATATTTTTATACCGCTCTAAAATAAGTTTGCCAGAAGTAAGGAGGAATAATATGAAATCATTAAAAGGCACCAAAACCGAAAAGAACCTGTTGGAGGCATTTGCTGGCGAATCCATGGCACGCAACAAATACACCTGGTTTGGTATTGTAGCCCGCAAAGCAGGCTATGATCAAATCGCTGAATTATTTGAGAAAACCGCTAATAATGAAAAAGCTCACGCTTATATGTGGTTCAAGGAATTAGACCAGTTAGGCGATACTGCAGCTAACCTTTTAGCAGCAGCTGAAGGCGAAAACCATGAATGGACCGATATGTATGTAAAAATGGCACAAGAAGCTGAGGAAGAAGGTTTCCCTGAAATCGCAGCAAAAATGCGCGGTGTTGCAGCTATCGAAAAACGTCATGAAGAACGCTATCGTAAACTCTTACAAAACATCGAAGAAATGAAGGTTTTCAGCAAAGACAGCGGCCTGACCATTTGGGAATGCCGCAACTGTGGTCATATTGTAGTCGGCCCCAGCGCTCCGGAAGTTTGCCCTGTCTGCGCTCATCCGCAAGGTTTCTTTGAAGTACATATGGATAACTTCTAAGCTTATACATCTCCCCAAATGCATAAGAGAAAGTAGAAAAGTGTAGCGTAAAATTTACGTTACACTTTTTCTTTATTTCCGTTTCAAAACCAATACGCAAATGAAACGCAAATTTTTACGTTTCATTTCTAATGCAACGTGAAAGAGCCGTGCAAATTATGCATGGCTCTAATTTCTTATAATGAATTTTTAGGTTAAGGAATATTTTGTACCCCTACCCTTGCCACCTTTAACAAGCTTATTTTTCTCCACTAAGCTGTTCAACAATCTGATAGTCTTACCTCTACTAAAGCCTGTTATAGCTGAAACATCAGAGCTTGCCAAAACTAAATTAGCGGCAAAGACTTCTAAAACTGCTTGCTCATCCACAGCAAGCGGAAGTTGATACTCCACGCTAGGCAAAGTAACCATTACTGCATTGTCACTTATAGCAAAATTCGGTTTCACGTCAGCGTTCCTGTATGCTTCTAAAATTCTACGCACTCCTGTACCAAAGATTTCTACATATTTTAATCTGAAGAACACATTGCCTAAAGTAGGATTACGTAAAACAGATACATACCCCTTCAAATATTCTTCCTTGCTAACACCTAATGGTAAGCCACCAGGAGAAACTATTTCTATTTTATCAGTATACATCAATACTCTTATATTAGCATTGATATCCCAAGTGCGATGTACTAAAGCATTAGCTAATGCCTCACGAAATGCCTTTTCAGGAATCTGTTCCTTAGTAATTCGTTCAGCGCCCTTTATCTGTTCATATACGTAATAACGCCTGAATAGCTTTATCGCCTTAGCAAATTGCTCAATAACTGATACATTCTTAATGAGCTCCCTATCTAAAATCACATCATTACTGCTACCAAATTTAGCAATATCAATGCCCGGGAAGCTGTTAGTATCTGCCAAAAGTTCTCCGGCATTGTTGAATCTGTCCTTGCTGTAATATAAATTCAAGGTTCTGCATATATCTTTTGTCAGCTTCTTAATGCCAAGCTTAGCCTGCAATTCCTTTTCTAAAATAGTAAACCTTAATTCGCTATTTCCAGCAGGAAGTTCATCATAATATTTTCCCGTACCAAGTAAAGTCAAACGATTCAATTCCCCTCTATCAACCTCTATGGTAGAAGTATCATTACGTTTATAGGCCTTTCCCTTGTACAAATACGGTTTGTCCAGACCTTCAGAAACCTTTAAAGCTATAGTATTATTTTGAGAATTAATTCTCAGTGTAAAATCAGGCTTTGGCGAAATGCTGTCATTGATACGATTTTCTAAATCAAGGCATACCTTTTCAGGATTATTTATACCGCAAGGAGTTCCGTCATCCCTTACGCCAAATAAAATTTCTCCAGCGCCATAATTAGCATAAGCACTGACTGTTTTCAGAAATGTATTGGTGACCTCAGACTTAAATTCCAGGCTTTTAGTTTCTTTCATCTGTTACACCTCCCTATCACTATTAAATAAATTGTAGCAGAACTCAATAGTAAGTGCAACGTATTTTTTACGTCTCATTTTCGTTTCACTTTCATCTTCGCTTACGTTTCAAAGCCAATACGTAATTGAAACGCAAATTTTTACGTTTCATTTCTGTTGCAACGAAAAAGAGCCGTGCCTGCGCACGACTCTTTTTGACTGCTTATTCAACTTAACTTACCAATGATACTTTTCGCCTCTGCTGATTTTAAAAGCACGGTAAATCTGTTCAATCAGCAATAAACGTATCATCTGATGCGTAAAGGTCATTTTAGAAAAGCTCAGCGCCAAATCGGCACGCTTACGCAGCGCATCAGTATAGCCAAAGGCACCGCCAATCACGAAGGTGATGTGGCTGTTGCCGGCAAGCGCCAGCTCATCCAGCTTTGCCGCCAAATCCGGGCTGCTCAGCTGCTTGCCGATGACATCCAGCAAAATCACATAGGAGTTTGCCGGAATAATTGCCAACAGGCGTTGCGTTTCACGCTCCAGCACCTGCTGCTTTTCCGCAGGGGAGGGATTATCGGGCATACGCTCTTCGTTAATTGCCAGCGTTTCCAGCTTGCAGAAGGGTGTCAGCCTTTTGCTGAATTCCTCTATTCCCGCAGTAAGATATTTTTCTTTAATTTTGCCTACACAGGCTATCGTTATCTTCAATTGCCGTAATCCTTCGGAACCTCTTCCAATACCACAGTTCTGCTTTCTCTCTGACCGTTACGCATAATAGTTACTTCGGCTCTGTCGCCTACCTTACATTTAGACAGAGCAGTGCGCAGGTCAAGCGCAGTCTTTACCTTGTTGCCGTTAAAGCTCAGGATAATATCGCCGGGGCGGATATCAGCTTTTGCTGCCGGACTGCCGGGAACAACCTTTACGAGGAAGATGCCGCCGTGCAGGTTAATTTCAAAGCCGTAGCGGTCAGCAATTTCCTGATCCATCAGCGAAGCACCCAGATACGGTCTTGCAATACGTCCACGCTCTGCCAGCTCCTGCAGAATCGGTTTAGCTGTGTTGATAGGAATAGCAAAGCCAATGCCTTCAACACCGCTTACAGCAACCTTAGCACTGTTGATGCCTACTACCTCGCCGTCAGCATTTACCAAAGCACCGCCGCTGTTACCGGGGTTGATTGCCGCATCAGTCTGAATCAGGTTGAACTTACGCTCGCCTACTTCAATGCTGCGGTTCAATGCACTGATAACGCCTGCGGTTACACTGCCGCGAAATTCCAGTCCCAGCGGGTTGCCGATAGCAATTGCCGGTTCTCCGACCTGCAGTGTATCGCTGTCACCAAAGGTGGCAACGGTAAGGTTATCCGCATCAATTTTTACTACAGCCAAATCGGTTACGGCATCGGCACCCAGAACCTTGCCTTTAACGGTACGTCCGTCAGGCAGGCTGACGATGATTTCCGATGCACCCTCAACTACGTGGTTGTTGGTTGCAATATAGCCGGCCTTGTCATAAATAACGCCGCTGCCTGTACCACGCTCCATCAGCTGCGTGCGGTTGAAGAAGTCGCGCACATAAGCCTTGTTGGTGATACCTACGACAGCAGGACCAACCTTCTTGGCGGCAGCTACAATCGGTGTATTGCGCGCTGCGCTCAGCTGCTGCTCAGTCTTGACAGCAGGCTTATCATGCACTGCGGCAGATGTTTTATTGTCGCCGCAGCCGGCAACCAGAATTGCCGCACCTAAAAGACCACAGACAAAAATATTGGCCGATTTTTTCCAGATACTCTTGTTCATCTGTATCCACTCCTTATTTTAAATCTAAGACTGCCGGCAGCGGACTGTCTGCTACTACCCTGTTCTGGGCAGCCACAAAAAGCTCTGTTTCCTGCAGGCGGTTATTATCTTGTAAAATATTCTGCACCGTATCTGCGCCAGCTGCGGCAGGTTATTGTGCTCACTCAGGTGCGCCAGCACGATATGCTCCGGCAGACGCTCAAGCTCCGTCAGAAAATGTCCGGCGGTATCATTGGATAAATGTCCCAACGTACTTAAAATGCGTTGCTTCAGATGACGCGGATAAGGACCGTTTTTCAGCATTTCCACATCATGATTGGCTTCGAGCACCAAAGCACTGCTGCCGGCAACCGCCTCACGGATGGTATCGGTCACAAAGCCCGCATCCGTAAGATATGTGCACTTAGAGCCGTTGCTGCGGCTCGTAAAGGTATATCCGTGCGGGTCAACGGCATCATGCGGTATGCTGAAGCTCTGCACCTCCAGATCACCGCAAAGTAGACGGTTATTGTCAATAAGACGGCAGTTTTGGCGTACCAAACTGCTGTCCTTGGCTAATATTGCACGCCAGGTAAGCGCACTGCTATATACAGGCACCTGATAATTTTTTAAAAAGGTTGCCAGCCCACGAACATGATCGACATGCTCATGTGTAATAAACACGCCGTCCAGCTCGTTTACGCTGACGCCTATTTCCTTCATTCTCGTTGTCAACGCTCTGCAGCTGATACCTATATCAACCAAAAAGCGTTGCTTTGCTGTGCTTATCAAAGCGGCATTCCCCTTGCTGCCGCTGGCCAGCATCACAATCTGAAAGTCGTTTAGCACCAAGCCTTCACTCCTATCAATATAACATCTTTATTATAGCAAATTCACAAACTGCTATTGTGGCATTTTGGTAAAAATAACGCTACAAAAATCTGACATAATTACTCAATATATAAAGAAAAGTGTACCAATCAGCTAGAGAATCGGTACACTTCTTTATAGTTTAATGCATCGTGGAGCACTTCGGACACAGACCAAAGAAATAGAACTGACGGCGGCTGATAGTATAACCGCTCTGCTTTTCTACATCCTGTGTCAGCTGCAGCTTAACGCCGTCATCCATCAGCGCATCGTCTACCGCACCGCATTTCAAGCAGCGCAGATGATAATGCTCGCTGATATCGGCATCATAACGGAAGCTGTCCTCTCCTGTATTCAGAATCTGAATAACGTTGATATCATGCAGAATTTCTACGGTTTTATACACCGTAGCAAAGCTCATAGCAGGAAACTTCGGCTGCAGCTTATTAAACAGCATCTCTGCATTCGGATGCCATGTTTCATCAGCCAAGGCTTCATATACAGCAAGTCTTTGAGGGGTGACCTTATAGCCACGCTCGCGCAACAGGTTGGTTAATTCCTGATTTGTAAGCATATTCATCACTCCATTGCCAACAGAATCGGATACAGCGGTTGTCCGCCGTAAAAGGTTTCAACCTCCCACTCATCATTCAGCTCTTCCACTTCAGCTGCCAGCTTTTCAGCCTGCTCTTCGGTTACATCGGCACCATAATATAAGCTGATCAGTTCATAATCCCCATCTGTCAGCATCTTCTGCAGCACTTCCTCCATGCTGCTGCCGTTGCAAACAATTTTATCATTTAAGATACCAAGATAATCGCCCTCATGGATAGCAATACCGTTTACTACGCTGTCGCGTACAGCTACGGTAATGCTGCCACTGGCTGTTTCCTTGGCTTCCTTGGTCATAATAACAGTGTTTTCATCCATGCTGCGTGTTGCATCAAAATGCAGCAGTGCGGACAAACCCTGTGCCATATTGGTAGTAGGAACATAGGCTACCTTGGAATTACCAAGCAGCTTACGCACCTGCTCAGCCGCCAAAACAATATTCTTATTGTTCGGCAGAATAATGTACTGCTCGCAGGTACCGTTTTCAATAGCATTGACAAACTCTTCAACCGGAGGATTCATACTCTGACCGCCGCTGATAATCTCGGCAGCGCCCATTTCATGCATAATTTTGGCAATGCCGTCACCGGCTGCAACAGTAAGCACACCCACGCCATGCTTTACCGGTTGAATATCCTCAGCAGTAAAGAGACGGTTTTCGTGCTGGTCACGCATATTTTCTATTTTGATATCATGCAACGTACCCCATGTCTGCGCCATATTGAGCGCATCACCGGGATGCTTGGTATGGATATGCACTTTTACAATATCCTCTACCACTGCCACAATCATGGAATTGCCCATGCCCTCCAAGGCCTTGCTGACAGTCTGCTTATCAACATCAGCCTCCTTAACGATAAATTCGGTGCAATAAGGATATTCCAAATCAAGCGGCTCGCCCTTTTGAATCTGTATCTTGGCACGCGGTGTAACAGGCAGCACTTCGCAGTCCTGACCGCGCAGGCCTGCCAGACAGCCCTCGAAAAAGACAATCAGGCCCTGACCGCCGGCATCAACAACACCGGCCGCCTTCAATGCAGGCAACAGCTCCGGAGTTCTGGCAAGCTCTTCCTTGCCGCTGCGGATAGCCTCCAGCAGTACTTCCTCCAGGCTTACATTACCGCGAACAGCATTATAAGCACCCTTGGCCATACCACGGGCTACCGTCAGGATAGTGCCTTCTACCGGTTTGGATACACTGCGGTAAGCATATAAAATACCAAACTGGAAGGCCTTGCCTATTTCTGTATTGTTCAGCGTCTTTTTACCGGCAACACCCTTGCCGATACCACGCAGCAGCTGCGACAAAATTACGCCGGAATTGCCGCGTGCGCCCATAATAGCGCTGCGGGCAGCTGCGGCACCGATTTCGCCGGCCTCGGCCTCATCGCTCATTGCGCTGATAGCCTTCGCCACGGACGCCATAGTATGCATCATATTAGTACCGGTATCGCCATCCGGTACCGGAAATACATTTAAATCATTAATAGCTTCAAAATTTTTTTCAAAGCTATGGTAAGCACCCAGCAGCATATCCTTCAGCTGCTTGCCGGTAATTACCTTGCTGTTATTCATCTAAACCCCACACCTTTCCTTTCAGGCTTTGCGACGGACAAATACGCCGATAGCACCAGGTCCGAGATGAGCAGCCAAAACGGTGCCGATACCTGTAAGCATAGTCGGTACATTCGGGAACAATCCCTGCAACTGCTTTTTCAAATCCTCTGCATCTGCCAAAGCCTCTGCATGAGCGACGAAAATTGCTTCAATGGGTGCCTTTTCAGCAGCCATCTCAACCATGCGCTTCATAACCTTTTTACGGGTACGGCACTTGTCCGCAACTTCCAGTCTGCCCTCTTTATCTAAGTGCACAATAGGGCGAATACCAAAAATACTTCCTATCAAAGCGCCAACTGCGCCAATGCGTCCACCCTTTTGCAAATAGTCTAATGTATTTACACTGAAAAATGTTTCTGTACGCGCAACCATCTCACGCGCCATTTTTTCGGCCTCGTCAATATCCATGCCTGCAGCTGTATGCTTCAGTACTTCCATAGCAATACCGCTGATAGGGCAGGCAGCAGTCTTGCTGTCGATTACACGGATATCCGCGCCCTTTATATCATCCATTACCTGACGTGCAGCAACGCAGGCGGTCTGATATGTACCGCTGAGCACGCTGTCTACTGTCAGCATAATAACTTTTTTGCCTTCCTGAGCAAGCTTGGTGAAAAGCTCCACTACCACACCGATAGGCGGCTGAGAGGTAATCGGCAGCTTACCGGTTGCGTCTACCATACCGAACAATTCTGCCAGCGAACGTTCCCCGTCCTGCCATTCAAAATCTCCGTGACGGATAATCAAACGCAGAGTGTGGCAACGTGGATCATCCTTCAAAGCTGTTTCGTCTGCTGCCGAAATACTATCTACGACAACATGTATTTCATCGTGCATATAAGCCTCCTGTTAATTATGAATATTCTCTATATAAGTTATATCCGTTCTTCTCCCATATTATATTATATTGTACCATATTCTGAAAACTATTGCTACATTGACTATAGCTAACTGACAATATTTCCAAAATTAAATACTAAATTTCTAAAAATAAATGGCAAAAAAAAAAAAGCCCTTACGAAGAAGGGCCAAATGAGGGGCTGTTTTGATGCTCTTAGTATACCATCTTTGTATACAAAATGCAAGAGTTTTTTGTAAATTTTTTTACGTTAGCTGACTAAATTGTCCACGAACCTCAGGCAAGCCTTACGATTCATGGACAATTACATTATTGATTATCATAGCCCGCAGTATCAAACCTGCGGCCGCTTACAGCTTATTTGAAGTCTGAGCCCAGCATAATTACGCCATCGCAGTCTGCAGCACCGTCACGGCTGATGCGCATCTGATGCGCAAAGGGAACGTTGGAAAGACGATTGACAACAGCACCGTTATTAGTTGTAGAAACAACAACAGTATTGGCAATTATTTCGCCGCTGCCGCCGCTGATAACCTCAAAGCCGGCATTACGCAAGCGCGCGGCAGCCTCTGCACCTGCAGTTTTGCTGCCGCTGCAGTTTACAAGACGTACAACTCCGCGGCTGTCGGAGGAAGCTTCTTGGGAAGCAGTATTTTTACCTGCATCCTTGTCTTTATCAGCCTGCTTCTTCTTTTCTTCTTTCGCTTTTTCTTCTTTCTTAGCCTTCAGTTCCTTTTCTTCCTTGACAGCTTCCTTGTTTTCCTCGCTGTCATCACCCTTTTCTACCTTTTCCACAGCGTTATTGTATTCCTTCTCCATCAGCTCAGCTGCAGATTTGTAGTGCTCCGTCATGGTTGCACCCTGCATCTTAACCATCAGCTCACGCAGGTCGGTAATATCCGGTAGCCAATAGCTGATACCGTCGATATACTTCGGAGTACCAGGAACCATCGCCATAGACAGGCCCTTTTCCTTAACCATGGAATGCAGCGCTCTGCCCAAATCTATCATATCGCTAAGAGGCATATCAGTCTTTACCATAGAGGTCAGTTGCTTAGCCAGACCGGGGATATGCAGCAGCATATCAGCAGAGGTAATCTTATCGTACACTGCCATCAGGAAATGCTGTTGGCGGCGGATACGGCCGATATCGCCTTCTTCATCGCGGAAGCGTACATACTGGATTGCTGTTTTGCCGTCCAGATGCTGACGGCCCTTTTTCAGGTCAACGGTAAAGCCGTCCCAGGTATCATGATAATACATATCCTTTTCAACATCGATATCAATACCGCCGATAGCATCAACAAGACCGGTAAAGCCTTTAAAATCAACCATTACGTAATTGTTGATTTTGATACCCAGCAGCTCTTCTACAGTTTTCTGTGTCAGCTCACGTCCGCCGTAAGCATAGGCATGGTTAATCTTATCCCAGCCGTGACCGTCAATGCGTACACGTGTATCACGCGGTACCGAAAGCAGGGAAGCGCTTTTATTGTTGCTGTCGAACATTACGACAAAAAGCGTATCACTGCGGCCCACATCATCGGAGCGTTCGTCAACGCCCAGAACAACGATATTCTTTTTCAGATTCAGCCTGTCTGTCGGCGCAAGATTATCCAATCCCGTTTCCGGAAAGAAATAACCGAAGGCAATATAGCCTACTACACAGATAGCCGTTACAATCATTAAAATTTTTGTCTGGAGAATGCTTTTCATCCTTATATAACCTCTCAATCAATTTCTTCTGCCAGATATTCCGTCAGCTCCTTGCGGCTGCGGTACAGGAAAGCATACAGCATGCGTGCAGTCAGGCCCCAGATAACCTTGTCCTCATACAGGTAAAAATACACATAGTAGGACTTGTTCATGCGCCAGCCACGCTTACGCTGCGGCACAAGGTCAAATGGGAAATCGTCACCCGGATGGTCTGCCAGCTGTACAGAGCCACGCCGCGGCTTTTGCTCCAAAAGCACCTTTAGCGGCACAGTAAAGATACGCTCCACCTCACTCTTGCTGTACGTAATCTTGCTGATATCATCAATCAGACCAACAAAGGGGTGGATAATCGGTCCGTTATGCGTTACCAGACAATCCAGTTCACCGCAGATGGTGATATTCTCCGGCTTCAGGCCAAGCTCCTCGCAGGTTTCGCGCACTGCGGTATTGCGAAAGCTGTTATCCTCACATTCGTACTTGCCGCCGGGGAAGCACACCTCACCCGGCTGACTGCGCAGCGTATGTGCCCTTTCCTCAAACAGCACACTGATGCCTTCGGGAGTACGCACTAAGGGCAGCAGTACGGCAGCATCCCACAAGCGGTCCAGCTTATCAATGCCGGGAGCACGGCGATGCAGACGTTCAAACAATACATACTGTAATTTTTCCATCTCATTCATAATAACACCTTATTTTAACACCTTCGCCAGCAAATGAAAATAGTATTTATAAATTTCTGCGTGAGACAGGTGTTTTCCTGCCGCTAAATGTAACTAAGCTGTAAAATTCAGGTAACAATCCTTAAAAAATGCTTTATTTACATTGTTTACGGCAAAAGGAAAGCGCCAGCCGCTACTGCAGCTGACGCCAAGGGAAAGACAGATTTAATTAGTACAGAGGAGCTTCAGCTTCTGCATGTTTTTTTTCGCTCTTGTCAACCAGCAGAGTTACAGCAGCATCGCCGGTGATGTTAACAGAGGTACGCGGCATATCCAGGATACGGTCGATACCTGCGATAAGAGCAGAGCCTTCCAGCGGCAGACCAAGGCTGGTCAGAATCATGGTCAACATGATGAAGCCTGCACCCGGAACACCTGCAGTACCTATAGAAGCCAAAGTACCGGTAACGATAATGGTCATGTATTGGGAAGCGGTGAGGTCAATGCCGTACAGTTGAGCAATGAACAGTGCGCATACACCCTGATAAGCAGCAGTACCATCCATGTTGATGGTTGCGCCCAACGGCAGAACGAAGCTGGAAACTTCTTTAGAAGCGCCCATTTTTTGAGCACAGCTCATGGTCAGCGGCAAAGTACCGCCGGAGGAGCAGGAGCTGAAAGCCATCAGGGATGCCGGAGCAATACCCTTAATGAATTGTATGAAGCCCATGCCTGCAAGGAATTTGATCATAGAGCCATAAACGAGAACTGCATGCAGGAGGCAAGCCAGATATACAGCGATAACAACCTTCAGCAGCGGCAGCAGAACTGCAGGACCGTTAGATGCAACTACCGGAGTAATCAAACCGAAAACACCAATCGGAGCAACAGCCATGATCATGCCGACGATTTTGTAGGAAACCTCAGCCAGACCATCGATGGTGTGTTTCAAAGCGTTAGCTTTTTCACCGACAACAGTAATACCGGCACCAACGAAGAGCGAGAAAACGATGATTTGCAGCATGTTGGCTTTAACCATAGCTTCCAGCGGGTTAGTCGGGAAAATGTCAATGATAACCTTGGAAATAGGCGGTGCAGCTTTAGCAGCAACTTTAGCAGTATCAGCAGCCATATGCAAACCAACACCCGGTTGCATGATAGTACCGATTGCCAGACCGATAACGATAGCAAAAGCAGTAGTTACCAGATAGTACGCTACAGTTTTAACACCGATACGACCTACCTTTTTGATATCACCCAAGCTAGTAACACCGATTACCAGACTGGAGAATACCAGCGGTACGATAACCATTTTGATCATGTTCATGAAAATTGTTCCCAGAGGACCAATCCAGGTCTTGGCGAAGCCGGCACCTTCAGCACCCAGCTCCAGGCCTGCAATAATACCAAGCGCAAGACCGATTAAAATTTTTGTAGATAAGTTCATTTTTACAACCCCCAGATATTTAAGTAAAAAAACTGTTAAGATAATTATAGCAACTTATCATGGAAAAGTCCGATTGTATACAGTATTATTGGTTTGTATACAATATTATTTACGACTATCCCGTCGAAGCGCATAAAAATACCCCTACAGCAACGTGCAGGGGCAAAGGCAAATTATCTTATTTAACTAAAAGCTCATACAGCACTACGGCAAGAGCACCGGGAACACCGAAGAAGCCGGCAATCAAAGCCTTGATAACCGTAATCTTCATGGTAAAGCCCGCCAACGAGCCTACCAGATTGATGAACCACAGCAGCAGTGCGCCGCAGAGACCATTCCACACCAGCTTAAACGGCATCGACAGCAGCTTTACTACCAGCAAAAGCAGCAGTACGCCGCCAATCATCGGCCCAAAGGCACCAAGCGGTGACAAAATAGCATTAAATTCCATATTAAATAACGCCGGTCCTTTCTACATTGTGCGCCTGTTTTCCAGCGCTTTAGACAAGGTTATTTCGTCAGCATACTCCAAATCGCCGCCCATCGGCAGACCATGAGCAATACGGCTGACGGTTATTCCTACAGGCTTCAGCAGCTGTGCCAGATAGGTAGCAGTCGCTTCACCCTCTACATCCGAGTTGGTCGCAATAATAATTTCACTGACCGATTCCTGCTGCAGGCGCAAGAGAAGCTCTCTGATGCGCAGCTTTTCCGGACCGATACCGTCAAGCGGCGAAAGCACACCATGCAGCACGTGATACAGTCCGTGATAGCCATGACTGCGCTCCATCGCCGCAATATCCTGCGGCTGCTCCACTACACAGATAGTAAAGCTGTCGCGCGAGCTGTCACGGCAAATCTCGCATACATCGCTGTCAGTAAGATTAAAGCAGCGGCTGCAGTAGTGAATCTGCTCCTTGGCGCCGCTTAAGGCCGCCGCCAGCTGCTTCACATCCTCCGCAGGCATATCAATCACATGATAGGCCAGTCGCATAGCTGTTTTCGAGCCGATTCCCGGCAAACGCCTGAGCTGCTCATATAAATTAGCCAGCGGCCTGATCATTCTTACCATCAGCTTAGAACATGCCAGGCAGCTTCATGCCGCCGGTAACCTTAGCCATTTCTTTTTCGGTCAGCTCGTCAATCTGCTTCATAGCGTCATTGACAGCTGTCAGAATCATATCCTCCAGCATTTCTACATCCTCGGGATCTACAGCGGTCGGATTGATTTTGATGGATTTCAGTTCTTTTTTACCGCTGACAACAACGGTTACGGCACCGCCGCCGACAGACGTTTCTACAGTACGGCTTTTCAGATCCTCCTGCATTTTCGCCATATCAGCCTGCATTTTCTGTACCTTTTTCATCATTGCCTGCATATTACCCATGCCACCTGGAAACATAATTAAATTCCTCCTTGATATTTACATATATTGATATTATATATTCTCAGAAACATAAGCCAAGGCCTTGGGCCTCAAATTAGGTTTCATTTATCGGATATATCCGTTACACTGCCGCCTAAAGCATTAAAAGCCTTGCGCAGGTTTTCCGGCAGCTCGGCTGCCTGCAGATTTTGCGTTTCGCTTTCCGGCGATTGCTGCACCTCCTGCTGCTTTACAGGGGGCTGCGGCAGCTTAGACTTGCCCTCAATGACAGCCTCCAGTCTGATTTCACGTCTTGCCAGACGCAGCAGCACCTCCTCAAAGGCTTTGCGATAATCATCCTTATTCATTCTGTCCGCAAGGAACGGTGCCTTGAAGGCAACCTGCAGAATGTTGTTGGCAAAGCTGAAGACTCTGCCGTTTTTGGCGCAGGATACCATAGAATTCTTCTTTTCGGCCTTCATAATCTCCAAAGCCTGCTTCCAGAAATCCTCACCGGCTGCAAAATCACCGGCATATTCCTCTGTCTGCTGCACTCTGGCACTTTTAGGCTTAGGTGCGGTGTTCACCGCCGCAGCCAGCGTATTGGCAGCAGGCTGCGGTTGCGCTTTAACTGCAGGCTTCTTAGCCGGAGCAGCTTTTTCTACCTGCGCATTTGCGGATGCAGGAGCTTGCTGTGCAATCGGCTGCTGCACTGCCACAGCAGGTGCAGGCTGAGCGTTAACCGGAGCCTGCTGATAAACAGGCATCACACCGCCTGCCAGCTGACGCTCCAGCTGTTCAATTCTTGCCGATAAAGCAGCCAATGTGCTGCCCTCTACGCGGCATAAATCCAAAAGGCACAGCTCTGCCGTAATGCGCGGACGCATAGAACCGCGCAGCTCCTGAATAGCGCTGTGCAGCCTTTCCTCCGCCGCCAGCAGACGGTCACGTCCGAATAACGGTGCCAGCTCAACCAACGCTTCTTTAGTATCCGTCAGATAAATTTCCTCATAGTCAGGAACTGCCAGATAAAGCACCAACGCCCGCAGATACTCAATAAGCTCTATAAGCACCTGCTTGACATCCTTACCTTGTTCCAGCAGCAGATTCAGCGTAGCCAGCGCCTGCGGCAGCTGCCTGCGGCCTATTGCTTCCGTCAACTCGTGCAGCGCTTCACGCCCTACGATGCCCAGTACCTCGCGCACGGTTGCCACCGTAACACGCTTGGCCATGACACCGCACTGGTCCAGCAGGCTAAGCGCATCACGCATGCCGCCCTCAGCCTGAATAGCTATTAAGCGCAACGCATCCGCATCCGCCTCAATACCGCTTCCTGCCGCTACCATAGCCAGATGCTCCGCAATCTCGTCTACCGTCACCCTGCGGAATTCAAAGCGCTGACAGCGCGACTGAATCGTTGCAGGCACCTTCTGCGGGTCCGTCGTCGCCAGAATAAATACAGCGTGTGCCGGCGGCTCCTCCAATGTTTTCAGCAAAGCATTGAAAGCGCCGGTAGAAAGCATGTGCACCTCGTCGATAATATAAACCTTGTAACGGCTTTCGGCCGGTGTAAAGGCTACCTGCTCGCGCAGGTCACGGATATTATCTACGCTAGTATTGGACGCAGCGTCAATTTCAATTACATCCAGAGAGGTTCCCTGCACAATGCGCTGACAGTTGCCGCATTGGCCGCAGGGCTCGGCAGTCGGCCCCTGCTCGCAATTCAGGGCCTTGGCCAGAATACGCGCCATACTGGTCTTACCGGTGCCGCGTGGACCGGAAAACAAATAGGCGTGAGCAATTTTACCGCTTGCCAAAGCATTTTTCAAGGTTGTTTTCACAGCCTTTTGTCCCACAAGAGCGTCAAAATCCTGCGGACGCCACTGGCGGTATAATGCTACATAAGCCATCACCGCACCTCCCCGGAATTTATTACATACATAATTATTATACTCAAAATAGCCTGAAATGTAAATTGAAGTTTTGCAGTCCCCCGGCTCCCGTTAAAACAAATATTTTACTAATGTACTAAAGTATTATATAATATTATCAGCTAATCAAAAGGAGGCTACAGCAATGACCATCCCCGAAATTGACAAGGACTTTTTACGCAGGCAGCTGCCGGAATTTTCCGGGCAGACTGCCGACTATCATAACGAGAAAATCGGCAAAATTGCCTACAAGGAGTTTTCCGGTTACTTCGGCAGCTTCGCCCAGCGCGACGGTAAAAGCAATATGCTGCGCCTGCGCTGCAGCGCCGGACGCATCACGGCAGAAAAGCTGGCCTTCATCGCCAAGATGATCCGCAAATATAACATCAGCCGCATTCACTTCACAACCGGGCAGACTATACAGCTGCATGATCTCCGCGCCGAGGCTGCCGCTGAAATTTTGGAGCAATGCCTGGACGCGGATATCATCCCATTCGGCTGCGGCGGTGACTATCCCGGTAATGTCCTCTGCTCACCCTTAAGCGGTGTAGAGCGCGAGGAATATTTTGACGTGCTGCCTTACGCCGAAGCAGCAGCGCAGTATCTTATCGCTGCCATTTCCGACGGCAAGCTGCCACGCAAATTTAAAACCGGCTTTTCCAATTCCCCGCAAAATCTTACGCACGCTACCATGCGCGATTTAGGCTTCGCCGCCCGTCCCGACGGTCGCTTCGATGTCTACAGGTCGGCGGTCTGGGACCTGCTCCCTGCATCGGTATAAAAATGGCCGAGGCTGTTGCTCCCGAAAAAATCTTGTATCATATCAAAGCAATGCTCGCCACCTTCCGTGAATGCGGCACCTATACGCAAAGATCCAAATCACGCACCCGTTATCTGCCTGAGCTTTTGGGAGGCAAAGCCGCTTACAAAGCTGCCTACAGCGAACGCCTTCTGCAGGCACTGCAGGATGGCGGTCTTGATTTGCATCCGGAAGCTAACAAAATCACAAAACGAGACTTCAAGCTCATCACCGGCTTTCGCATTACTTCTCAAAAGCAGCCCGGTCTTTATGCTGTCAATTACCATCCGCAGGCAGGACTTCCCAAAATTGAAAGCTTCCTCGCTCTGGCGGATTATCTGCAGAACGTTAAAGCCGCCGAGCTGCGCCTTGCTCCCGACCAAAGCGTCTATATTATCAACCTCACTGCTCCCGAAGCAGCAAAGGTAATGTCGCTCACGCCTGACACAGCCTATAATGCCTTCACAAGCAGCGTGGCCTGCATCGGCTCCACCGCCCGCCAGATCGGCATGGGAGATTCACAAAGCCTGCTGACAAGCTGCTTTGAAGAAATGGCTACGCAGTACGCTGCCAGTGATGCTCTGCCGCAGATTTATATTTCCGGCTGTCCTTCCAGCTGCGGCACCCACCAAATAGGCGAACTCGGCTTCCGCGGTACAGTTAAGGTCATCAAGGGTACAGCACACCCAGCCTTCACTATGTACATCAACGGCTGCTCACTGCAGGGCAGCGAACGCCTAGGGGAAGAAGCAGGCACACTGCTCGCCGAAGATATCCCCTTCGTGCTTTTGGAAATCGGCAAGCATATCGCCCAAAGCGGTCTGGACTTTGCCGCCTGGCAGGCAGCAAATCCTCAGGCCATCGCTACTATCGTTGCTCCCTATATGAAAAAAATCGAGCTGCTCAGCAAATAAGCGCAGCACAAAAAAATCCGTCGCACATGCGACGGATTTTCTTCGTTTATTTCCCTGTAGGACCGCAAAGACGGGCTTCCCCACGGCACATGAAAGTATCCGCTTAAGGCTGCTTCCTTCCGGACCTGACCTGGTTCACAGGCTCCCATTGCGCAGGACCCGGCTTACGATCCTACAGAGAAACAAATATATGATTTTATTAAAAAAGCCGCTCAGTGCGGCAGATTTTTAAGTGGCGGAGAGAGAGGGATTCGAACCCTCGGTACGGTTTCCCGTACACACGCTTTCCAGGCGTGCACCTTCAACCACTCGGTCATCTCTCCAAGGTTGAAAACTTTAAACTATTTTCAATTTGCCAGCACAATACGTACCCGCAGTCAACATAACTGCAAGTAGTATTATACTGGCATTTTTAATGAAAGTCAAGCGTTTTTTGTAAAAATTTTTATAAAATCATCAAAAAATTCTTCTGCGGCAGTTTAGGAGAAGGTATCCTCCTCATCACTGTCTTCAGCCGGCAGCAGCATTACCGCACAATCAGAATTCAGAACCACGTTTTCCGAGGTGCTGCCCAAGTCATCGCCGTTAGTCATATCGGCGCCGGTTTTAGTCATCATAATCAGGCTGACATTATCACGCTCGCAGATAGCAGCAATTTTTTTGGAGGCTACGCCATGTGCAATGCGATAATCGGCTTCAATGCCGAAAATTTTCATTTCGTCTACCAGCTCTTGCAAAAACATTTTGGCACTGCCGTATTTTTCCTTGTAATCATGTTTGTTTCTGCTGTGCTCAACAACATGCACAAACAACACCTTGCCTACATATTCACGCAGGCTACGGATAACGTTCAGCGCTTCTAAGGATTTACGGGAAAAATCGGTCGGTATCAGCACAGTATCCAACAGATTTTCTGTAACCTCATCTTCCTCATCCTTATTAATCAGCAGGGGAATCATTGTAGCCCGTGCCAGCTCATAGGTAGTGCTGCCCATCAGCGCACGCTTCAAAAAACCCTTACGGTGGGATGCCACCAGCATCAGGTCAGCGTCATTTTCTTCCGCCAGCCTGCTTAAGGTTTCACAGGGCTCGCCTGCCGGGGTTACAATGGAAATTTCTTCATAGCCTGCCTGCTCTATATCATTTTTATACCCATCCAATCGGCTGCGCGCTTTTTTAAAGCTGCTACCGTCAGGGTCGGCATCATCGTCATCATCAAAGACGTGAGCCAAAACCACTTCCGTTTCCGTATCGGGGCATAAGCAAAACAGACACTCGGTCAATTTATCAGCCTGCGGGGACAGATCTGTGGCCAACAGGACCTTGGTGAATGTACTCATCTAATTGCTCCTTTAAAAAATATGTAATATATGGATAGTTCGCCATGAATCCCGAAATTCCTGCCTAAGTAAAAAAACAGCTTTCCTAAAAATACTGCCACAGCAAAAACAAAAAGCAAAGCCATAAAATGACTTTGCTTTTTGTTTCAGGCACGTGCCTTTTTCAGGAGTCTTGCCAGCTCCATAACATTTTCCAGAGTTATATCGCTGCTGTTATCAGCTTCCTTTTCCCCTTCGATATCCACAAAAAAAGAACTGATAGGACATTCCAAAATCTTATGCAGCTTAATCAGATTGGGTATTGTCAAACCCGCGCGTCCATTTTCGATATTGCTTAAATGCGTCTGAGTTACCCCCAACTCTTTCGCCAATTCTGTCTGAGATACCTTAGCGGAAATGCGCTGCATTTTTACACGCTTACCTATCAGGCGATTGTATTCCTCTGTCATATTCATCATCATCCTCCCCTTTTCATAATATATATTCATTATTCCTAATTAAATTTATATAGACAGCATTATAACATATACGTATTTTACAAGCAATAGTTTTTTAATTTTCCGCAATTTATTTAACTCTGCCTCTATCAAGTTGGCAACATTTATAATGTAGGCGAGGAATATTGTAAATAAAAAAAGCGACGTACTCTTGCATATAAGAGTACGTCGGACGCTATATTAAAATTATTCAGCAGTGCTCAAAAAGAATCAGGCACGGATAAGCTTGCCCGGATTCAGGATATTGTTCGGGTCCATAGCGCGTTTAATAGTCTTCATGATAGACATTTCTACCGGGTCGCAATAAGCTGCCAGTGCGTCAATCTTTTTCGCACCGATGCCATGCTCGCCGGAAAGACGGCCGCCCAGGCTGTAAACATATGCGTAGCAGATTTTGTGGAACTCTGCGAGCTGTTTTTCCCATTCTTCGTCGGTCATATCCATCTTCAGGCAGTTGAAATGCAGGTTACCGTCACCTGCGTGAGCCAGGCACATGCATTCGAAATCAAATTGCTTGGAAACCTCCATCAGGTGGTTCAGGCAGACAGCGATTTTGTCGATAGGTACAACAAGGTCATCAGAGGTAGATACCTTGCTCAAAGCCTTGGAGCCTTCCAGACAGCTGCGGCGTACCTTCCATACGCGCTCGTCTGCTTCAACAACGTCGGTTGCACCGCAGGCAGTACAGATTTCGTCAAGCTGCTCCATCTTCATATCCAGCTCGTCCTCGTTAAAGGTTTCCACGGTAACGATAACGTAGCTGCCATCCTCGTAATGCGGCAGACGCTGTTCTGCATAATCGCTGGCAGCACGTACAAAGCCGTTGTCCATAAATTCAACACTTGTCGGATTCAGGCCGGCCTTAACCAGCGCAGGCACCAGGTCGACAGCCTTTTGTACCTCGGTGAAAACTGCAAGGATATCCAGACGATACGGAGCCAGCGGCAGCAGCTTCAGAGTTGCTTTGGTGATGATACCCAGAGTACCCTCACTGCCCATTACCAATTGGTCGAGGCAGTAGCCGGTGCTGCATTTTTTCAGGCGGTTGCCCAACTCAGCGATTTCACCGGTCGGAGTAACAACCTCGATAGAATAAACCTGATGACGGGTAGTGCCGTAGCGTACAGCCTTATTGCCGCCGGCGTTGGTTGCAATATTGCCGCCGATCATGCAGCTGTCTGCGCTGCAGGGGTCACCGGCATACAGCAGGCCTGCTTCGTTAGCCTTAGCCTGAATATCGGAGGTCAGCGCACCAGCCTCAACCTCCATATACATAGCATCGGCATCAAGCTTAATAATCTTGTTCATGCGTTCCATCAGCAGCACAATGCCGCCGAAAACAGGAATCGCACCGCAGGATACACTGGTACCGGCACTGCGCGGAGTTACAGGTACAAGATATTTATTGGCGATTTTCATAACAGCAGCCACCTCTTCGGTGCTGCCCGGTGCTACAACTACCTCCGGCAGATGGTGGTAATGAGCATCCGGCTCTTCGTCGGTTTTGTAACGCTCCAGAGTTTCGACATCATTTTTTACATGCTCTGCACCGACTGCTTTACGCAGCTCCTCCAGGACTTCTTCGGTTACGGGATTGTAATTTGTCATACTAAAATCTCTCCTTTGCTACTTAGCTACAATGCTACATATTTTAGTTTTACAGCAGACCATTGAGATAGTCTTATAAATTAAAAACCTTGCCTGGATTCAGGATATTATTGGGATCCCAGGCTTTTTTAATTTTCCTCATCAGCTCCAGCTCACCGCTCGGAGTAAATCGCTCCAAGAAGTGTGCCTTCTTGCTGCCAATGCCATGCTCACCGGAAAGACGTCCGCCATGCGCATAAGCATATGTATAAACCTCTTCCGTAAAACGGCTCAGTTCGGATTCCCACTCCTCATCGGACAAATCCAGCTTACACAGCACGATATGCAGGTTGCCGTCACCGATATGCGCGTTGATGCGCAACGGGAAGGGATATTTTGCCACAGTTTTAATGATGTATTGAATCATATCGCTCATTTCATCAACCGGCACAACAACGTCATCCGTCGTGCACACCTTGCTGATAAGGCTGACAGATTCCAGACAGTTGCGGCGCATCGACCAGATACGCTCATCAGCCTCCAGAACATCCACAGCGCCTGCGGCCTCGCAGATATCGCTGGCCTGCTCCATTTTCATGTCCAGCTCATCTTCATTGAAGGTTTCTATCGTAATGATAACATAAATACCGTCTTCAATATGCGGCGCACCGGGGAACTCAAGATATTCCGAGGTTGTCCGCACATTAGGATTATCCATATATTCGATGCTTGTCGGGTCGATACCTGCTTTCACAAGCTGCGGCACGACGCCAATTGCTGCCATCGGGTCGTGGAAAATCGCCAGCATATCGATTTTATACGGAGGCAAGAGCTGCAGCTTCAGCGTTACCTGCGTAATGATACCCAGCGTACCCTCACTGCCAATAACAAGCTGCTCCATGCAGTAGCCTGTGCTGCATTTTTTCAGTGGCGAGCCCAGGTCAACAATGTCGCCGTAGGGCGTAACAATCTGCACAGCGTAGACCTGATTGCGCGTTACACCGTAGCGCACTGCCTTGATGCCGCCGGCATTTGTCGCCAAATTACCGCCAATCTGGCAGCTGTCGCTGCTCGACGGGTCACCTGCATAAAGCAGATTCTCCGCCTTCGCCGCTGCCTGAATATCCAGCGTGCGCACACCGGCCTGTGCTACCATGTACAAGCCTTCCTTATTCAGCTCGATAATTTTGTTGAGGCGTTCCATTAAAAGCACTACGCCGCCCTTGTCGGCAATAGCGCCGTCAACGATGCCTGTACCGCCGCCGCGCACGGTCAGCGGAATGAGATATTTATTGCACATCTTCACTACACCGGCAATTTCCTCGGCGTTTGCCGGAATTACCACTACATCCGGCAGATGGAAGCAGCGCTCGTCTGCCTCCTCGTCCGTCTTATAGCGGTCGAGCGTATCAGCATCGGTTTTGACATATTTTTCGCCCAACAGCGTTTTTAATTCATCAATAAATTCAGGAGTTACAGAATTGTAATTGCTCATAATACACTACCTTTTCTAAAGGCTGACGAGAAGGCATTAGAGGCGAAGAACAGGCACCGCCGGCGTACTAAACGTACGTCAAGGTGACTGTGATGAAGCTCATCGCAAGCGATATTAGCACGACCAACAGTTTCTCGCTTCGCTACGCTTGCGACAAACCGGGTCTTTGCGTCTATGATGCCTTATTCGTCAGACTTCAGGCGTTAAACACCTTACCCGGATTTAAAATCAAATTCGGATCCCAAGCCAGCTTAATCCTGCGCATCAGCTCCAGCTCACCGGCAGGCGTAAACTCTTCCATATAAGCCAGCTTCTTGGCACCGATGCCGTGCTCACCGGCTAAGCGGCCGCCCTGAGCGTAAGCATAGGCATAAACTTCTTCATGGAAGTCATGCACGATTTTTTCCCAAGTTGCATCATCCAAATCGCATTTGCAGAGAACGATATGCAGATTGCCGTCACCGATATGCGCATTGATTTTTACCGGGATTGGGAAGGGATACTTGCTGCCGATATGCATAATTTCTTTAATGGTCGGCGCAATGCGGTCTACAGGCACAACAACATCGTCGGTCAAGGAAACCTTGCTTACAAGGCTGATAGATTCCTGGCAGTTGCGGCGCATTGCCCAGATACGGTCATCCGCTTCCAGAACTTCAACGGCACCTGCTGCTTCACACAGCTCGTCAAGCTGCTCCATCTTCATGTCCAGCTCATCCTCACTGAAGGTTTCTACCGTAATGATAACGTAAATACCGTCCTCATAATGCGGTGCGCCCTTAAATTCAATATAATCGGCGCAGGCACGCACATAGGAATTATCCATATATTCCATGCTCGTCGGGTTCAGACCGGCCTGCATAATCTTCGGCACTACATCAAGAGCCTTGAACGGGTCGTCAAATACTGCCAGCAGGTCAAAGCGATAAGGAGGCATCGGCTGCAGCTTCAAAGTCACCTTGGTGATAATACCCAAAGTACCTTCGCTGCCCATTACCAGCTGCTCCATGCAATAGCCTGTGCTGCATTTTTTCAGACGGCTGCCAACCTCCACGATTTCGCCGGTCGGTGTAACCATCTCCAGGCTGTAAACCTGATTACGGGTAACGCCATAGCGGACAGCCTTGCTGCCGCCGGCGTTGGTTGCCAGATTGCCGCCAATCAGGCAGCTTTCGGCGCTGCATGGGTCGCCTGCGTAAAGATAGCCTGCTTCGTTGGCCATCTTCTGGATATCAACGGTACGCACGCCGGCTTCGGCGATAACATACATCGCTTCGGTATTCATCTCGATAATTTTATTCAAGCGCTCCATGAGCAGTACAATACCGCCGCATACAGCAATTGCGCCATCGGCAAGGCTGGTACCGCCGCTGCGGACAGTCAGCGGCACATTGTACTTATTGCACAGCTTCACAACTGCGGCAATCTCTTCGGCATTGGCAGGACGCACAACAGCCTCAGGCACACGGAAACGGCGCGGATCATATTCCTCGTCGGTTTTATATTGCTCCAGCTTTTCAGGCTCGGTAAAAACATTGGCGTCACCTACTACGGCGCGCACATCCGCTAAAAACGGTTCTGATACGAAATTATACTCTTTCATCATATTCCCTCATTTCTAAATTACATATAGACATCTGTGCGAAAGACAGCAGATGTTACTTATCTAACTTTATATTATAGTACAAATCGCGCTGTTTGTCTGTAAATTATGTATGAGAAATCAACACAAAAAGTTTTTCTTGCAGAGAAAATAGGCTCCGCCATATATTGTATACTTCCACGCACCCATTGCCAAGCAATATAAAAAAGGTTAAGATATAAATAATGAAGCTGCCTTTGCTGCGCCTTAACGCAAAGGCAAAATAAATTTACAGCTATAGGAGAGGAGTCTTATGCAAGCTTTATTTGATGCAGTTAACGCCATCTGCGCCAAAATCCAGATTGTTTCCAACTGGTTCTGGGATTTCCCCTGTAATCTCGACTGGTATGGTTCTATCCCCATTCTGGGAAACTTCAGTCTGGCAATTATTTTATTGGTCGGCACAGGTATTTACTTCACCTTCCGTCTGCACTTTGTACAGGTGCACAACTTTGTCTTCGCTGTGAAGGTACTGATGCAGCGCAATCATACGCGCAACGGTATTTCCTCACTCACAGCCTTTTTGCTTTCCACCGCCATGCGTGTCGGTCCCGGCAATATCTTGGGCGTAACCGGTGCGATTTCCATCGGCGGCCCGGGCGCATTGTTCTGGATGTGGGTTTCCGCCTTCTTCGGCATGGCAACGTCCTTCGCCGAATCCACGCTTTCACAGATTTTCAAGGAAAAGCGTGATAACGAATATGTCGGCGGCCTGCCCTTTTACGCACGCAAATTATTGAACGATTCCGCCGCTGCCGGTGTTGCGCTCAGCATGCTGTACATTGTTTATGCGCTGCTGTGCTTCCCCGCACAAGGCTTCAACACTATTTCCGCCGTTGGTGCCATCGCCAGCAAAATCACCGGCGTGAACATTCCCACCAATTCCTCGCTCTACTGGATTTCCTTTGCAGTGCTTATTGTTATCACTGCTGTTATCAGCTTCGGCGGCATCAAAAAGGTTACGAAGGTTACCGACCGCATCGTTCCCGTTATGGCAGTTATTTATGTACTCACCGTCATTGCCTTGACCGTCGGCAACCTGGACCGCATTCCGCTGTCTTCAGCTCCGTTTTTACGCAGGCCTTTGCGCCTGATGCTGTTTTCGGCGGCGCCTTCGGTCTGGCGCTCAGCCAGGGTATTAAGCGCGGCCTGATGTCCAACGAAGCAGGCCAGGGTACCATCACCATGCCGGCAGCAGCAGCAGAGGTTGCACACCCCTGCGAGCAGGGCTGCGTACAGGCTTTAGGTGTTTTCCTTGATACCATCGTTATCTGCACCCTGACAGGCTTTGTCATTATCATGGGCAGCATGTGGCTCACGGCAGATGCTCAGGCTTGGTTTGAGCTGGGCAAGCTCGATAAATTCCTCGCCTCCTGCGGTGCTCTTACCGGCGGCAATGACATGCTTTACAGCGTTGTTGCGCTGCTCGTAAGCGTTTGCTTCGGCCTGTTTGCCTTCACCTGCCTGTTGGGCTTCATGTCCTTCACCGAAATGTGCGCCAACCGCATTTCCAGCAAGGCTTCCTTCATCAACGCTATCCGCGTGCTGTGCCTCATCGTTATTTCCTTCGGCGTTATCACCAACATCGCCGGTATGGATTTAGGCGCGCTCTGGGAATTGAGCGACTTCGCCAACATCCTCATGGTATACTGCAACTTACCGCTGCAATATATCGGCTTTAAATATGTATTGCGTGCCTGGAAGCATTTCGAAAAGAACGACGGTACTCCGTTCACCTCCGAAATCGCCGGCCTGCAGCTGCCTGTTTGGGACGCTTTGGCCAAGGAACACAAAAACGAATATCATCACTAAAAAATTAAGCGTGGCCGCTTCTCGCAGCCACGCTGTTTTTATACCCTATTCACCTTTCAGCATCCGCAGGAATTCAGCCTCATCAATAACCGTTACGCCCAATTGCTGTGCCTTTTCCAGCTTACTGCCGGCCTCCGCACCCGCAATGACGTAATCCGTCTTTTTGCTGACGCTGCCGCTTACCTTAGCACCCACGTCCTGCGCCATCGTCTTTGCCTCGGCGCGTCCCAGTGTAGGCATAGTGCCCGTAAAGACAAGCGTTTTGCCGAAGAAGGGGTTATCCTCCTGACTGGCAGGCGGTGTAAACGTCATCGTCAGTCCTGCTGCCGCCAAGCGCTCCACCAGGTCGATGTTCGCCGGTACGTTCAGCCAAGTGACGGCGCTTTCCGCAATTTTATCACCGATATCACGAATCTGCGCCAGCTCCTCCGGCTGTGCCTGCTGCAGCTTTTCCATGCTGCCAATTCCGTTGCCAGAATACGCGCCACCTTGGCACCCACATGACGGATACCCAAAGCAAAGAGCAGCTTGTCCAGCTCATTCTTCTTGCTCTCGGCCAAGGCTGCCAGCAGGTTATCAGCAGACTTTTCACCCATACGCTCCAGCTTCAGCAAATCATCCTTGCGCAGGCTGTACAAATCCGCAGCATCGCGCACTAAGCCCGCATCAAGCAGTGCATTGATAACAGAAGGACCGCAGCCGTCGATATTCATCGCATCACGGCTGACAAAGTGAATGAGGCCCTCGCGTCCGAGCGCCGGACAGTGCGGATTGGTGCAGCGGATAGCTGCTTCCTCGCCCTGACGCTCTACACGCCAGCCGCATTCCGGGCAGACGCTGGGAATTTCCACCTCTTTTTCGTCACCGGTACGCTTTTCAGCAACTACGCGCAGCACCTCGGGAATAATTTCACCGGCCTTGTTGATAACAACCCTGTCACCGATGCGGATATCCTTGGCACGGATAAAATCCTCGTTATGCAGTGTTGCACGGCTGATAACGCTACCGCTTAATTTTACCGGTGTCAGCACTGCCGTCGGTGTCAGTACGCCTGTGCGTCCCACACGCCAATCGATATCCTCCAGCGTAGTTTCCGCCTGCTCCGGCGGATATTTATAGGCCGTTGCCCAGCGCGGATCCTTGCCTGTAGCGCCCAGAATACGCTGCTGGTAAACATCGTTGACCTTGATAACAGCGCCGTCGGTATCGTAGGACAGGCCTTGACGCAGCTCGTTAAAATCGCCGATATATTTAATCGCCTCGTCGATATTTTCGACAACCTTATAATTTTCGCTCACCTTAAAGCCGTAGCGCGCCAGCAAAGCCAGCGATTCGCTGTGCTTGGGCTGCGCTCCCTCGCCTACCAGATAATAGGCAAAAAAGCTCAGGCTGCGGCTTGCCGTTACCTGCGGGTCCAGCTGGCGCAGACTGCCTGCCGCCGCATTACGCGGATTGGCAAACTCGCTCTCGCCGCGCTCCGCGCGCTGCTCGTTTAAACGCATAAAAGCCTGACGCGGCATATAGACCTCACCGCGCACATCCAAAAGCTCCGGCACTGCTTCACCCTCAGGCACCTTCAGCGTCAGCGGAATGCTGCGGATTGTGCGCACGTTGGCCGTAACATTTTCGCCCACTACGCCGTCACCGCGGGTAGCGGCGCGAACCAGCTTACCGTTTTCGTAAATCAGACTGCAGGCCAGGCCGTCAATCTTCGGCTCCATAACGTATTCCACCTTGCTGCCTGCAGGCAGACCGCTGCGAACACGTTCATCAAAGGCACGCAACTCCTCGGCGGAAAATACATTGCCCAGGCTCAGCAGCGGCTCCAAGTGACGCACCTCGGTAAATTGCGAGGAAGCACGACCGCCGACGCGCTGCGTAGGCGAATCGGCCGGAATGCTGTCAGGATAGCGCGCCTCCAGCTCACGCAGGCGCACCATCATGCGGTCATACTCGGCATCCGTAATCTCCGGCGCATCCAATACATAATATAAATACTCGTTATGACGGATTTCGCGGCGCAGCTTTTCGGCCTCAGCCAAATCCGCTGCACGCTCATCAGCAAATAAATCCATTTCTGCCATTGCTTTATCCTCCAACATTTTTATCAGGAAAGCCGCTGCTTACAGTTTTTCCAGCTTAGCATACTTCGTCAGCAGGCTACGGATACCACCGCCGGCAAACGCAACCGTAACCTCCTGGCCGTCATCCGCAGCCTTAGCGGTAACAATCGTGCCTGCGCCCCACTTTTTATGCATAACCTTATCGCCGACATGGAAGCTGCAGCCTGCCGCCGCACTGCTTTCCCTCGGGAAGAAGCTGGCCTTATGCTGCTCGAACCAGTTGGCGTTTTCCTTGGCAGTAGGCTTGTGTACCTGCGAAGTCATCGCCGGACGCTGCACTACCGGACGTTTGATTACATGCACCAGATTACGCGGCACCTCCTGCAGGAAGCGGGACGGTGTGTAATACTGCGTGCGGCCGTAGATAGTGCGTGTTCTGGCGTTGCTCAGGAACAAATGCTTTTCCGCACGCGTAATGCCTACATAGCACAGACGGCGCTCCTCTTCAATCTCATTATCATTCATCAATGTGCGGGAATGCGGGAAGATACCCTCCTCCATACCTACCAAAAAGACATCGGGGAATTCCAGGCCCTTGGCGGAATGCAGCGTCATCAAGGTAACTGCCTCTTCACCCAGCTCCGCATCATCAATATCGGCAACCAGCGCTACGTCAGCCAGGAAGTTTTCCAGCGTCGGCTCTTCGCCGTTACGCTCGCATTTAACTGCGAACTCCTCGGTTACGCTCAGCATTTCCTTCAGGTTTTCCACACGGCTTTCGTCCTGCGGGTCCTTGCTGCTTTGCAGCTCCTCCAGATAACCTGTTTTCAACAGCACATCATCCAAAAGCTGCTTTACAGGCACATCGGCAGCCTCGCCCATCAGCTCAAAGAGCAGCTCGCTCAGCTCGTCCAGCTTGTTGGCAAAACGGCTGGCAAGACCGGGGACATCAGCTGCATTGGTCACTACCTCAAACAGGGACTGGCCGCTGGCATTGGCATATTCCTGCAGACGTGCCAATGTCGCATCACCGATACCGCGGCGCGGAACGTTGATAATACGCAGCAGGCTCAGGCTGTCATGCGGATTATAAAGCAAGCGCAGATAAGCCAGCGCATCCTTGATTTCCTTGCGCTCATAGAACTTCGTACCGCCGACCATCGTATAGGCGATACCGCTCTTAATCAGCATTTCCTCGAATACACGCGACTGCGCGTTAGTGCGGTACAGCACTGCCATATCGCCCAGCTTAGCACCTTCATTCAGCTGCAGCTTCTGCATATTTTCAATCACATAGCGTGCTTCATCTCTTTCATCGTTCGCCTGATAGTAAATGATTTCCGAACCGTTGCCGTTGGCAGTCCACAAATTTTTCGGCTTGCGTCCGCTGTTATTGTCGATAACGGCATTGGCGGCATCCAGAATAACCTGCGTGCTGCGGTAGTTCTGCTCCAGCTTCACCAGCTTGGCATCGGGATAATCCTTTTCGAAATCAAGGATATTCTGAATATCGGCACCGCGCCAGCCGTAAATGCTCTGGTCGGCATCACCTACTACGCAGATGTTTCTGTGGCCTGCAGCCAACAGTTTCGTCAGCAGGTACTGCGCATGGTTGGTGTCCTGATATTCGTCAACCATCAGATAATCAAACTTGCGCTGGTATTTTTCTCTTACCGCCGGATTTTCCTGCAGCAGACGCAAAGCCAGCAGCAGTAAATCATCAAAGTCTACGGCATTGTTGGCCTGCAGCTTTTTCTGATAAGCATCATAAATTTTTGCCACCTGCTGCTCATAGTAGCCGGAGGCCTCGCGAGCGTAGGCATCTGGCAGCAGCAAAGCATTTTTCGCGTTGCTGATATGGCTGATAATCGCCGGCAGTGGGAAACGCTTTTCATCCAAATTCATTTCCTTCAGCACCTGCTTAATCAGGTTTTTGCTGTCACTCGTATCGTAAATAGCAAAATTATTGGCATAGCCGTTGAGATTTTCCAGCTCATAGCGCAAAAGACGGGCGCAGAAGGCATGGAAGGTAAACAGCCACACATCTCTGGCCGCAGCGCCTGCCATACGGTCTACGCGCTCGCGCATTTCCGCGGCGGCTTTATTGGTAAAGGTAATCGCCAAAATGCGATAGGGACGCACACCCTGCTGCAGCAGATGCGCAATACGGCAGGTAAGCACCTTCGTCTTGCCGCTGCCTGCACCCGCCAGAATCAGCATCGGTCCGTTAATAGTCTGTACTGCATCAAGCTGCTCTTTATTGAGTCCTTGCATTGTATCGGTCATCAGTCGTTAGCCTCCATCATATTTCACGGATGCACCTGCATCCTCTTCTTGGGTAAAAATATTTTTGACTTAAATATTATATCACAAAACGCGTCGTTTAGGCGAAGAAAAGCAGCCGCTTTAGCCTAGAGATATGCTAGGAAAAGCAGCTGCATTGTGTTAAAATAATGCTATGTAATGCAAAAGGAGATTATACAGATGACTAAGAAAAGCACCTTCGTTCCCGCCAAGGATTTGAGCAAGCTGTGGCGGGCTATTATAGAATTCGATATGCTGCAGCCGGGCGACCGCATTCTCATCGGCCTCAGCGGCGGCAAGGACAGCATGCTTCTGACAGCCATGCTGGCGGAAATCAAAAAATATTCGCCGATTCCCTTCGACCTTGCCTGCTACACCGTCAATGGCATGTTTGCACCCAACTTTCCCAAGGCGGAGTTGGAGTCCTTTTGCGCGCAATCGGCCTGACACACTACAGTGACGATGTTGACGTAATGGCAGCGCACGAAAAAAAGGGCGGCAGTCCCTGCTTTACCTGTGCCTATTTCCGCCGTGCAGCCACCAACCGCCGCGCGCAGGAGCTCGGCTTCAACAAGGTGGCATTGGCGCACCACAATGACGATGCAGTGGAAACCTTCTTTATGAATCTTGTGACCAGCGGCCAACTGCGCACCTTTCTGCCGGTAACGCCACTGTCGCGCTCCGGCATCACGGTACTGCGCCCGCTGCTCTACTACCGCGAGCAGGAAATCCGCGAGCTGGTGGCAAAATTAGGCCTGACGCCTATCAAAAATCCCTGTCCTTATGACGGTCACACCATGCGCCAGGACATCAAGGAGCATATAGCCGCACTCAACACGCAGTATCCGGAAATCTACGAGCATCTGGCGGCAGCCATGCGTGACAGCGACAGGCAGGAGCTGTGGCCGCCCAAGCCCGGCAAGGAGCTGCTGCAGAAGTTCCACACATTCTGGGGACGTGGCAAAAAGCAGGCTGAGCAATGAAAACAAGGGCCTATCTTTACATCATCACTGCTGCTGTCTGCTGGGGTTTAATCGGTCTTTTCGTCAGGACGCTGGCAGCACAAGGCTTCAGCTCCATGCAAATAGTTGCCCTGCGTTCGCTGGCAGCGGCAATCTGCGTCACACTGCCGCTGCTGCGCTCAGGACGTGCCGCCCTGCGCATCAGCCTGCGTGACCTTTGGCTCTTCGCAGGCACCGGCATCTGCAGCCTGGTTTTCTTCAACTACTGCTACTTCAACGCCATGCAGCAGACAAGTCTGGCGGTAGCAGCGCTTTTGCTTTATACCGCGCCTGTCTTTGTCATGCTTATGTCGCTGGTATGCTTCGGTGAAGCCTTCACGCGCACCAAAGCGCTCGCTCTGCTGCTCACCTTCAGCGGCTGCGCCTGCGTCACCGGCGTTTTCGGCAGCAGCCTTACGCTTACGCTCAGCGGTCTGCTCTATGGCTTAGGCAGCGGCTTCGGCTACGCGTTGTACAGCATTTTCGGCAAGTATGCTGTGCGCAAATATTCATCACTCACCATCACCGCCTATACCTTTTATCTCGCACTCGCAGCTTCATGGCCGTTGGCGGATTTTGATTATCAGCGTCTTGCAGCCATCAACCTGCATGCAATCGACAGCGCTTTATGCCTGGGTCTGCTCTGCGCCGTGCTTCCTTATCTGCTCTACACCAAAGGCCTGGAACAGATTGAGGCAGGACAAGCCTCCATCCTTGCGACGATTGAGCCCTTTATGGCTGCCGCCGTCGGTGTCATCTTCTTTGCGGAAGCACTGACGCCGGTGAAAATCATCGGTATGGGACTGATATTTGCGGCGATTGCTGTGTTGAATATCAGGAAAACGAAAAAAGGCTAATTTATCGATGTATTGTTAGGTTTTGCACTATAAACAAAATCCTCACTAATATCGAACTCATACTTTTTCATTAAACCTCTTATGAAAAATATACATGCAGATGCAGAATAACCTGTTGAAATATAAATGTTACAGTTTCTCAACTTAAACGGATTGCGTACACCGTCTTCTTCATAAGAAAACGCTGGTGTTGTCCATTCCGGCAGTGGTTCATGTTTCTTAGCCATATCATCAATAATGCTATTGTCCATATCGTACAAAATTTGAGCAATAGACCTTACCATCTCAGCAAAACTACTAACATTCACACGTTCTCCTAAAAACTCAAAATAATTTACTGTTTTATAAGTAGCATCATCCGGATTCGCTGATGTATAAAGCTTATAGTGGGGATCAGTAAATTCAATTTTTGTTTTTGGTTGCTCAATAGGAAATAGTTTTAAAATAATCTCAGCCAAACGTTTTGCACGTTTTTCCATATTTACGCTATTCCATTCACTCTTATCCTTAACATCACTATAGAGAACAGCTATATGTGTAATGGTTTCTTCCAATTTCTCTTTCTTTTTTTCAAACGGCTTATCTCCAAGCTCACTATTATACCCTGTTAATGTCAAATTACCGAGCGTATGAAGATACTTTTCATGCACAGATTGCCAATTTTCTCCTAACATTTTTTGCCACGACATCGACAAATTTTTATTTTGTGGCATTATATGCTCAATGCTTAGATTTTCTGTATCTAATGTTTCCTTGCCTTGGTTTTCGATTGCACAGAGTAAATATTTGCAAAGAGCATTTTTACTATAAAGATTCTTTTCTTGCAATGCTGTCACAAACTCATTATCTGATGGTATTGTATTTTTCGAGGTTTGTTGCAGAAAGAACGAAACTAGAGAATCGTAGTATGTATTTTTATTTTCTTTTTGTTCGAATACACGTCCATAAAGAGTCTTATATAATCCACGCAGAGTATTAGAACCAATCTCACAAACAAGTCTTCTTATACTGTAGCTTAGAAGCATTTTGAGCACTCTCGCCAGTTCATTTTTATTAATAATTCCATTTTCATAATCATCAAAAACTCTGAACAAAAATAAGTATACCGTAGTCTGCTTTAGCTTGCGCAAGCCTGCTAAAGCTTTATTTACTTCAGCGCCAAAATCACTGCTTCCATAACAAAATACATAATACTGCTTTGCGTAATGCAAAATTTCCTGAAGCATTTTCTCATTGTCATACTTACCTTCTACATATACCTGTTTAAAGCTTTTATAGGCTTCACTTTCTTTTACAAAGCCATCGCTTTTCATATTCAGATAATCTATAAAAAAGTTATCAAGCAATTTATCAGGCAACAAGTTCTGCACAGTAAGCCAATACTCTTCATATAAACGTTCTTGATCTGTATCAGTCATTAATATGTAATTACGAATCAAATCTGCTAATCCTAGCTTAATACCTGTTGAATTAATTCTTTCAAATATTTCTTGAGCATTATCGTCTGTATCTAATCTAATATCTGCACAAATCAGCTTTTCTATCCCATCATTAATCATCAGTACAGAATTAGCACTTGATTCCTCAAGAAATGATTTTATTAATTGCATAAAAAGCATATAGTTATGATAAATTATGCCTCGCCTGCTCTTATCCATCTGCTCTATTTTTCCTGACATTAATAACAGAAGTTGATCATTATCAGTTTTTACCGGTTTTAATTTCAGCTTGCTTTTTTCGTCTAAGCCATATCTGTCAAATTTATCTTCATTGTAGAGATATCTTTGCAGAGCATCCTTATCTCTATCATCATCTGCTGAATCAGCAAGTGCTTTTATCAAGATATAAAGCGTCGTAAAGCGTTGTTGTCCATCAATAATTATATATGAATCAATATGTTTTTTAGAACCCAAAGGTGCATACACGAAAGAACCACAAAAATGAGGTCTGTCTTTTTTATATGCCATAACTATATCTTCAAAAAGCTTTGTACACTGCTCTTCAGTCCATGCATAATCCCTTTGAAAAACAGGAATGCAGTACTGTTTTTTGTTAGGTTCAATATAGTCATTCAGCATTCTTCCGCTTTCAATTTTCACCTTATTCACTCCCTATTTTCATCATAATACAGCCAACTACTTCTGCAGCACCTCTACCTTACAGCGGTGCTGTTTTGTTTTCTTGGAATAGCCTATACCGACAGCCAAAATCCGTCCTTTATAACGCTTGCTACCATCTCCCAGAGTTCCGGCAAATTTGAGCGCATACTGTCTGCGTTTAATCTGCTCAATCGCTTCCTCAGGCGTATGGTCCACCTTCAGCTCTAATATAAGACAATCATCGTTTTCCTGATAGGGATAGAAGATAAAGTCAACATAGCCTGTCCCGGCCTTATCCTCCCTTTGGACATTATATCTGTCACGTGCTGCCAGATATATGAGATTAACAATAGCAGCCAGTTCGGTCTCATTGTTATACGCCAACAGCGGTGTTTCCGTATTGTGCGCAAATTCCAAAACCCTGCTCATTGTAGCGGTATCGCCTTTCAGCGTAGCCTGCAGCATTGCTTCCGATTTTACCGCCAGCTGATGTACGTAGCCCAAGGAATCCTTGTTCAGGAGCAACTCATTAAATTTATCCATCAATTCTTTGTTAGGGATGAATACTTTGCCGTTTTCATATGTCAGCAGGCCATAAACAACCATCGCCGAAAAAATCTGTTGCTTTGTATTAAGCTCCAGCAGCATGGCCGCATATTCCTGTATTTTCAAGGGTATGCGTTCACCAGCAGCCATCAGCGCCAAATCATCACGCACCGCCGTCACATTGTTGCGGATATAGTAAAACAATTCATCATAGGGTCCGGAGCTGGTCCAATAATTATAAAGCTGGTTATTCTGTAAAGCCATAACAACAGAGCGCGGATTATACAGTAAATTGCCAGCAGCAGTGTGATAGCCGTCATACCATATTTTTAAGCCTTCACGTGTAACCTGCGGTTGAGCCGTCAAAGCCTGATACTTTGCAAACAGCGCATCTACTTCCGTATCATTAAAGCCAAAAACATCACTATATAATGACATCGTAGCCATATTATATTCCGCAAAGGTATTTAATTCCGAGCCGCTGGTATATTTTGATATCGGCAGTACGCCAGTCATATACGCCAGCTGAACGTATACTCTGTCCTTAAGCAAATCCTTTAAGAACAGCAGGTATTTTTTTCTGTCATCTTCGGAAATAAAGGCAGCATGAAAGATTGCATCCCATTCGTCAAAAATGAAAATAAACCTTTCGCCCGTCGCTGCAGTAATTCTTTCCAAATCCTCAGCTACGCCGCCTGCCGCACGATAATCAACATCGGGATACGCCTTATGCAAATCCTTCTTCAAGGCATCAGCAATATTATCTATATAGCTTTGGTAATCATTGCTGCTGATTCTGCTGAAATCAATATAAATAACATTATATTGATTAATATGCTGCATAGCCTCGGCATCACGTCCTATCTTTAACTGTGCAAAAAGCTTTGCCGTAGCGGCACTTTTAGTCAAAAATGCTCCCAGCATATTAGCCATAACAGTTTTGCCAAAACGGCGCGGACGTGTGATGCACACATACTTGCCATTAGTACCTATACGCTGCAGCATTTGGCCTATAAAGGCTGTTTTATCAACAAAATATGTACTTTTAGCCATCTCCTCGTATAACACTGCCGGAGAGAGAGTATTTAACAATAATCCCATATGATTCTCCCCCTTGCTTTTGCGCATAGTCTATATCACTGATTATAACATACATTTTCACAAGTGTTGTTTATTCCTTACAGCGTCAGCCTCATACCCCTTTACCCGCCAGCACGCCTGCTCCCGCAGCCACAAGTCCCAAAAGCAGGCTGCCGCCGCTATACGCCGCCGCCGCCGCGGCAGTACCCCCCCCCAGCCGCGCCCAGCGTGT
>ERZ791624.254-NODE-254-length-39867-cov-4.083568_pt1 | contig 39867 bp, 37 predicted proteins | sample MGYA00510058_ERZ791624 | MGnify/ENA primary metagenome ERZ791624 (study PRJEB30046, sample SAMN00715158) | human gut metagenome | study: EMG produced TPA metagenomics assembly of the A metagenome-wide association study of gut microbiota in type 2...
ATCCCCAAGCCTTCAACGCGAATTCCCAAGCTTTATGTGAACACGCCCTAGCCATCTGCAGACAGGGATGCGCCACAGTTTTCTGGTCAATAGGCGCATCAGGTACAATAGTCAGGTTTTGCATGGTGCAAGACGCACGCTGCGAGCCCTTCCAGCCCGTGGCGCAAGTAACCAAGGCTGGCTTGAAGAAGCCGGCTGCTAATGAAGGAAATCAAAATGATCGCTGCCGATAAGAAGGCTGAAGTTGTCAAGGCCAATGCTCGTTCCGAAAACGACACTGGTAGCCCAGAAGTGCAAGTGGCTCTGCTGACTGCTCGCATCAACGAACTGACTCCCCACTTCAAGCAACACGCCAAGGACCACCACGGTCGTCGTGGCCTGCTGCGTATGGTGAGCCGTCGTCGCAAGCTGCTGGACTACCTGAAGGCCAAGGACGCAGAGCGTTACACAGCGCTGATCGCCAAGCTGGGCCTGCGTAAGTAAGCACAGTGCAAGATCGGAACGCCTGAGTTAGATTGCCTAGCTCAGGCGTTTTTTACTTTGGAACAGGCAAACAGAGCGAAGCTGTGTCATTCCAATAACGTGTTGGCTCTTGTTTTGATAGCTGCTAGCGCGCTTCTGGAATGGCATCGTGTTCTGTTTTGCCTCCAAATCAAGGCTGGATGAGCGTATCCAGCTATATAAACAGGAGTAAATACATGACGATGTTCAACAAGGTCACCAAGACTTTCAAGTGGGGTCAGCACACGGTCACCATGGAAACGGGCGAAATTGCACGCCAGGCTTCCGGTGCTGTGCTGGTGAATATGGACGACACCGTGGTGCTGGCTACCGTGGTGGGCTCCAAGCAGGCCAAGGCTGGTCAGGATTTCTTCCCTCTGACCGTGGACTACATCGAGAAGACCTACGCAGCCGGCAAGATCCCTGGCAGCTTCTTCAAGCGTGAAGCCAAGCCCTCGGAGCTGGAAACGCTGACTTCGCGTCTGATCGACCGTCCTATCCGTCCTCTGTTCCCCGAAGGTTTCTACAACGATGTGCACGTGGTGATCCACACCATCTCGTTGAACCCTGAAGTGGATGCCGACATCGCCGCCATGATTGCCACTTCCGCAGCGCTGGCTGTGTCTGGCATTCCTTTCAATGGTCCTATTGGTGCTGCCCGCGTGGGTTACATCAATGGCGAATACGTGCTGAACCCCGGTCAGACGCAGCGCAAGGATTCGCTGATGGATCTGGTGGTGGCAGGTACTGAAACCGCTGTGCTGATGGTGGAATCCGAAGCGCAGCAACTGCCTGAAGAAGTGATGCTGGGTGCTGTGGTCTATGGCCACGAGCAAGGCAAGATTGCAATTGACGCCATCCATGATCTGGTGCGTGAAGGTGGCAAGCCCGCTTGGGACTGGACGCCTCCAGCCAAGGATGAGGCGCTGATCGCCAAGGTGACCGAGCTGGGTGAAGAGCTGCTGCGCGCAGCCTATCAGCAGCGTAACAAGCAAGTGCGTACGCAAGCCTGCCGCGAGGCCTATGCCAAGGTCAAGGATGCGCTGACCGCGCAAGGCGTGGAGTTCGATGCTGTCAAGGTCGAAGGCATGCTGTTTGACATCGAAGCACGCATCGTGCGCTCGCAGATTCTGGCAGGTGAGCCCCGTATCGACGGCCGTGACACACGTACTGTGCGCCCCATCGAAATCCGTACTTCCGTGCTGCCTCGCACCCACGGTTCGGCCCTGTTTACACGCGGTGAAACCCAGGCGCTGGTTGTGACCACGCTGGGTACAGAGCGTGATGCACAGAAGATCGACGCGTTGGCGGGTGAGTTTGATGATTCCTTCATCTTCCACTACAACATGCCTCCTTTTGCAACCGGTGAAGTCGGTCGCATGGGTTCGACCAAGCGCCGCGAAATCGGTCACGGTCGTCTGGCCAAGCGCGCACTGGTGGCTTGCCTGCCTTCCAAGGACGAATTCCCTTACACCGTTCGCGTGGTGTCGGAAATCACGGAATCCAACGGTTCTTCGTCCATGGCTTCGGTGTGCGGCGGCTGCCTGTCGCTGATGGATGCTGGTGTACCCATGAAGGCGCACGTGGCGGGTATCGCCATGGGCCTGATCAAGGAAGACAACCGCTTTGCCGTGCTGACCGACATTCTGGGTGACGAGGATCACCTGGGCGACATGGACTTCAAGGTGGCCGGTACGACCAACGGTATTACCGCCCTGCAGATGGACATCAAGATCCAGGGTATCACCAAGGAAATCATGCAAGTGGCACTGGCTCAGGCCAAGGAAGCGCGCATGCACATCCTGGGCAAGATGCAGGAAGCCATGGGTGAAGCCAAGGCGGAAATCTCTTCCTTCGCGCCCAAGCTGTTCACCATGAAGATCAACCCCGAGAAGATCCGTGATGTGATCGGCAAGGGTGGCGCCACTATCCGTGCGCTGACCGAAGAAACCGGTACCCAGATCAATATCGAGGAAGACGGCACCATCACCATCGCTGCAACCGACGGCGACAAGGCGGAGGCTGCCAAGAAGCGCATCGAAGAGATCACGGCTGAAGTGGAGATCGGCAAGATCTATGAAGGCCCCATCGTCAAGATTCTGGACTTCGGCGCACTGGTGAACCTGCTGCCCGGCAAGGATGGTCTGCTGCACATCAGCCAGATCGCCCACGAGCGCGTAGAGAAGGTGACTGACTACCTGAAGGAGGGTCAGGTTGTGAAGGTCAAGGTGCTGGAAACTGACGACAAGGGTCGCGTGAAGCTGTCCATGAAGGCGCTGCTGGAGCGTCCTGCACCTGCAGAGCGTGCCGAGCGTCAGCCTCGTGGTGAACACCGCGCAGCACCTGAGGCTGGCGAGCAGCCTCAGCAGCAATAAAGCGTAAGCTTTGTGGCGGCATCACTGAATAGTGGTGCTGCTATCGAGATGTGAGCTTTTATCGCTTGCGACACAAGGGTTTAAGCCATATTTGGCTTAAATCCTTTTTGCGTAACCAGATAAGCCTGCTGCATCACGGTATGAGATCCATCTGTCTTGATGATGTTGTGACCCCATGAAGAAAAAACTGATTGTTGGCAACTGGAAGATGAATGGCAGCCTGCAAGCCAATGCAGAGTTGCTGTCTGCGCTGGTGCAGGGTATGCCTGCTGCGCTGACCTGCGGTGTCGGAGTAGCTGTTCCTTCACTGTATCTGTCGCAGGTGCAGGCGCTGGTGCAGGGTTCGTCCATTGCGCTGGCTGCACAGGATGTGTCGCAGCATGAAAAGGGTGCATACACCGGTGAAGTGTCTGCAGACATGCTCAAAGAGTTTGGTGTGCGTTACACCTTGGTCGGGCACTCCGAGCGACGTCAGTACCATGGTGAAACAGACGCTGTGGTGGCGGCCAAGGCGCAGGCTGCATTGGCCAAGGGCATCACTCCCATTGTTTGTGTGGGTGAGACTCTGGAAGAGCGCGAAGCTGGCAAGACTGAAGAAGTCGTCAAGCGCCAGCTGGCAGCTGTGATTCAGCAGCTGGGCCATTGCATCAGCGAAGTCGTTGTGGCCTATGAGCCTGTGTGGGCCATTGGTACCGGCAAGACGGCAACGCCTGAGCAGGCACAGGCTGTGCATGCAGTACTGCGTGCTCAGCTGGCAGCTGCAACAGAGCATGCGGCGCGCGTGCCGTTGCTCTATGGCGGCAGCATGAATGCGGCGAATGCTGCACAGCTGCTGGCGCAGCCTGATATCGATGGCGGTCTGGTGGGTGGCGCTTCGCTGAAGGCGGCAGACTTTTTGCAGATCATTGCAGCGGCCAACTGATGGCTGTTGCCTGAGTTTTAACGAAGGAGTAGGAATGAGCGCGTTTGCGACATTGATTTTGGCGGTGCAGATCCTGTCGGCACTGGCCATGATTGGTCTGATCTTGATGCAGCACGGTAAAGGTGCGGACATGGGTGCTGCGTTTGGCAGTGGCGCTTCGGGCAGCCTGTTTGGCGCCAGTGGCAGTGCCAACTTTTTGTCCCGCAGTACAGCGGTTTTGGCAACGGTATTTCTGGTGTCGACACTGGCGCTGGCATATCTGGGCAATCAGCGTCCAGCCAGCACGGGTAGTGTGCTCGAAAGCGTGCCAGTGACTGTGCCTGCAGCGCCTGCTGCTGAGCCAGCGGTGGTGGACGACTCTGTGCCTGCAGCGCCTGTCAAGGGTGCGGATGCGATTCCCTCGAAATAATTGAATCAAACGCCTGAAAATTACTTTTGTACGGTGATTTTCAGGCTAGAATTCAGGGATTGCTCGGAGAGCTATAGCCCAGTTAGAGGGGGCGCCTCATGCGATCTGAGCATTTTGAGACTTCAAGCCGTCGTGGTGGAATTGGTAGACACGCTATCTTGAGGGGGTAGTGGCGAAAGCTGTGCGAGTTCGAGTCTCGCCGACGGCACCATCATAAATACAGCCTGCCCATGATCAGGCAGTGGTCGGGGCAAGGTCAACAAGCGGAAGACGCGACCTCACATGAACCTCGAGCAATATCTCCCGGTCCTGCTTTTCATCTTGGTGGGCATCGCTGTGGGAGTAGTTCCCCTCGTACTTGGCTATATCTTGGGTCCCAATCGCCCAGACGCTGCCAAGAATTCCCCTTACGAATGTGGCTTTGAAGCTTTCGAAGACGCTCGAATGAAGTTCGACGTTCGCTTCTATCTGATCGCCATTCTCTTCATCCTGTTTGACTTGGAAATCGCTTTCCTGCTGCCTTGGGCCGTTGCGCTGCAAGACGTAGGCATGACCGGTTTCGTCGCTGTTCTCATCTTTCTGACCGTCCTTGTCGTTGGCTTTGTCTACGAATGGAAAAAGGGCGCTCTGAACTGGGAATAAGTACACGCACTCCTCAAAAAAGGACACACGATGATTGAAGGCGTGATGAAGGAAGGCTTCGTCACTACGAGCTATGACGCCGTAGTGAACTGGGCCAAGACCGGCTCTATCTGGCCAATGACATTCGGTTTGGCGTGCTGCGCTGTGGAGATGATGCACGCTGCTGCTGCTCGCTATGACTTGGCGCGTTTCGGAGCGGAAGTGTTTCGTCCCTCGCCCCGTCAGTCAGACCTGATGATTGTGGCGGGTACGCTGTGCAACAAGATGGCGCCCGCTTTGCGCAAGGTGTATGACCAGATGTCAGAGCCTCGCTGGGTGCTCTCGATGGGCTCGTGCGCCAATGGTGGTGGCTACTACCACTACAGCTACTCGGTCGTGCGTGGCTGCGACCGTATTGTTCCAGTGGATGTTTATGTGCCGGGCTGCCCGCCCACAGCCGAAGCGCTGATCTACGGCATCATCCAGCTGCAGCAAAAAATTCGCCGCACGAACACCATCGCCCGCGTTTAAGGAGCCGAGAGGATGTCCGCTTTTGCTATTCAGCCCGAAGCACTTCGGGATCTGGTGGCTGCTGCATTGGGCGACCAAGTCCGCAGCGTTACCATTAAGCTCGGGGAAGTAACTGTCGAAGTTGCTTCCTCAAATTACCTTGAAGTCATGCGCAAGCTGCGCGACACACCAGGCTGTCAGTTTGAACAACTGATTGATCTGTGTGGTGTGGACTATTCGACTTACAAAGACATGGGAACCGAGGGTTCTCGCTTTGCAGTTGTGGTACACCTGCTGTCCGTCAGCTTGAATCAGCGTATCCGCGTGCGCACTTACTGCGCTGATGATGACTTCCCCATGGTTCCATCCGTGATGAACTTGTGGAGCAGCGCCAACTGGTTTGAGCGAGAAGCGTTTGACCTGTTTGGCATCGTGTTCGAAGGGCATACGGACCTGCGCCGCATCCTGACCGATTACGGCTTTATCGGTCATCCTTTCCGCAAGGACTTCCCGCTGTCTGGTCACGTCGAAATGGCGTACGACACCGAACAGCGTCGCGTGGTCTATCAACCTGTCACGATTGAGCCGCGCGAAAACACGCCACGCATCATCCGTGAAGAGAACTACGGAGGCCTGCACTGACAGGCACTTGAGCCTGCTGGTTGACGATCATGGCTGAAATCAAGAACTACTCTATCAACTTTGGTCCTCAGCACCCGGCAGCGCACGGTGTGCTGCGTCTGGTGCTGGAACTGGACGGTGAAGTGGTGCAGCGCGCTGACCCCCACGTGGGACTGCTGCACCGTGCTACAGAAAAGCTTGCTGAGCACAAGACCTATATCCAGTCGCTGCCCTATATGGACCGCCTGGACTATGTGTCCATGATGTGCAATGAGCACGCTTACTGTCTGGCGATCGAAAAGCTGCTGGGCATTGAGGTGCCCAAGCGTGCGCAGTACATCCGTGTGATGTACAGCGAAATACACGTCTGCTCAATCACCTGATGAGGCGTGGCTCCAAGGCATGGACTGTGGCGCATCGACCGTGCTGATGTACACCTTCCGCGAGCGTGAAGACCTGTTTGACATGTACGAAGCCGTTTCTGGCGCGCGCATGCACGCAGCTTACTTCCGTCCCGGTGGCGTCTATCGTGATCTGCCTGACACCATGCCCCAGTTCAAGGCCAGCAAGGTGCGCAATGCCAAGGGTATTGAAAAGCTCAATGCCAACCGTCAGGGCTCGCTGCTGGACTTCATCGAAGACTTCACCAACCGCTTCCCCAAGTGTGTGGACGAGTATGAACATCTGCTGACGGACAACCGTATCTGGAAGCAGCGTATGGTGGGTATTGGCGTGGTGACGCCTGAGCGTGCACTGAACATGGGTTTTACCGGCCCCATGCTGCGTGGCTCTGGCATTGCGTGGGACTTGCGCAAGAAGCAGCCCTATGAAGTCTACGACGAGCTGGATTTCGACATCCCCGTAGGCAAGACGGGCGACTGCTATGACCGCTACCTGGTGCGTGTGGCTGAAATGCGCCAGTCCAATGAACTCATCAAGCAGTGCGTGAAATGGTTGCGTGCCAACCCCGGCCCCGTCATCACGGAAAACCACAAGGTGGCGCCACCTTCCCGCGAGGACATGAAGTCCAACATGGAGTCGCTGATCCACCACTTCAAGCTGTTTACCGAAGGCTTCCGTGTACCGGAAGGCGAGGCTTATGCAGCGGTGGAGCACCCCAAGGGCGAGTTTGGTATCTACATGGTGAGTGATGGCGCCAACAAGCCATATCGCCTGAAGATTCGTGCACCAGGTTTTGCGCACTTGGCAATGATGGACGAAGTGGTCAGCGGCCACATGTTGTCCGACGTGGTGGCAGTGATCGGCACCATGGATATCGTGTTCGGAGAGATTGACCGATGATTACTGAAGCGACCAAAGCGCGTTTTGCGCGCGAAGTGGCCAAGTACCCGGAAGACCAGAAGCAATCTGCAGTGATGGCATGTCTGTCCATCGTGCAGCAGGAGCTGGGCTGGGTAAGTCCTGAGAGCGAGGCAGTCATCGCTGAAGTGCTGGGCATGCCTGAGATTGCTGTCCACGAAGTCACGACGTTCTACAACATGTACAACCAGAAGCCCGTGGGCAAGTACAAGTTGAACGTCTGCACCAACCTGCCTTGCAAGCTGCGCAATGGCTACGACGCACTGCACCATCTGGAAGCAAAGCTGGGCATCAAGATGGGGGAAACCACGCCTGATGGACTGTTTACACTGCAGCAGTCTGAGTGCCTGGGTGCTTGTGCGGATGCCCCAGTGATGCTGGTGAACGATCGCTGCATGTGCAGCTTCATGAGCAACGAAAAGCTGGACGCGCTCGTCGATGGCCTCAAGGCTGCGGAGGGTAAGGCATGAGCACGATTTTGAACAATCCTGCTGCCAATGCTGTGTTGGCTAAGTTCGTTGCTTCGGGCAACGAGACCTGCTTTCACGGTCGCCACATCAACCCTCAGATCTACGAAGGTCTGGATGGCAGCAACTGGTCCATTAAGGACTACGAAGCGCGTGGTGGTTATCAGGCGCTGAAGAAGCTGCTGGGCAAGGACGGCGGCAATGGCATGACGCAGGATGAAGTCATTGCCACCGTGAAGGAATCTGGCCTGCGTGGCCGTGGTGGTGCGGGCTTCCCCACTGGCCTGAAGTGGAGCTTCATGCCACGTCAGTTCCCCGGTCAGAAGTATCTGGTTTGCAACTCTGACGAGGGTGAACCAGGCACTTGCAAGGACCGCGAGATCCTGATGCACAACCCCCACATCGTGATCGAAGGCATGATCATTGCCGCGTACGCGATGGGTATCTCCGTGGGCTATAACTACATCCACGGCGAAATCTTCCAGGCCTACGAACGCTTTGAAGCTGCGCTGGAAGAGGCGCGTGCCGCAGGTTATCTGGGCAACAACATTCTGGGCTCTGACTTCAGCTTCCAGCTGCATGCCCACCATGGTTTTGGCGCCTACATCTGCGGTGAAGAAACCGCATTGCTGGAATCGCTGGAAGGCAAGAAGGGACAGCCCCGCTTCAAGCCGCCATTCCCCGCCAGCTTTGGTCTGTATGGCAAGCCCACGACCATCAACAACACCGAGACTTTCGCGGCAGTGCCATGGATCATCCGCAACGGTGGTCAGGCCTATCTGGAGTGCGGCAAGCCCAACAACGGGGGCACCAAGATTTTCTCTGTCAGCGGTGATGTGAACCTGCCCGGTAACTATGAAGTGCCACTGGGTACGCCTTTCAGCAAGCTGCTGGAGCTGGCTGGTGGTGTACGCACGGGTCGCAAGCTCAAGGCTGTGATTCCTGGTGGTTCGTCTTCCCCAGTGCTGCCTGCCGACATCATCATGGAATGCACGATGGACTATGACTCCATCTCCAAGGCAGGTTCCATGCTGGGTTCTGGCGCTGTGATTGTGATGGACGACTCGCGTGACATGGTGGAAAGCCTGCTGCGCCTGTCCTACTTCTATTCGCACGAGTCCTGTGGCCAGTGCACACCATGCCGTGAAGGTACAGGCTGGTTGTGGCGTGTGGTCAAGCGCATCCACGAAGGTGAGGGCCGTCCGGAAGATATCGAGTTGCTGGACTCCGTGTCCGTCAACATCATGGGGCGCACCATTTGTGCGCTGGGCGATGCAGCGGCCATGCCGGTGCGCGCCATGATCAAGCATTTCCGCCACGAATTTGAAGCCAAGATTGCCGCGGCTGCCAAGTCTGGCTCCACTGCTGCCTGATCGCGAGAGGCGAGAGACATATGGTTGAAATTGAACTAGACGGCAAGAAGGTGGAGGTCGCTCCCGGCAGCATGGTCATGCATGCTGCTGAGAAGGCTGGCACCTACATTCCGCACTTTTGCTACCACAAGAAGCTGTCCATTGCTGCCAACTGCCGCATGTGCCTGGTTGATGTGGAAAAGGCGCCCAAGCCTTTGCCTGCATGCGCCACGCCTGTGACGCAAGGCATGATCGTTCGTACCAAGAGCGAGAAAGCCATCAAGGCGCAGCAATCGGTGATGGAGTTCCTGCTGATTAACCACCCCCTGGATTGCCCCATCTGCGATCAGGGCGGTGAGTGCCAGCTGCAAGACCTGGCCGTCGGTTACGGCGGTACAGGTTCGCGCTACGAAGAAGAAAAGCGTGTGGTGCCCCACAAGGACGTCGGTCCGCTGATCTCCATGGAAGAGATGAGCCGCTGCATCCATTGCACCCGCTGCGTGCGCTTCGGCCAGGAAATCGCTGGCGTCATGGAGCTGGGCATGGTAAACCGTGGTGAGCACTCTGAGATCACTACTGTGGCTGGCGATACCGTGGATTCGGAACTGTCCGGCAACATGATTGACCTGTGCCCCGTGGGTGCACTGACCAGCAAGCCTTTCCGTTACAGCGCCCGTACCTGGGAGCTGTCGCGTCGCAAGTCGGTATCACCCCATGACTCCACAGGTGCCAACCTGATCGTGCAGGTGAAGAACCACAAGGTGATGCGTGTCGTTCCTTTCGAGAACGAAGCTGTCAATGAATGCTGGATTGCCGACCGTGACCGTTTCTCTTATGAAGCGCTCAACGGCGAAGACCGTCTGACACAGCCCATGATCAAGCAGGGTGGCGAGTGGAAGGCTGTGGACTGGCAGACAGCGCTCGAATATGTGGCCAATGGTCTGAAACAGATCAAGGACCAGCACGGCGCCCAAAGCATTGGTGCGCTGGTCAGCCCGCACAGCACGCTGGAGGAGTTGTTCCTGACCGGCCAGCTGCTGCGTGGTATTGGCAGTGACAACATCGACTGGCGTCTGCGCCATGCTCAGTTCAATGCAGCCGAAGGCGTGCGCTGGCTAGGCACTTCGATCGCTGCACTGTCGGATCTGCAAGCGGCGCTGGTGGTAGGCTCTAACCTGCGCAAGGACCATCCGCTGTTCGCACAGCGCATTCGCCAGGCCACCAAGAAGGGTTGCCAGGTGTTTGCACTAAATGCCAAGGTCTATGACTGGGCCATGCCTGTGACAGCCTCGGTGGTTGCTGCACAGGACTGGGCGCAGGCACTGGCCGATGTGGCTGCTGCTGTGGCACAGGCCAAGGGCGTGCAGGCACCCGTGGCGGGTCAGGCCAATGTTGAAGCTGATGCGATTGCACAGGCGCTGATCGCTGGTGAGCGCAAGGCGATCTTGCTGGGCAATGCAGCCGCTCACCACGCCCATGCAGCTGAGCTGCTGGCACTGGCTAACTGGATTGGCGAGCAGACAGGCGCTACCGTGGGTTATCTGACGGAAGCTGCCAACACGGTGGGTGCACAGTGGGTCAAGGCGCAGCCTCAGGCCAATGGCTTGCATGCGGCGCAGATGATCGCAGGGGGTCTGAAGGCCACCATCTTGCTGAACAATGAACCAGCGCTGGATAGCGCTGCGGGTCAGCAGGCACTGCAGGGGCTGAACAAGTCCGAAATGGTGGTGACGCTCAGCCCATTCAAGACCAATCTGGACATCAGCGACGTGCTGCTGCCCATTGCTCCTTTCACGGAAACCTCTGGCAGCTTTGTGAATGCCGAAGGTCGCGTGCAGAGCTTTCACGCTGTGGTTAAGCCTCTGGGCGAAACCCGTCCTGCATGGAAGGTGCTACGTGTGCTGGCCAACCTGCTGGGTGTCCAGGGTGTGGACTATGAATCGTCGCAGGACGTGCTGCGTACCGCCATCGGTGCAGACACTACACAAGTGCCCGCACAGGTTCTGAGCAATGCCACAAAAACCGTCATTCAGGTGCCAGCAGGCCCAGTGGCTGAGCCCGTGGTTGCAAGCATCTATCAACTGGACAGCATTGTCCGTCGTGCGCCATCGCTGCAACTGACAGCGGATGCACGCCAGGCACAAGTGGGAGGTGCCGCATGATTGACGAACTCAAGATTGCAGGCGCCGGCCTGGTGGATGCCACCTGGTGGACTGACGCAGCCTGGCCAGTTATCTGGATTTTGCTCGGCATTGTGGCGGTCGTTGTTCCGCTGATGCTGGCCATTGCCTATCTGACACTGTGGGAGCGCAAGTTCCTGGGCTGGATGCAGGTGCGTCCCGGCCCTAACCGTGTGGGGCCCTGGGGTCTGCTGCAGCCTATCGCTGACGGCTTGAAGCTGCTGACCAAAGAACTGATCATGCCCACCGTGGCCTCCAAGGGCCTGTTCTATGTAGGCCCTGTGATGTCCATCATGCCTGCGCTGGCTGCCTGGGCGGTGATTCCCTTTGGCCCAGACGTCGCGCTGGCCAATGTGAATGCAGGCCTGCTGCTGGTGATGGCCATTACCTCCATCGAGGTGTATGGTGTGATCATTGCGGGCTGGGCATCGAACTCCAAGTACGCCTTTCTGGGTGCGCTGCGTGCTTCGGCACAGATGGTGAGCTATGAAATCGCCATGGGCTTCTGTTTCCTGATCGTGATCATGGTGACAGGCAGCATGAACCTGTCGCAGATCGTGATGAGCCAAGGGCAGGGTACTTTTGCCGACATGGGCCTGAGCTTCCTGTCCTGGAACTGGCTGCCCCTGCTGCCAATCTTCTTCGTCTACATGATTTCCGGTGTGGCTGAAACCAACCGTCACCCCTTTGACGTGGTGGAAGGCGAGTCTGAAATTGTGGCTGGTCACATGGTCGAGTACTCGGGCATGGGCTTTGCGATCTTCTTCCTGGCGGAATATGCCTGCATGTGGCTGGTCTCCATCCTGACGGTGATCATGTTCCTGGGCGGCTGGCTGCCTCCTGTAGAAGCGTTGTCCTTCATCCCCGGCTGGATCTGGCTGGCGCTGAAGACGGCAATTGTGGTGAGTCTGTTTATCTGGATCCGCGCCACATTCCCTCGCTTCCGTTATGACCAGATCATGCGTCTGGGCTGGAAGATCTTTATCCCTGTCACGCTGGTGTGGCTGGTCATCGTGGGTGCATGGCTGCACTCGCCTTGGAATATTTGGAATTAAGCGGGGACACCAATGGCTGCTGTTGCTGCTACACCTTTCTCCATCAAGGATTTCTTCAAGAGCTTCATGCTCTGGGAACTGTTCAAGGGCATGGCTCTGACGGGCCGCAAGGCTTTGTCACCCCGTGTGACCATCCAGTTCCCTGAAGAGAAGACACCTCTGTCGCCACGCTTCCGTGGCCTGCACGCACTGCGTCGTTATGAAAACGGTGAAGAGCGCTGCATTGCCTGCAAGCTGTGCGAAGCCGTGTGCCCTGCCATGGCGATCACGATTGAGTCTGCGGTGCGTGACGACGGTTCGCGTCGCACCACGCGTTACGACATCGACCTGACCAAGTGCATCTTCTGCGGTTTCTGCGAAGAGAGCTGCCCGGTCGACTCGATCGTGGAAACGCAGATCTTTGAATACCACGGCGAAAAACGTGGCGACCTGTACTTCACCAAGGACATGTTGCTGGCTGTGGGTGACCGTTATGAAGCCGACATCGCTGCTGCCAAGGCAGCCGATGCCAAGTACCGCTAAAGCGGCTCCTGATCCAGAAAGATTCGAATCATGGACGCCAAAACTGGTTTCTTCTATCTCTTCTCGGCGGTGATGCTGTTTGCTGCCTTCCGAGTCATCACGGCGCGCAATCCTGTGCATGCCGTGCTGAATCTGATTCTTGCGTTCTCGCAGGCGGCAGGCATCTGGTTGTTGCTCAAGGCTGAATTCCTGGGCATTGCCCTGGTAGTGGTCTATCTGGGCGCGGTGATGGTGCTGTTTATGTTCGTGGTGATGATGCTGGACATCCGCATCGACCGCGTGCGTCAGGGCTTCTGGAAGCATTTCCCTGTGGCCGCCTTCATCGGCGCACTGGTTGCGCTGGAAATGGCACTGGTGCTGATGGCTGGCTTTGGCACCGTGGACGAGGCCAAGCCTGTTGCAGCACTGCTCAACAGCCAGGGTGATGTTCTGCCTTACTCCAACACACAGGCTCTGGGTCGTCTGCTGTACACCGAGTACCTGTACCCCGTCGAAATCGCAGCAGTCCTGCTGCTGGTTGCGATGATCACAGCCATTGCGCTGACGCTGCGCAAGCGCAACGACATCAATAAAGCCATCAACGCAGCCGTTCAGGTACGTGTGCGTGCAGAGGATCGTCTGACCATCGTGAAGATGGAAGCGACCAAGCCCGCGCCAGTTGCTGAGTCTGCGCCAGAGGCCGTGGAGGAGAAAAAATGACGCTCACACTTGGGCATTTTCTGACGCTGGGAGCGATGTTGTTCGCCATCTCGGTGATCGGGATCTTTCTGAACCGGAAGAACCTGATCGTCCTGCTGATGTGTATCGAACTCATGCTGCTGGCAGTCAACACCAACTTTGTGGCCTTCTCGCACTATCTGGGCGATATGCATGGCCAAGTGTTTGTGTTCTTCATCCTGACGGTTGCGGCTGCGGAATCGGCGATTGGCCTGGCCATCCTGGTGCTGCTGTTCCGTAACAAGTCCAGTATCAATGCGGAAGATCTCGACACCCTCAAGGGTTGAGTGGCCGGTATTAGCAAGGTTTTGAAGAATGAGTCAAACACTTTCTGCATCCATGCTCTTGGCAGTACCGCTGGCCCCGCTGGCGGGCTCTGTACTGGCAGGCATATTCGGTACCGCCTTTGGCGGTAACAAGTTCGGTCGTGGCGTCAGCCACTCGCTCACCATTTTGGGTGTGCTGCTTTCCTTCATCCTCTCGGCTCTGGTGTTCAAGGCTGTGGTGTTTGAAGGTGCCAGCTTCAACGCCACCATCTATGAGTGGATGACCGTGGGCGATCTGAAGATGGAAGTCGGTTTCATGATCGACTCCCTCACAGCCATGATGATGTGTGTGGTGACCTTTGTGTCGCTGATGGTGCACATCTACACCATGGGCTACATGGCTGAGGATGACGGCTACAACCGTTTCTTCTCCTACATCTCGCTCTTCACCTTCTCCATGCTGATGCTGGTGATGAGCAATAACCTGTTGCAGCTGTTCTTCGGCTGGGAAGCAGTGGGTCTGGTGTCCTACCTGCTGATCGGCTTCTACTACAAGAAGCCTACGGCGATTTTTGCCAACATGAAGGCCTTCCTGGTCAACCGTGTGGGTGACTTTGGCTTCATTCTGGGTATTGGCCTGATCGCGGCATACACCGGCAGCCTGAACTACAACGAGATCTTCGCCAAGCTGCCTGAGTTCTCGCTGCTGGCCATGCCTGGTACCGAGTGGTCGCTGGTGACCGTGACGGCGATCTGCCTGTTCATCGGTGCCATGGGCAAGTCGGCGCAGTTCCCGCTGCATGCCTGGCTGCCAGACTCCATGGAAGGTCCTACCCCCATCTCGGCGCTGATTCACGCTGCGACCATGGTGACGGCTGGTATCTTCATGGTCTCGCGCATGTCGCCGCTGTATGAGCTGTCGGATGTGGCACTGAACTTCATCCTGGTGATCGGTGCCATCACAGCCCTGTTCATGGGTATCCTGGGCATCATCCAGAACGACATCAAGCGCGTGATTGCGTACTCCACGCTGTCTCAGCTGGGCTACATGACTGTGGCGCTGGGCGCTTCTGCTTACTCCGTGGCTGTGTTCCACCTGATGACCCACGCTTTCTTCAAGGCACTGCTGTTCCTCGGGGCTGGTTCCGTGATCATGGGCATGCACCATAACCAGGACATCCGCTGGATGGGTGGCGTGCGCAAGTACATGCCTATCACCTGGATCACCTTCCTGCTGGGTAATCTGGCACTGATCGGTACACCGTTCTTCTCTGGCTTCTACTCCAAGGACGCCATCATTGAAGCGGTGCATGCCTCCAACCTGCCTGCCTCCGGCTTTGCAACCTTTGCCGTGCTGACTGGCGTGTTCATCACCGCGTTCTACTCCTTCCGTCTGTACTGGCTGGTATTCCACGGCAAGGAGCGCTATGACCAGAACCCCGATGCGCACCACGACGACCATCACGCGCACGATGACCACGGCCATGGCCACGATGCCAAGCCCCATGAATCTCCATGGGTGGTGACAGGTCCTCTGCTGCTGCTGGCGATCCCTTCGGTGGTGATCGGTGCGATGGCGCTGATGCCCATGCTGTTCGGTGACTTCTTCAAGGGCGTGATCTACGTCGATGCGGCTAAGCACCCTGCAATGGCCTACCTGGCAGAAAACATCCACGGCTGGCTGGCCATGGCTCTGCACGGCTTCCAGACAGCTCCTTTCTGGCTGGCTCTGGCTGGTGTGGCTGTGTCCTATGTGTGCTACATGGTCAAGCCTGAGATTCCTGCCGCCGTCATGGCCGTGAGCAAGAAGATTGGTCTGTACCAGGTGCTGGAAGGCAAGTACGGTGTGGACTGGGTCTACGAAAATGTCTTTGCACGCGGTGCGCGCTGCTTCGGTACGGTGTTCTGGAAGGTTGGCGACCAGGCACTGATTGACGGCGCTGTCGTGAATGGTTCGTGGAAGCTGGTGGGCAAGATTGCTTCGGTGATCCGCTGGCTCCAGTCTGGTTACATCTACCACTACGCGTTGGTCATGATTCTGGGCATCTTTGCGCTCATGACCTACTTCGTGTGGCTCAACAAGTAAGGAAGAACAAAAATGGGTTTGTTGAGTCTTGCCATTTGGACGCCAATTGTCTTTGGTGTTCTGTTGCTGGCCTTCGGCAAAGATTCCTGCGCACGTGCTGTGCGCTGGGTCGCGCTGATCGGCTCCATCCTGGGCTTGCTGGTCACGATCCCGCTGTACACGGGCTTTGATACCTCTTCGGCGAACATGCAGTTCGTCGAAAAGATGCTGTGGATTGAACGCTTCAATATCCACTACCACCTGGGTCTCGATGGTCTGTCGTTCTGGTTCGTGCCTCTGACTGCCTTTATCACCGTCATCGTGGTGCTGACCTCCTGGGAAAGCATCACAGAGCGTGTGAACCAGTACATGGGCGCCTTCCTGATCCTGTCGGGTCTGATGATTGGCGTGTTCGCAGCACTGGACGGCCTGCTGTTCTACGTGTTCTTCGAAGCCACGCTGATCCCCATGTACCTCATCATTGGTATCTGGGGGGGGCCCAACCGCATCTACGCCGCGTTCAAGTTCTTCCTGTACACCTTGCTGGGCTCGCTGCTCACACTGGTGGCTGTGATCTACCTGTACAACGTGTCGGGCGGCAGCTTTGACATCCAGACCTGGCACAAGCTGCCTCTGGGTATGCTGCCTCAGACGCTGGTGTTCTTTGCCTTCTTCGCTGCCTTTGCGGTGAAGGTGCCCATGTTCCCCGTACACACCTGGTTGCCAGACGTGCACGTGGAAGCGCCTACAGGTGGTTCTGCCGTGCTGGCAGCCATCATGCTCAAGCTCGGTGCCTACGGTTTCCTGCGTTTCTCGCTGCCCATCGCTCCTGACGCATCGCGTGAATGGGCGGGCCTGATCATTGCGCTGTCCCTGATTGCCGTGATCTACGTGGGTATGGTGGCGCTGGTGCAAAAGGACATGAAGAAGCTGGTGGCTTATTCGTCCGTGGCACACATGGGCTTTGTGACACTGGGCTTTTTCATCTTCAACGAGATTGGCGTGGCCGGTGGCATCGTGCAGATGATTGCCCACGGCTTTGTGTCGGCTGCCATGTTCCTGTGTATCGGCGTGCTGTACGACCGTGTGCACTCGCGTGAAATCGCTTCCTACGGCGGTGTGGTCAACACCATGCCCAAGTTCGCTGCCTTTGCGCTGCTGTTTGCCATGGCCAACTGCGGTCTGCCAGCTACGGCCGGCTTCGTTGGCGAGTGGATGGTGATTCTGGGGGCTGTGCAGTATGACTTCTGGGTTGGTCTGATGGCAGCGACTGCGCTGATCTTCGGCGCTGCCTACACCCTGTGGATGTACAAGCGCGTGTACCTGGGTCCTGTGACCAACGACAACGTCAAGAATCTGCAGGACATCGGCTGCCGCGAGTTCCTGATCCTCGCGATCCTGGCTGTGGCCGTGCTGTACATGGGCTTGTATCCAAAGCCTTTCACTGATGTCATGGACCCCTCGGTGGCTGAGCTGCTCAAGCATGTCGCCCAATCCAAGCTTCCTTGACCAGACTGAACTGAGAGATTGAGATGATTGACAACATCAGCTGGCTTTCGATCTACCCCGAGATCGTGCTCTTCATCATGGGGTGCGTGATCACCTTGGTGGATCTGGGCGTAAAAAGCGCTCGCCGCACTGGCACCTACGCGCTGACCATGTTGACGCTGCTCGTAGTCGCCATCATGCAGGCCAACTACGCTTTGAGCGGCAACACCTTCTACGGCTGGGGCAACATGGTGGTCTCTGACGCCATGGGCAACTGGCTCAAGTGCTTTGCCACCGTTGCCATGATGGTGACCCTGGTCTACGCCCGTCCTTATTCCGCAGACCGCGGCATGCTGCGTGGCGGTGAACTGTTCAGCCTGTCGATTTTTGCGCTGCTGGGCATGTTCATCATGATCAGCGCCAACAACCTGCTGCTGATCTACCTGGGTCTGGAACTGCTGACCCTGTCCAGCTACGCACTGGTGGCGCTGCGCCGTGACCACACTCTGGCTACCGAAGCGGCCATGAAGTACTTCGTGCTGGGTTCTCTGGCATCGGGCTTCCTGCTGTATGGCCTGTCCATGGTCTACGGTGCGACGGGTTCGCTGGACATCGGCGAAGTGTTCAAGGCCATCAGCTCCGGTGAACTCAAGCACCAGGTGCTGGTATTCGGTCTGGTCTTTGTGGTGGCAGGCCTGGCCTTCAAGCTGGGCGTGGCTCCCTTCCACATGTGGGTGCCTGATGTGTACCAGGGTGCACCTACAGCCATCACTGCGCTGATTGGTGGCGCTCCCAAGCTGGCTGCATTTGCCATCGTGATCCGCCTGCTGGTGGATGGCATGCTGCCGCTGGCTGTGGACTGGCAGCAGATGCTGACCGTGCTGGCCATTGCTTCGCTGGTGGTGGGTAACGTGGCAGCGATTGCCCAGACCAACCTCAAGCGTATGCTGGCTTACTCCACGATCGCACAGATGGGCTTTGTGCTGCTGGGTCTGCTGTCGGGTGTGATCGGTACGGAAATCGATCCTACCCGTGCAGCCAATGCCTACAGCTCCTCCATGTTCTACGTGGTGACCTATGTGCTGACCACGCTGGCGACCTTCGGTGTGATCATGCTGCTGTCGCGTGAAGGCTTTGAGAGCGAAGAGATTGCCGACCTGGCTGGTCTGAACCAGCGCAGCCCCCTGTACGCAGGCATCATGGCGGTGTGCCTGTTCTCCATGGCCGGTATTCCTCCGCTGGTGGGCTTCTATGCCAAGCTGTCCGTGCTGCAGGCACTGGTGGCTTCGGGTGAGAGCTTCTACATCGGTCTGGCCGTGTTCGCCGTGATCATGTCGCTGATTGGTGCCTTCTACTACCTGCGCGTGATCAAGGTCATGTACTTTGACAAGCCGCTGACTGCTGTGGCCGTGTCCGCTCCTCTGGATGTGCGTGCCGTGCTGACGGTGAACGGTGCACTGGTTTTGATCCTGGGCATTGTTCCTGGTGGTTTGATGTCGCTGTGCGCGGATGCGATTGTCCGAGCGCTGGCATCCTGACCCATAATGTGAAGCGTGACTCAAACTGCTTCCATCTGGCTCGTAATTCTGGCGGCCCTCGTGGCCGCCAATTTGCCTTTTCTGAATGAGCGCTGGCTGATTGCCGGGCCTGTGGCCAAGCCTGTCAAGCCCCTGTGGGGGCGCCTGCTGGAGCTGGTGCTGCTGTATTTCCTGGTAGGTGCACTGGCTTTGCTGCTGGAGCGCCGTGCCGGGCAGATCTACCCGCAGGGCTGGGAGTTCTATGCCATCACAGCCACGCTGTTCCTGACACTGGCCTTTCCTGGCTTTGTCTGGCGCTACCTCACCAAACGTCGCAGCCGCTAAACTTGCGGCTTCTGTACGCCAAGGCAGAGCACTGACTCTGCCTTTTTCTTTGTTGGTTTCAAGCTTACGGATCTGCTGCTGCCATGAAGGTGTTTGACCTCCATTGCCCCCTGGACCATGTATTTGAAGGCTGGTTTGCTTCGGAAGAGGATTTCCGCAGTCAGCTCGATCGCGGCCTGGTGGAATGCCCCATGTGTGGCAGCAAGGAATTGCGCAAGGGCCTGAGTGCGCCGCGCCTGAACCTTGGGGCGCAGTCTGCCGCAGCTGCGCCAGCTTCTGTACCCGATGAGGCAGATCGTCGCAAGCTGCATGCCCTGCAGGCAGCATGGCTGGAAGTCTCGCGCAAAATTGCAGCCAAGACCGAGGACGTGGGCGAGCGCTTTGCGGAAGAAGCTTTGCGCATGCACAAGGGCGAGGAGCCCGAGCGTCCCATCCGTGGCCAGGCCACGCCCCAGCAGGCCATGGAACTGCTGGAGGAGGGCGTGCCTGTCATGCCGCTGGCTCTGCCCAAGAGCAGCAAGGAAACGCTGCAGTAGCCCTGGAAACCTCTGCGTTGCATGCCGTTGATGCTGCCGTTGATCGGCTGTTGCAGGACATCCCAAAGCTGCAAATTCTAAAAAGTGAGCTGCTTGCGCAGATGCTGTAAGGGATTGCGGGCAAATGTTTTCGCAAATCCTTATGAATCAAGCGCTGGCAGCTATTTTTTTAGCAAAAACCTGTAGAGCCAAGCGATTGCGGCTTCACATCCAGCCCGAGATACACCGTAAAAAAAAGCCGTCCAAATTGGCTTTGGTTGACTCTTTGAACCTTGTGAATGTGTGCAATCACTCTTTGTTTTTGCATTGATATTTAAGGAAGTTGAAGGCTTTTTTTGTCGCTAGGGTAACTGCCTAAGTTGAAAAGCTTAGGCACAACTCCTAGTGCGTAGTCGGAAAGCGCGCCCATACGATGCACTGCAACATTTGACACGGTGCATGCCAGCCACAGGGCCAGAAGCCCCGGCCTGCAGCACTGCCAACACGGAGCAGCCTGGCCGCCATGAGCGACGTCATTCTTCAAACCACCCATCTCACCAAAGCGTTCAAAGGCTTTACCGCCGTGAGCGATGTGAATCTTTCGGTGCAGCGCGGCAGCATCCATGCGCTGATTGGCCCCAACGGTGCGGGCAAGACCACGTGCTTCAACCTGCTGACCAAGTTTCTGGAGCCGACTTCGGGCGAGATCCGCTTCAACGGCATCGACATCACCCGCGAAGCACCTGCACAGATTGCGCGTCGCGGTGTGATTCGCTCGTTCCAGATCTCGGCCGTGTTTCCGCACCTGACCTTGCTGGAGAACGTGCGCATTGGTCTGCAGCGCCAGCTCGGTACGGCTTTTCACTTCTGGAAGAGCGAAAAAACGCTGAACCAGCTCAATGACCGGGCCATGCAGCTGCTGGACGAAGTAGGCCTGGCAGACATGGCGGATGAAGTCACCGTCAACCTGCCTTACGGCCGCAAGCGTGCGCTGGAGATTGCCACCACGCTGGCCATGGAGCCTGAGCTCATGCTGCTGGACGAACCCACGCAGGGCATGGGCCACGAAGACGTAGACCGCGTCACCCAGCTCATCAAGAAAGTCTCGGCGGGTCGCACCATCCTCATGGTGGAGCACAACATGAAGGTGATCTCCACGATCGCCGACCGCATCACCGTGCTGCAGCGCGGCGCCGTGCTGGCCGAGGGCAACTACAGCGAAGTCTCCCGCAACCCCCAGGTGATGGAAGCCTATATGGGCAGCACCGAAGGACAACTGCAAGGAGCGCACTGAACCATGGCCGCGACAGCACACAACAACACCACACCTGCCCTCGAAATCCGCAACCTCGAAGCCTGGTATGGCGAATCCCATGTTCTGCATGGCGTGGACATGGTGGTCTACCCCGGCGAAGTCGTCACCCTGCTGGGGCGCAATGGGGCAGGGCGCACGTCCACCATGCGCGCCGTCATGGGGTTGACCGGCGCGCGCAAGGGCTCGGTCAAGATTAATGGGCATGAAACCATTGGCCTGCCCACGCACAAGATTGCGCACTACGGCGTGGGTTACTGCCCTGAAGAGCGGGGCATTTTTGCCAGCCTCTCGTGCGAAGAAAACCTGCTGCTGCCCCCACAGCTCAAGACCGGCCATGAAGGCATGAGCGTGGAGGAAATCTACGACATGTTCCCCAACCTCGCCGAGCGCCGCCACAGCCAGGGCACGCGCCTGTCCGGTGGTGAGCAGCAGATGCTGGCCGTAGCGCGCATTCTGCGCACGGGGGCACGGCTGCTGCTGCTCGATGAAATTTCCGAAGGCCTGGCCCCCGTGATCGTGCAGGCACTGGCACGCATGATCACCACGCTGCGGGCCAAGGGCTACACCATCGTCATGGTGGAGCAGAACTTCCGCTTTGCCGCACCGCTGGCCGATCGCTTCTACGTCATGGAGCATGGCCGCATCGTCGAGACCTTTGATGCGCCGCAGCTGCAAGCCAAGATGCCCGTGCTCAATGAATTGCTGGGTGTCTGACCCCATCTGCATTGCACCAACACAGAAACATACCTATATCAACAAGGAGACAAACATGCACGCACTGCGTACCCCTTTGACTGCGCTCGCCCTCTCTCTGGCCATGGCTGGCATGGCCCACGCGCAAGCACCAGACAAGGTCAAGATCGGCTTTATCACCGACATGTCCAGCAACTATGCAGACGTAGACGGCAAGAACGGTGCAGTTGCCATTCAGATGGCGATTGACGACTTCGGCGGCAAGGTGCTGGGCAAGCCCATCGAGCTGCTGACGCTGGATCACCAGCACAAGCCCGACATTGCCGCCACCAAGGCGCGCGAGTGGATTGACACACAAGACCTGAGCATGCTGCTGGGCGGCACCAACTCTGGCGTGGCCCTGGCGCTGGCCAAGGTGGCGCAGGAGAAAAAGCGCGTCTACATCAACAATGGCGCAGGCACTTCGGCCCTGACCAATGAGCAGTGCTCGCCCTACACCATTCACTACGCCTATGACACGGTGGCGCTGGCCAAGGGCACAGGCGGCGCCGTGGTCGATAACGGCGGCAAGGAATGGTTCTTCCTGACAGCGGACTACGCCTTTGGCCATTCGCTGGAGAACGACACGGCTAACGTGGTCAAGGCCAAGGGCGGTAACGTCAAGGGCAGTGTGCGCCATCCGCTGAACGCTTCGGACTTCTCCAGCTTCCTGCTGCAGGCACAGAACTCCAAGGCCCAGATTCTGGGACTGGCCAACGCCGGTGGTGACACCATCAACACCATCAAGGCAGCCAAGGAGTTCGGCATCAACAAGAACATGAAGCTTGCTGGCCTGCTGGTGTTCCTGACCGATGTGCACTCGCTGGGCCTGCGCAATACCGAAGGCCTGCTGCTGACCACCAGCTGGGACTGGAACCTGAACGACGAAACCCGCGCCTTTGGCAAGAAGTTCCAGGACAAGACCAAGCGCATGCCTACTGACGTGCAGGCCGCCAACTACTCGGCCACCATGAACTATCTGAAGGCTGTAGAAAAGGCCGGCACACTGGATGCGGACAAGGTGATGGAAGTGCTCAAGAGCGAGCCGCTCAAGGACTTCTATGCCGAAGGCATGATCCGCCCTGATGGCCGCTACGCACACGACATGTACCTGATGCAGGTGAAGTCGCCGGCCGAATCCAAAGGCCCATGGGACTACTACAAGGTCGTGACCAAGCTCACCCCTGATCAGGTCTGGACCACCAAGGAAGAAAGCAAGTGCGCTCTGTGGAAGTAAGCGCTGTGCGCACCACTGCAGATCACCGATTTGCCGCGTGGCGCCAGCTACTTTGATGTGAGCCCCCGCTGCACGCCGTACCTGGCGTGCAGCGTTCCCGCCCATGCACAGACTTGTACGGCAGCAGGCCACCAGCGTGCTGCCGCGCTGTGCGGAAGGCCTTTTGTTTACCCAACCGCGTCTTTCTCATGGAAATCTTCGGTGTCTCATTGCCGGGCCTGCTGAGCCAGCTGCTGCTGGGGCTGGTCAATGGCTCGTTTTATGCGATCTTGAGCCTTGGGCTGGCCGTGATCTTTGGTCTGCTGAACGTCATCAACTTTGCGCACGGCGCACTGTTCATGATGGGGGCCATGGTCACCTGGATGGCCATGAACTACTTCGGCATCAACTACTGGGTGATGCTGATTCTGGCTCCCATCATCGTGGGGCTGTTTGGCGTGCTGATCGAGCGCTTTTTGCTGCGCTGGATCTACAAGCTCGACCACCTGTACGGCCTGCTGCTGACGCTGGGCCTGTCGCTGCTGATCGAAGGCGTGTTCCGCTCGGTCTACGGTGTCTCGGGCCTGGGCTATGACACGCCCGAGCTGCTCGAAGGGGCCTCCGATCTTGGCTTCATGATGCTGCCTAACTACCGCGTCTGGGTGGTGGTGGCATCCGTGGTCGTCTGTATGGCCACCTGGTATGTGATTGAGAAAACCCGCCTTGGTGCCTACCTGCGCGCTGGTACGGAAAACCCGCGTCTGGTGGAAGCCTTTGGCATCAACGTGCCCCTCATGGTCACGCTGACCTATGCCTTTGGCGTGGGTCTGGCGGCCTTTGCCGGTGTGCTGGCTGCACCCGTCTACCAGGTCACGCCGCTGATGGGGCAGAACCTCATCATCGTGGTGTTCGCCGTGGTGGTGATCGGGGGCATGGGCTCCATCATGGGCTCCATCCTCACCGGGCTGGGCCTGGGTGTGGTGGAAGGCCTGACCAAGGTGTTCTACCCCGAAGCATCGTCCACCGTGGTGTTCGTCATCATGGTCATTGTTTTGCTGATTCGCCCCGCAGGCCTGTTTGGCAAAGAGAAATAAAGAGGGGCACACACCATGACTACCAAGAAACTTGCATTCCTTGGCTACGGCGTGCTGCTGCTGGCCCTGATTCTGGCTCCCTTCTTCGGCGCGTATCCCGTGTTTGTGATGAAGCTCATGTGCTTCGCGCTGTTTGCCTCGGCCTTTAACCTGCTGCTGGGCTACACGGGACTGCTGTCCTTCGGTCACGCGGCCTTTCTGGGTGGCGCAGCCTATATGGCAGGTCACACCATCAAGGTCTGGGGTGTGACGCCTGAGATTGGCATCATCCTCGGCACGCTGGGTGGTGCTGCCATTGGTCTGGTGGCTGGCTGGCTGGCCATTCGCCGTCAGGGTATCTACTTTTCCATGATCACGCTGGCGCTGGCGCAGATGCTGTTCTTCGTCTGCCTGCAGATGCCGTTTACCGGCGGTGAAGACGGCCTGCAGGGCGTGCCACGCGGCAAGCTGTTTGGCCTGATTGACCTGAGCAATGACCTGACCATGTACTACGTGGCACTGGTCATCGTGGTGCTGGGCTTCTTGCTCATTGTGCGCACCGTGCATTCGCCCTTCGGGCAGGTGCTCAAGGCCATCAAGGAAAACGAGCCCCGTGCTATTTCGCTGGGCTATGACGTGAACCGCTTCAAGCTGCTGGTGTTTGTACTCTCGGCTGGATTGACCGGTCTGGCTGGTGCGCTCAAGACCGTGGTGCTGGGCTTTGCCACGCTGTCGGATGTGCACTGGACCACCTCGGGCCATGTGATTCTGATGACGCTGATCGGCGGCCTGGGCACGCTGTCTGGCCCCATCGTGGGTTCGGCCATTGTGGTGGCGCTGGAAAACAAGATTGGCGACTTTGGCACCTGGCTGTCCAAGGCCACCGGGGTGGAATGGTTCAGCACTCTGGGCGAGTCCGTGACCATTGTCACTGGCTTGATCTTTGTGATCTGCGTGCTGGCCTTCCGCCGTGGCGTCATGGGCGAAATCATCGCCTGGCTGGCACGCCGCAGGGGCAGCGGCAAGCTGCTCTGAGTGGGCGCTGCACCAGCAAAAAACCCCCCGGGGCCCCCGCGGGGTTTTTTTTTTTGCGCGGGCTTTGGGGCGCTCAGAAAAAAACCGCCGGGGACTCCGGCGGTTTTTTTATGCTGCGCAGGCTTTAGCGCACGGTGTCGAACTGCTCGACAGGCACATCGTTAGGGTTGGCAATCATCTTCTTCAGCGTGTCACCCATGGGCAGGTTCAGATTCATGTGCTTGGGTGGAATCGGCTGGGTGTAGTACTTGTTGTAGAGCTTTTCCAGCTCGCCATTGGCCATCATCTGGCGGATCACATCGTCCACCGCCTGCTTGATGGCGGGGTCGTCCTTGCTGAACTGAATGGCAATGGGCTCAGCACCGATCACTTCACCCACGATCTTGAAACCCTCGGGGTGCTTGCTCTGTGCAATCACGCCAGCGAGCATGTTGTCGTCCAGCACAAAGGCATCCACACGGCCTGACTCCAGCAGCAGGAAGGCTTCGTACTGGTCCTTGGCCATGACGGTCTGGATCTTGATGTCATGCTCCGCAGCAAAGCGGCGCAGAATTTGCACAGCCGTGGTGCCGGTCAGTGCCACGGCCTTCTTGCCATCGAGCTGCTTGAAGCTGGTGATAGGCTGGTCCTTGGCCACAGCCATGCGCACTTCGCTCACATAGGTGGTCAGGCCAAAAGCGACCTGGTCCTGGCGCTTGAGGCTGTTGGTCATGCTGGCGCAGTTGAAGTCGGCCGTGCCGTTCTGGATCAGAGGCATGGTGTTCTGGGGTGTCAGCACCATGTATTTGAGTTGCGCCTTGGGCGCAATGGTCTGCACCACTTTTTCGCACAGTTCGGTGTGGTAGCCCACAAACTTTTCGTTGGCACCCAGCGCGTAGGACATGGGGGTGGCGCTCTCACGCACACCAATCACCACCGTGCCACCCTCCTGCCAGCGCTTGAGGGTGGGGGAATCCACCGCAGGCGCAGCTGCGCAGGCAATGTTCGAGAAAAAAGCTGCAGTCAATGCAGCAGAGGCCAGGGACAACTTCACAACAGACTTCATGGGGCACTTTGCAATTCAGGGTGCAGCAACCACGGTGGTGCTGCGATTGCAGGCATTGTCCCACTGGCTTAAGACAAGTTAGTGTTATGCAAATTATTGTCTAAGGCTTGGCCGCCAACGCCTTTGGCGATGGCTGAGTCAGCCGCACTGGCCAGTTGCAAGGCAGCCTGCAATTGCTGGTGCTCGCTGCTGTCCCACTGCACGGGCATCTGGTTCTTGGCCTGCAGATAGTGGTGGGTATAGACGGCCAGATACTGCTCCAGCACCTGTCCTGCACGCTGGTCCTGGGGCTGGGCACACAGCTCCAGGCACAGTGCGGCCACCTCGCTGGTGCAGAAGTGGTCGTCACGCTTGGAGCGGCGCAGCTGGTAGCGCGAGATCTGCTCGGGCTGCAGACCCAGTACCGGAAAGCTGTCCAGATACGGGCTCTTGCGGAACATCTTGCGCGCCTCGGCCCAGGTGGCATCCAGCAGGATGAACAACGGCCGCTTACCGCTGTGTGCCTGCCCGGCTGGCAGCGTGTGAATGGCGCGCTCGGGAGGCTCTACGTATTCGCTGGGAAAGACCACATAGGGCTGCCACTGCGGGTCCTGCAGCAGTGCGGTCAGGGCTGGGTCTACCTCGGTGCGGCTCCAGCCAAAGGCAAAAGTGTCCTGCACCACATCGGCAATCAGCCAGCCCGTGTTGCTGGGCTTGAGTGGCTCGGCATCGTGCATCAGCAGGCAGATGCCTGCCTGCGTTGGCAGGTGTGGGCGCAGCGCACACATGCAGTGTGTGGGGCGCAGGCGGCAGCCCTCGCAGCGTTCCCCTTTGGGGCCACCACGGGCCAGAAACGGGCGCGTGCTGCGCAGCAGACGCTGGGCGCGCAGACGCGCGACGGCATGGGGGAAGGCGGGGGGCGTAGAGGCAGCAGACATGATGTAAGGCGACGATTGTCGTTGCCACGCAGCGTCAATACCCGCCGCCGGGGCATTCCAGCTCGAACACCGGCACGCTGCACTGGCGGCTCAGCCACAGGCCGCCACCCAGTGCGCTGAAGTGCTGGCTCAGGCCCTGGCGGTACAGCGCCGCACGGTGGCGGAACAGGCGCGGGTCGGTCAGCTCTTCGTCAATGATGTCGCGCTCATAGTCCTCGTGCGTGACGGCTTCCAGATACAGCGCACCGCGCGAGAGCTGGCCCAGATTACGCAGGGCTTTTTTCAGGTCGGCAGGGCTTAGATAGGGCAGCACACCCTGGCAGATCACCAGATCAAACGGCGCACTGCTCTGGTAGTCCACCACCGAGCCTTGCGTCCAGCCAAAGCGCTCGCACAGATATTCGCTGAACTCCACGCCCTGGTAGCTGCAGCCGGGAAACTGCTGCTGCACCACATCCTTCCACAGACCGATGCCGCAGCCCACATCCAGCACCCTTGTTACGGGAACGCGCAGGTATTTCAGATAACTGCAGACAAATGTGCCCAGCCGCTCAATGTGTTCCTGGTCCACCACGCTGGTTTTCTTGTCGAAATAAAAGCGCTGGTAGTACGCCTCGTCAAACCATTGGTCGCTTGCTGATTGCACAGACTCTCCTTGATGCTGGGCATGGTTCATGCCGGGGAAAAGGCCAAGTATCGGCCACAGTGCTTTTCGGCGTCAGCCAGTGCGTTATCTAAAACCATAGCTGCCAGCGCTTGCTGGATGGGCGTTAGAGCCTGTTTTGCTTATTAATTAATCATGATAAGACGCAATAATCGACCACACGTGAGGCCTATTGCCGCTGTTTGCGCAATATTTTTGCGTGAAATGGGGCGCGACTGTTTCGCAGATCACAAGCACTAGGCTGCGCTTTTGCTAAGTTTTATTGAGTGTGTTTGTTTTCTGCGCATGAAACTGCAGTGCTATACGAATTGACAGCCCTGTGCAAACAAAAAAATTGCGTCTGCTTGGGTGTGTGTTTGGCTGTGAATGCTGCTGTGTGCTTCCTAGAATCTCCCACCATTGCTACCAGCGGCGCACCACAGAAGGGCAGGGAGGAGAGCGTGCACATCTCGGCCAGACGCTGACTGGAAAGCCCCTTTTGTCTGTTTTGTCGAGAAAGCCTTGATCCCCATGATCTCCCGCCGTCACTTTCTGGCTGCTTCGGCAGCCTCGCTTGCTGTATCTCCCATGGCTGCCTGGAGCAACCAGCCCATACGTCTGGTGGTGGGTTTTACCGCCGGCGGCTCCGCAGACTTTGTGGCACGCCAGCTGGCCCTGTATCTGGCTGAAGAACTGAACACCCCTGTGGTCGTGGACAACCGCCCCGGTGCAGGCGGCCGCATTGCCGTGGATGTGGTCAAAAACGCCAAACCCGATGGCAATACCCTGCTGGTGTCACCCGGCGCCATTCTGACCATCTACCCCCATGTCTATCGCCAGCTCAGCTACAACCCGCTGACTGATCTGATGCCCATTTCCTCGCTGTGCGCGCTGCAGTACAGCGCCAACATCGGCCCCATGGTGCCTGACAGCGTCACCAGCCTGGAGCAGCTGGTGCAGTGGTTCAAGGCCAATCCAGACAAAGCCTCGTTTGGCTCTGCCGGTGCAGGCACGGCCATGCACTTTCTGGGCGAAATGTTTGCCGCGCAAATGGGCTTCAACTATGTGCATGTGCCCTACAAGGGTGGTGCCATGGCGCTGCAGGACGTCATGGCCGGGCAGATTGCCTCCAGCTTCAACGTCATCAGCGAACCCATTGCACAGCTGAGCAGTGGCAAGGTGCGCATGCTGGGCGTGAGCAGCGCCGAGCGCCTGAGCCAGCTGCCCCAGGTTCCTACCTTTGCCGAGCAAGGCCTGCCTGCGTTGACTTCGCAGGAATGGATGGGCCTGCTGGCCCCCAAGGGCACCAGTCCTGAACTGGTGGCACGCCTGCACGCCGCAGCAGCCAAGAGCCTGTCTGGGGCCAAGGTGCAGGCCGCGCTGGCTGAGATGGCCTTCAGCATGACGCCCATGAGCCAGGCCGACTTTGCCCGCATGATGGAGCAGGACATTGCCAAGTGGGCACCTGTGGTGGAGCGCACCGGCTTCAAGGCTGATGCCTGAGCGTATGGAGGCTCTGCAGGCGTTTTATATAAGCACTTGCATATTTGATAGCAATCTTTTATAATCAGCCGGTTGTTTGCGCAAACAATGCTGATCTCACGCCAGTACGTCGAGCACTTCGACGAGAAAAATACAAGTGACAGCTGCAGAGACGTTCTGCCGTAACACGGTGATCGCGTAAGAGTCGCCGTCCAATTCAAAAAAGCCCACTGACAAGAACTGTCAGTGGGCTTTTTGCTTGGTGGCAGCTGCTTCAGGTCTTGAAGCGGCGCGCGTACATGTGCACCAGCGCGATCAGGAAGCTGATCACCACAATCAGCATCACCAGCATCACCAGCAGCACGGGCAGCGCCGTCAGCATACCCAGACTGTCGGATTCAGGCAGCGCCGTCACTGGCGTGGTGCAGACCACCTCGGCCGCCGCCATGCCGGTGTAGTGCATGGCGCAGACCGCGCCGCCCATCAGCGCCGCAGCCAGCCAGCGTGCGGCGTTGGAAGACGTGGCAAACGCCAGCCACAGGCCTGCCGTGGCCGCCACAAAGGCAATCAGGCAGGACAGGGCCACCAGCGGCCAGTCCCACAGGAAAAAGCCATCAAACTCCATGCTGTACATGCCCAGGTAGTGCATGGCGCTCACACCCACACCCACACCCAGAATGGCACCGGCACACACCAGCCGTGGCAGGCTGTACGGGTTGGCCGCCACAATGCCCAGACCGCAGATGGAAGCCAGCACCGCCGCCACCAGCGACAGCAGCGTGGTATCGAGCGAGTAATGCACGGCCACCGGCAGCTGCAGTGCCAGCGTGCCAATAAAGTGCATGCACCACACCCCCAGCCCACCAAGAGCCAGCCCCGCTACACACAGCGTGCCGTAATACATCTGCGAGCTGGGCAGCATGGATGTGCGTGGGCGCTTGCCCGTGAGCTTGTCCAGACTGTGGTTGATATGCGCCTTGCGATAGGCCAGCAGCTTGTAGACGCAGGCCAGGGCGCTGTAGGCCCCCATAAATGCACAGACAAAAGACAAGGCAACGTACAGGGGGTTATAGCTTGTCGTGATGACTTCATGCATGCATGTGTCTCCGTGTCATGGGGCGGGCTGATGACACCATCGTTGTTGTGAGTGTGGTTAAAGCTCAAAACATTTTGCAATAAAAGCCACGTTCTGCAATTCGTAAATACTTACAAAAATAACGAAGGGATAGATGGAAGCATTTATTTATCCCTGTTTTACTTAATCCGCTGAATCATTATCTATTTCAAATAAATAATCAAAAATCTGGTGCCTTTGTAGGCGAAAAGCTTGTGATGTATCTGGTCGCCTGCAGCTGCTGCCGTTCATCCATATTCTGTATAGGTGATTAATATTTTTTCATAGCTGCAAACGCTTGCTGTATAAGGCCTGGATGCGGTTTTTATGGTTATTTTTGGAAGCCGTGTGAGGTTGTGACAAAGCGTCAGGGGGAAATTGGGGCTTTTCTGCTTCTTGTGGTGGCGGTTTGCTTTGCTTGAAGGCGGGAATCGGGTCTCGGCCCGACAGCCGACTTACTTTCTTTTGCTTCGCCAAAAGAAAGTAAGCCAAGAAAAGGCGACCCTGCTACCTGCGTCCCTGCGCTTTCGCTCCGGGCAGCCTGCGGTGCTTGCCTGTGGGGTGCGCCGCAGAACTCGCTACGCGCTTGGTAAGCGCTTCGCTCAGACAGCTGCGGCGAGTCAGATGGACGAAGCATGTGCGGCATGGGCCGCACATGCCACCCCACAGGCTGCGCGCCTCGGCGCAGGTAGAAGGGAGTTGGGGGGCATCAGTCGCAGGATTTCTGAATGGAATATGGCTCCAGCACCCATGCAGCAAGCGCTGAAAGCTATGAATTTTTATGCAGCACGATAGATCAGGCAGAGCTTGTGCCCCGCAGGGTCGCGCACATAGGCGGAGTACATGCGCATGCCGCCGCGCTCGCGCCAGCCGGTGGGGTCTTCGATCTGGGTGCCGCCGTGGGCCAGGGCAGCGGCCACTGCGGCATCTACCTGCTCGGGGGAGACCGCCGTCAGCCCCAGCGTAAAGCCGTTGTAGTGGGTGGAAGGCTGCCCGTCGCGCGGATGCGCCACCATCAGCCGCATGCCGTGGTGTGTCAGGTCCCGGATGATTACCAAATTTCGCCAACCGTGCTAACGGTTTACGGGAAAAATTTGACATTTCGGGGTTTTTTGTTGCAGTACACCATGCGCGGCGTGTAAGTGCTTGCTTCCAGCCACGCCGTGACGCGGCCTGAAGGTGTGCTGTGGCGGTGTGGCAGGCAGGAATTACTGCAGGCCATCGTTCGCCAGTTGGCGTTGCGGCTTGGGGGTGATGCCCAGTGCGCACTGCTTGGGCGAGATGCCGGTGTGGGTGCGGAACAACCGGCTGAAGTGGCTGAGGTTGGCAAAGCCGCAGCTGATGGCGGTTTCGGTGACGCTGGTGCCGCGTTGCAGCATGGTGATGGCAACGTCGAGCCGGATGCGGGTCAGGCAGGCATAGACCGAGCAGCCATACATGGCATGGAAGCCCGACTGGAGGCGTTTTTCGTTCAGGCCCACGGCGCGGGCCAGGGTTTGCACGGTCCAGTCCTGGTCATAGCTCTTCTCCAGAAGCGCGCGAGCGTCGATCAGGTGGGGTCTGTCAGCAGGCACCGGCAGTACAACCTGTTGCGCTGCAAGGTTTTCACGCAGGAAGCAGGCGATGGCCTCGAACGCCTTGGCACGCAGGTACAGGTCGCGTGAGATGCAGGGACCGGGATAAGTGCAGCCAAAGCCCAGCAGGTCGCACGCGATACGCTGCAGGCCGCTGGAGGCCGGCATGACACCGAGGAAGGCGTCGATGTGCGATTGATCGCCAGCCACGGTGCAGATGCGGCTGCGCAAGTCGTCCATCTGCAGGCCGGTCAGGCCAGCCATGGCGGTTTGCGGCATGTGGATGCTGACCATGCGGAAGGCACCTTCAGACTGGCCGTCGAGCACGTCCCAGCCTTTGGCGTATGAGCCTGTCGCCATCATGATGGCTGATCCCGCCTTGGCATCGAGCGCGGCACCATCATCGAAGGCGGCCTGCATGCGGCCTTCGAGCAAGATATTCACACTGAAGGCCGATGGCCCTTCTGCCTGAAATGCCCATTTGCTGCCTGGGCGGCCATTGATGCAACTGATGCACAACCCTTCGCAGGGTTGATACATGTGCACCGCGTGCCGCCAATCTTCGGGTACGTGGTCCAGCCCTTCTTCTGGCAGTTTGCCTGGATCAAGGGCTGGTTGGCCGGACACTATCTCTGCGTTCCCCGCCATAAAAATTTCCTGAAAACATCAAATTTTTTCCGTAAACCGTTAGCGCCATTTTTCAGCTGTCGTAATGATACTCAATATCACTATTACCTATCTTATCGCTAAATATACAAGATAGACATTGGCAATTGTGATTTACCCGCATCTAGCCCATGACAAAAGCCTTAATCAGGCCACGGACTTTTTCAGTATGTCGATTTCTTCCCTAGTTCCGTCGCGCCTGAGTGCGCGGCAGGTTTTACCTGCTATTGCAGGCATCTATATCAGCCAGACGATTATTACGGCCTTAACTACCCAGGCACTGCCTTCGCTGTTGCGCGATGCCGGAGCTTCGTTGCAAGTGGCGGGGTTAACTGCTCTGCTATGGATACCTTGGGGGCTGCGTTTTCTGTGGGCGCCAGCGGTGGAACGCTGGCGTTTGCCTGCCGGCCAACTGACGCGGCATTCACGGACACTGGTCTTGACAGGCCAATGGTTGATTGCGGCGGTATTGCTGCTGTTGGGGTTGGCGGCGCTGGGTGGGGTTCTCTCGCTGTCTGGGCATGCCGGATGGATTCTGGGCGGCTTGTTGCTGGCGGCCTTGGTGGCCGCAACCACGGACGTGGCCAGCGACGGCTTTACGGTTGAGCAGCTTGCCAGCCAGCAGCGCGGCTGGGGCAATGTTGCCCAGGTGGGTGGCAGCTATGTCGGGGCGATGCTGGGGGCTGGGGGATTCCTGTTGGTGGCCGGATCTGCAGGATGGCCATGGGCACTCATGGCCGCCAGCCTGGCGGTATTGCTGCTGAGCATACCGATGCTGCTCTTGCGTGAGCCGCCCCGTGATAGAGCCTTGGCTGTCGGTCACCGTCCTGGGCTGATGCATGCGCTGCGCCGGCCGGAGATACGCATCGGTCTGGTGTTGATGCTGCTCTCCAGCGTAGGGGTGCGCTTGACGCTGGGGATGTTCGGCCCATTCCTGCTCGATAAGGGCTTGAGCCTGGAGCAATTGGGCTGGTTGTTTGGCTCCCTGCATATTGGTGCTGGGCTGACCGGGGCTTTTCTGGGCGGCATTCTGGTACGCACCGCCCCAGGCTGGCGAGCGGTGTGGATTGCGGTGGGCTTGAAAGCACTGGTTCTAGCTGCTTTGACTCTCGCGGCCCCCACGGCTTCCCTGACGGTGTTGATGGTGCTGGTGGGACTGATGTTCGCGGTGCTGGGCTTTGTCTGGGTCGCGCTTTACTCAGCGCTGATGGGGCTGACTTCGCCCTTGCAGTCGGGTGTGGATTTCACCCTGTTCCAGAGTGCTGATGCCTTGCTGGCGGTGGCAGGCGGTGTGGCCGGAGGCTGGCTGTCCCAACATCTTGGATACGAAGTGTGCTTCGGACTGGCGGCGGCTTCAGCCGTGGTCGCGGTACTGGTAGTCAGGTGCAAGGCTCCTTCCCTGGATGACAAAGCGAGGGGGCTTACGGCATATGAGTGAGGGTAATTTCCGAGCGGTTCCGGGTGTCTGGTCCATCATGCGGCCTGTGCAGGGCCAGATCCGTCTGGCCATGACCTTGGCGGGACTTGCAGCCGCCTGTGCCCTGGGGGCCTTGTGCGCGCTGGCGTGGGGCGTGCATGCCTTGTTGACTGCCCCCGGCCAGTGGCCTTGGACAGCCTTGTCGCTGGCGGTCGTGCTGACGGTGCTGGCGTACGTTCTGCGGCTGACGGCATTCAACCGCTCGCATTTCGCCGCGTTTGAGCTGGAAACCCGCTTGCGTACCGATCTTTCCGAGCATCTGGCGCGGGTGCCGTTGGGCTATGTGCAGCAAACCGGCTCCGGTGCCTTGACCAAGGTGATGATGGATGATGTCAAGGCGCTGCATGTGTTTGTGGCCGACAGCACGCCTTTGTATGCGCGGGCTTATGTCTCGCCGCTACTGACCTTCGCGCTGCTGTGGTGGCTGGATTGGCGGCTGGCCCTGGCGGCTACAGCGGTGCTGGCGGTCGGCATGGCGGTGGTGTCGCTGGCCATGCGCGGCAGCGGCGAGATGATGCAGCGTTACCACGCCGCCAGCGAGAACGTGAGCAAGGCTGTGGTGGAGTATGTGCAGGCCATGCCAGTGGTGCGTACCTTCGACACTGGCACAACCACGTTCCAGCGTTACCAGCAGGCACTCAATGCCTTCGTCGAGGTGGTGTTGCAGTGGTACCGGATGGCCGGTGTGTCGTCGCGCCTGTCGATGGCCATCCTCAATCCGCTGCCCACCCTGGCGGTGCTGGTGTGGCTGGGCGGCTGGCTGATCAGCCGTGACGCGCTGGCGGTTTCGACCTGGTTGGCAGTGCTGCTGGTGGGCACGGGCATGGCCGAATCGCTGCTGCCGCTGATGTCGCTCAAGCACCTGGTCGCCAAGACGCAGATGAGCATCCACCGCATCCACGAAGTCATGGCCGAGCCGGAGCTGCCGGTGGTGGACATTGCCCAGGCCAAGGTGCCTCGGGATGCCAGTGTGCGTTTCGAGCACGTGGATTTTCGCTATACGGCTGATGGCGAGCGGGTTCTGCACGGTGTGAGCTTCGAGGCACCTCAAGGCAGTGTCACGGCATTGGTCGGCCCTTCGGGTGCGGGAAAGACGACGGTGGCGCGGCTGATTCCGCGCTTCTGGGACGTGAGTTCTGGCTGTATTCGGGTAGGGGGCGTGGATGTGCGCGAGATGCTGCCCGAGGTCTTGATGCAGCAGGTGGCTTTCGTGTTTCAGGACACGTTTCTGTTTGCCGACTCCATCGCCAACAACATCCGCCTGGGTCTGGGGGCCGCGACCATGGATGAAGTCATTACCGCCGCCAAGGCGGCCCAGGCCCATGAGTTCATCATGGCCTTGCCGCAAGGCTATGACACTCCCGCAGGCGAGCGGGGTGTATTTCTCTCCGGTGGGCAACGCCAGCGCATCACCATCGCCCGCGCTATTTTGCAGAACCGGCCCATTCTGGTGCTGGACGAGGCCACGGCCTTTGCCGACCCAGAAAACGAGGCGGCACTGGTGGCGGCACTGTCGAACCTGATGCACGGCAAGACGGTGCTGATGGTGGCGCACCGGCTATCGACCATCCGGGATGCCGACCAGATTCTGGTATTCGACCAGGGGCGGCTGGCCGAACAAGGCAAGCACGATGCGCTGGTGGCACAGGGCGGCGTGTATGAGCGGCTATGGCACAACTATGAAACAGCGCAGAACTGGTCGCTGGCAGGAGTCATGGCATGAGTACACAGCAACCTACGCCGAAGACCGCGCCCAGGATCACGCCACTGCGCGAGACCTGGCAGCAACTGATGAGCAGTGCCCGCAGCCGCGCCCCCCAATTGCGGGCCAGCCTGATCGGGCTGGGCCTGGCTGCTGCCCTGCAAGGCCTGGCACTGGCATGCCTGATGCCCTTGTTCCAGGCACTGATTCCGCAGGCGGATTGGACTGCCGCTTGGCCCTGGCTGCTCGCGATGACGGCATTGATGCTGGCAAGCACGGCAGTGCGTTGGTGGGCCCAGGGCTTCGATTACCGGGGCGACATGGTGCACAACACCCATGAACTGCGCACCGAGCTGGGCGAGCAATTGCGGCGGATTCCGCTGGAGGTCTTGCAGGACAAACGCACTGGCGCGGTGAATGCCACGTTGCTGGGCAATGTGGACGAGACGCTGAGCTATATCCTGACCGTTGCCAATATGATGACCACCGCCCTGGTCACGCCGGTGGTGGTGGCTCTGGCAGCCCTGTGGTTCGACTGGCGCATGGGGCTGATTCTACTGCTGGTGTTTCCGCTGCTGATTCCACTGTACCGCTGGCGGCGTCCGGCCTTCGGGCGCGGCATGCGCATGCTGGCCGATGCCAACGAGCGCACCAGCAGCGATATTCTGGAGTACACCCAGGGTCTGCCGGTACTGCGGTCGGCGTGTTGTGTCGGTGAGCATGCCGTGAGCCTGCAAGCCAGTTTCAAGCACCTGGAAATGATCCAGACCATCGGCCAGAAGAAAGGCGCCAAGCCGAACCTGATCCTGGCAACCGTCATGGAGTTGGCCATCCTGCTGGTGGTGTTCGCCGGCACCCTGCTGGTCGTGCAAGGTTCGCTGGATGTCGCCATTCTGGCGGCCTTGATGGTGATTGTGGTTCGTTTTGCCGAGCCGCTGGCGACCTTTGTGCTGTACGCCAAGGTGATCGACCTGATCGAGGCCGCGCTGGGCAAGATCAATGCCCTGCTGGCCGTCGCGCCCTTGCCCCAGCAATCGCCCGAGCAGATGCCAAAGACTTTTGAGGTGGCCTTCGAGGGAGTGCGTTTTGGTTATGCCAGTGCCGAGCAGCCCACGCTGCGCGATCTGGATGCCCACTTGCCCGCCCGCAGCCTGACGGCCTTGGTTGGCCCTTCAGGCAGTGGCAAGACCACGGTGACGCGTTTGCTGATGCGCCATGCCGACCCGCAGGCTGGGGCCATCACCATCGGTGGCGTGGATATCCGCGCCATCGCGCCGGAGCAGCTCAATGCGCTGATTTCCGTGGTGTTCCAGGACGTGTACCTGTTCGATGACACCATCCTGGCCAACATCCGCATGGCCCGGCCCGACGCCAGCGATGCAGAGGTCGAGGCCGCTGCCCGTGCGGCCCATTGCCATGAGTTCGTCACGCGCTTGCCCGAGGGCTACACCACACGCGTGGGCGACATCGGTGGGCGGCTCTCGGGCGGCGAGCGTCAGCGCATCAGCATTGCGCGGGCCATGCTCAAGAACGCCCCCATCGTCATCCTCGACGAGCCTACCGCCGCGCTGGATACCGAGAGCGAAGTGGCGGGGGAGACCGCCCTTGATGCGCTGGTGCGTGAGCGCACGGTGATCGTGATTGCCCACCGTCTATCAACCATTGCCGCTGCCGACCAGATTCTGGTGATCGACGATGGACAAGTGGTCGAGGCCGGCAGGCATGCCGATCTGCTGTCCTGTAAGGGCCGTTACGCCCGCATGTGGCAGGCCCAGCAGAGTGCCAAGAACTGGCATGCCAGCCGCGATACGCGGTCAAATTTTGACTTAGCAGGAGATTGAACCATGCCCCCCTTCAAATTGCATCTTCTCAGCCTGGCGCTGATTTCGCTCCATTCCCTGGCAGGAATGGCTACTGCACAAGCGCAAGACGTGGCGACAGACGCCGGGGATGTTCAGTCGCTTGCTCCTGTGGTGGTGTCGGCCAGCAAACGCGGCGAAACCCTGGATCAGCTCAACGGTGCCGCCAGTGTGGCCGACCGCCTGGCCCTGGACGATGCCCAGGTGAGTTCGACTCTGGAGCTGGACCGGGTCTTTCCCGAGTTGTACATGTCGCACAGCGCGACATTCCTATTCCCCATCATCACGCTGCGCGGGGTGACATCTGCCCAGGACTTCTACAACCCGGCCTTGACGGTTTATGTGGATGGCGTGCCGCAACTGCCGACCTTTGCCGCCCAGTCGTTGCTGGGGGTTGAGCAGGTGGAACTGCTCAAGGGGCCACAGGGCACGTTGTATGGCAAAAGCGCCCAGGGCGGCGTGCTCAATATTGTTTCTCACAAGCCGGACAACACACCGCAGTTCGCCGCCCGCGCCGGAGTGTCGAGTCGCGATGGCTATCAGGTGCAGGCAGAGGGTTCCGGGCCACTGGTCGAGGATCTGCTGTACGGCTCGGTGTCGCTACTGGGCAATGATGTCAATGGGGATATTCGCAGTGACGTGATCGGCAGTGACAAGCTGGGTGGCGTGCGTTCGCGGGCTGGCAACGTGAAACTGCGCCTGGCACCGACCGGCAGCCCATGGGAGTTGGGCCTGAGTGGCGGGCGCGATTGTGCGACGGGTGATCAGGAGGTCTATACCCTGTTCGACGACTACAAATCACGCAGAGCCTATGTGTCGCCCCATCTGCCAGAGGCCTACCGGGATTACCGCCAGAAGCGCTGCGCCAACAGTTTCGCCGCCAACGGACAGTACGACTTCGACCAATGGCGTGTGAATGTGATCGCCAGCAGCCAGCGTGTGCATACCTCGCGCCACTGGCCGATCGACATTTATTTCCCGCAGTTCTCCGAGCACTGGAAGCAAAACACCCAGGAAGTACGCCTGTCGACACGGGCGAATGAGACGGGTGGTGCCTCTCCTCGCGCCTGGGATGCCGTGTTCGGCCTGTACCGCCAGGAAGTGGATATGTCGCGGGGTTATCAGTTCGACATGGTGGTGCCCAGCCTGTATCGGGTCGTGGATTCTGCATCGACCAACCGCACCGAGTCCCTGGCGGCTTATGGGGATGTGACCTGGCACCTCACCTCCAAGGCGGATATCACGACCGGCCTGCGTTTCACTCGGGATGAAGCCCGAACCCGTTTCGACGGCGAGCAGATGGGCAATGGCTTCCAGGGCCAGGCGTCGTCGAGCCAGAACACCTGGCTGGGGCACGTTGCCGCTGGCTATCAGTTTGCACCGCAGTGGCGTGGCTACATCAACGTGGCGCAGGGTTACAAGCCGCTGGGCTACAACCTGGCCCCTTCCAATGTGGATGATGCCAAGGGCTATGGCCGCGAGCGCTCAATCAGCTACGAGGCCGGTGTGCGCTATTCCGCCGATACGCTGCGCGCCAGCATGGCCGTCTACCGCGTGGACAGCAAGGACGTGCAGCTTTATGGCGATGGTGACGTGGGCAACCAGACCTTGCGCAACGTCGGTGACACCCGCTCAGTTGGCGTGGAGTTCAATACCGAGTGGGATATCACCCGACAGTGGACGCTCAGTGCCGGCGGCTTTGTGAATGACGCCACGTTCCGCCGCTTCGAGGATTCCAGCGCCTGCACCGGCTGCAAGCACAACGACGTGCCAATGGCACCTCGTTATGGCCTGACCTTGGCCGCCAAGGGCAATGTACGCGTGGGTGACACGGTATTGCGACCACAGCTCTCAGTGCGCCGTACCGGAGCACATTACTTCGACAGCGCCAATACCCTGCGCCAGAACGCCTATACCGTGGTGGATGCCGGGCTGGCCTGGAGTCCGACCAGCAATCTGGAATTGATGCTCTACGCCCAGAATCTGACCGACAAGGCCTACCGGACCTATGGCTTCTCCTACGGGGCAACCGGCAATTTCGCTCAGGTGGCACCAGGCCGGACCGTGGGGCTGACGGCAACCTATATGTACTGATGCAGGCATGAGTGCAAGCCTTTGCTTCATTTGGACTGCACTCATGCCCTAGATCACGATCGACAACACCCTTGATGAACACATCGGATATGGAGGCTAAGGAACCTCTGCATAACTCGATTTCAAGCGTGATAGTGCTTGAACGAGTGTGATGT
>ERZ791624.255-NODE-255-length-39596-cov-1.718596_pt1 | contig 39596 bp, 42 predicted proteins | sample MGYA00510058_ERZ791624 | MGnify/ENA primary metagenome ERZ791624 (study PRJEB30046, sample SAMN00715158) | human gut metagenome | study: EMG produced TPA metagenomics assembly of the A metagenome-wide association study of gut microbiota in type 2...
GAGAACAGTTGATATAATACTAAATCAGACGTCAGATGTCAACACTTTTTTTGACATTTTTTGTGTTTTTTCATAATAAGTAATTTTGAGTTCTCTTATTCTCTTCTATCTGCCCGGCAAATTCTTTATCAAAGGCTGAATTCTCTTATATATAACATGTACAGTTTCATTTGGATATAATTTCATCAGATTATTATTCACAGCTTGCTTTGTTTTCGATTCCACTATAACCTGTATTATTTTCTCTTTCTGTTCAACATACTTTTTTTCTTTAAAATGTTGTCCAAAGAAGGAGCGCACCTGTGCTTCCCTTTTCTCATTATCAACAGTCTGTTTCAACTTTGTTTGTCCAGTATTGTTCTTCACCTGTTTTTCAACAGGATCCTCATTTCTTTTCGCTATATCTGCAATCTTTTTTATTTTAATTTTTCTGTTTTTCAATCCTTCTATCGCTTTATCAAAATCACTATCTTTTGAAACAATATAATATTCCGCATTTTTATTCTCACGTATAAAATTTCCTATATCAAATAATATCTGACAATCCACAGCATTTTTTATTGGTATCTGGATCTTTATATATTCAAATTCAGCCTGTGATACTTGTATCCGCCTATGCAATCCAAATGTAAGAGTTTCAGCCGCATCACTATAATATACACGGACACAGTCTTTGTCTGATAATTTTACAATTCCGTTCATCCCATCTCTGTTAACATTTTCATAATCTACAAAAAAATATCTTTTATAAATTTCTTTCTTATCTGAATCATCTCCCATATATGATTTCTCCTTCTTAAATATTTACTTCTTTACCTTTTCATATATTTTAATCCGAAATCAGTACCCGTTATTTTTTAGTTTAGCACAGTTCATTTTATCATGTAAATATTCTCCTGCTTATCGACCCACTCTTGCTAACTAATGGTTTCCTATCATAAAAAATAGTTCAGATAAAGTGCATTTATTTGTTCAATTACTGCACTTTATCTGAACTTATTACCTCTTAATTATCCATCCTGTAATTAGTTATTCTGGGTCAAATCTTCTGTCTTTGCTTCCAGAGTTGCTTTTACAGTTTTCTTAACATATTCACCTTTTTCATTTCTATAGAATTCGATCTCGATCTCATCGCCAACCTTTCCACTTGCTATTTGGCTTTGAAGATCTGTACTGTCTGAAATATCATTTCCATCAATACCTACAATGATATCACCTGTAAGGAGTCCGCATTTCTCTGCCGGAGATCCTTCACTTACCGAATATACATATACTCCTTCCGGCATATTCAGTCCTTCTGCATATTCAGATGTGATATTTTTAACGGTTACACCAAGATATGTTGATCCTGATTTGGTTGTACTCTTGCCTGCAAGAATATCGTTGATGATATCCTGTATATCGGATATAGGAAGTGCGTAGCCCATTCCTTCTACTGTGCTGTCTACATATTTCGCTGTGTTCATACCGATCAGTTCGCCCTTCATATTTACAAGAGCACCACCACTGTTACCAGGGTTGATAGCTGCATCAGTCTGAAGAACCTTTACAGTTCCGTCATCTACACTAACTTCACGGTCAAGAGCACTGATATATCCTACTGTTACCGACTGTCCATATCCAAGTGCGTTACCAATGGCGATACATGGATCTCCGACTCTTAAGTTCTCGGATGAACCGATCGTGATCTCTTTGATCTGACTTAATGTGTCGTCCTTGATCTTCTTTAACGGAACGGTTACAACCGCTACATCATTTGATTCGTCATAGCCTTTTACTTCTGCACCGGCTGATTCACCATCTATAAATCCTGCTGATAATTCTTTTGCATTCTTTACTACATGATAGTTCGTCAGGATATAAAGGCTTGTTTCATCTTTTCCGATTATGATACCTGAGCCTGCTCCTGACTGCTCCTGCTCATAGGTATCAAACCAGTACTGATATGTTGTTACATATGTTCCTGTTATGGATACAATGGATGGCATTACAGTTGCACTTACATCTGCTACACTGCCGTCACCGGTGCTTCCGGAGGCATTTGCATCGAGCAAAGCGGAGCTTGTAGTTGTATCTGATCCGATCTGAACCGTCTGCTTTTCTTTCTTTAAGAACTTATCGCTGCCATACCGGACACCCTGGAAGACACAGCCTGCAACCAGTCCGAAGACAACTGCCGCAGCTATAGTCGTTGCCACCTTCTTTCCTGTACTTCTTCCACCGTTTGTTTTCTTCATTTCTTTCTTAGCTTTTTTATCTGCTTTCTTCTTTGCTGAGCGTACCATTTTTTCTGATTTTTTCTTTTCCTTCTCAGCAGCTTTCTGCATTGCTTTATTAACATTTTCGGAATAACCAGTCACATTCTGCGTGGAAGCACCTGTACCCTGTGCTGTATTTCCTGAAGGATTCGTATAAGCTGATGTATAGCCGGTCTGACTGTTATATCCTGCATGCTGATTACTGGAGTAAAATGCACCGCCAAAATACATATTCTGTCCCGGTGTTCCATGATACATGCTGTTCTGTGAGTTTTGCCGGTTATATGCATTTGTATTCTGTCCTGAACCGGTCTGTCCATATGCGTTGCTGCTTCCATAGGTCTGTCTATAGGAGCTGTTCTCATTCTGCATATTCATCTGTTCAGTCGTCTGTTCGGAAGCTGTCTGTGTCTGTTCCTGTGTTTGGCTTTCTGAGTCGAACTGACGATCCTGTTCTTCTCTAAAATTCTCATCCATAATCAATCATCCTTTCTTTCTATGTAACAGCAGCTTTCTTTTGTTTACTGCTCTCTTTCTTATTTACAGGTTATACTATAATCTGTAATTGTGTAAGAAGTGTGTTTTCCATGTAGAAGAAATGTGTTTTTCGTGTATAAAAAATTTGAACAACTTACATTTATTTATGCTTGACTTCATATGGAAATTGAAATACAGTTTTTAATGACAGAATACAGAATGATTTTTATGGTATACAATATTTTTACATATATTATATAGAAATTGAGGTTTTAACTTATGTTCCGAGTATGGGGTAAAATAATGAAGGATAACCGTCTGGTAAAGGATACGGTTGTCTGTATAGATGATGCATCTTTGACACGAACAAAAAAGGTATATAAAGCATTAGAGGAAATGTGCTATGAATTTGATCTGGCAAAACCGATCTGGCTGAAGAAAAATCAAAATGATTTTATTCTCCACGCAAGAACACGTTTCGATCATGATAATTTCGTAGAAGCGATCGAATTCGACTATCTGGATTTTCAGATTATTGAAGAGGATTATTAATATGTTTACTGTAAATGATATCGGGAAAAATTATAAAAAGAAAATGGTACTAAATCATATCTCCCTGCAAGTTGCACCCGGTGAATGTATCGGACTTCTGGGAATCAACGGTTCCGGAAAATCAACGCTGCTTGGTATTCTGTCCGGCGGACTCCGACAGGATCATGGCACTTATTCTTTTGACGAACCGGATAAAACGGTCAGCTTTCTTCCACAGGAAAATCCACTGATTCCGGAGCTGTCCGGTCTGGATAATCTGAAGCTCTGGTACTCCGGCAGATCTACCGAGCTAAACAGCACCTACAGCCTCTCTATCTTAAAAAGACTCGGTGTAGATGTTTTTCTCCATCAGAAGGTAAGTACAATGTCCGGTGGTATGAAGAAACGTCTGAGCCTTGCTATCTGTATGCTGGAGCAGCCGGATCTTTTATTACTGGATGAACCACTTGCTGCGTTAGATCTCCTCTGTAAAAAAGGAATTCTGGACTATCTGAAGGAATATACCGGAAATGGTGGCAGCATTATCGTTGCAACACATGAAGAAGATGCGCTCTCCATCTGTAATCGCATCTATATCTTAAAGGATGGTTTACTACAGGAAGCAAAAGGTACCGATTATGCGACCATGCTTCGTGCCTGATTCAGATTGGATGTGAATGTTCTTATGTTTTTTCGATTATTTCTAACAGACCTTAAAAGAATAAAACAGCGTTTTCTTCCGCTTGTCCTGATCACTCTCATTCTGGCAGTCGGACTCTCTGTCGTCGTTCTGCTGTCAAACCGGTTATTATATAATGAACAGACCATCGAACCGGTCAATGTCGGGTTGGTTGCCGATGCTTCTTCTCCTTATGCCAAGATGGCATATTCTATGGTAAGTGAAATGGACAGCTACCGGACTACCTGCCGTTTCATCGAGATAGCTTCCGAAGATCACGGCAGACAGATGCTTGAAAATGACGAAATCAAGGCGTTGATCATCATTCCCGATAATATCATCAACAGCATTATATACGGAGAGGACAATCCGATCACGGTCATTTATAATCAGGATGGTACTTTAGATACTTACACTCTAAATGAGGTATTCAAATCCACCTCATCAATGCTTGCTACTGCACAGGCTGCAACTACGATCATTTATCAGGGGGCATATCAAATGGGGCTTCCGGATACCGCACTAGAACAAATCGCGACGGATGCCGATAATCTCTACATGGATTATGTCTTATCCAGGACAGAGCTTTATATCAGAGAAGACTTACAGCTTACCGGAGCTTATACCCCTTATCAGTATTATATAGTATCCGGGCTGCTGCTTTTGCTGTTCTTCAGCGGAATCGTCTTTTTATCTTTTATAAAAGGGAATTCTGATACATTACGTCTTCGTCTGAAGCTTCACGGAATCACCGGAGCGCATATTATAATCAGTCAGTATCTGACACTTACGATCACATTATTTATGATCTATACGATACTGTTCTTTAGCTGTATGACCGGAGGTACGATCGGTCATTTTGCCCCTTTGCAGTTTCATATATCGGGATTCTTTGCCGGAATACCCGCGATCCTGTTTATCGGATTCGTTATCCTGCTGATCGGGTATCTGCCAACCGGATATTCCGGAGCATGCCTGCTGTTATTTTTGACAGCTTTCTTACTGGCTTATATCGGAGGCGGTATTGTTCCGGTCAGACTTCTGCCTGACTTCATCCAGAATTTTGCTGAACATACCCCGTATTATCAACTGTTAAACCACTTATGTAATGGTTTTTACCATTAATCGATGAAAGGACAACTGCTTATGCTGTTACGTCAATACAGAATCCTGTTAAAACGGACTTCAAAAAAATTCATCAATCTTCTGTTGCTGCTGACCATTCCGTTCACGGCATTCTATATAAAAAATCTGCCGGTGGAAGAAAAAAGCACGGTATTCACCTGTGGATATTATATGGAAGAATCAAACAGTTACCTGGCACAGGTGGAGCAGGAGCTCTCCGGACATCAGGACTGCTTTACTTTCGAGAAATGCAGTTCTATGGAGGAATTAAAGGATCAGGTTGCATCCGGGCGATATGACTGTGGATTTGCGTTTGACAATGGGTTTTCTGACGCATTTATACATGATATCAAGAACTGCCACATCCGCTTATACACTTCCCCATCTTCGATGTTCCAGTCAATTTTTTCCGAAACATTATTTGACCGGCTGTTGGATGCTTTCTCGCCGGCTATTGCCGTCAACTATCTGGCATCGAATTCTGCCACAAAAGACTTTTATCGGAGTTCTTTCCAGTCATATCTGGAAGATCAATACAGAAATTATATGAACAGTGATTCTGTCTTCCGGTTATCTGTCAATAATACAGGAGCCTACCACGGAACAACGACCGCGTAGATCTGTTCCCGGTTCATGAATTTACCGGGTTTCTTCTGTTCTTATCTTCTCTGGTCGGTTTGCTGGTCTATCTGAAGGATCAGGATGAACACATCTATGACAGAATATCCAAACGGAAAAGACTGCGTTTCTGTCTGACCGGTATTCTTGCTAATATAACACCGGTATTGCTGGTCAGTGTAGTTACGCTCTACTTATATGAGCAGCCGGAAGCCATCCTGCCATTTCTGTTAAAGATGTTCGGATATATACTGCTGTGTCTGCTGTTCACTTTTATCTGTCTGCTTATCTTCCGACATTATAAGCCGTTTGTATCGGCTCTTCCGGTTCTTGTAATCTGCACTTTGATCTTCTCGCCGATCTTCCTGCATCTGGAGGATTATGCGCCGATCCTGCGGTTTCTGTCCTACCTCTTTCCGCCGACCTTTTTTTAGAGAAAATAAAAATAAGCTTGCCTGTAACGCTATATGATTAACTATGACGTTGTATCGTTTCTATTCGCCTCGCACAGCATATTTGTCAGCAATCGCCCAAACTCACCCTTTCGGGTTCAAACATGGGCTTGGTGCTGACAGCTAGTGCAAGGCTCATAACGAAACTTATACAAATGTCATAGTTAATCATATAGCGTCACAGGCAAGCTTATTTTATATTTACTTTAAATTAATTAACGCAAAAAGAATGAGCTCTGTTTATACGAATTTCTCGTCTTTTTCGTCGATAACAGCGCGGGCTGCTGTTGCTTCCGTAATCTTTTTTTCGATCATGGTTACATCGGCGACAGGAACTGCTGTATGGAAAGTTACATCTGCGCCATATTCTGTATTCTCTATACTGATCTCATTTGTTGATAAGAGATACTGTACTTTGCCGGAATCATTATAGGAGCAGGTGATATCCATAAGCTTCATGCGCTGCATCTGGTGAATGCCGGCGTCTGCAAGGGCAAGCTTGGCAGCTTCTGTATATGCCCGGACAAGTCCTCCGGTTCCAAGCAGAGTACCACCGAAATATCTTGTAACCACAATGCAGATATCTGTTACCTGATTTCCCGATATCACTTCTAATATCGGCTTTCCTGCGGTTCCCTGCGGTTCTCCATCATCTGAAAAACGATAGAGGGTATTCTCTTTTCCAATCGCAAATGCATGACAGTTGTGTCGTGCATCATAATGTTTCTTCTTGACACTTTCGACAAATGCATACGCTTCTTCTTCCGAAGAAACCGGCTGTGCATAACCGATAAATCTGGATTTCTTCTCAACGATCTCATCGGTGCCCGGTGTCAGTATTGTATTATAAGAATCTACCATGATTGTTCCCGTCTATTTCCTGTCAGTATTTGTCGATAATAATTTGCTCAGCTCATTCATAAATGTATTCACATCTTTGAATTCTCTGTATACAGAAGCAAATCTTACATAAGCTACCTGATCCAGATCCTTGATCTTATCCATAACGATCTCACCGATCGTCGTACTCTCTACTTCTTTTGCTTCCAGATTAAAGATCTCGTTCTCGATATCATCGATGCATTTGGATATCTGTTCCGCTGATACCGGTCTTTTATGGCAGGATCTTATGATACCGGATTCAATCTTCTTCCTGTCATAGGTTTCTCTGTTCTTATCCTTTTTGATTACGATAAGCGGGATCGTCTCAACCTTTTCATACGTTGTGAAACGTCTGCCACAGGCATCGCACTGTCTTCTTCTTCGGATCGAACAGCCGTCATCCGCCGGTCTGGAATCTATAACTCTTGTATCATCAACATAACAAAATGGACATCTCATGTTTTTGCCTCCGTAAATCAGGGAACATCATTTTATCCCCTCTATTCTTTCTGCTACTAACTTTTACATATTCGGGGAGGAATGTCAACTAAAATAATATCCGGCCCGATCTTTACTACATTACAGAAATCAATGCGATACTCCTCGCAAGAACCAAAGCACCAGAAAATTTTTCCCTGCTCAGGAACAATTATCGTCTCAATTCTTCCGGAGCAGGGATCAAATTCAATATCTGCAACAAAGCCAAGCCGCTGGCAGTCCTTGCAGTTTATTACTTCTTTTTCTTTTAATTCACAAAACCTCATCTATATTCCCTTTTCAACAAAATCCACCTTCCGTATCATAATATGAAACAGAGAATATATTTAGACATATAAATTATCGGTTGCACCGATCTGCCTATGAATCAGTCACAGCAGTCAGGCTCTGAATCCGCTCACATTGATCAGCTTATGATCTTGACCGGACACTTTCTGGCACATGCGCCACAATGGGTACACTTATCATAATCAATATGTGCGAGGTTCTGATCTACCGATACCGCATCAAATTCACAGGATCTGACGCAGAGTGAACAGCCGATACAACCTGCTGAACAAACTGCCTTTACTTCTTTTCCTTTTTCCTTTGAATTACATCTGACACGATGAGGGGCATCATACGGAACCAGCTCGATCAGATGTCTTGGACAGACATCTACACACTTTCCGCACGCTTTACATTTTTCCTCATTTACAACTGCAATGCCATCTATAATATCAATCGCACCGAATTCACAAACAGCCTTGCAGGAACCATATCCTGTACAGCCATATGTACAGCCCTTTGGTCCGTTATTCGGACTGTTCTGTGCAAGAACACAGGTCTTTGGTCCAACGTAATCATAAACATCCTTTGCCTTCTCACAGTCACCTGCGCATTTGACAAAGGCTACATACTTGGTGCTTGCTGTATTCTCTACGCCGAGTGCTGCACTGATTGCCTCTGCAACGGCGGTTCCTCCAACCGGACATGCAGATGGCGGCATCTCACCCTTTGCAATGGCTGCTGCAAGACCATCACAGCCGGGATATCCGCATCCACCACAGTTATTTCCGGGAAGAAGTTCCCGCACCATAACTGCCTTCTCATCTACCGGAACTTTAAACTTTTCACCAGCTACACCAAGCAGAACACCAATGATAATACCAACGCCTGCTACAACTGCAACTGCGATCAGAATTGTTGTAATATCCATAACGATCCCTCCTTATATCAATCCGGCAAAGCCAAAGAACGCTATTGCCATCAGACCTGATGTGATCAGAACGATCGGAGTACCCTTAAACGCTTCCGGAATATCACTGTATTCCAGTTTCTCACGGATACCTGCAAGGATCGTAATTGAGATCGCAAAACCTACTGCTGAACCAAAGCCATTTACAATACTCTCAAGAATCGTATATTCATTCTGCACATTCGAAAGTGCGATACCAAGAACTGCACAGTTTGTTGTGATCAATGGAAGGTATACTCCGAGTGACTCGTATAAAGACTTCATATTCTTCTTTAAGAACATCTCTACAAACTGTACCAATGCCGCTATTACAAGAATGAACACAATCGTATTCAGATAATCCAATCCCAACGGAGAAAGGATTCCATAATAAACAATACTCGTTACTGCTGAAGCGATCGTCATAACAAATATAACGGCTCCGCCCATACCGGTCGCTGTGTTTACACTCTTTGATACACCAAGGAAAGGACACAGTCCAAGGAACTGGCTTAATATTACATTATTTACGAGGGCTGCTCCAACTGCCAATAATAAAATATGCATTATTTTCTACCTCCCCTTTTCTTATTCTTTTTATCTGCAGATTTTTCATCAAATTCCTGATATTTGTTTACCTGATCTGCACTTGCAACATCCGGTCTTACAAGCTTTGATGTGTCCACCGTATCGGATTCTTCCGATACGACTTCCGCCTTCTCTGACTCTGAAACCGGATTGTCTGTCTCTGAGAGTACAACTGCATGTGGTACTCTGTTCAGATTTACCGGGATGTGGATTCTCGGTCTGTCAGACATCTCTTTCGCCACCTGAACCGGAGTCTGCTGTACAGTTGACGCTGTTTTCTCCTGAACCGGCTGCTGCGCTGGTTGTGCTGCCTGTATCTGTGGCTCCTGTGATACCGGAACTGTCATCTCAGGCTCTGATGAAGCTGCCATCTGCGGCTGCATTGTACTCTGAGTAGCAGTCTGCTGTACGACCGGTGCCGACTGCATCTCCTGAACCGGTTGCTGCGCTGATGGTACCGACTGCACTGGTTGTGCCTGCTGTGCCGGCTGTCCTTCTTCCCGCTCTACCGGCTTCTTTGCTATCTTATCCGGGATCACAACCTTTTTCGACTGTGGTACCGGTGCTGTCGGCGTCTGTGCGACGGATGCCCTGCCGGCATTTGTCTGTGCATTAGCCTGAGTATCCTGCATAGCAGCCTTTCTTCCGGCACACATGATGTTTGCACATCCCATGCAGGCTTCCGGCTTACAGCTTACAGGGATCTCATCTCCATTTGCAAGTGCCTTTGCTGCCTTCTTCGCATTTCTCTTGTTGATCGTTGCGATGATAAAAGCAAGTACAAAGAATGCTCCCGGTGCAAGTACAAAGATTGTGATCGGCGTATATGCTGCAAGCACATCTCCGATTACTTTTCCTATTCCTGATGTCTTCTGAAGGAGGTTGCCTTCTCCGATAATCTGAAATCCAAATACACAGCCTTTTCCGATCAACTCACGGAACATACCGATCAGAGTAAGACCGATCGTAAATCCAAGTCCCATTCCAAGTCCGTCAAAGATTGACGGAAGGACTTTATTCTTAGAAGCATAGCTCTCTGCACGTCCAAGAATAATACAGTTTACTACGATCAGTGGAATATAGATTCCAAGACTGTCATTTAAGGACGGCAGATATGCTTGCATTAAAAACTGAATAACCGTTACAAAGGAAGCAATGATAACAATATAAGATGGTATTCTGACCTTTTCCGGTATCACCTTACGAAGCAGTGAGATAAACGCATTGCTTAATACCAGAATACAGGTTGTAGAAAGTCCCATACCTGCCCCGTTGATCGCTGATGATGTAACCGCAAGTGTCGGACACATACCAAGCATCTGTACAAAGGTTGGATTTTCTTTCACGATACCATTGTATAAACGTTCTGTACATTTACCCATTAGTTTGCTCCTCCTTTCAGATAATCTGCATAGGAAAGTCCTGCATTTACTGCATTTGTAACTGCATTTGTCGTGATCGTCGCACCACTTAATGCATCGATCTCCTCATCCGATGCTGCACCGGATTTTGTATATTTAAACTGTGCTACATTTTTTCCTGCAAACTGTGATTTAAACTCATCTGTATCTGCCTGCATACCAAGGCCTGCTGTCTCACTTAATGACAGGAAGGAGATACCGTTTGTAGTTCCATCCTCTGCCACACCAAGGGCAAGCTGAAGATCTCCGCCATATGCCTCATGGGATGTAATAACAAATACATAACCAAGTGCATTTCCGTCTTTATCACAGGCAATTACTGCCTCATCTATATCTGCCTTATAGCCTTTATCCGAAAGCCATGTAGCTGCAGTCTCACTGTGAAGCCATCTACCGTCCGGAAGTTATCCGCCTCTGTAAATACTTCCCGGTATGCGTCCTCCTTTGCCTGCTGTTCTGCCTGCTCGATCGGCTTCTTTGTGATCTGCTGTACATATGCGAGCACACCGCCGGCAACAAGTGTAATGACAAGGATCGCTACCGTTGCGATCACGATAGACTTCTTATCCATCTTCTTACCGTCTGCTGCCGAGCCGCCTTCTTCCTTCTGAAGCTCAGCACCCTTACCAAATGACTTCGGTTGTGTAAACCGTTCGATCAACGGAACAAGAAGGTTCGAAATAATGATCGCATAGGATACACCTTCTGCCGATCCGCCATAGATTCGGAACAGGAAGGTCAGGAGTCCAAGGATAATACCAAATACAACCTTGCCCTTCTTCGTAATAGGTGAGGTCACATAGTCGGTCGCCATAAAGAAAGCACCTAACATCAGACCACCACCGCAAAGGTGCGCTGCCAGATATAATGGCTCAAAGCCCATACCGGAAGCAAGGGAATACAGGAATATAAATACAGAAAATGTTCCAATATAAACGAATGGGATGATCGGGCTGATCACCTTACGAATAATCAGATATAAACCACCGACCAACAGACAGATTGCAGATGTCTCACCGATCGTACCTGCGATTCTTCCGATAAACATATCTAATACATCTACTGTTCCGCCACTCTTTAATATCGCAAGTGGGGTCGCTGTTGTGACTCCATCATATGTAAATGTAGTCATCTTTCCCGCAAATGATATTAACAGGAAACATCTGGCTCCAAGTGCCGGGTTCATAAAGTTCTGACCCAGACCACCAAATAACTGCTTCACTATAATAATAGCAAATGCGCTTCCGAGTATCGCCATCCATACCGGAACCTCCGGTGAAAGATTCAATGCCAGAAGCAGGCCTGTTACGACTGCACTGAAATCTTTTACAGTACTATTCCTGTGCAGGAGCATTTCCACACCCCATTCAAAAAAGATACAGGATGCTATACAGGTTAAGATCAGCACAAATGCTTTTGTTCCAAAATTATATACACCAAACACACTCGCCGGCAGTAACGCAATGATTACGTCCAGCATCAGGGATGATGTCGTTTTCCGATCTCTGACGTGCGGAGATGCGGAAATCTTCAATGTTGTTTCTTCCATGTCTCCACCTCCTACCTCTTCTTACTTGCCAGAATGTTCTTTCTGGTTCCTGCTATTGTCTGTGTCAGATGTCTCTTGGCAGGACATACATAAGAACAACAGCCACACTCACAGCATTCCATACCATCATGTTTTAGGAATGCATCTATATTGCCATGCTCTGCATATTTTGCAAGATCTGACGGAATAATTCTTCCCGGACAGACATCCACGCATCTTCCGCAACGGATACATGCAGATGGCTCCCAGTCCTGAACCTCATCATGTGTCATACAAAGAAGTGCCGACAGTCCTTTTACTGCCGGAACATCGAGTGAGAACATCGCTTTACCCATCATAGGTCCACCCGCAATGATCTTCTCCGGCAGCTTGCCATCCTTAAAACCGCCTGCGGCTTCTATGATCTCCCGACAGCTTGTACCATTATGAACCAGCAGATTACATGGATTAACGATAGCATCACCTGTAACCGTTACGATTCTGGTGTACAGTGGCTTACCCTCGATCACCGCTTCATAGATGGAAACGATCGTATCTGTATTATGTACGATACAGCCCGCATCTGCCGGAAGCATCTTGGAATTCACATATCTTCCTGTCGTTGCATAAATCAACTGACGTTCCGCACCCTGTGGATATTTGGTTTTTAAGCCTTTACCTCGATCTTATCGTTATCAGCCAGATGCTCGGAGATCTTTGCGATCGCTTCCGGCTATTGTCTTCGATCGCGATAATTCCCTTTGCTTTATCAAACAGATTTACACAGATCTGAAGTCCAAGGATCAGCTTTTCTGTCTCCTCTAACATTCTTCTGTAATAGATGTCAGATACGGTTCACACTCCGCACCGTTTACAATGATATATTCGATATCATCTTCATTTTTCGGTGACAACTTTACATGAGATGGGAAACCTGCACCACCCATTCCGACGATACCTGCCTCCTTGATCATATCCTTAATGTCTTCTCTGTAGAGTGTAGAGAGATCTCTCACATTCTCAGAGAAATCAATCGTTTCAAATAAACCGTCATTCTCTATTACGATTGAATTTACTTTATTACCGCCATTTGTCATCCTCGGTTCGATCATTTTTCCCGTTCCTGAGATTGAAGAATGGATATTTGCCGAAACAAATCCTCCCGCCTCTGCAATCTTCTGTCCTACCAGTACACGGTCGCCACGCTTTACGATCGGAACAGCCGGTGCACCTATATGCTGACTGAGCGGATAAACACACTCTCCCTTTGGAAGATATTCTCTGACAGGCTTGTCTTTTGTTAGATCTTTGCCTTCATATGGATGAATACCACCCGAAAAAGTTAATAAACCCATCTGCATACCTCTTTCTCTCGTTATTCTTATCAATTCATTCTCTGTTATCGAGAAAAACTAATCATATAATAATACTTCACAGGGTCAAAAACAACCCTAAAACTTGCCAATCTGACCGCCAACCGCCCGTATGACAAATGCTGCCGCAAGACCGATCAGAACTCCCGCGATCGTTCCGGAGACCAGTAAAACCGGAGCATATATCAGGATATTTTGGTTCTTTATCACCAGATATGCAACGATAAGCTGACCGACATTATGTCCGACACCTCCAAGAATACTCGTTCCCGTTGTTGAAAAGAATCCGAGCTTAACGGAGATCCACATAAACAGCATACTGACTGCTGCTCCGGCAAGACTGTATATCATAACGGTAAAATTGCCAAATAATAAAGACGACAGGAAGATACGGAGCGCGGATACCAAAACCGCATCCGCAAGTCCAAGCTTGCACAGCACTACAATAGTTACAATATTGGCAAGTCCGATCTTGATTCCCGGTACCGCGATATCGATTCGGATAAAGGATTCGATATATGAAAACACCATTGCAACCGCAATAAACATTCCAAGCTGTGCTATCATTCCTGCGCTGTTGTGCGTCTTTTTCTGTCTCTTTCTATTTGTAGATTTTTTTTGGGAAGTTTTTTGTTTCTGGCCCATCTTTTCTTTCTATTATCCCTTTCCTGCTATACTATGAACGGATCTTATCGATTATCATATTCTGATTCCTGTCCAACATCACCTTCCACCTGAATCACCAGCTTATGCGGCAGGCAGACAATATTCTCTCCGGTCTTCGATATCTTCCCCATACGAATACATACCTGATCCGGACAGTCTGCATCTGTTACATACGCCATGCCATTCTCTATCACCAGCGTATTTGTTCCTTTTGCGGTCTGAATCTCTTTCGTGGTATCTGTATCCAGATCATATCTGCCGATTTCTTTCTGATCTACATATATAACAACCTGACTGCCTTTTTTCTGACCCATCCGGATAACTCCATAACCGGCAATTCCTAAAAGGATCATCATAAGTGCCAGAATGATATCTCTTTTTTTTATCATTTTACTTTATAGTCTCCATTTGTTATCGTGAACTGTTTTCCTGCCTGCTCTGTCATATGTATATTCTTATCCTCATCAATCAGAATCGCATCTGCGTCAAAGCTTTTTACAAGCTTAAATGCCTGATCTACAGGAAGCAGAATACACATCGTTGATAAGGCATCACTTAATGCTCCGCTTTCACAGATCACTGTCGCTGATATCGTTCCGGTGTCTGCCGGGTATCCGGTCTTTGGATTTAAGATATGATGATACCGTTTTCCATCCTGAATAAAATACTTCTCATAATCTCCGGATGTTGAAATATAGACCGGATGCTTGTCTGACCGGACTTCTATGGTTCCCATCATATCATTTTCAGTTCCTCTCGGATCTCGAATACCGATCCGGAAACCGGAACCAGCCGGCTTTGCGCCGTAGCATAAGACGCTGCCGCCGACTGCCACACAAGCGCCTTCCACCTGATTTTCTTCAAGGTTTTCTGCCACCCGGTCACAGGCAATGCCTTTTCCCATCGCACCGAAATCAAGGCTTAAGCCTGCTTCATCAAATAGCACATACCATGTTCCATTCTCTGAAAGATCACTTACCTGTGTCAGCTCTTTCCCCTGTTCATCTACGATATGCACTTTCGAATCGTCAACTGCCGAACAGGCTTCTTCTATCTTCTGAGTCTCTGGTACTTGCTTCTTTCCGTCTTCGATACCCCAGCAGGATGCTAACGGTCGGATCGTGAGTGCCAGCAGATCATCCCCCGCTTCGCTTACCTCCCTTTCCTGTAAGACCGCATATGCAAGGTCATAGCTTATCTCATAAGGCTCTCCTGCCTTATATTCATGATTCACACGGTATACCTCTGAGCCTTCTATCCGCCATGAGATCTGTTCACGCTCCAGTCTGCTTACACAGTCGATCACTGCATCCGCATCCTGTCTGCCCTGATCCGAATAGACCGATACCGTAACTGCGGTTCCCATGGCAAATCCGGTCGTCGTATACCCTTCTTTTTTCTGATTATCCTTTCCGGTATAAAAGATAAACGCAATTACCAGCCCGATACACAATATGCCTGATAATAATGCAAGTTTATTCTTCAAAGCATTTATTCCTCATATATAACAGCTACTACAGGCTTAAACGCACTTTGCAAACTTATTCACAGAAACATCACCCGTGTAAATAAAAAGAGCTGTTGCCGACCACGGTTCCAGCTCTCTTTTTGTCTCTGTCCGCAAAGCTCCTCGCTCCGCAGCTTTTTCTATCCTCTGTAATATTTCAGGATCGCAGCTACATCAAAATATCTGCTTCCAAAATCTTTATAAATGGCATTCTTCGTCATCGCATAGACAAATACATCACCCTGACCCTTAATTCCGTCTAAAGCAGATGGCTCGATTGCAACTGCAAAATCATCAAAGTGAAGTGCAAGTGTAAAGCCCTCTGTATAATATGTATTATACAGATTCATCACTGTGAGCTCTGTCTCCGGTGTGATCGTCATATCTGAGATCGTAAGGCTGTTACCTCTTGGAATATTCATATATACCTCAGCTTTCATTTCTTTACCGAAGGAAAGCTTTACGGATACAGGATCTTCCGTCGCACGAATGCTTTTCAGAACCTCTGCTGCTTCGGCCGGTATTGCTCCCGGTGTCTTCGTGCAGTCTACAACTTCACGTCCTGCCATATATTTCTTATCCAGAATGTTGACACATTTTACAATCTTGTTGTCATTTCCCGGATTCGGTAATATGCTGGCAACCTTGTAATAGTCTTCGTTCTCTAAGATCTCCTTGAACAATAAGCTCTTAATATCATAAAACTTTGCCAGCATTACAGGCTTGTAGTCCATGTACTTGATCGCTGACCGTATTTCATTTATATCTCTGATTTCCATTTGTATATTGTCTCCACTTCATTCAAATTTGTTCCGCTCAAATCATACATCCATTTTCTGATCTTTGCAACCCGGTTTTTAATGGAATTCCTGACAGACCAGTTCTCGCAGTCGATATCGGAAAGCTTTCTCGTATTCCTCGTCTTCATCGACGCTGTGATTTACCTCCTCAAAACAGGCTTTGCGGATAGCTTCCTGTGTAAATATCGTAGGGCTTTCGTCGTCTCTGCCCCAGTAGAACACTGCACCATCAATACTTTCATTTCCATAGATCTCCTGCATCCGGCTGATGCAGCTCTCATCTCCCAGGAACACATGACAGATACCGGCTAATGATTTACAGAGAACCTCTGCATTAATCGTATATCCGTCAAAATCCTGCGCCCAATCCGGAATCTGCTCCGGCTTATCTACAAGAATCACCGGAAGACTTCTACCATCATGCGAAAGAAGATTTTTAAGTTGGTCCGCGGATATCGGAACCGCTTCGGTGTCTTCATCCATAAATACACCCGCATCCAGGAATCCGACCTGATTAAATATATCCCGCATAAACTTCGGTCGATTATACCGGCGCTCTCTGGAATAGATATTCTCACAGATATGACGGCAGGTCAGATACAATCCATCGCTTTCTTTTCGGAGTTCTGCAACCACATGCCAGATCATACCGGCTTCTTCATTGCTGATCGTCTGCATATCCATTAGAAAATATTCCTTCTCTGCAACAACCTTTAACTTATACCCCATCACTTCATAAGAAACAGACTCCATTTTTTTTGGCATCTGTCCGAATATCAGGGAGATATGCTGGTACGCCCATTCGTATATGATCTCACTTGCCCGGTCAAATCCGTCATCCCGTATCCGTATCGTCTGGTCAAATACCAGATCCGATACCAGCGGCCGGATCTCCTGCTTGATCTCCTTGTTCAACACCCTGCCGAACTGTCTCTGTCAAGCTGTGCTGATATGAATTCGTCATTTACCACTTCTTTATTAATGAGGTAGATTACCCTATTCGGCGACAATACCTTCTGATATTTTTTATTCAGCAGAATATTTACAAGCTGCTGCTTGGATACCGCCCAGAACTTCTCTACCACCTCGGGATGTTCATCAAAATATGCACGGACCTCAGGCTTGATCTTATCCTGTGTAATCTTTAACCGGTATTTGCTTCGGATCGCATTTTCCCAGTTTTTCTTGATATACTGGTCTCTGGCCAGATTATCGAAGATCTGCACGATTGACCAGTCGCACAGCTCTAGGTTTGCGATGATACTGTTCATCATGCGGGCATCCTTCTCCTGTCCGTCCCACAGACTGCTTCTGTTATCATCGAAGCCTTCATCCATTTTATACTTATACCGCATCTCATGCTCGATCTCATGCCAACCCTCAAACAGAACCGTTCTGAGCTGAACCTCAAAGGTCCGGTCAAACGGCTGCTCCCACAACTGATCGGATATATTGATCAGATATTTGCTTGGGATCTTAAATACACCATTGCATTTCTGGGCTTCAAACCGGTTCTCTTCCCATGCTGTCTTTGACCAATTATCTACCATAAAGGTGTCTTCGAGCAGTGCTTCACTGATCCTGATATCTTCTGTATAAAATAAATTAATACGGATACCGATCAGATCCTGTATCTTCTTATCATCTTTTCCCGTGCCATATTTCCCTGTATCTAACTTACGCTGTAATGACGTCAGTGTCTTTACTCTCGACATGCTGTGAAAATAGATTCCGGCATTTCTGAGCTTCGTCATCAATGTCTGTTCCAGCTTCGTTCTTACATCATTCAATTCCTGAATATCTTTGTCACTGATCAGTGCCAAAGACTCATTATTACGTTCCATGTAACCACCTGCTTTTCAAATAACTTTCATCCGTAAAAAACGCACAAAAATACACTGTTATGATAACATTTTATTCCCTTGTCAGTCAATTTTTATGGCATAACCTTTTTCTAAATTTTATGTGAAAATCGGACCCGTTTATTAAAAATCTATTTCATTGGATATTGCTTATTTCCTGACACACCGATATAATGTTATGAGATCTGACAAGATACAAGAAAATAAGTAGGAGGAATCTTATGATTTCGATTGTCAAAATATAAGTAAAGCATTCGGAACCAACGTAATTCTCGATAATGTATCCTTTCATCTTGAAGATAAGGAGAAAATGGCGATCGTTGGTATCAATGGTGCAGGCAAAACAACATTATTAAAGATCATTATGCAGGAAGAAGAAGCAGACTCCGGGCAGATTGTGTTATCTAAAGACCGTACGATTGGCTACCTCTCCCAGCATCAGGATATTTTCTATGACGATACGGTATACGGCGTGATGGAGGATGCCATGAAGCCCGTGATCGAGCTTCAGGATAAGATCCGCAAACTGGAACAGGATATGACAACACTGACCGGTGATGAACTGAACGCTGCTCTCTCGACCTATAATCGTTATACCCATGAATTTGAATATAAAAACGGATACGCCTATGAAAGCGAGATCACCGGAGTATTAAGGGGACTTGGCTTCTCCAAAGAAGATTTCGATCGTCATACCGATACCTTATCGGGCGGACAGAAAACCCGTCTCTCTCTCGGCAGACTTCTGCTTACGAAACCGGACATCATCATCTTGGACGAGCCGACCAACCATCTGGATATGGATTCGATCAGCTGGCTTGAAACCTTTCTGACAGGCTATCAGGGAGTGTGATCCTCGTCTCCCACGACCGTTATTTTCTGGATAAGATCGTATCAAAGGTCGTAGAACTCGATCGTGGTCATAGCACCGTATATAACGGAAACTATACCTACTTCTCTCAAAAACGTGCTGAGATCCGGGCAAATATGATGAAAGCCTACTTAAACCAGCAGGCAGATATCAGACATCAGGAAGAAGTTATTACAAAGCTCAAGCAGTTCAACCGTGAAAAATCGATCAAGCGGGCAGAAAGCCGTGAAAAGATGTTAGACCGTGTGGAACGTCTGGACAAGCCAACCGAATTAAACAGCGAGATGCGGCTGACACTGGAACCATCCGTTATCAGCGGTGAAGATGTACTTACGATCGAAGGACTGTCCAAAGCATTTGAACAGTATAATCTGTTCTCCAATCTGAATATGGAGATCAAACGAGGTGAACATGTCGCCCTGATCGGCGGCAACGGAACCGGTAAGACTACGATCTTAAAGATCATCAACAAGCTTGTTCCAAAGGATGCCGGAACCGTAATCTTAGGCTCCCGTGTCAAGATCGGTTACTACGATCAGGAGCATCAGGTCCTGAATATGAACAATACTGTATTTGACGAGATCAGCAACGCCTACCCTGACCTGACCAATACCAGGATCAGAAATGTTCTTGCCGCCTTTCTGTTTACCGGAGAGGATGTATTCAAGCGGATTGCTGACTTGAGCGGTGGCGAAAAAGGTCGTGTATCCCTTGCTAAAATGATGCTCTCATCTGCAAACTTCCTGATTCTCGATGAGCCGACCAACCATCTGGATATCACATCCAAGGAGATCCTTGAAGAAGCGATACGAAGCTATACGGGAACAGTCCTTTATGTATCTCATGATCGATATTTTATCAATCAGACAGCAACAAGGATCATCGAATTAAAGGACAAGAAGTTGACGAATTATATCGGAAACTATGATTACTACGAAAGTCACAGAGTCCAGCCGGCTTCCACCGGAAAGCAGGCATTTGCACCGGTTTCTGATACTGTCTCTCAAGAAAAGCAGCCGGAATCTCAGGCAAAGCTCTCCTGGAAGGAAAACAAAGCCGAACAGGCAAGACTTCGTAAAAAAGCAAATGATCTGAAAAAACTGGAAGACAAGATCGAACAGCTTGAAAATCATCTGGCTGAAATTGATGAAGAATTTCTGGTTCCTGAAAATGCAACAAATGTTGCACTGTTAAATGATCTGACGAAAGAACGGAGTTCCGTAGAAGAAGAGCTGAACACATTGTATGAACAATGGGAAGAATTATCTTCCGAGGAGTAAATGTCCCTCCCCTTTTGTCTGTACTTTATAATTCCAATCTAATAAAAAGCATTAGATACAGACTTCCGATGTTGTCTGTTATACACAACATCAACAAATCTGTCATCTAATGCTTTTTCTAAAATATAACATAAAACTACATATATTCTTTAATCAATAACATTTACAATCTTTCTTGCATATGTATTTGTATTGTTAGAAGCTGGTATGCAATAGACGCTGTTACTGATATACACCTGACTCGTCTTTCCCATGCCGCCATGGATACACCAGTAGGTTCCGTCATTTCCATAATAAGTACCCCAGTCTTTTACACAAGCTTCTGCTTTCTTCTTGGATATTCCTATCTTCACAAGATAATCCTTTACTGCCTGTGCATTTTCAAATTTACCAAGATATAACGATACATGGCTGGCTTCTTTACTCTTACCCTTATAATATATGATCATATCTCCCGGAGTAAGTGCATCATATGAAAATGGTGTTACATTCGAATTCAGTACAACCGAATCAGGTTCTAACCAATTCGTACCATCTGAAAGTGTCAGCTTAGCTGAAATCGTCGCAGTACCGCCCCATTCCGTTCCTGTATACATACGATCCAGAATAATACCACCTGTCACCTCATCTGTATATTTCACAGCCAACTTAAAAATAGGATTATCTCCGCCGGCAAGTGCATATGCCTGATCGGCAAATACATTACATGGGATATTTGTCTTACCGAGATATGTATTGATCACTCGTGCCATCCATTCATCGGTATTCCAATAGAGTGTGCCCTCAAGCCGTCTTGTATATGCTCTTCCATAACGATCAAAATCATAGATATAATTACCGATCTCCTGACTACCGGTCGTTGCGGTTCCGCTTTCACCGATCAGATAGTATACATCTTTACCATTTATCTGTACTGTTACAAGCCCGGTCACAGGTTCATTAAGATATATTCCCTGCTTATAGACAGAACAATCCTGCTCCGCATCATAATATATATACTTGGACACTTTGCCTGCAGCATCTGTATACACTGCTGACCAGTCATCTATCGTATGCCAGCCTTCCCCTGTTAACAGCCTGCCGTCCAAACCGGCATAGTAATAATCTGTTTTGTATGACACGAGCATATTCTTCATTTTCTGCCATCTGTTTGTATCTGTGTTATGACACCACATTGTTTTCTGATAAGCACCGGTCTTATATTTTTCGGTAAAATACTTGTACTGCAACACTCCATCTTCATTATAATAATGAATCTCGCCTTTCTTTGCAGGAGTCCAGATATTCTTTGCTTTCTTCCACTTGTTATTTATCAGTTGATAAAATCTATATGTATTATCTTTATAAACACGTTTGTAAAGAACCGTGCCTTTCTTCATATAATAAGAGGTTGTGTCATTCTTATCATACCAACAGGACGTTGTTCCAAGCTTCGACTTCTTAAAGTAATAATATACCCCATTGATCTTATGGATTCCATCTGCCGCATATGACCATTTCTTGTTCTTATAAAGCATATATCTTCCGGCTTTATCTGCCTTTGTATAATCAGCCGCATAGAAGATTCTGGTATTATGACCACTTGCCGCAAAATAGCGATCTATCTTCTTAAGCTTCACCCATGTATTTCTTACCGCTTTTCCGTCCGCTCCAAAATAATAGCCGTATTTTCCAACTTTTTTATAATAGTTGGTTCTTGCGCGTCCATCCTGAAAATAATAGTACTCTCCGGCTATTTCCTGAAAGCCCTGTTCCAGATTCCCGGCTTTATCAAATCGATACTCTACATCATTGATCGTAAGAAACTTGTTTGTAACACGCTTCTTACCACTTGCCTTGTACTGATAACAAACGAGACCGTTAAAACGATATTTCACCTGCTTCTTTGATACATAGACATATGTCTTGCCGGATTGGTACCAACCGGTCTTTGTCACCTGTTTTCCCTTCTGGAAGAAGTAATAAACACCGTCGATCTCTTTTACGCCCTTTGCCTTTGCCCCATTGATATAATAAGTATCCATGGAAAATCCGGTTGTCAGGATCGAATAATCATCTGCATAATAAAAGCCATTTTCCAGATATGTATTTCCCGTCTTATTCTTCTTGATCTGAAGTACCGTCTTCGTTGTAGATGGCTTAAAGCTTGTGGACATATTGGCAAGATAAGAAGAAGTATCATAGGAACCGGTCCACTCACTGTCTCCATCTGCTACAACTGCCCATAATCTGTCACCGTAATCGATCAGCATATAACGGATCTTTGTACTCTCATCGACCGCCACGCCTCTGTAATAATCAGACTTTACAGCATAATCATACCGGAATGATCCATCCTTTGCATTTGAAAATGTATGTGTTTCCTCATCCTGCGTCAGTTTCGTTTTCTTTGGTGTTGCTGCTTCTGCGGTAAATGACACACCGGATGCCATCAATACAAATATAAGGCAACACAGCAACAGTCTCATTTGTTTTTTCATCTGTTTCATCTCCATATAATCATGTAAAATCTCCGTGTAATCTCCATCTGCCCGAAAAGCAATACGAAAATCACAAAATATAACAATGTCTTTATCTGTGGAGATATTATTTGTTTTCTTTCTTCTCTGTCCACAGATATGGGGTTATCTGGTAGACGTAATAATTCAGCCAATTTGCATATAAAGTATTGGCATGGCAACGCCAGGATTTGATCGGTGTCTTGCTCGGATCGTTGTCCGGATAATAATTTACCGGAATATCGGGATTCAGCCCCTTTGCAAGGTCACGCTTATATTCTTTATCCAGCGTCAGAATATCATATTCCGGATGTCCTGTTACGAAAATATTCTTTCCTTCATCGCCAATGATCAGATAAGGTCCTGCCTCATCGGACTCCGCTACGATCTCCAGATGCGGATTTTTTACGATCTCATCTTTATCGACGCCTGTATATCTGGAATGCGGTACATAGAAGATATCATCAAACCCACGAACAAGCGGTGTCTTTCTGTGGAAGGTATGATGCATATAGATTCCTGATAATTTCTTATCCAGCTCATGCTTCTGCACCCCGTACCGATAGTACAGACCTGCCTGCGCGCCCCAGCAGATATGGATCGTGGATGTTACGTTTTTCTCTGACCAGTCCATGATCTCTTTTAATTCATCCCAGTATTCCACATCTTCAAATTCCATCTTCTCGATCGGTGCTCCCGTGATGATGAATCCATCCCATTTTCGGTCTTTGATCTGGAAAAATCAGTGTAGAACCGTTCCAGATGTCCCTTCGGCGCATGCTTTGATTCGTATGTCATCGTACGGATCAGGGAAATATTCACCTGGAGCGGTGTATTTGACAGGCTTCTCATAAGCTGTAATTCTGCATCCTGCTTCAAAGGCATCAGATTTAATATCAATATATCAAGCGGACGGATATCCTGACGGATGGCTCTGTCTGAACCCATCACGAAGATATTCTCATCCTCCAGTATTTTCTTTACGGGTAAATCATCGTCTACTCTAATTGGCATTTTCTATCAAGTCCTTTCTGTTTCAACTGCCATTTATCTGTTTCTATAATTCTCAGGAAAACTGTTCCAGAAACTGTGTCTCTGAAATAATCGGTATTCCCAGGCTCTGTGCTTTTTTATTCTTTGAAGACGTAGAGGTCACATCGTTATTGACCAGATATCCGGTCTTTGATGATACGGAACCTGCTACCTTTCCACCCCGGTCTTCGATATACTGCTTCATCTCATCCCGGTTTGCAAACTGCTCCAGACTTCCGGTTATTACAAAAGTAATACCTGCAAGTGTCTGCGGTACAGTCTCGGTCTCTGCTTCAAACTCTAATTCATGAAGTAACTTATCTATAATAGCACAATTCGACGGATTTTTAAAATATCTTACAATTTCCTCCGCGATCACTGTTCCGATTCCATCAATCTCTGTATATGCTTCTACATCCGCATGCATGATCTGATCCAGGTTATTTTTAAAATGTTTGCAAATCAGTTTCGCTGTTGCATCTCCGACACCCGGAATTCCAAGGCCATAGACAAAGCGGTTCATCGTTGTATGTCTGGATGTATCAACAGCCTGGATCAGCTTCGCATAAGACTTCTCTCCAAAGCCTTCCAACTCAACGATCTCTTCTTCATGACGATTCATGTGATAGAGATCATCCAAATGATCCAGATATCCCTGTTCGATAAATTTATCAATCGGGCTTCTGAGAGGCCGTCAATATTCATTGCATTTCTGGATACAAAATGCGCAAATGATTTTAACTTCTTTGCAGGGCAGAATTCATTGGTACAATAAAGGGTCTCTACCTGATCTACACCCTCTCCCTCCGTCACGATCTTTGTCAGGCCACCACAGGCAGGACAGGATTCCGGGATCGGTACATTTCCACTTCTGGTATGATTTTCGGCAATCTGCGGAATGATCATATTTGCCTTATAGACCGAGATCTCATCTCCAATCCCAAGCTGCAACGACCGAAGGATACTGACATTATGGATACTTGCACGGCCGACTGTTGTTCCTTCAAGGGACACCGGATCAAATACCGCAACCGGATTGATAAGTCCCGTTCTGGAAGGGCTCCACTCCACATACTGCAGATGGGTCACTGCCTGTTCATCCGCCCATTTGAATGCCATACTGTCCCTTGGGAACTTCGCTGTTCTACCGAGACTCTTTCCATATGCAAGATCTTCTAACACCAGTACCAGACCATCCGATGGAAAATCGTTCTTCTCGATCTGTTCTGCAAACTGGGCAACACGCTCCGGAAGCTTATCAGCATCGATCAGATAATGCTCTACGACATCAAAGCCTTGCTGCTCCAGCCAGTCTAATTCATAGGAAAAGGAATTCTTAAAGTCCACATCTTCTCCATCCACCAGATTAAAGGCAAAGAAATGCACGTTTCTCTCTTTTGTGATTCGGTTATTCAGCTGTCTGACAGAGCCGCTGCATAAGTTTCTCGGGTTTTTATATTTTGCATCTGCATCTGCGATCTGCTCATTTATCTTCTCAAAATCTGAATACTTGATAACTGCCTCTCCACGGATCGTCAACTTACCCTTATATGGAATCTCTTTCGGAATATTTGCAAATACTCTTGCATTATTCGTTATAACTTCTCCAACTAAACCATCCCCTCTGGTAAGGGCTTTTACAAGTATACCATTCTCATAGGTAAGGACAACGGTAAGACCATCTAACTTCCATGAGATCACACCCTGATGTGTGCCAAGCCATGCTGCCAGTGCTTCCACACTCTTGGTCTTATCCAGAGACAGCATTGGCTGCCCGTGGGCTTCCCTTGGCAATTTACTTCCTGTCTTATATCCGACATGAACCGTCGGACTGTTCGACATTACAATTCCTGTCTCTTTTTCAAGTTCTACCAGTTCATCATACAAGGCATCATATTCCAGATTGCTCATAATCTCGGTATCTTCCTGATAATATTTCTTTGATGCCTCATTCAGTTTTTCAACTAATTCTTTGATCCTGTCTCTCTTTTCCAACTGACATACCTCTTGTTTCCAACAACATTCTGTTCATTTTTATTATCCGGCTGTGCTTCTTCCCGCTTTGTTTTTACTTCTTCTTTTCGTTCCACTAAACGTCTGAGTTCTGTTTCTTCTTCCTTTGTCAAATGGCGGTACTCACCCGGTCTCAGATTCCCCAGACGAATATTGATCACTCGAAGCCGTTTCAGATTTACGACCTTGTATCCAAAGTATTCGCACATTCGACGGATCTGGCGATTCAGCCCCTGTGTAATTATGATCTTAAAGGAATAATTATCGATCTTATACAGACGACATTTTTTTGTCACCGTATCAAGAATCGGAACACCTGCCGCCATCTGTGTTAAAAATTCATCCGTGATCGGCTTATTCACGCGGACACGGTATTCCTTCTCATGATTATTGACTGACTTCTGGATACTGTTTGACAGATCTCCATCGTTTGTCAGAAGCAGCAATCCCTGTGAATCCTTATCTAATCTTCCTACATACTGCAATCGGATCGGATACTTTATATGATCGAAGATGTTATCCGGATCATCATGACTTGCCGTACAGGTCAGTCCCAATGGTTTATTGTATGCAAGAATAACTGTCTCTTCACGCTTTCTTACAGGCTTTCCATCAACCATTACCCTGTCATTTGCCTCTATCTTCTGTCCCATCTCCGCAGGCTTCCCATTTATTGTGATCCTGCCCTTTAATATATATTCATCTGCAGCACGTCTGGAACAAATACCAGCTTCGCTCAGATATTTATTGATTCGAATACCTTCTGCCATATCATGCCCCTTCCTGTTCTGTCTCTCTGTTACAGCTTTCTCGCCGCTCTTTTTTATCTGTTTTCTTTATAACCATATCTTTTTAATCATACCATTCTGGCCATTAAAAGTAAACAATTACAACTTTTCAATTTCGGGGCTTGTTTTTTCTCTTTTCCCGACGTATAATAAAGCAAACGCAAAGGTGTGTTTCTACGGAAACGCACCTTTTTTTGTATTTAAATTTAGAAGCTTAAGTTATAACATTTTATAAAGGACGTGAATATATGGATAATATCGATAAGAAAATATTACATTTATTACAGCACAATGCCAGAACCCCTTTAAAGTATCTGGCAAATAAAGTATTTCTCTCCTCTCCTGCGGTATCCGCAAGAATCGACCGGCTGGAAAAGGCAGGTGTGATCACCGGATACCATGCAGGCATCAACCCGGAAGCTCTGGGGTATCACATTACCGCATTTATACACATGGCACTCGATCCGAAACAGAAACCGACTTTTTATCCTTTTATCGATGCTTGTCCGAATGTGCTGGAATGTAATTGCGTGACCGGTGCTTACTCCATGTTGATAAAGGTCTGCTTCCCAAGTACGATGGAGCTGGATTCTTTTATCGGACAGCTACAGCGATTCGGAAATACAGAAACACAGATCGTATTCTCCACTCCGGTACAGACCCGTGGAATCGACATCGGTATTGTATCTCCTGAAAATGAAGAAAATGCCATTTAAGCAGATAACGGCACTTCCACCTATAACTTCTATATAAATAACAACACAGAAAAGTTCCGTACCGGAATCCTGTCATACCATAAGGATTCTTTTACGGAACTTTTACATTACTTCATATCTACCAAATTACACCGAACCCGTTTCTCTTATTTACAAAACCGGATAACACCTTCCATTTACTGTGCATCTTCCGGTGTAGCTGCAGTATTCTCTGTTGTAGCCGGCTTGCTGATCAGATCATAAAATGCCCGGAATGTCTTATCGGTATCCAACAGATATTCTGTATTTTCCTTTACATGAACATAGATATCCTGAATATCCTTTGATGCCTTAAAGCTATTCAGATAAGAAAGCTGCGCATTTGACAGTTCCCCATTATCAATCTTATAGGAACCATCCTTATCCTTTATAATATAGAAGGTCACAATATCAAGCGGTTTTGATTCTACATCTGCAATATCCATATAGGACAATTCTACCACTACATACTCGTCTTCTGCATAGCCATCTGCAAGATAGCAGGTCGTATCTTCAAAGCCTTTCAGATATTTGGCAGAACTTTCCAACACTGACATATCATCAAATTCTGTCGGATCTGTAACTAACGACTGAAGTGTTGCCTGATCACAGGCTACTTTTGCTGTAAGATATTTACTTACCAGATCATTGATCTCTGAAACATTGCTTTTCTTATATGATGCATTTTCCGGAATCGCAAGCTCGACAGTATTATCTGCGCCCGGCTCAGCCTTTGGTTCTCTGATAAAAAATGCATATACATAACCGACACACAATAATGCAAATACTATCCATCCGATTACGACTTTCATTCCTGCCCGGATCACGATTTCTCCGTTTTTGGTTTTTATATATGTATCACCAAGAAAACTGCTTTTTTTATTTCTCAATTTTCCTATGCTCCTTTTCATATTTTATATCGACAAAATTCTACCATTCCAAAACTGATTTTGCAAGGACATACCAAAACTATTAAGAAATACAAGAAACTATTTGATTATTTCAGGGAAATATTGTATTATATATAAGTCATGCACCAGTAGCTCAGTGGATAGAGCAACGGCCTCCGGAGCCGTGTGCGGTGGGTCGATTCCACTCTGGTGCATATTTTTTATGGTTAAACGGACGAAAACGTCTGCCCTGAAAACTATGTTCTATCGCAAAACACTTGCGTTCTATTCTCACGTAACGGTACTAAACTCCTCACCTGTGGTGACTCGTTAAGGACCGACGTTCGAACAGGTTTGCTTATAGAACATAGTTTTCAGGGCAGACGTTTTCTGTCTTTGGCAGCACAACAACAAAAAAATTATTGCCTGTTTCAAAAATAAAATACCTTATTTCTTTATGAAATGATTACTTATATTATCATGTACAAAGATGTTCATGCAGTTTTCGTTGTGAGGCTTTGCACTAGCTGCCAGCATCAAGCCCATGTCTGAGTCCGAAGGACGAGTCTGGGCGACTGCTGGCTAATGAGCGTGCAAACCGAACAGAAAACGAAATGTATCTTTTACATGATAATATAAGAATCCATTTCATTAGAAATAAGATACCTTCCTACATTGTAACAAAGATAAACTTCACAACGAATAACGCAGCGATGATCGTTACAACGATATCTTTCTTCTTGTAGTTACCTGTGAATAAGGTGATCAAAACATATGAGATCGATCCTACACCGATACCATTTGAGATAGAGTAAGTTAATGGGATCATAAGGAAGGTAAGGAACGCAGGAACTGCTGAACGCATATCATCCATATCGATCTTGGCAAAATTCTTAGCCATTAATACACCTACAAAGATCAATGCCGGAGCTGTTGCACATGTTGGAATCACACCTGCGATCGGGCTTAAGAACAGACATACTGCGAAGCAGGCTGCCGCAACTAACTTGCAAGACCTGTTCTTCCACCTGCTGCGATACCGGATGCTGACTCAACAAGGTTGTACATGTCGATGTACCAAGAATAGCACCTGCTGCTGTACCGATAGAGTCGCACATCATACTCTTATCTAAGTTGATCGGGTCACCATTCTCATCTAACATATTTGCCTGTGATGCGGTTCCGTATAAGGTTCCGATCGTATCAAACATATCTACCAGACAGAATGCTACGATCAGCATGATACCTGAGAATACGCCACCAACATATGGGCTTTCAAATGCATTTCTCCATGCATCCGCCTTGAAGCATCCAAGGAAACCGATCTCGCCAAAGTCTTTGAAAGACTGACCGATGCTGGATACATCAAAAGATGGTGTCTCCAGATTAAATACATAATAAAGAACTGTGGAAACAATGATACCGATTACGATATTTCCCTTTACATTTAACTTTGCAAGAACTGCGATCAGGATAATACCGATGATAGTTACAACCGGTGGAATAACTGCTTTCCATGCAGCTGCCGGTGTCTCTGCACCTGAAATTGCTCCATGGAAATCAAAGATCTGTACCAGTGTATACTTATTCGCCTGTACAAGACCTGAACCCTTTAAACCAACCAATGCGATGAACAAACCGATACCGGCCGGTATTGATTTCTTCAGGCATTCCGGCATGGCTGTCGCAATGTACTTACGAAGTCCGGTTACAGACAGGATCAGGAATACGATACCTGATAACAGGATGATAACAAGACCTGATGATAACCTTCAATCACGCTGCAGCCTGCAAAGAATGCACCGGATACAAATGAGGTACAGAAGAATGAATTCAGTCCCATACCACATGCCTGTGCATACGGCATTCTGGCAAGGAATGCCATAAGAAGTGTACCGATAACAGCCACAAGAACGGATGCGATAAATACTGCATTCCAAACCCTGCCTACTTCTGCTGCGCTTGCGCCTTCTGCAACAAGCCATCCAGCCTTACCATCTGCTGCTACCTGATTTGGGTTTACCAGGACAATGTATGCCATGGCAAAAAATGTTGTGAGTCCGGCCATAATCTCTGTACGAACATTAGAACCGCGCTCTGAAATGTGGAAAAATTTATCCATATTTCCCTTCCTTTCTTTTGTTTATTCTTATTAAAAGCATTGGTTGTCTACCTGCCCCTCATTACAGATATCTCCCATGCTTTATAATCAAAACTCTGTGTGCCGTTACAGCACTGTTTCTTTCAGAAAACGTACCTGCTGTCAAAACACTTTTTATGAATGTACCTCACAGCACCATTTTCTCTAAGAAATCGGCTACACTGTCATCCAGATAATCACCGATCACAAGATCTGCCGCTTCCTTGCAACGCTCTGTCGCATTTAAAACCGCAACTCCAAGTCCGGCTTCTGCTAACATCTCACTGTCATTATCTCCATCGCCGAAAGCAATTGTTTCTTCCATTGATATTCCAAGGAATCGTAAAACTTCCTTTAACCCATTATGTTTGCCGGAATGACGATCAGATATCTCGATCAGCCGCGGCGCTCCGGATGTTACATAAACAGTATGGATATTTTGCGTTAATTCATGCATGATACGGTATTTTTTCTCTGTCGGTCCTACAATTGAAATCGAATCCAACTCCGTATTATGCTGTAAAATAAACTGCCTTATATCAGGCACCGGCGTTCTGGTGCTTCTTACATAAGCACTGATATCCTCTGACTCTCCAAAATTCATTGGATTCTCATAATACATCTCAGATGTATATCCTCTACCGTCTATAAAACATTCAAAGAATACATCTTTATCCGTAACCAGATCAAATATCTGCTCCGGTACTTCCGGTCGTAATTTTAAATTATATACTGAATGATCATCTGATAAATCATAGATTGCTGCCCCATTGGATGTGATCGCATACCGGATACCCCGAATCTCCCGGATGCATTCTGGAATGGAATAAACAGATCTTCCACTTGCCGGAATAAAAATAACGTGGCTATCTGCCAGTTTTTCAAGAACTTCCTTTGTTCTATGGGAAATCCCATCCCGTCTTAAAATCGTTCTGTCCAAATCTGAAACCACGCATCTGTACTTCATCTGCTTTTCCTCTATTTTCGAATTTACTTTTATATGTTACCATATTTCGTAAGGGAAATAAAGATATTATAAACTTTTTTACATAAATATATAAAAAGGCACTATTTTCATTACATTTTTACCCGGTTATATAAAAACTGTGATAAAATAAATATACATCAGAAAGGAGACCACTATGTTGCATGAAATATCCGATGAACGCTACTGCTTTATTGAAGATACCATTTGTGATGCATTTTTATTGGTATTAAAAGAAAAAGAAATAGATAAAATAACCGTGACAGACATCATAAAAAGAGCCGGAATTGTTCGCAGTACATTCTATAACCACTACGAAAATATTCCAGCTCTTATAACTGCTGTTGAAGATAAAACTATCCAGGATATTTTCACCCTCATGGAAGACTTTCATCCTGAAAATAATCAGGATATATGCAAATCTTTCTTTCTGACAATTTGTAATTATACCAAAACGAATCCGTTTCTGGCAAATATTCTCCGGAGTCCGAGAGGCGATGAATTCTTTGAAAAGGCTTTAACTATGTTCCACCGCTATGTAACAGATGCCACCCGGAAAACAACGTCTTCCGTGCACTCCAAAGAAGAGGTCTCATATATGATCGCATGCAGCATTGGCAGTACCTTGGGTGTTCTCCATAAATGGACAAGAGAAAATTTTAAGAGTTCCGAAGAAATCATTGTCGGAATACTGACACAGTCATTTCTCACAGGTATACTTCCTTATCTGTCTTAAAGTGCTTCATCAATCAGAACTTCCTGCCTTTTTATCTTCTTAGTCGCACTCTTGATAAATGGATATTTACGAATAACCACCCCCGTAATCCGACGATAGGTCGGCTGCGTATTATTATAACTGTCGATAAATGCCTGAAGCTCTGATCTGATTGTTTCCTCATTCATCCGTTTTGCCGAGACAGCATCCTGATCCGGATAGATTCTTGCAATAAGACCATTGTTCTCTCCTGTCACAATCACCTCCCCCACCAACTTTCCAAGAGCCAGCTTATTTTCTATTTCCTCCGGTGATATATTTTCTCCGTTTGAAAGAATGATCAGATTCTTTATTCTTCCATTGATAAATAAGAATCCATCTTTATCCAGATATCCTTTATCTCCTGTATGCAGCCATCCACCTCTTAAGGCTTCTGCAGTCTCTTCCGGCATCTGATAATAACCCTTCATAACGCTGCTGCCTCGTACCAGAATCTCACCATCCTCAAAAGAAATCTCAACATTGGAAAGCGGTCGTCCTATAGAACCGGCCTTATGATCTTCCGGTACATTGCTGCTGATGACAGGCGAACATTCCGACATTCCATATCCCTCATAAATATTTACACCATATTCTGCAAATTTCTCAATATAAAACGGATCCAGATGTGCTCCACCTGTAAATATTGTTTTCAGCTTTCCCCCAAATGCCTTGGCTGCAACTATTTTCTTTGGAATCAAAGGGTTCATTGCCGAAAGACGTTTGTAAATTGTTTCTACCATCAAAGGTACCATCAACATGATATCAGGATGAAAGACGCCCATATTTTTTACCATATGTAACAGAGAATCATTGATACATACCGTTGCTCCAAAGGAAAAACCCTTGAGCCAATCCATAACAAGGCAAAATGCATGATGAATCGGTAAAACACTTAATACTATGGTTCCGGGATCTGCAGTATAATTAACAGATTTTACATTTTCTGCCAGATTTCTCTGTGTCAGCATAACACCTTTACTTTTTCCTGTAGTTCCGGAGGTAAAAATAATCGTAGCAATATCTTCCGGATCCGGTGCTGCAAAATCATCTGTACCGTTTATACCTGACGTCATTAATTCTGCTACAGATGCAACTTTTTTCTGATTTGTTTCGATGTTTTCTTCCTGTAATATCCAGATTTTTTTCAGTTTTGGACATTCCTCCAGTATCCGTTCCGACAAGGTCTGAATTTTAGGACTTAAAAAGAGTGCTTCTGCATCTGAACGATTCAGAAGATCTATCAGATCCTCTGCCGGAAGTCCTGCGTCAAGAGGAACGGCTACTGCCTGACCTGTTATAATTCCCAGATAAGCTTCTATCCATTCCACAGAACTACTACCGATCAATGCTATATGCTTTCCCTGAAAGCTTTCCTCACACAATCCTTTTCTGACAGACTTGGCATTCTCCATCAGCTCCCGGTAGCTTCTATCACAGATCTCCTTTTTCTTCAACCATTTTACTGCCTTTATTTCTGAAAACTTTTTTTCGCTTTCTTCCAAAATATCACGAATCAACATATCTTATTATACCTCCGCACATACTTACTGCGATCATATACTTATATTCTCTGATTATACAGTTTCCTGCTGTAATCGCTCTAACAGATCAAGTGCTTCTACAATTGTGAATACATGCAGTGCATCGTCTTCCTCCAGTTCAATGTCAAATGTGTCTTCAATTTCTCCCAAGAAAGACATAAAATCAAGCGAACTAAAGCCCAGATCTTCTCTGAACTTCATATCGTTTGTCATCTCCTCCGGCTTAACATCACAATACTGTGCTATAATTTTCTTAAATTGCATTTCCTGTGTCATAATAATTTCTCCTTTTTATGTTTTATTTTATACCTGTTCCATGATTTCTCCGATACTCATATCAGGTTCCGCGATTCCTTTAAACAATATCCGCATCATATAGTAATATAACAATTCCATATCATGTTCTGCCAAATGTGCGGTCTGGTAATGATATGAAAAATTCATACCTCCATTATCTGTATGAGATACTGTCAGATACATTTTCTTTGTAGCTGCACCATTTGCAAACCATTTCGCATGCTGTGGAATTTGTACCAGATGAGGATTATCCAATTTTACCGGCATCGGCTGATAAGTAAGGTAACAGCTTTCATAGGCTGTATTCTTCGGTGTATGATATCGTTTCTGCATTTCCTCTCTGATCAACGCCGGATCATAGTTACTGTGCATATAGATCCGATTCTGCATATTCTGAATCTCATATGCTGCCGACAGGAAATCAGTATCTGCCGAAATCACAGTTCTACATGGAAACATAATAGTCCGACTACCACCGGAGGTCCATTCATCATGGGTAGACCGTCTTGAAATGAAGTTTTCTATCGTAATATCTTCCTGTCCATGATTCATCTTTGACAGATATGTACGAATACCAAGTAACAACAGATTTGTCATTGAAAGCTGATGGTTCATACAAAAATCTATCAGGTTTTTCGTTGGCTCCGGCTCTAGTTGATAATCCTTTACTGCCACAAACAACTGATCTAATTCTATATCGGCAGCCCTGAGTGTTTTATTCCTATGTAACTTTCTTGATGCTTCCAGTACATCTAAACCCTGGATATCAGAATAAAGGGGTTCCCCCCATGCATCCAGCTGATCATCCCAAAACTTTTTATCTTTGGCAAAACGTTTTTCATTATTTGCACGATTCAGATCTTTAACCAGCACTTCCTCAAAATCAGCTAACTTCTGCGGATATGGTGTGTTGAATTTATAATGCGTATATAACTGCATCAGATCATTGATCATCACAACCAGTCCACAGGAATCAATCAATCTATGATCCATATGGATGAAGAAACCATTATATCCATCCGGCAGTTTTACCATCACTATATCGCAAAGCGGAATATCATCTCCGTCAAATGTCTCATATGCCCACTGCTGCATTAGATTGTCTGCTTCTTCCATATGCATTCCTGATAAGTCTTTTAAAGGAATATCACGGGTTTCTTTTTCAGTAAGATATTGCTTCACATCACCATTTTTATCACGTTTCGTAAAACGAATACGCATACATCCATATCTCTCATATTCCAACTGAATACATTTTTTTAAAAGTCCGAAATCCAGTTCTGCTTTTAAAGATGCCACCACACTGACACCGGACACCTGCTGTGTTTTATATTTTTTTATCCAGTCATCATGCATTTTTTGTGCTGCTGTTAAGGGATACTGTTTCATCATCATGGATAACCTCCTGTATTCTTTATTCTTTTGTGAACTTATCACATTTCATTTTTGAATTCCACCCCTTGTACAACTTAACAAACACTTTACATGAAATTGACCGAAACTTTAAAAGTAATCTATAGATCAGAATTATCCTGATATAAAAATCCCCCTTAAACAGATTCGGCATTTACCTTATCTGCTTAAGAGGGATCCTGTTACTTCCGGTGATTCTATTTTAATTATCATATTTTTCAAAAAAATCAAGCAGCTTTTGTCGATAAAGCTCCGGAGCTGCATATGGCGCGCAAAGATGCCGTGTTCCGGTATAATGACCAGTTCTTTGGGAGCACCGCATAATGCATAATTATATAAAGAATTCTCCGGAACTACATAGGTATCTGCTTCCCCATGAAAAAACAAAACCGGACGTTTATTTTTCTTCATTGCTTCTATCGTGTCAGCATCACTCATACGAAATCGGCCAAACATCCTGCAAAACAGATCTACCGGAACAAAAGCAGCTCTACCCAGCCCAAATGGAACCAGTTAGCTGCGATATCCTGAAGCTGACGCTTCATCGAGCAAAATCCACAATCTGCAATCAAGCCTTTCACTTCTTGAACACGCCTTCCCCTTCGCCCGGCGGTTTATGTCGTGAAGCCAGAAGCACCGCCGCAGCCCCCATGGATTCTCCATAAAGATAGATTGGGAGCTTCTCTCTGTTTCTTGCAGCAATATAATAACTCCATTGCTGTACATCCCATTGCTCTTTTGCACCAAATGTAATATATTCACCCTCGCTCAAACCGCAGCATCTCTGATCAATAAACAATAAATTACACGCATTCTCATGAAGGAAACGTGCTGTATATGCAAAATCGCCAAAGCCACTACCTTTATATCCATGACTTAACACAACAAAACGTTTCGCTTCTTTTGTCGGAAGATAATAAGCATGCAGATACAGTCCATCTCTGCTTCTGATAAAGCAATCCTTCATCTGCTGCTCAGCACACCACAGTTTTCCTTCTTCATATTCCTTTTCGTATTTGTCTCTTGGATGATTTTTCTTTATATGAGACAGTTGAAACCATTTCTTTTTCTTCTGTCGTTTTTTTCCTTTGCAACGAACAAGCATATCAAAGAAAGACCAGCCCAAAGCAACAAACAGACCAAATGCACCGGCTACAATTTCCAGTAATCTTAATATTTTCTGCTTATTCCCTGTATCATTCATAATCGTTATCTTCTCCGCTTCTTTTTTGCGTATTTGTAAAACAGCCCTTGAAAACATAATGTTTTCAAGGGCTTGAAATTCTTTATTATAATTCAACAAATAAAATTATACATTCATCTGCTTAGCAACTTCTGCTGCGAAGTCTTCGTTCTTCTTCTCCATACCTTCACCAACTTCAAAGCGAACGAACTTAGCAATCTTAAGAGCAGGATTTACAGACTTCAGGTATGCTGCAACTGTCTGCTTGCCATCTTCAGCCTTAACATATCCCTGATCAAGAAGACAGATTTCCTTCATCTGCTTAGAGATACGTCCTTCAACAAGTCCTGAGAAGATCTTGTTGCCTGAGATCTCTTCCTTATCAGCACAAGCGATCTCTGCTAACTGAGCCTTAGCTTCCTTTGAAAGGAAGTTAGGTAAGAAGTTCATGTTTGACTTCTTCTCTTCGTAGATAGCTACATCTTCTGCGCTCCATACACCGGCTACAGCCTTCTCGATCAACTTGGAAAGAACCGGCTTTGGAAGTGAGAATGGATCATTTAATGCACTGTCAATTGTGATCTCTTTCATCTTAGCAAGCTCATCTGCTGAGATCTCGTCTCTTGAGATATACTGTGGGTTCATAGCTGCGATCTGCATTGCGATGTTTGTAAGTGCTTCCTTAGCTGCATCATCTGAAGCACCGTTACCGGCTACAAGAACACCGATTCTTCCGCCACCATGGATATAAGAAGCAACAACATCTGCTGTAACCTTCTCAAATCTTCTGATGGAGATCTTCTCACCGATCTTGAGGATCTTATCATCAAGATCAGCCTTCATATCAAGGATTGAAACAACGTCTTCGCCATCTCCGGCCTTTTCTGTATCTACTGTAAGTGCCTTATCTGCAACTGCCTGTACAAACTCCTGGAAAATTGCATTCTTTGCAACGAAGTCTGTCTCTGAGTTAACTTCTACTACTACTGCTGTATTACCATCAATTGCAACCTTAGCGATACCTTCTGCTGCAATTCTTGCTGCTTTCTTCTCAGCCTTAGCTGCACCACTCTTTTTGAGTACTTCCACAGCGGCATCCATATCACCGTTTGTCTCTGTAAGTGCTTTCTTACAATCCATCATACCAGCACCTGTGAGTTCTCTTAACTCTTTTACCATGCTTGCTGTAATAGCCATCGTAATAACCTCCAAAATTCTAGTATTTATATTCTAAAATATTACTCTTCTACTGCTGCTTCCTCATCTGCAACTTCTTCAGCATCTGTTGCATCAGCACCCTGCTGAGCTTCGATAACTGCATCTGCCATCTTTGAAACGATAAGCTTTACAGCTCTGATAGCATCATCGTTACCAGGAATAACATAATCTAATTCTTCCGGATCACAGTTCGTATCAGCAATACCTACAAGCTTGATTCCAAGTGAATGAGCTTCCTGGATACAGATTCTTTCCTTCTTAGGATCTACAACGAAGATCATGTCAGGAATTTCCTTCATTTCCTTGATACCGCCAAGGTTCTTCTGAAGCTTCTCCATCTCCTTCTTGATCTGGATTACTTCCTTCTTAGGAAGAACATCAAATGTTCCGTCAGCTTCCATAGCTTCGTACTTCTTAAGAGTAGCGATTCTTGTCTGGATTGTGCTGAAGTTTGTAAGCATACCGCCTAACCATCTCTCGTTTACATAGTACATACCGCAACGCTCTGCTTCACTCTTGATTGAGTCCTGAGCCTGCTTCTTTGTACCAACGAAAAGAATCTTTCCACCATTTGCTACGCAGTCACCGATTGCATTGTAAGCATCGTCAACCATTCCTACTGACTTCTGAAGGTCGATGATGTAGATACCATTACGCTCTGTGTAGATGTATGGCTTCATCTTAGGGTTCCATCTTCTTGTCTGGTGTCCGAAATGTACACCTGCTTCTAATAACTGTTTCATTGAAATAACGCTCATTTTTTCTACCTCCATGGTTATATTCTTCTGCTGATCTCTCTTTCACCGAGTCACCCGAGCTATAGGCACCACTTCAGGAATCAACCAGCATGTATATTATTTTTATGAGCCTGCTATATACAAGCCCACACACAAAAACGATAATAACACAAAAAGAAAGTGCATGCAAGCACTTTCTTTTTATAATCTCATGTCACTTAACAGTTCCATGTCTTTTTCGCATTATGCTGGTATGTGCGAGCACATTCCAACGCAATGCTCATTATCTCATATTTTGTTTTAATTCATGCTATAACTATCGTCCATCTCTCATAATAGTGATCATCTCATCGTAGGTTTCATCACCCTTGAATGTGAAAGTTCCACACATCAGTTTCATGGAATTACCGGAGCTTACAAGATAATCATAAAAATCCTGTACACTGTCTACCATTCCGATATCATATAATGCCTGAGAGATTGCCTCTGCATACATACCCGGCCTGATCGTGATCGAACCACCCTTTTTCTTTTCTTCTGTAGTTGTCTCTGTCGTAGCCTCCGTAGTTGCTTCTGTCGTAGCCTCTGTTGTAGCTTCTGTCGTTGCCTTGGTTGTACTTTCGGTTGTGGCTTCCGTGGTTGCCTTGGTTGTATTTTCCGTTGTGGTTTCCTTTGTCGCCTCTGTTGTAGCTTCTGTCGTCACTTCCGTCGTTGCCTTAGCTGCATCCTCTTTTGTCG
>ERZ791624.260-NODE-260-length-39150-cov-3.129556_pt1 | contig 39150 bp, 36 predicted proteins | sample MGYA00510058_ERZ791624 | MGnify/ENA primary metagenome ERZ791624 (study PRJEB30046, sample SAMN00715158) | human gut metagenome | study: EMG produced TPA metagenomics assembly of the A metagenome-wide association study of gut microbiota in type 2...
GGCACCGCCGGGCTGGGTGTGGCTGCCGATGCGCAGCTGGCAGCAGAAACGCAAGTCTGGCTGGGGCCATGCATTGGCCCCGAGGCTTTTGAGGTGGGCGATGAAGTGCGCGAGGCCTTTGTGCAGACGCTGCCTGCAGCCGTGCAGTGCTTTGTGCCCGTGGCGGGTAAGAGCGGCAAGTGGCTTGCTAATTTGTCGCTCCTGGCGCGCCAGCGACTGCAGGCTGTGGGTCTCACGCACATTTATGGCAATGACGGCAGCGCGCCCTGGTGCACGGTGAGCAATGCCTCACGGTTCTTTTCTCACCGGCGCGATGCTGCTGTTCTGGGCAGCACCGGCCGCATGGCTGCCTGCATCTGGAAGGGCTGAAGCCTTGGCGGCCTGCGCCTGATCGTAGGCACGTTGCTCGGCTTCGCGCTGGGCCTTGAGCTTGCGTTTGCGCTCTGGCGTGCCAAAGATGTAGATGATGATGCCGACAGGCAGCAGGCCATAGAGCACCAAAGTGACCATGGCCCCCAGCACGCTGCCCTGAGGGCCGAAGGCTTCGGCCAGTGCCATCATCACCGTGACATAAAGCCACGCAATCACGATTAAATACATGGTCTGTAATTTGCTTGATTTCTGTGCCAGGCGCTGGTTGCGATGTTGATTGGAGTCAAGGAATCAGGCTTTTGACATATGGCTGTCATGCACTGATTGTCACAATTGGTGTGCTGGACAACAATCATCAACCAGCATGATGCACTGTCGCATGGTGGTGCCGCCAAGAACGCAAGGATGACAAGCATGAATTCCACACCAGACTGGGGTGCTGCAGGGGAGCAGTACACAGACTTTTTCTCCAGACAATGGCAGAACGCCTTCCAGTCGTTTGCCGCACTCGGCCAGGCAGAACCCGCCAAAACAGCGGTCCAGTTGGATGTGAATCGGCTCCAGGCATTGCAGCAGGAGTATGTGCAGGAGGCGGCCCGTCTGTGGAGTCAGGGACTGCAGGCGCCAGCACAGCTGCAGGACAGGCGTTTCAAGTCTGCGCCTTGGCTGAGCAATCCCGTCGCAGCCATGACGGCGAGCGCCTATTTGCTCAATGCCAAGGCACTGATGGGCATGGCGGACGCGGTGCAGACCGATGAAAAAACACGCCAGCGCATTCGCTTTGCCGTAGAGCAGTGGGTGGCAGCCATGTCGCCCAGCAACTATCTGGCGCTGAATCCAGAAGCCCAGCAAAAGGCGCTGGAGACCAAGGGCGAGAGTCTGGCCAAGGGCATTCAGAACATGCTGCACGACCTGCAGCAGGGCCATCTGTCCATGACGGACGAAAGTGCCTTCGAAGTTGGCAAAAACGTTGCCACCACTGAAGGGGCCGTGGTCTATGAGAACGAGCTGTTCCAGCTCATCGAGTACAAGCCGCTGACGGGCAAGGTCTACAAGCGCCCGTTGCTGCTGGTGCCACCATGCATCAACAAGTACTACATCCTGGACTTGCAGCCTGAGAACTCGCTGATTCGCTATGCCGTCAGCCAGGGGCACCGTACCTTTGTCGTGAGCTGGCGCAATCCGGATGAGTCGCTGGGCCACCTGGGCTGGGATGACTATATTGAAGATGCTGTCATCCGCGCCATCGATGTGACCCAGCAGATTGCCGGTGCGGACCAGATCAACACCCTGGGCTTTTGCGTAGGCGGCACCATGCTGGCTACGGCGCTGGCCGTGCTGGCTGCGCGTGGTGAGGATCCTGTAGCCAGTGCGACCTTGCTGACCACATTTGTGGACTTTTCCAGCACCGGGGTGCTGGATGTCTTTATTGATGAAGCCTTTGTGCAGATGCGTGAAATGCAGCTGGGCAAGGGCGGTCTGCTCAAGGGGCAGGAGCTGGCCGCGACATTCAGCTTCCTGCGACCCAACGATCTGGTCTGGAACTATGTGGTGGGCAATTACCTCAAGGGCGAGACGCCGCCACCCTTTGACCTGCTGTACTGGAACAGCGATGCCACCAATCTGCCAGGCCCCTGGTATGCCTGGTATCTGCGCAATACCTATCTGGAAAACAACCTGATTCGCCCCGGCAAGCTCACCGTCTGTGGCGAGCAGATCGATATGGGCCGCGTGACGCTGCCGCTGTACATCTATGGCTCGCGTGAAGACCATATCGTGCCGATTGAGGCCGCCTATGCCTCGACGCAGGTATTCCCTGGCGACAAACGCTTTGTCATGGGCGCATCGGGCCATATTGCGGGCGTGATCAACCCTCCGGCCAAGCACAAGCGCAGCCACTGGATTCGCAGCGACAACGCACTGCCAGCCAGCCATGGCGAGTGGCTGCAGGAGGCGACAGAACACCCTGGCAGCTGGTGGACCGACTGGTCGCAGTGGCTGCAGAGCCATGCTGGTACACAAATTGCAGCCCCCAAACGCTATGGAAAAGGGCGCAGCTACGAGGCACTGGAGCCAGCACCCGGGCGGTATGTACGGGAAAAAGCTTGAACCACGCTCACCCAAGTCATAGCAAAATGCTGCATTGCAACATCTGTCTGTAGCGCATTTGCCGCCGCAAGTACGTTGGGCACAAGTTGCAGCGCTTAGATCAACGAATAAAGGAATTAGAAAATGGAAGACATCGTCATTGTTTCGGCAGTGCGCACAGCGATCGGCAAGTTTGGTGGCAGCCTGGCCAAGGTGCCTGCTGTGGATCTGGGGGCTACGGCCATCAAGGAGGCGCTGCAGCGCGCCAATGTGCCTTTTGACCAGGTGGGCGAAGTCATCATGGGCCAGGTGCTGACCGCAGGCGTCGGTCAGAACCCTGCACGCCAGGCCATGATGAAGGCGGGTGTTGCCAAGGAAACACCTGCCCTGACCATCAATGCCGTCTGCGGCTCGGGCCTGAAGGCCGTCATGCTGGCGGCGCAGGCCGTGGCAACGGGGGACAGCGAAATTGTGGTCGCAGGCGGTCAGGAAAACATGAGCCTGTCGCCCCACGTGCTCAAGGGCTCGCGCGACGGCCAGCGCATGGGGGACTGGAAGATGCAGGACACCATGATCGTTGACGGCCTGTGGGATGTGTACAACCAGTACCACATGGGCATTACGGCCGAGAACGTGGCGCGTGAAAACGATATCACACGCGAGCAGCAGGACGAGCTGGCCATGGGCAGCCAGCAAAAGGCGGCGGCTGCGCAGGACGCAGGCAAGTTCAAGGATGAAATCGTTCCCGTGGTGATTCCGCAGCGCAAGGGCGACCCTGTCGTGTTTGATACCGACGAATACATCAACCGCAAGACCAGCCTGGATGCGCTGTCTGGCCTCAAGCCTGCTTTTGACAAGCAGGGCACGGTCACCGCTGGCAACGCCTCTGGCATCAACGACGGCGCAGCTGCCGTTGTGGTCATGAGTGCCAGCAAGGCGGCTGCACTGGGGCTCAAGCCGCTGGCCAAGATCAAGGCTTACGCCACCAGCGGTCTGGACCCCGCCACCATGGGCATGGGCCCTGTGTTTGCTACACGCAAGGCGCTGGAGCGCGCAGGCTGGCAGGTGGGTGATGTGGACCTGTTTGAACTCAATGAAGCTTTTGCCGCACAGGCCTGTGCCGTGAACAAGGTGCTGGGCATTGATGCGGCCAAGGTGAACGTCAATGGCGGCGCGGTTGCGCTGGGCCACCCCATCGGTGCCTCGGGCTGCCGCGTGCTGGTCACGCTGCTGCACGAAATGCAGCGCCGTGATGCCAAGAAGGGTCTGGCCGCACTGTGCATTGGCGGTGGCATGGGTGTGGCGCTGGCCGTAGAACGCGCATAACAGCCGCAGTTGGAGCTGCGAAGCGATGTGCAGCCATCGCTTCGCTGGCGTTTTCCCTGTGCAGGGCATCCGCAATAGGCACGAGCAAGGGTGAATGCCATAGTCACGGAGTCTGAGGTGCAAGCTCAGCCGCTGTGATGCTGTATGGGCGGTGTGAGTTGTAAAGAATGACTAAATCAGCAGGAGTACAAAGATGAGCCAGAAAGTAGCGTATGTGACCGGAGGTATGGGAGGGATTGGTACTGCCATCTGCCAGCGTCTGCATCAGGATGGCTTCAAGGTGATTGCCGGTTGTGGGCCTACCCGTGATTACCAGAAGTGGCTGGATGAACAAAAAGCCCTGGGCTTTACCTTCTATGCCTCGGTAGGCAATGTGGGGGACTGGAATTCCACAGTGGAAGCCTTTACCCAGGCCAAGGAGGAGCACGGCAGCATTGATGTGCTGGTGAATAACGCCGGTATCACACGTGACCGCATGTTCCTGAAGATGACGCCTGAGGATTGGCGCGGCGTGATTGAAACCAATCTGAGCTCCATGTTCAACGTCACCAAGCAGGTGGTGGGTGACATGGTGGAAAAGGGCTGGGGCCGCATCATCAATATCAGCTCGGTCAACGGCGCCAAGGGCCAGGCCGGTCAGACCAACTACTCCGCCGCCAAGGCTGGCATGCACGGCTTTACCATGGCGCTGGCCCAGGAGCTGGCTGGCAAGGGCGTGACGGTGAACACCGTCAGCCCCGGCTATATCGGCACCGACATGGTCAAGGCCATTCGCCCTGATGTGCTGGAAAAGATTGTGGGCGTGATTCCCGTCAAGCGCCTGGGTGAGCCCAAGGAAATTGCCTCCATGGTGTCCTGGCTGGCTTCGGAAGATGGCAGCTATGCAACCGGGGCGGACTTCTCGGTCAACGGCGGTCTGCACATGCACTGAGTCTTGCCTCGCCAAGCAAAATGCCCACCGGAAGGTGGGCATTTTTGTTGCAGAGCATGGAAGATGAAAGCGGCCGCTGCCACGAGGGCGGGCCTTGCACCCCTCTTACAGACGGATGGGGGCGCGCTTGCGGTCGCGTTCGTCTTCAGGCCAGATGGTGGTAATGGTTTGGGGTTGCATGGTTTTCACTCCTTTGCCTCTTTAACGTCCTGATCGCTGGTGGCGTTGACGTCGTTGGTGCAACTGTTTGTTTGCTGCGTTCGAGAATGTGTCGAAGCTGGTGTCGTGCTCAGGCGCGCAGAGGAGCGCGCTTGCGATCACGTTCATCTTCGGGCCAGACAGCTAAAGCTTGTGTGTGGTTCATGGGGTGTATTCCTTATGTACGAGGAACAACGCAGTTGCTAGGCAGCGCGTTGACACGCCCGAATAAAAAAAATTTGAAATTTTTTTGTAGCCCTCGGATTGGCCTCTTCTGAAGCTGCTGGTGCGGCCGTGCCGTACAGGCTGGCTATGCGCTGTATAGGGGAAAATATTGCGTCTCATGCATAACTGCTTGCGCGGGTGGAGAATGCAGCCCCTGCAGTTGGCGAAGGGGAGGAGGTCCCGGTAGCTGCAGCCCATGGAAGAAAAACGGTATGCAACAACTCACAGAATGGCTCCAGGCTCTTAACGGACTGGTCTGGGGCATCCCCATGATCGTGCTGATACTGGGCACAGGCTTTTATCTGCAGCTGCGTCTGGGCTTGATGCCACTGCGCAATATTGGCTACGGCTTTCGCATGATCTGGAAGAGCCGTTCCGTGCATGACGCTTCCAGCGGTGATATCTCGCCTTTTGCTGCCTTGATGACGGCGCTGTCTGCCACCGTGGGTACGGGCAATATTGCCGGGGTGGCTACGGCGATTGCCGTGGGCGGGCCCGGTGCCCTGTTCTGGATGTGGATGACGGCGCTGGTTGGCATGGCCACCAAGTACGCCGAAGTGGTGGTGGCCGTGAAGTACCGCGAGAAAAATCCCAGGGGCCATTGGGTGGGCGGCCCCATGTATGCCATCAAGAATGGTCTGGGCCCACGCTGGCGCTGGCTGGGTACGGCGTTTGCCATTTTTGGCGGCCTGGCAGGCTTTGGCATTGGTGCCATGGTGCAGGCCAACGGTATTTCTTCGGCCATTGAAGGTGCTTTTGGTGTGCAGACCTGGATCACTGGTCTGGTGGTCGCAGCCCTCACCGGTGCCGTGGTGCTGGGTGGCATTACCCGGATTGGCGCGGTGGCCGAAAAGCTGATTCCCACCATGTGCGTGGTCTACATCCTGTGCGTGCTGTGCGTGCTGGGCACCTTTGCTGACAAGATTCCTGCTGCGTTCGCACTGATTTTTGAGCAGGCTTTCAACCCCACGGCAGCCGTGGGTGGCTTTGCAGGCTCTACCGTGCTGATGGCCATTCGCATGGGTGTCGCGCGCGGCATTTTCTCCAATGAAGCGGGTCTGGGCACGGCAGGTATTGCGCAGGCCGCAGGCCAGAGCAAGGACCCCGTGTTCTCGGGCATTGTGGGCATGATGGGCACGTTTATTGACACCATCATCGTCTGCACCATGACGGGCCTGGCGATTGTGGTCAGCGGCGTGTGGAACAGCGGCGCCAGTGGCGCACTGCTGAGCACACAGAGCTTTGAAGCCGCCATGCCCGGCGTGGGCAAGTATCTGCTGGCGATTTCGCTGGCACTGTTTGCCTTCACCACCATCTTGGGCTGGGCCTATTACGGCGAAAAGTGCTGGAACTATCTGGTCGGCCCCGTGTGCGAAAAGCCGTTTCGCCTGCTGTGGGTGATCGGCGTCTATCTGGGGGCGGTCGTGACGCTGGATGTGGCCTGGCTGGTGGCGGACACGCTCAACGCGCTGATGGCGATTCCCAACCTGATTTCCCTGCTGCTGCTCTCGCCCGTGATTGCACGGCTGACACGCGAGTACTTTGCCGCGAAGCAGGCTTCAGAGCAGTAAGTCGTAGCCCACGGAACTGGGCAATTGCAGTGCCTGAAACTTCAAAAACAAGAGCTGCCAGCGCAGATATTTGCTTGTTTTCAGATACAAAACTATCTGAAACGCTGCAAATACGAGCGCTGGCAGCTATTTTTTTATAAGTCCTTATCGTTGTTGAAGTAGGCACGCAGATGCTGCAAGGCATTGGGGTTCTTCATGCCAGAGCGTGCCAGCACCTCGCTGACGCTGCAGCCAGACTCCAGCCACTGCACCAGCACTGTGTTGCGCAGCACCTGGGGGCCCATGCGTGCAGGCTCGGGCAGCTTGGCGGCCAACGCCGCCTGGCGCAGGGTTTTGGTGACCAGATGCAGCAGGGTATGGCTGGTCAGCTGCGGGGCTTTGCGCGTGCAAAACAGCGCGCTCTGGCCCTGCATGGCGTGGTAGCCCGCGCGCGCCTGCAGCCAGGCCTGCAGGGCATGGTGCAACTGGGGGGAGACGGGCAGGGTACGGGTCTGCATGTCGCGCTCGCCTGCCACCAGCAGGGACTGAATCACACGCGGCTCGTCTTCGCTCCAGCGCAGGTTGCCCACTTCCAGGTGCTTGACTTCCTCGGGCGTGAGGCCCAGCTCCATCAGCAGCATCAGAATGGCGCGATCGCGGCTGCTGATCAGGTCGTCCGGCTGTGGAATGTGCTGCTGCAGGGCACGCCACATGCGTGGAGAGAGGATGGCGCCTTGCGGGTTCTCGCTGGGGGGGATGTCCTGGGCAGCCAGGCCCTGGGCCGGATTGCTGCGTGCCCATTGGTGCAGCACGGCATGGTCGTACACGCGGTCCAGCACACGCCAGTAGCGCCGGCGCGTGATGTCGCTGGGCTTGTGGCTCTTGGGGCTTTGCGGTGCGTGGTTGATGAACTGCAGCACTTGCACAGGCGTGGCACGGGCCCAGGCAAAAGGCTGTATGGCTTCGGCCTGCTCGCCAGACAGAAAGCGCAGCCAGGACAGCCAGATAAAGCGGTAAGGCCTGGCGGCCTCAGGGCTGAGCGGCTCCCAGGGGTTTTGCCCACAGGTCATCAGCCAGTGTTCAAACGCGTTGTCACCGCGCATGGGGATAAGAGGTGTCTCTTCTTCAGGGAGACAGTGGTTGCTGTGCAATGCGATGCGTCTTCCAAAAACAATGGGCCAACTGAAAAACTCAGGCCGTGTTTATAGCTGTTTCTGAAGATGCTATGCCGCAAAGTGCAGGCTAGGGCACATGCCTCTGGTCACTGACGGCAGGAGTTTCCCGGGCATGTGGGCTGTGGATGGCGGCTTCCATCAGGTCGCTGGCGGAAAAGCGCTCATCCAGCGTAGAGGCATGGCTGATGCGCAGCATCTGAACATGGAACCTGAGGTAGTGGTGCTGCACCTCCTGTATGGAGCGGGTCAGGCGGTCCACAAGAGCAGCAAATGACGCAGCGTCCTTGATGCCAGGCAGCAGCACGGCCAGCAGGTCCTTGCTGTAGCGCGACAGCGTATCGGTGCAGCGCAGCTGCTGCTCCAAGAGCTGCGCCAGCAGGCGCTGGGCATTGTTCAAATCGTGAGGTGTAGCTTGGTCATCGAGCACAAACTGCACGCACACCACGCCCGCATGGGTGGACTTTCGGTGGGAACTGATGAGCTGGCTGGTCAGTCGGTCCATGAACAGCTTTCGGGTCGGCAGCCCCGTGCTGCTGTCATGCAGCTCTGCATGTGGCAGCATGACCTCCAGGCTGGGGCGCTCGCTGATATCGCTGATCACCACGATGAAGTGGTGGGGGCGCTTGATCTCATTGAGCACGGGAGAGATGGAAATACGCTGCATCCAGACCTGGCCATTGCTGCGGGTGAGCAGCACCTCAGCCTGCCAGTGCTGCTCGGTGGCCAGGGTATGCCACAGCCCGCTCATGTCGGGGGGGATATCTGCAGTTTCGTAAAGCCATGGCAGTGATTTGCCAATGCAGTCCTGCCTGTGCATTTCCATCAGGCGCTCAAAGGACGGATTGACATCCGTGATGTTGTAGTGCGCATCCATGATGGCAACGCCCTCATGCACGTGGTGAAAGACGCTGGCAGCAATGCGCAGCTGTGCGTCTGCACGCTTGCGCTCCGAGATGTCCTGTAGATAGGCAACAAAAATCAGCCCTGAAGGGGTGGTCGCCTTACCCAGTGACAGCTGCAGGGGAATGAGCTTGCCGTCTTTGTGTATGCCCAGCACTTCGCGGTGTTTGTTGGTAATCGGTTTGCCCACGTGCTGAAGGTGGCCTTCCAGAAAGGCATTGTGCTGCTCTGCCAGAGGTGAAGGCATGAGCATATTGACGCTGCGGCCCAGTACTTCTTCCTTGGTGTAGCCAAACAGTTGCTGCGCCATGGAGTTGTATTCAAGGATGATGCCGCGGGCATCGGTGCTGATGAAGCCCGCATCGGCTGCTTCCACCATGGCAAACAGACGGGCATCGCGGGCTGCAGCAGCGTGCCAGTGGTCGCGGTAGCGCATGGCTGCATGCGCCAGCCCCAGAATGACAAACACGGAACCTGCGATGGAGGCAATAAACAGTGACAGCATCTGGCTGCCATGCAGATCAGGCATGGCCGATGGCAGGGACTCACTCGTTCCAGGCAATGCAATGCGCATGGCATGCATGGAGAGGTAGTGCATATTGGCGATGGCGGCCGCCAGCAGGGAAGGGGGGAGCCAGCGCCAGTACAGCAGGTTTGTGCCACGGGCGTGCTGTTCCACCCAGCGGTAGCTGGCAAAGCTCAGAATGCTCAGAGCGACGCCTGCGACGCTGGCCAGCAGGAACTGCGGCAGGTCCAGGCGCACCACTCCATCAATATAGGCAGCGCCAAGGCCGCTGTAATGCATGACCGTCACGCCAAGGCCAAACAGGCTGCCGCCCAGCAGCATGCGCGCTGTGCTCATGGGCTGGCTTTGCAAGGTCCAAATGGCAATGCCTGCGGCAGCCAGACTGGGCAGGATGGAGGCGGCAGTTTTCCAGACGCTGTAGCTCACATGCGTGGGCAGCTGCATGGCCAGCATGCCGGTGAAGTGCATGCACCAGATGCCAAAACCGAGCACGATGGCAGTGCACAGCCAGGCAATGCGCTGGTGACTGTGCGCGGCGGCACCCTGGTTGTTGCGCAGAATGTAAAAGCCAATATGGCAGCTGACAAAGGCAATCAGCAAAGACAGCAGCACAACCCCTAGGCTGTGAGGCACATGGGTAATGAGATGTGAACTGGGGACGTTGATGTGCTCAAACACGCTCAAACCAAGCATGTGAACTCCTGGGTATCTCTGGCGGCGCTGCGCATGCGATGAAGGCGACCAAGTACTGGCGTACGCGGCTAAATTTGATTGCTATAGAAATATTTTTGGTTACTTTCCAGGCCATGTCTGTAGGAAGAGTCTTGGAACTTCACTTTTCATGACATTTTTGCGGCCTGCAACCCATTGCTGAAGTGCGTAAGCATGGCTTGGCGGCTGCCCTGCGCATTTCGAGCCAGCAGCTGCTGCATCAGCGCTTCATGCTCCTGCAGGCTGTCCTGTGTGCGCCCCTGCTTGAACAGGGACTGGTGGCGGTTGAGCTTCATGACCTTGCGCAGGTCAGTCACCGTCTGCAGCAGAAAGCGGTTGTCGCACAGCGTCAGCAGTTGCAGATGAAAGGCTTCGTTGATCTGGAAAAACCGGTTGGCATCGTCCACCGCGGCGCACAGAGACTGGTGCAGGGCGTGCAGCTGCTGCAGCTGCGCATCCGAGGCCTGCTGGGCCACGGTGGCGGCAGCATCGCTTTCCAGCAAGGCCAGCAGGTGGTACACATCGCGCATGTCTTTTTCGGATGTCTCGGTCACATAGGCACCACGGCGCGGCTTCATGGTGACCAGGCCTTCTGCGGCCAGCACTTTCAATGCTTCACGCAAAGGCGTGCGGCTGATGCCAAATTCCTCTGCCAGCTTCATTTCATCAATCCAGTCACCAGACTTGGCGCTGGTAGATGCGCTGGCGTACCAGTTCAGCCACCTGGAGGTACAAGGGCTTGGGTGCAAGCAGGGGGGTAGTTTCTGTCATGGGTCTTAGGGGGCTTTCCCTAGGCCGGTGTTTCGTAGTTATGTATTCATAATTATGAATCACAAGCAGTGCGGAAAAACTGGCGTTTTCCAGCACAAGACTATTACGGAGACAGTTCTAGCCATGGGCATCGACAGCAAACAGGGCCAGACAGCGGCCACTGCCACATCTGAATTTCCATCAGCCAGCCTCGCAGACTGGGAAAAAGCCGCCGCCAAGGCTGCACCGCAGGGGGATATCAGCCAGCTCAACTGGACCACGCCGGACGGCATCACGGTCAAGCCGCTGTATACGGCGCAGGACACGCAAGACCTGCCCTATGCAGATACTTTGCCCGGGTTTGCGCCCTTTATTCGCGGCCCGCAGGCCACCATGTATGCAGGCCGCCCATGGACGATCCGCCAGTACGCGGGTTTTTCTACGGCCGAAGAGTCCAACGCTTTTTATCGCAAGGCACTGGCCGCCGGGGGGCAGGGGGTGTCTGTGGCGTTTGATCTGGCCACGCACCGCGGCTACGACTCGGACCACCCGCGCGTGACGGGGGACGTGGGCAAGGCCGGTGTGGCGATTGACTCGGTGGAGGACATGAAAGTCCTGTTCAACGGCATTCCGCTGGACAAGGTGTCTGTGTCCATGACCATGAACGGGGCTGTGCTGCCCGTGCTGGCGGGCTATGTGGTCGCAGCGGAAGAGCAGGGCGTGTCGCAGGAGCAGCTGTCTGGAACCATTCAGAACGACATTCTGAAAGAGTTCATGGTGCGCAACACCTATATCTACCCGCCCCAGCCCTCGATGCGCATCATTGGCGACATCATCGAGTACACGAGCCAGCACATGCCCAAGTTCAACTCGATCTCGATCTCGGGCTACCACATGCAGGAAGCTGGGGCGAACCAGGCGCTGGAACTGGCCTTTACGCTGGCCGATGGCAAGGAATATGTGAAGACCGCCATTGCCAAGGGCATGGATGTGGACGACTTTGCCGGTCGCCTGTCCTTCTTCTGGGCCATTGGTATGAACTTCTATTTAGAGATTGCCAAGATGCGCGCTGCCCGCCTGCTGTGGTGCCGCATCATGAAAGACTTCGGTGCCAAAAAGCCCAAGAGCCTGATGCTGCGCACCCACTGCCAGACCTCCGGCTGGAGCCTGACGGAGCAAGACCCGTACAACAACGTGGTGCGCACCACCATCGAGGCCATGGCCGCCGTATTTGGTGGCACGCAGTCGCTGCACACCAACAGCTTTGATGAAGCCATTGCCCTGCCCACAGAGTTTTCTGCCCGGATTGCGCGCAACACCCAGCTCATCATTCAGGAAGAAACCCACATCACCAATGTGATCGACCCATGGGCGGGCTCGTACATGATGGAAAAACTGACCCAGGAAATGGCTGACAAGGCCTGGGCCATCATCGAAGAAGTCGAGGCCATGGGCGGCATGACGCAAGCTGTGGACTCTGGCTGGGCCAAGCTCAAGATCGAAGCTGCCGCAGCCGAAAAGCAGGCGCGCATTGACTCTGGCAAGGACGTCATCGTTGGCGTCAACAAATACAAGCTGGCCAAGGAAGACCCCGTCGATATCCTGGAGGTGGACAACGTCAAGGTGCGCGAAAGCCAGATTGCGCGCCTCCAGGATTTGAAGCAAAAACGCGATGCAGCCAAGGTGCAGCACGCGCTGGATGCTCTCACTAACGCAGCGCAGACCGGCGAGGGCAATCTGCTGGATCTGGCTATTGCGGCCATTCGCCTGCGCGCTACCGTGGGTGAAGTGTCGGATGCGCTCGAAAAAGTTTTTGGCCGCCACCGTGCGGATACCCAGAAGGTGACTGGTGTGTATGCAGCAGCCTATGACTCAGCCCAAGGCTGGGAGCAGCTCAAGCAAGAAATCAACACCGCTGCGGAGCAGCTGGGCCGCCGCCCGCGCGTGATGATCGCCAAGCTGGGGCAGGACGGACATGACCGGGGTGCCAAGGTGGTGGCCACTGCTTTTGCTGATCTGGGCTTTGATGTGGACATGGGGCCGCTGTTCCAGACGCCCGAGGAATGCGCACGCCAGGCCATTGAGAACGATGTGCATGCCGTGGGCGTCTCGACCCTGGCCGCAGGCCACAAGACCTTGGTGCCCGCCATCATCGAAGCACTCAAGCAGCAAGGCGCAGACGACATCATTGTCTTTGTGGGGGGGGTCGTGCCTGCGCAGGACTATGACTTTCTGTTCCAGGCTGGGGTCAAGGGCGTCTATGGCCCCGGCACGCCCATTCCCGCCAGTGCCAAGGATGTGCTGGAACACATCAAGAAAGCGGCAGGCCTGTAACTGGGGAGCGCATCTTGACTCCTCAACAAATTCAGGAAGGCATTCTGCGCGGTAGCCCCGCCGTGCAGCGCCGTGCCATGGCCAAGGCCATTACCTTGCTGGAATCCACCCGCGCAGACCATCGCGCGCAGGCCGATGCACTGCTCACGGCCTTGCTGCCGCACACGGGCAAGGCGCTGCGGCTGGGTATCAGCGGAGTGCCGGGCGTGGGGAAATCCACGTTTATCGAGGCACTGGGCATGCATCTGACGGGGCAGGGCCACCGCGTGGCCGTGCTGGCGATTGACCCTTCCAGCACCGTATCCGGCGGCTCTATCCTGGGTGACAAGACCCGCATGGAGCAGCTCTCGGTCAACCCCAATGCCTATATCCGCCCCAGCCCATCGAGCGGCACGCTCGGCGGCGTGGCCGAGAAAACGCGCGAAGCCATGCTCGTTTGTGAGGCTGCGGGCTATGACGTGGTGATCGTAGAAACCGTTGGCGTAGGGCAGAGCGAAATCGCTGTGCACGGCATGACAGATATGTACTGCGTGCTGCAGCTGCCCAATGCGGGCGATGACTTGCAGGCCATCAAGAAAGGTGTGATGGAGCGGGCCGATTTGGTGGTCATTAACAAGGCTGACATTGACCCCAATGCCGCCACGCGCGCGCAGGCCCAGATTACGTCCAGCCTGCGGCTGCTGAGCATGCACGGCAACCCCGAGCATGCCCAGCACAATGCCGCACTGTGGCAGCCCAAGGTGCTGCAGATCTCGGCCCTGCAAGGACAGGGCGTGGGGGAGTTCTGGCAGACGGTGCAGCAATTTCAGCAGCTGCAGACTGCCAATGGCCGTCTGGCCCAGCGGCGTGAGCAGCAGGCACTGGCCTGGATGTGGGAGCGCATTGATGCCGGGCTGAAGCAGGCCTTCAGGCAACACCCGCAGGTGCAGGCCTTGCTGCCAAGCACACTGGCTGATGTTGCCGCAGGCCGGCTGGCCGCCAGTACGGCCGCCAGAAATCTGCTGGCAGCGCAGGCGGCATCAGCGCCAACCGCAGCGAAAAGTGATGAAACATGACCGATTTCACCACTCAATCGACATTACATGAATAAGAAAACCGACATCTTTATCTGAAGAGGATCTGAGGAAGACATATGGAATCGAACAACATCCTGGCCCAGCTCGAAGCGAAAAGAGAAATGGCCCGCCTGGGCGGCGGACAGAAAAGAATCGACGCCCAGCACCGCAAGGGCAAGCTCACAGCCCGTGAACGCATCGAACTGCTGCTGGACGACGGCACTTTTGAAGAATGGGACATGTTCGTCGAGCACCGCTGCACCGACTTTGGCATGGAGAACACCAAGATCCCCGGTGACGGCGTAGTGACGGGCTACGGCATGATCAACGGCCGCCTGGTGTTTGTCTTCAGCCAGGACTTCACCGTGTTCGGCGGGGCGCTGTCAGAAACCCATGCCGAGAAGATCTGCAAGATCATGGACCAGGCCATGAAGGTGGGCGCTCCGGTCATTGGGCTGAACGACTCCGGCGGTGCACGCATTCAGGAGGGCGTAGCGTCCTTGGGTGGTTATGCCGATGTCTTCCAGAAAAACGTGCTGGCTTCAGGCGTGATTCCGCAGATTTCCATGATCATGGGCCCTTGCGCTGGTGGGGCGGTGTACTCGCCCGCCATGACGGACTTTATCTTCATGGTCAAGGACAGCAGCTATATGTTTGTGACCGGCCCTGAAGTGGTGAAAACCGTCACGCACGAAGAAGTCACGGCCGAAGAGCTGGGCGGTGCCATCACCCACACCACCAAGAGCGGCGTAGCCGATCTGGCTTTCGACAACGATGTAGAGGCGCTGATGATGCTGCGCCGCCTGTACAACTACCTGCCGCTGAATAACAAGGAAAAAGCCCCGGTGCGTGCGACGACAGACCCGGCCGACCGTGCCGACATGTCGCTCAACACCCTGGTGCCCAGCAACCCCAACCAGCCCTATGACATGAAGGAGCTCATCCTCAAGACCGTGGATGACGGCGACTTCTTCGAGCTGCAGCCTGACTACGCCAAGAACATCTTGATTGGCTTTGCCCGCATGCGCGGCCAGACCGTAGGCATTGTGGCCAACCAGCCGCTGGTGCTGGCAGGCTGTCTGGACATCAAGTCCAGCATCAAGGCCGCGCGTTTTGTGCGCTTTTGTGATGCGTTCAACATCCCCGTCATCACCTTTGTGGACGTACCCGGCTTCATGCCTGGCACATCGCAGGAATACGGCGGCATCATCAAGCACGGTGCCAAGCTGCTCTATGCGTATGCGGAATGCACCGTGCCCAAGATCACCGTCATCACCCGCAAGGCCTACGGTGGCGCGTATGACGTGATGGCTTCCAAGCACCTGCGCGGCGATGTGAATCTGGCCTGGCCCCATGCCGAAATTGCCGTGATGGGCGCCAAGGGCGCCGTGGAAATCATCTTCCGCGAAGACAAGCACGACCCCGAAAAGCTCGCTGCCCGCGAGGCCGAATACAAGGCCCGCTTTGCCAACCCCTTTGTGGCTGGGGCTCGTGGCTTTATTGACGATGTGATTCAGCCGCACGAAACGCGCAAGCGCATCTGCCGTTCGTTGGAGATGTTGAAAAACAAGCAGTTAGAGAATCCATGGCGCAAGCACGGCAACATCCCTCTGTAAGGGGCGGCGGTGATACAGCCCCCCGATGCTTTGTTGCATGGGCTTGCCGTAGCGCTGCTACTGCCTGCGCCCATGCGCCGCGCCTCGGTCGCTTCGCTGGGCTGTCTCACCACCTCCATGGATAAACCTGCTGCTTAAAGCAAGTACAAGAAAGAGACAAAGATCATGTTTACAAAAATCCTGATCGCCAACCGTGGCGAGATCGCATGCAGAGTCATCGCCACCGCCAAGAAAATGGGCATCCAGACTGTTGCGGTCTACTCCGAAGCGGACAAGGAAGCCCGCCACGTCAAGCTGGCCGATGAAGCCGTGCACATTGGCCCCGCGCCCAGCCGTGAGTCCTATCTGCAGGCCGACCGCATCATTGCCGCCTGCAAGCAGACCGGCGCACAGGCCGTGCACCCCGGCTATGGTTTTTTGAGTGAGAACGAAGCCTTTGCCCGCCGTCTGGAGGAAGAGGGCATTGTCTTTATCGGCCCCAAGCATGCAGCCATTGCCGCCATGGGCGACAAGATTGCATCCAAGAAGCTGGCCAACGAAGCCGGTGTGAACACCATTCCCGGCTACAACGACCCCATCGCTGGTCCTGAGCAGGCCGTGGAAATTGCCAAAGGCATTGGCTACCCCGTGATGATCAAGGCCTCGGCTGGCGGCGGCGGCAAGGGTCTGCGCGTAGCCTTTGACGACAAGGAAGCCTTCGATGGCTTTGCCTCCTGCCAGAACGAGGCGCGCAACAGCTTTGGTGATGACCGCATCTTTATCGAAAAGTTTGTGGAGCAGCCGCGCCACATTGAAATTCAGGTGCTGGGCGATGCGCACGGCAACGTCATCTACCTGAACGAGCGCGAATGCTCCATCCAGCGCCGCCACCAGAAAGTGATTGAAGAAGCGCCTTCGCCTTTCATCAGCGATGCCACGCGCAAAGCCATGGGCGAGCAGGCGGTGGCACTGGCCAAGGCCGTGGGCTACCAGTCCGCAGGCACAGTGGAGTTTGTGGTGGGCAAAAACCAGGACTTCTACTTCCTGGAGATGAACACCCGCCTGCAGGTAGAGCACCCTGTCACCGAATGCATCACCGGGCTGGACCTGGTGGAGCAGATGATCCGCATCGCCGCCGGTGAAAAACTCGCCATCCGCCAGGAAGACGTCAAGCGCGATGGCTGGGCCATGGAGTGCCGCATCAATGCCGAAGACCCATTCCGCAACTTCCTGCCATCGACGGGCCGCCTGGTGCGCTTTAACCCGCCTGAGCAGACCATGTGGCAGGCCGACACCGAACACCTGCACGGCGTGCGCGTAGACACGGGCGTGTACGAAGGGGGCGAGATCCCCATGTACTACGACTCGATGATTGCCAAGCTCATCGTCCACGGCAAAGACCGCAACGATGCGATTGCCAAGATGCGTGAGGCGCTCAACGGCTTTGTGATTCGCGGCATCAGCTCCAACATCCCGTTCCAGGCCGCGCTGCTGGCCCACCCCAAATTCCAGACGGGTGACTTCAACACCGGTTTTATTGCCGAGCACTATGCCCACGGCTTTAACGCCAGTGATGTGCCGCACAGCGACCCGGATTTCCTCGTTGCGCTGGCCGCCCACATGAACCGCCGCTACCGCGCACGTGCGGCCACCATCAGCGGGCAGATGAACGGGCATGAGGTGGTCGTGTCTGCGGACTACACCGTCATCGTCCTGGGTGCAGAAGGCCAGAACCAGCACCACAGCGTCACAGTGTCTGACTTTGAGTTTGACAGCCGCAAGAGCACGGTCACGCTCAACGCCAGCGGCAAGCGCTATGAGTTCCAGAGCTTCAGCGCCATGCGCGAAGTGCGACTGCAGGGACTTTGCAATGGTCAACCCTTTACCGTGCAGGTAGAGCGCGGCACGCCCAAGAACCCGCTGGCACTGCGCATCACCCACAACGGCACGCAGATTGATGCGCTGGTGCTCTCACCCAAGGGGGCCAAGTTCCATGAACTGATGCCCTACAAGGCGCCGCCAGACATGTCCCGGTTCCTGCTCTCGCCCATGCCAGGCTTGCTGGTGGATGTGGCCGTGCAGGAAGGCCAGAAGGTGCAGGCGGGTGAGAAGCTCGCCGTCATCGAAGCCATGAAGATGGAAAACATCCTCTTCGCCAGCCAGGACGGCGTGGTGCGCAAGATCAGCGCAGGCAAGGGGGCGTCGCTGGCTGTTGACGATGTGATTCTGGAATTTGAATGATCGGGGCGGTGTTGCTACAAGCCTTCAGACTTTGTTGCAAAGCTTTGCCGTAGCGCTGCTACTGTCTGCAGCTTTGCGTCGCGTCTGAACCGCCAAGCTTTGCTTGGCTGGCTTGTAGCACCACCTCGAAACGAAGAATGACTATAAAAATCATGCTCCAGCGCAATACCAGTAAGCGCTGAAAGCTATGAAAACGATAAGGAGACAGCCATGAACATCACCGCACGCCCCTTCAAGGTCCTGGGCATCCAGCAAGTTGCCATTGGTGGCACCGACAAACAGCGCATGAAAAAGCTCTGGGTGGACATGCTGGGCCTGGAGCAGACCGGCACTTTCCAGTCTGAGCGCGAAAACGTGGATGAAGACATCCTCGCCATGGGCAAGGGTGCGATGAAGGTGGAAGTGGACATCATGCAGCCGCTGGACATCGACAAAAAGCCTGCCGTTCACACCACGCCGCTCAACCACATTGGCCTGTGGATTGACGATCTGCCCAAGGCCGTAGAGTGGCTTACCGCCCAGGGCGTGCGCTTTGCGCCCGGCGGCATCCGCAAGGGGGCGGCAGGTTACGACATCTGCTTTCTGCACCCTAAAAGCAATGACGAGTTTCCCATCGCAGGCGAGGGCGTGCTGATTGAGCTGGTGCAGGCCCCCCCCGAGGTGATTGCCGCGCTGGGCTGAGGTGGCGCAGCCTATTCAGCGTTTATTCAGCCTGCAGGCGATTTTGTTTCTTATGCTGCTGCGCAACCACCGGAGACCACGCTATGCCAGGCAGCAATGCGCAAGCCTATTACGACCGCCAGTACAACGCCCGCGCCAGTGTGCAGGATGCGGCAGCCCTGATTGCCCGCTACACCCAGGAAAGCCAGGCTGCTTCGCAACTTCGAGCTATTAAAAACGTAGCTTATAGCGCACGCAGTACCGACGTTCTGGATATATATCTACCCCAAAGCACGCAACAGCAAGCGCAAGGCGCTCCTGTTTTTATATTTATCCACGGTGGCTACTGGCGGGCCCTGAGCAAGAACGATTCGGCCTTCATGGCCCCCGCGCTCACGCAGGCTGGGGCCATGGTGGTCGTGCCTGAGTACGATCTGGCCCCGGCGGTGACGCTGGACCACATCGTCGATCAGATGCGCCAGATGTTTGCCTGGGTGGTGCGCAACATCGCCATCTACGGTGGTGATGCTCGCAATATCTGCGTCTGCGGCAGCTCCGCAGGCGGTCACCTGGTCGGCATGCTGCTGGCCAAGGGCTGGCAGGAAGAGTATGACTTGCCCGCCAGCGCAACGCCCGCCTCGGCCTTCCCCCTGAGTGGCCTGTTTGACCTGCAGCCGCTGCTGCACACCCACATCAACGGCTGGATGCAGATGGACGACGCTGCCGCCCTGCGCAACAGCCCACGCTTTCTGCTGCCAGACGCAAGCACCCATAGCCAGTGCCAGCTGCGTGTAGCCGTGGGGGAGTTTGAAAGCCGAGAATTTCACCGCCAGTCGCGCGAATATCTGGCGGCCTGGAATGCCCGCCTGCTGCCGGGGCAGTGGGTGGAAGCCCCCGCTACCAACCATTTTGATTTGCCGCTGCAGCTGGCAGATGCGCAGTCCATCGTCCATCAGACCGCGCTGCAACTCATGGGCCTGCCTGTGCTGGCTGGCTGAAGCCGGTGTTGTGATTGCGCCAACGCCCCTGCAGGCTGACGCGCAATTGCTCCCCAAAACCAGCGTGGCTGTGTAGGCTTGCGCCGGCACGCCTGCCAGGCGTCCACGGGCAGCACTGGCCGCGCTCCACCTTCGAAGAACGATTCACAGATCCAAAGAGACATGACAACCTCCCTCCGCACCTTGACCGCTCGCGCCACCGCCGTGGCTGCCTTTGCCGCCACCCTGTCTGCCTCCGCCTGGGCGCAAGCACCCATCAAAGTGGGTGTCGCACTGGATATTTCTGGCCCCTTTGCTGGCCCCGGCGCGGAAATCCGTGATGGCCTGAATCTGGCCGCCAAGCTGCTGAACAACAAGCTGGGCGGCGTGCCCGTGGAATTGATTCAGGCCGACATGGCGGGCAACCCCGAAACCGCGCGCCAGCTGGTGGACCGCTTTGTCAAGCGCGACAAGATTGATTTCTTCACCGGCCCCGTGGGTTCTAACGTGGTGCTGGCCGTGGGCCCCACCTTGTTTAACGCCAAGGTGCCGTTTCTCTCGGCCAACCCCGGCCCCAGCCAGCTGGCGGGCAAGCAGTGCAACCCGTACTTCTTTGGCACCAGCTACCAGAACGACGCCATGCACGAAGCTGCGGGCAAACACGCGGCCGACAAGGGCTACAAGAAAGTCGTCGTGTTCGCGCCCAACTACCCCGCAGGCAAGGATGCCGTCAACGGCTTCAAGCGCGCCTATGCCCAGCCGGTGGCGGATGAGGTGTACACCAAGGTCGGCCAGCTGGACTTTGCCGCCGAACTGGCCCAGCTGCGCGCCGCCAAGCCCGATGCGGTCTATATCTTCCAGCCCGGCGGCATGGGCATCAACTTCATCAAGCAGTTCATGGGCGCGGGTCTGAACAAGGACATGGTGCTCATTTCCTCGCCCTTTACCGCTGACCAGGACATCATCGCCGCCGTGGGGGAGCCCATGGTCGGCATCTACAACGCCTCCAGCTACGCACACGATCTGGACAACGCCGCCAACAAGCAGTTTGTGGCCGAGTTTCAGAAAGCCTATGGCCGCCTGCCCACGCTGTACGCCGCTTTTGCCTATGACGTGGTGATGAACATGGACGCCGCCGTCAAAGCCACGGGCGGCAAGGTGGACGACAAGGCTGCGCTGGCCAAAGCGCTCAAGACCGCCAAGTTTGACTCCGTGCGCGGCAACGTCAGCTACGGCAACAACCAGTTCCTCACCCAGGACTACTACCTGCGCCAGGTGGTCAAGACCGCAGACGGCCAGATCACCAACCAGCTGCAGCCCGGCAAGATCTACACCGCTCACCAAGATAGTTTTTCGGCCCAATGTGGCATGAAATAAGCGCTAGCCGCTATCAAAAATATGGAAACCATTACCTGGGATGACTTTGCCCGCGTCCAGCTGCGCGTAGGCCGCATTGTGGCGGCCGAGGTGTTTGCCCAAGCGCGCAAACCGGCTTACCTGCTGCAGGTGGACTTTGGCCCGGAGCTGGGCATCAAAAAATCCAGCGCGCAGATTACCCACCACTACACGCCCGAGGCGCTGATTGGCAAACAGGTCGTGGCCGTGGTGAACTTTCCCAAAAAGCAGATTGGCCCGGTCATGAGCGAATGCCTGGTCACAGGCTTTCCCGATGCAAACGGCCATGTCGTGCTCTGTGTGCCAGACCAGAACGTGCCTTTGGGCGCGCCATTGTTTTAAGGGCAGGCTGCAATGGATCTGGTTTTTTTACTGGAGCAAACCCTCAACGGCCTGGGCTATGGCCTCATGCTGTTTCTGCTGGCTGCGGGCCTCACGCTGGTGTTCGGCATCATGGACACGCTCAACCTCGCGCACGGCGCGCTGTTTATGGCCGGGGGCTATGTCTCGGCCAGCGTGCATACGCACAGCGGCTCTTTCTTGCTGGCGATTGCGGTGGGCATTGCCGTCACGGTGGCCCTGGCTGCGGTGCTGGAGGCCGTGCTCATTCGCAAGCTCTATGCGCGTGACCACCTGAGCCAGGTACTTGCCACCTTTGGCGTCATCTTGATTGCGGACGATGTGGTCAAAGCCATCTGGGGGCCTTCGCCCATCATGGCGTCCACCCCGGCGGCGCTCTCGGGGCCGGTTCAGCTGTTCGGCTTTCTGCCATATCCCAGCTACCGCCTGCTGATTCTGGCCGCAGGCCTGGCCGCCGCGCTGGCGCTGTACCTGCTGGTCAGCCACACCAAGCTCGGCATGTGGGTGCGCGCGGGCGCGTCCAACCGCCAGATGGCGCAGTGGATGGGTATTCGCGTGAACCGCGTGTTTGCCATCGTCTTTGCCATGGGGGCGGCGCTGGCGGCTTTGGCGGGGGCACTCATGGCCCCCATCAGCGCCGTGCAGGTGGGCATGGGGGAGAGCATTCTCATCCCAGCGCTGGTGGTGATTGTGATCGGCGGCATTGGCTCGGTGCGCGGCGCACTCATTGCCAGTCTGCTCGTGGGCCTTGTTGATACCGCTGGCCGCGCCTTGCTGCCGCCGCTGCTGCGCGAGGTGCTCTCGCCCACGCTGGCGGCGGACATTGGCCCCGCCGTGGCCAGCATTGCCATGTATGTGCTGATGGCCGGTGTGCTGGTGTTCAAACCCTCGGGCCTGTTCCCGGCGCGTGGTTAAAAGGGCGGTTTTCTTGTGATGCATTCAAACCCTGTCAATACATACAGTACCGCGAAAAATCCGCCGCCGATGGCATCGAACGCCCATGCGCGCTGGGTCAGCCACAGTGTGCTGGCTGCGCTGGTGATCGTGCTTGGCACCTTTCCGTGGGTCGCACCCGCGCTGGGGCTGGATTACTACGTGGACTTTGTGCGCCGCATCCTGATTGTCAGCATTGCGGCGCTGAGTCTGAACTTTCTCATCGGCCGCGCAGGCCTGGTCGCGCTGGGCCATGCCGGTTTTGTGGGCGTGGGGGCCTATGCCGTGGTGGCCATGGTGGAAGGCGGCTACAGCAACGCCTGGCTCATCTGGCTGGTCGCGGCCGTGGCGGGCTTTGTGGTGTCGGGCCTGATCGGGCTGGTGGCTGTGCGCACCAGGGGTGTGTACTTCATCATGATCACGCTGGCCTTTGCGCAGATGCTGTACTACCTGGCCGTGTCGCTGCGCTTCTGGGGCGGGGACGACGGCTACACCATGTACAGCCCGCTGCAACTGTGGGATGGCGTGGATGCGCAAGGAAATGGGCTGTTCAGCCTTGTTCTGCTTGCCTTTGCATCACTCTTTTTGGTGCTCTCGCGCATCGAGCGCTCTTACTTTGGCCGCGCGCTGGAAGGCATTCGTGACAACGAAACGCGCATGCAGGCCATGGGCTACCCCACGGTGCGGCTCAAGCTGCTGGCCTTTGCGCTGGCAGGCAGCATTGCCGCCTTCGCTGGCGCGCTGCTGGCCACGCAGAACCTGTTTGTCAGCCCCAGCCTGATGCAGTGGAACCAGTCGGCCCTGCTGATTGTGATGGTCGTCATTGGCGGCATTGGCCTGCGCTGGGGCGCGCCGCTGGGCGTGGCCGTGTGGCTGGTGCTGGAAGAACTGCTCAAGCAGCACACGGACTACTGGCACGCCCCCATGGGCCTGCTGCTGGTGGCCGTGGTGTTTCTGGCCCCCAGGGGCTTGGCGGCATTCTTTGCCAAAAAAGACAGCGCAGCTAAAAAGCAGAGCGCCCAGCGCAGTAAGGACGCCGCATGAGCCTGCTTTCCATTCAAAACCTCGTCAAACGCTTTGGCGCGCTCACGGCGACGGACCATGTTTCGCTGGCCGTGGAAAAAGGCGAAATCCACGCCCTGATCGGCCCCAACGGCGCAGGCAAATCCACGCTGGTGCATCTGATCTCGGGCCTGCTGCCTGCCGATGGTGGGTCGCTGAAGCTCGACGGGCAGGAACTCATCCACCTTGCCCCCCACCAGCGCGTGGCAGCGGGCCTGTCGCGCTGCTTTCAGATCACCAGCATCTTCCCGAAGCTCACCGTGGCCGAAAACCTGCTGCTGGCCGTGCAGGCCCACCACAGCAACAGCTTTCGCTGGTTCAAAGTGCGCGACAAGGATGCAGCACTCCAAGCCAAAGCATGGGAGCTGGCGCACCGTGTGCAGCTGGAAGGCCAATGGAACACCGTGGCCGGCACCTTGCCCCACGGCGCACAGCGCAAGCTCGATGTCGCCTTGGCCATTGCCGCTACGCCCAAACTCCTGCTGCTGGACGAGCCCATGGCAGGCATGGGGCCAGCCGAGTCCGAAGAAATGGTGGAGCTGATCCAGCAACTCAGAAAAGACATGGCCATTCTGCTCATCGAGCACGATATGGACGCCGTGTTCCAGCTGGCCGACCGCATCACCGTGCTGGTCTATGGCAAGGTGTTTGCGCAGGGGACAGCCGCGCAAATCCAGCACGACCCGCGCGTGCAGGCCGTGTATCTCGGCCAAGAAGATGAATTAGAAGAAGAGGGCGCAGCATGAGCAGCTCGAATGCAACCCCTTTGCTCGAAGTGCGCAATATCGAAGCAGGCTATGGCGCCAGTCAGGTGCTGTTTGGCGTGAGTTTGACGATTGAACCGCACCAGGTGGTCAGCCTCATGGGCCGCAATGGCATGGGCAAATCCACCACCATCAAATGCATTACCGGCGCTTTGCCTGTGCGCAAGGGGCAGATTTTCTTTGAGAGCAAAGAGATTACGAATCTTCCTGCCGACGAAATTGCCCGCCGTGGCATTGCACTCGTGCCTGAAGGGCGTATGTGTTTCCCCAATTTAACCGTCAAGGAGCACTTGATAGCCTTTGCGCGCAAGCCTGATCGGTCACAGGAAACAGCCTGGGATTTGCAGCGTATCTATGACCTGTTCCCGCGCCTCAAAGAGCGAGAGCACCATATGGGCAACCAGCTTTCGGGCGGTGAACAACAAATGTTGGCGATAGGAAGGGCTTTATCGACCAATCCCAAGTTGCTGATTCTGGATGAGGCGACGGAGGGGTTGGCGCCGGTGGTGAGGGAGGAGATTTGGAGATGCTTATTCGAATTAAAAACAAGGGGGCAACCTATTCTTATAATAGATAAATTTACAAAAAAGAATAGTAATTTATTTAATTTTATTTTCTCAATCAAAAAAGGTGTTTTGTTTCAAGAGGTAAATAATTGTGATTGATTCTAATGAAGAAATAATTAAAAATTTTTCTGGAAAAAGAAAGGTAAAAAATGAATTTTTTTACCTTACTGGAGACAATGGTTCAGGGAAAAGTTCTTTATTATATGAAATCGCAACTAAGACCTATATCTCTCATGTAACACCAAAAAAATTGGAGTTATCTAATAATAAAAAAACAAATAATTATTCTCAGGAAGAAAAAAATATTTATGAAGCCAATAAACTAATTGCATGTACACTCACGCCATTTAGTAAGTTTGATTCATTAAATCAACTATTTAATAAAGATGGTTATCAGAAAATTGGTGGTGGCATAGGGACGTCATCAAAATATTCTTTAATTTTTCAAGCGCTTATTGCTTTTTGTAATTACGATGAAAAAAAGAAGAAAATATTTGATGAAATTGCATCTATTGCAAAGTTTCCTACTCTTTTTAAAGTTAGGTTTGCCATCGATAGATATCGGATTGAGCGAGAAAAAGAAAGGGATATACATAGTTTATTTAACCCTAACTTAGTCGCAGAAAAAATGCTCAAGATAGGTGGTATTTTTGAGTTTATATTAGGGCCTGGATTTATTAATTTTCACCCAGCAAGAAGATACTCAAATAATTTACCGAATAGCCTTTTTGATGAGCCTGAAAACAACTTAGAATTTGATTTCCTAGCAGACACTGAAGATTTGATCGAGGCAATTCTTCTATTTAGACGGCTTGGAGCCTTAAGGGTGTCTAGAATTGATTACTTAACATCGGATAAAGAATGGAAGTCATCTAATGGATTTAGCTCCGGACAATTAAGTTTTTTTGTTAGTATGATGATCCTTGCTAGCAGTATTGAAGACGGTTCAAACATTCTTATTGACGAACCAGAAGTTAGCCTTCATCCTGCTTGGCAGCGACTGTATCCAAGAATTCTATATAAAATATCAAAGCAATATAAATATTGCAAATATTTTGTTGCAACACATTCACCTTTGATCATTAATGAGGCTATTAATCAAGGTGCAAGTGTAATAAATATGGGGTCGAAAATACCTAATATTGAAGATGTTTTGAGCTTTGACAATGTCAATATAGAAGAAGTTTTTGCAATATATTTTAATGTTCTTACGGAAAATAATTCTTTTATAAAAGAAATTATAATAAAGTCAGTTGATTCATTGGCAATTGGCAATGATGAACTATTTAATAAGTACAAGAGTTTGTTATCTATAATATACCCAAGAATAAATGATAAAGATACGAAAAATATTATTGAAGAAATTTTGAAAAAATAAAAATGCCATTCGATAAAAATAGAATAATCAATGAGAAACTTTTTGAGGAGTGCGACCACTCAGTAATGGAAAAATTGATTAATTTGCCATGTTCTGGTCAGGATAAGTGGAAAAATCCAGATTTTCAGCCGATATATTCGAAAATAAAAAATAAGCTTTTAGAAGCGCAAGATAAATTTTGCTTTTATTGTCATAAACAGCATCTAAACATTGATGCAGATGACTGGCACATTGATCATATCATCCCGATAGACGAAGATGATCGGTTTGTTTTTACAGAGTTTAATTTAATATTAGCATGTAAATGGTGCAACAGGCGCAAGAATGATAAGCCTGTTTTGACAGAAAAACCAAAAACTAATAGATGTTCAAAATCGTCTTCTAAGTATAGAATAATCCATGCTCGTATAGATGATTATTTTGAACACATCGATGTAATTGGAGATATATTTTATTCAGGAAAGACGCCTAAAGGTAGACGAACTATTTATGATTGTGTTCTAGATAGGTTTAAGCTTGAATATATTTCCAACTTAAAGAGTAATGATCGTGATTTCGTAGATGGTGCATTAAAATTTTTAATGAGAAATGGTAAAGATGAATTTATTAGATTTATCAAATCACTACCGAGCTAAATTATGAAAACCGCCATCATCATCGCCGCAGGCTCTGGCATGGGCGCAGCTACTGCCCGCAAACTCGCCGCTGACGGCTACCACGTCGGCATTCTTTCGTCCTCCGGCAAGGGCGAAGCACTGGCCCAGGAGCTGGGCGGTGTGGGCGTCACCGGCACCAACCAGAGCCAAGAAGACATTCAGAAACTCGTCGATCTGGTCATGGAACGCTGGGGCCGGGTGGATGTGCTGGTCAACTCCGCTGGCAAGGGGCCGCGTGCGCCAGTGCTGGAACTGACGGATGCCGACTGGCACGCAGGCATGGATGCCTATTTGCTCAACATCGTGCGCGCGGCGCGCTGTGTGACGCCGATCATGGTCAAGCAGGGCGGGGGCGCGATTGTCAATATCTCCACGGCCTGGGCGTTTGAGCCGGTGGATTTGTTCCCGACGTCTGCCGTGGCGCGTGCGGGGCTGGCGAGCTTTACCAAGCTGTTTGTCGATGAATACGCCAGGCATGGCGTGCGCATGAACAATGTGTTGCCCGGCTGGATCAACAGCCTGCCCGAAAAAGACGAGCGCCGCGCGGCCGTGCCCATGCAGCGCTATGGCACGGTGGAGGAAATTGCCGCCACGATTGCCTTCCTCGCCAGCGAGGGTGGGGCATACATCAACGGCCAGAACATTCGGGTCGATGGTGGACTGATGCGTTCGGTGTAAGCCATTTCAGGCCATTTCGGGCCATTTCGGGCCGTCCAAGAGCAGGTGCTCTCATAGAAAGAGCTGCCAGCGCTGGTGTTTATTGGGTTTCAGGAAGTTTTTTGGCTGAAACCCAGTCATTCCAAGCGCTGACAGCTCTTTTTTTCGGAGTGCAGCAATAACAAAGCCCCAGCAAGTGGGGCTTGGAAGGGCAAGGCCGCGCGGGGGTGGCCTGTGGCGCATGCAGCTTAGTGCGTGCCGCTGATGTCCATGTCCTTGAGCTTCACAAAGCGCGAGCCCTTGGCCAGCTTGTAGCCCCACCAGATGATCAGGAACAGCGGAATGCCGATATAGGTGGCAATGGCGCCAGTCCAGTCAATGGTGTCGGCCAGGAAGGCTTCGTAGTTCTGGCCCAGGGTGATGATCAGGCACAGCGCAAAGGCAAACACGGGGCCGATGGGGAACAGCGCAGCGCGGTAGGGGAGCTTGTTGGTGTCAAAGCCCTGCACGATGCAGGCGCGGCGGAAGCGGTAGTGGCTGATGGCAATGCCCAGCCAGGCGATAAAGCCGCACATGCCGGACAGGTTCAGCAGCCAGATGTACACGGCCTCAGGGCTGAACACATTGGTCAGAAAGCACAGGGCCGCAATCACCGTGGTGGCCAGCAGGGCCAGAATGGGTACGCCATTGCTGTTCACATAGGCAAAGATCTTGGGGGCCATGCCTTGCTTGGCCAGCGCATACAGCATGCGGGTAGAGGCGTACATGCCGGAGTTGCCGGCAGACAGCACCGAGGTCAGCACCACGGCATTCATGACAGCGGCCGCACCCAGCAGACCGGCGCGCTCAAACACCAGGGTAAAGGGGCTGACGCTGATGTCGCCCAGGTCGTTGCGCAGCAGCTTGGGGTCGGTATAGGGAATGAGCAGGCCAATGATGAGGATGGCGAACACATAGAACAGCAGAATGCGCCAGAACACCTTGCGCACGGCGCGGGGCACGTTCTTGGCGGGGTTTTCTGACTCACCAGCGGCAATGCCGATCAGCTCTGTACCCTGGAAGGAAAAGCCCACAATCATGGCCACGCCAATGAGGGCTGCAAAGCCACCGGCAAAGGGGGCGTCGCCCGTCGTGAAGTTGGCAATATTGCCCCAGATGCCATCAGGTGCGCCGCCGGTCATGATGCCGAACACCATGAGCAGGCCAATGCCGATGAAGACCAGCACGGTCACGACCTTGATGGCCGCAAACCAGAATTCCGACTCGCCAAAGCCCCGCGCGCTCAGCGCGTTCAGGCCAAACATCAGCGCCAGGAAGATGGCACTCCATAGCAGGCCGTTGACCTCGGGGAACCAGTAGGCCATGACCAGCTGGGCGGCCACCAGGTCCACGGCAATGGTGACGGCCCAGTTGTACCAGTAGTTCCAGCCCAGCGCGAAGCCAAAGCCTTCGTCCACATACTTGGCACCATAGGTGGCAAACGAACCTGAGACGGGCAGGTGCGAGGCCATCTCGCCCAGGCTGGTCATCAGGAAGTACACCATCAGACCGATGACGCAGTAAGCCAGCAGGGCGCCGCCGGGGCCAGCCTGCGAAATGGTGGCACCGGAGGCCACAAAAAGACCTGTACCGATGGAGCCGCCAATGGCGATCATGGACATGTGCCGAGCCTTGAGGCTGCGGCGCAAAGAAGACGCGGTGGAGTCTGCGGACATAAACGAGCGGTTGGGAATCCAGTTCAAAGGTCCGCACAGCCTGCAGGACTGTACGGACCATGCCAAATGCACCGCCAACAAAAAAGCCGCTGTCTCAGCGGCCCTCTAGTGTGGAAGTGCTTGCAGCGGATTCTGGGCGATGGCGGACGTCTTGTCTGGCGATGTCGTTAATGCCCCTACAGTGAGTTTAGAGATCCTAACGGGTGGGGTGGGGGCAGCTGGAGGCTTACTTATGCACGCCACGCAGAGACTTAACGCAGCGGTACAGCGCATAGGCCAGGCCCAGGCTGATGACTGGCAGCGGCAGATACTGGGAGAGGGCCACAAACTTCCAGAGCGCGCCTTCGCCTGTGTAGTCAGGCGTGTGGCGCAAAGACAGGTACAGCACCAGCGATGCGGCGGTGCCGCCAGCAATGCCTACCAGCATGGCTTTTTCTGCCCAGGCCTTGAGTGCGTAGTTCAGGGCTACGACGGCAAACAGCAGGTAAAAGGCCAGTGACACCCATGCCAGTGCATCAAAGGCTGCGGAGCCTGCAGGCGCAATGGCGTGGGCCCATGCAGAGAGCTGGGTGGCGGTGTTGCTGAAAATCTGGGTGGTGGGAGCGAGGGGCATGTCTGCATTATCAGGGGCGCAGCAGCCTATGCAGGCTGCAGGGCAAGGGGCAGACAGGCGCTGGATAGTGCCGCAACTGTAGACAATCTTTGACATCCTGCGCCAGAGGCCTTTGCTATGCTCGTTGGCATGGTTTTGTCCATCTCCTGCAAAACACGCTGGCCACTTCCGTTTTGTGCGGCAGTGGCCGCGCTATTTCTGGCAGGCTGTGCTTCGTCGGTGCAGGCCCCGCACGGGCAGGTCAAGGGCGAGCGCTTTTCCATGCAGGAAATGCTGCAGTCCGATAACAGCCGCCTTGCCACGCTGGCCATGCAGGAGAACCTGAACAGCCTGTGGCTGCTGGCAGAAAAGCTCTACCGCCGCAACCCGCGTGAATGGCGCAAGACGGCGGCCTCACTGGAAGCTGCGGTGGCCTATGTGCGGCTGGCGGTGCTGGAGCAGCAGGGCTGGCACGATCTGGAAGACCAGCACGATGTGCAGGCACTCAATACCGCGCTGAGCCCGGGCTTTGCCGGAGACCGCGTGGGCGCATTGATTTACGCGCTGGGCAATACGCTGGTGACGGCCCATGGGGGCAAGACCCGCTTTACGCTGGTGGACCGCATTCACCCCCAGCGCGTCTACAACGCAGCGCGCAATGTAGAAATTGCCAACTGGGTGCTCAATACGCGCAGGGGGCCGGGTGGGGAGTTTCTGCTGCTGTCCAACCACATGGGCGCGGCAGACCGCAACCTGAGCTTTGAGCGCGAGATGGGCAAGATCATCGCGCGGCTGGATCTGGTGGCCAGCATGGGCACGGAGCAGGTGCGGCGCTCGGCCATCAGCTTTACGCAAAGCCTGCTGGTAGGGCCTATCCTGCCGTTTTTGCCTGTTCGGTAAAGCTTTGGTGCTGCACACCGAGCCGCTCGTGCAGCTTGGTGCTGGTGGTGGTGTATTGCAGCAGCACAGGCTCGCCCGTCAGATATTCCACAATGGAAAACGCCGCCAGCGTGGCTTCATGGAAGGCGCACAGCAGCAGTTTGCGTTTGCCGGGGTAGGTGTTGATGTCGCCCACGGCGTAGATGCCGGGCGCTTCGGTCACAAAAGTGCCGGTATGCACGGGTAGCTGTTTTTTCACCAGCTCCAGACCCCAGTCCGCCACCGGGCCGAGCTTGGGCGAAATGCCCTGGTAGGCCAGCCACTGCTGCACGGGCAGGGTCTGCGTGCTGCCATCGGGCAGGCTCACTTCCACACTTTGCAGGTTTGTACCTGTGGCCTGCAGCGCAAGCGGCTGGGCGGCCAGCACCTGAATGCGGCCAGCGTCCTGCAGGGCCTGCAGTTGATCGAGCAGGGCCTGTGGGGCGTTGAACACGGCGCGGCGGTGCATCAGGGTCACGCTGGCGGGGTGGGAGGCCAGTGCCTCGATGGCAGCCCGCACGGCCAGTTCATCACCACCGTGCACCAGTACCTGCTGGCCTTGCAGCGGCAGGCGGCCAAGATCGGCCGGGGGTAGTGCACGCTGTGGCCGACCAGGGCTTCAATGCCTTCGACCTTGATGGTCTTGGGCACAAAGGAGCCCACGCCTGCCGCAATCACCACGGCCTTGGCCAGCAACTGTGTGCCTGCGGTAGTGCCCAGCAGCCAGCGGCCATCGTCCTGCTGCTGCAGCGTCTGGACCTGTTGGCCCAGATGCAGCGTGGGGGCAAATGGGGCGATCTGCTCACGCAGGCGCTCTACCAGTTCGGCACCGGTGCAGGTCTTGATGCCGGGCAGGTCATAAATGGGCTTGTGCGGATACAGCTCGGCACACTGGCCGCCCAGATGGGGCAAGGCGTCAATCAGATGGACATGCAGGCCCTGCAGCCCGAGCTGGAACACCTGAAACATGCCCGCTGCCCCTGCGCCTATGACGGCGACGTCGGTTGCAATGGCGGCACAAGGGTTCAGGTGTTCGGTGGTCATAGGCGTATCCGGCAATTAAAAAGCCCCATTGCTGGGGCTGTTCAGATCGAAAGTGTCAGATCGAAACGGGGGCTTAGCGCTCCAGCAGTTCGAGCTTACCTTTCTTACCGTTCCATTCGTCGGCATCAGGCAGGGAAGCCTTACGCTTGGTAATGCTCTTCCAGCCCTTGGCCACAGCCAGTTCGGCGTTCAGCTTGATGAAGGCCAGCTGATCGGCAGGAACGTCTTCTTCTGCAAAGATGGCGTTGGCTGGGCACTCGGGAATGCAGACTGCGCAGTCAATGCACTCATCGGGGTCAATCACGAGGAAGTTTGGGCCTTCGCGGAAGCAGTCCACGGGGCAAACGTCCACGCAGTCGGTGTATTTGCACTTGATGCAGTTTTCGGTGACGACGTGTGTCATGAGGGATTCTTCTTATGCAGTGGAGTTCAGGTGTAACCCGCAATTCTAGGTTTTTTCTGCCGCCGCGCCATGACGGGCGGCAGATTTATACGTGCAGCGCTCTGGTTTGTCGCAGATCAGCGAACCAGTACGGCTGCGGCGGTGGCGTTGCTGGCAGTGTCCACCAGGATCAAAGACCCCAATGCACGTGCATGTGCAAAGCTGGCTGAGGGAATAGCCTCCTGCAGCAGCAGCTCCACCACGCCAATGGCGTTGGGCTCCAGCTGCGTGGCAGCTTCTTCTTGCAGGGTGTTGATATTCAGACGGTGCACCACACGCTGCGCCTTGGCCTTGACCCAGCGGTGGCCATGCAGCGCCCAGTACACGCGACCGGGCACGAGTGGCTCATTGTCCATCCAGGCAATGGTGGCAGTCAGATTGCGGCTGGCAGGCCAGGCGGGCTGGGCAGTGGGGGTGTCAAAGTCATCGTCTGCCACTTCGGCCTGCACGGGCGCCGCCACAATCCAGTCACCGCGCGAGACATCCACTTCGCGGTCCAGCGTAATGCCTGCGGACAGGCCCGCAGCGACCTCCTTGGGTGCACGCGCATGGTCAATGACCTTGGCAATGGTGGCCAGCTGGCCGCTGGGCAGAATCTGCACCTGCGCGCCCACCTGGGCCTGGCCTGCGGCCACGCGGCCCCAGAACACACGGCGGCCTTCGGTGGTGATGGCGCTGTCGTGAAATTTTTCCACCCACTGCACAGGCAAAGCCAGCGGCAGATCGGTGTCTGCAGGGGTGTTTGGCAGCTGCTCCAGCAGTTGCAAAAGGCTCGGGCCTTCATAGCCTGCCCATCCGGCCTCGTGGTTGACCACGTTGTAGCCCTTGAGCGCCGAGACAGGGATGGTGGCGGTCACAGCGATACCAGCCTCTTGCGCAAAGCGCTGCAGTGCGCCTTGGATGTTGGCAAAGGCCTGCGCAGGGTCAGCCACGGCATCGAGCTTGTTCACCGCAAACACCAGCGAATGCACGCGAAGCAGGTGCACCAGCAGGCTGTGGCGGCGGGTTTGCGGCAGCAGGGCGAGCTGCGGGTTTTGCCACTCCAGCTTGGTGGCATCCACCAGCACCACGGCAGCGTCGGCGCTGGAAGCAGCTGTCACCATATTGCGGGTGTACTGCTCATGGCCGGGCGCATCGCCAATGATGAACTTGCGCGCATCGGTGTTGAAGTAGCGGTAGGCCACGTCAATGGTGATGCCTTGCTCGCGCTCGGCAGACAGGCCATCGGTCAGCATGGCCAGATCGGTTTCGCCCGACTTGGTCACGCCCGCCAGCTGGTCTTGCAGCACGGCGCGGGTGTCTACCAGCAGGCGGCCAATCAGTGTGGATTTGCCATCGTCCACAGAACCGCAGGTGATAAAGCGCAGGGCAGAGGCATGGTCAGAATATGGCTCAAATTGGCCTGTAGCGCTTGCTGTGCCTGCGCTGGTAGCTATGGTTTGTGTAGTCATCAGAAATACCCGTCTTTCTTGCGCTTTTCCATGGAGGCCTCGCTGGTCTTGTCGTCCATGCGGGTGGCGCCTCGCTCGCTCACTTCAGCAGCCAGCGTTTCGATCACGATGTCTGCCGCAGTGGCGGCCTTGCTCTCGACCGGGCAGGTGCAGGTGATGTCACCCAGGGTGCGGAAGCGCACATCGCGCACGACCACTGCTTCGCCGTCTTTGGGTGGGGTGAGTTCGGTCACAGGCACCAGCAGGCCTTTGCGCTCCACCACGTTGCGCTTGTGGCTGTAGTAGAGGCTGGGCAAAGCGATGTTCTCGCGCTCGATGTACTGCCACACGTCCAGCTCCGTCCAGTTGCTGATGGGGAACACGCGGAAGTGCTCACCGGGTGCAATGCGGGTGTTGAACAGCGTCCACAGCTCGGGGCGCTGGGCCTTGGGCTGCCACTGGCCAAAGCTGTCGCGGTGGCTGAAGATGCGTTCCTTGGCGCGGGCCTTTTCCTCATCGCGGCGTGCGCCGCCAATCAGTGCGTCAAAGCGGAATTCCTCAATGGCTTCCAGCAGCGTGACCGACTGGTGCGCATTGCGGGGCTCATCGGGGTGGGCCAGGCGCACCGTGCCACGGGCCATGGAGTCTTCCACGCTGCGCACGATCAGCTCCGCGCCCAGCTCCTTGGCGCGAAAGTCGCGGAATGCGGTGACTTCTGGAAAGTTATGGCCCGTGTCGATCATCAGCAGCGGATAGGGCAGGCGGCCACGGCCAAAAGCTTTTTCCGCACAGCGCAGCATGACCAGCGAATCCTTGCCGCCCGAAAACAGCAGGGCGGGGCGTTCAAAGGCGGCTGCCACTTCGCGCAGGATGAAGATGGTTTCTTCTTCCAGCGCATCCAGGTGGCGGTTGCTGAGCTGGCTCAGCACTTGGTTTTCCACACGGGCGTTCATAAATACACTTTCCAACAAAATTGGCCGTTAGCGCTTGTCAGGCAAGCGCTTGTAGCTCACTTTTTTAATGCGCAAGGTGCAAACCGCATTCGCGCTGCTCTTCGCCCTTGGTCGGATCGACGTAGTCGAAGTTATTGGGCAGGCCGTGCTTTTCGCAGTATTCGTACAAGTCCTTGGACGACCAGTGCAGCAGCGGTGCGACCTTGATGAGGCCATCCGGGTTGATGCTCACGGGCTCCATCTGCGCACGCACGGCGCTGTCCGTGGCACGCAGGGCGGTGAACCAGACTTCAGGCTGGGTCTCGCGCAGTGCGCGGGCAAAAGGCTCGAGCTTCACTTCTTCGGTGAAAGCCGCGTGGCGTGGGTCATCCAGCGCTGGTGTCGGGCCTTCCACGGCCTCGCGGTGGGCACGTGAGCGCAGCGGCAGGTAGATCTTGAGGTTCAGGCCCAGCTGCTGGGTGACGGCGTCGGCAAACTGGTAGGTGGCCGGCGTGTTGTAGCCGTTGTCCATCCAGATCACGGGCACATCGGGCTGTACCTGGCTGACCATGTGCAGGATCACGGCCTCAAACGGGCGAAAGTTGGTCGTGACAATGGCGCGCTTGTTCAGGCCCAGTGCCCAGCGCACCAGACCTTCTGCATCGTGGCCGAGTGCGGCATTGACTTTGGCAAGGTCGAGCTGGCTCATGCCGCCTCCACAAAATGGGGCTTGGGGTTGACGGCGTCGGCCTGATAGAAGCCGCTGAAGCGCTCAAACTGGCGCTGTGCATCAGCCTGGTCTACGCCTTCGCGCAGCACGGCGGTGCTAAAGCCTGTGCGGTACATCTGCACCAGCTGGTCAATCAGCACATCGCCCGTGGCGCGGATGTCACCTGCAAACTTGCGGCGGCGGCGCAGCAGGTAGGCCTGTGTGAAGGCGCGGCCATCGGTAAAGGCGGGAAAGTGCAGGTCAATCTGTGTGACGCCGTCCAGATTCACATCCAGCACATTCACGTCATTGGCAAGCACCAGGATGCCGTTGCCGCTCTCGGCGGGACTCTGGTAGTCGGTATGGGCCAAGATTTTCATCATTCAATCCTTGTTCTTCTCTTGGTATTCAGACGGCTTCTACGGCTTCAGGCGCGGGGTGGCGCGCAGCCTTGCCAGCTTCCTTGAAGGGGTCCAGCCCCACACGGCGAACGGTGTCGATAAAGCGCTCGCCCTGTGTGCGCAGGTCGCGGTAAGTGGTCAAGACGGCTTCGAGCACATCAGGCACTTCGGCTGCAGAGAAGGAGGGGCCAATCACCTTGCCAGCGACGGTGTCGCCCGAGAGCTTGGAGCCGTCCGAGCCGCCCAGCGTGACCTGGTACCACTCCTTGCCGTCCTTATCCACGCCCAGAATGCCGATGTGGCCGCTGTGGTGGTGACCGCAGGAGTTGATGCAGCCGCTGATGTGCAGGTCGATGTCGCCAATGTCGTCCAGCTCGTCCAGATCCTGGTAGCGCTGGGTGATGGCTTCGGCAATTGGCAGGCTGCGGGCATTGGCCAGTGCGCAGAAGTCGCCACCGGGGCAGGCAATCATGTCGGTCAGCAGGGCCACATTGGCGCTGGCCAGTCCCAGCGCGCGTGCGGCTTCGTACAGCGCGGTCAGCTGGCTCACATGCACCCAGGGCAGGACCACGTTCTGGTCGTGGGTGATGCGTGCCTCACCTGCGGAGAACTGGTCCATGAGTTCCGCCAGTGCTTCCAGCTGCAAGGCGGATGCATCACCGGGGGCCTGGCCGGGGCGTTTGAAGGACAGCGTCACGGCGCGCAGCTGCGGATTGCGGTGCTGGTGCACATTGCGTGTCAGCCAGCGGGCAAAAGCGGGCGTCTTGGCGGCGTAATCAATCAGTGCCTGCTCTGCAAGCGATGGGTTGACATCGGCAATCTCTGGCAGGACTGGGTCCACAAAGCAGGCCGCTACGCGGTCAAACTCGGCCTGTGGAATGGTGTGGGGGCCACCGTCCACCTCCAGAATCTGGCGGTACTCTTCTTCCACGGCATCGATATAGGCCTGGCCTTCGGCCTTGACCAGAATCTTGATGCGCGCCTTGTATTTGTTGTCGCGGCGGCCCAGCTCGTTGTACACGCGCACAATGGCTTCGATGTAATTCATGATCTGGTTCCAGGGCAGGAACTCACGAATCACCGTGCCGACGACGGGCGTGCGGCCCATGCCGCCACCGACGAAGACCTTGAAGCCAATCTCACCGGCTTCGTTCTTGATCAGGTGCAGGCCCACGTCATGCCAGCCGGTGGCTGCGCGGTCTTCCTTGGCACCCGAAATGGCAATCTTGAACTTGCGGGGCAGGAAGGCGAACTCTGGGTGCAGGGTGGTCCACTGGCGCAGGATTTCGGCGTAGGGGCGGGGGTCCACGATTTCATCGACGGCAATACCCGCCAGCGCATCGGTGGTGGTGTTGCGAATGCAGTTGCCGCTGGTCTGGATGCCGTGCAGATTGGCTGTGGCCAGCAGCTCCATGACGTCCGCGGCCTTGGACAGTGGAATCCAGTTGAACTGCACATTGGTGCGGGTGGTGAAGTGGGCGCAGTGTGTAGGCAGGAATTTGGTGCCCAGCTTGCCCTGGCCTTCCATGGCGGCCTTGAAGACTTCGGCTTCAGGCTCGTCGTACTCACGGGCCACACGGGCCAGCACGCGGATTTGCTGGCTGTTCACTTCACCGTAGGGAATGGCCACGCGCAGCATGGGTGCGTAGCGCTGCACATACCAGCCGTTTTGCAGGCGCAGCGGACGGAAATCGTCTTCAGAGAGCTTGCCGGTCTGCCAGCGTTCGAGCTGGTCACGGAACTGGGCGGCCCGTTGCTTGAGGAATGCTTTGTCGAATTCTGTGTATTGGTACATGGCGCAGTCGCTGTCGTGGGTAAAGGCATTCAACGGCTGAAGGCCTCACGCTGGCTGCGGACTGTAAGCAAGCTCTTTATGATTTCAAAATATTATTTTGTTTTTGAACTATCTCTTTTTGTTATATAGATCTGCGCAGTTTGCAGCAAACCGGCGCAAAAAAAGCTCCCGAAGGAGCTTGGCGCTTGTGCTAAGTCAATGACTTAAAAAGGCTTGATGGCCATCAGTGCACACAGTGCTAGCAGTATCAGCAGCTGCAATGCCAGCAGGCCGCGGCGCAGCGTCAGCTGTTCAACGGCGCTGGTACGCTTCGCGAAACCCGCAGACAGACCGTGCACCACGAACAGAACCAGGCCGATGTAGGGGTACATCATCTGCTGCCAGGGGCCGACAAAGGTCACAGCCAGTCCTGTGAGCGCGGCCAGGCCGCCAAAGATACGGGTGAACACATAGGCCAGTGGGCTGCGTGCTGCAGGCGCTGCCTTCCAGGCCATGAGTACAAAGGCTATCGACGCCAGCAGCGTGAGCACGGCCAGCAGCATGTGGGAGTGTTTGAGAGCGGTATACATGGTCTGAGAAATAAGAAAAACAAAAATGTAGCTTATACCGCAGGAAAATTCAGGGGTTGAGGTACTTTCTATTTTGAAAACAAGGGTTTATATGCGCTAGCAGCTCTCTTTTTTGATACTGCGTGCCAGGCGCTCTGTGCCCAGGTGCTGGGCCAGCTTGTGGTCCAGTGGCAAAGGCTCGCCATGCAGCTGGGCCGCGATGAGTTCGCCACAGAGCACAGACAGGGTCAGGCCTCGCGCGCCCATGGCTGTGCTGGCCCAGAGCCCGGGCGCAGCCTGGCTGACGGGCCCTGCAATGGGCAGGCGGTCATGACTGGCGCAGCGCACACGGCCCCAGGTGGGCTGGCAGTGCTCGTCTCCGGGCGTGAACCAAGGTTGCAACACCGGCGCGCTGTGTGGCAGCAGGGTGGAGAGCTTGTCGTAATTGACGGCATGGGCGGCGTCCTGATCGGCCTGGCTGATGGGCATGGTGTCCACATCGCGCTCAAAGGTAGAGCCCATGACCCAGGCATGGCCACCCTGCATGGGGACATGCGTGACCAGATTGCCATTGCCGTTGACGGGAAAGGGCGGCAGCGCTGTGGCATTGGCAGCTGTGTGCCAGCCCCAGCTGATCTGGCCGCGCAGTGACTGCAGCTCCCACTGCATGCCCTCAGGCAGCAAGGCAGGCGTGGCAGGGCCACAGGCGAGGATGAGCAGATCTGCCTGGGCGATCACCTGAGCGGCATTGTCGAGCGCCTGCCACTGACCGCCTTCGCTGCGAGCCAGGCGCTTTACCTGCGTGTTGCCCCGAAAACGAATCTGAGGATGTGCCAGCTGGGCCTTGACCAGCTGCGCAGGCCGCACCCAGCCCGCCTGTGCATGCCAGCAGGCGATGGTGTCGGCATCCAGCCCTGCGGTCTGTAGCTGCGCTGCGGTGGTGGCATGGCTCCATTGCGCGCCGGGGCCGTTGGCCCAGCTGGCAGGCAGGCCTGTGCCGCCATCGGTGCAGTGCTCGAGCACGCCGCTCAGGCCCCAGTCCTGATCTTTTTCGCACAGGTCGCGCAGGCGCTGCAGCGTCAGCCGCACCCCATTGCGTGACAGGCGTGAGAGTACGCTGTCGTCGGGCGAGACATGGGGGCAGAACAAGCCCGCAGGCAGGCCAGATGCACCATCGGCCGGTTCATCCCCTGCGCCGAGCACGGTGACCTGCCAGCCGCGCACGGCCAGGCTGCGCGC
>ERZ791624.261-NODE-261-length-39145-cov-1.928345_pt1 | contig 39145 bp, 34 predicted proteins | sample MGYA00510058_ERZ791624 | MGnify/ENA primary metagenome ERZ791624 (study PRJEB30046, sample SAMN00715158) | human gut metagenome | study: EMG produced TPA metagenomics assembly of the A metagenome-wide association study of gut microbiota in type 2...
AGCGCGGGCAAGCCCTGCCATGCTGACCGTATGATGCGGACTGCGAAACGGCCGTTCCTGCAACAGTGTCCGGGAGTCTGCCAGCAGACCGCAGACACTGTATATTTTTGAAACCTCCAGCTGCTCTTTTTTTGTAAGTGGCGGCAGGATTGTAGCCATCCGCTCGGAGATCATGGTTTTTCCGGCTCCCGGCGGCCCGACCATAAGCATATTGTGCATTCCGGACGCTGCGATTTCCGCTGCCCGTTTCAAAAACTGCTGCCCGTTTACTTCGGAAAAATCCGGCATCCCATGGGATCTGTTCTGCCGCCGGCCTGCATATGCCGGCTCTTTATAACCGCCATCCTGCAGATAGCCGATCACCGATTCCAATGCAGAAAATCCGCAGACATCCGCCCCCTGCACCAGACGGCTTTCCATAAGATTATCCGCCGGAACAACAAATTTATGAATCCCTTCCTTTACTCCATCCGAAACCATCGGCAGAATTCCCCGGACCGGCAGTAACTGTCCACTTAAATTCAACTCCCCGGAAAAAATCGTGTCCGCGCACTTTTCCGGTTTTACCAGCCCCATGGCAACCAGCAGTGCAACCGCAATCGGCAGGTCAAATCCGGTTCCGGTTTTCCTTATATTTGCCGGAGAAAGATTTACGGTAATCCGCTTTGCAGGCAGAAGAATTCCGCAATTGTGAAGCGCCGTACGCACTCGTTCCTTCGCCTCCCGCACCTCCGGAGAAAGATATCCTACCATATCAAACACCGGCATTCCCATGCTGATATCCACCTCTACCTGTACCGGCATTGCGCAGATTCCATCCAGCATGGATGTCCTGATTTGGCTATACATATTCACCTCATTCCAACAAATGGGAATTTTGCACAGACACATGCATGAAAAAAGATGCATTTACCTTATCATAAAATGCATCTTTTTGCAACGACTTTATTCGCTTATCACTTTTTTAAGTTTTTCCAGTGCTCTCTTTTCAATCCTGGAAACATAGGAACGGGAAATTCCAAGTGCCCGCGCGATTTCTCTCTGGGTCAGTTCCTGATTTCCTCCGATTCCATATCTTCGCCGAATGATAAATGCTTCTCTCTCGCTTAACACATCATTCATAAAGGTACAGATTTTTTTCATCTGCTCCCTTTTTGTCACTTCATCTGCTACATTTTTATCATGAAACTCCAGCACATCAACAAGCTGAATCTGGTTTCCTTCTTTGTCTGTACCAATCGGTTCAAACATAGAAACTTCTTTGCGCTGTTTTTTCTTTGATCGCAGATGCATCAGCAATTCATTGTCCACACACCGGATGGCATACGTTGCAAATTTATTTCCGTATTCCGGCCGGAAACTGTCTACTGCTTTCATCAGTCCGATCGTACCGATGGAAATCAGATCCTCCTGTTCTTCTTCCGAACTGACATATTTTTTTGCGACATGGGCTACCAGGCGCATGTTGTGCAACACCAGTTCTTCCTTTGCCCCTTGCTCGCCATTTTTTAATCTGCACAGACAGTCTGTTTCCTCTTCCGGTGTCAGGGGAACCAAAAATGTTTTCACACAGCACCTTTTCCAACAGCTTTCTAATATTCTATGTCAGCAGAAGGCATTCTGTGCTTTTCCCTTTTATATTTTTTCTTCCGGTGCCAGTTCCTGTATGCGCCGGATCAGGCTTTCCCTCTCATAAGGAACGTTTCCTTTCAGTACCTCATTCTTTACAAATGCAAATGTTTCCTTCTCCCCCCGCACTGCCAGCATCAGTAAAAGATAGTGGATCAGTGCCTCGGTATCCGGATGGATCAGATAATGCGATCTGCCGTGCATATAGTAATCGAGTGCACTCCGGTCCGTGTATTTGTCTTTCTGGTAGTTTTTGGATGCACTGATCCTGTCAACAAACATTTCCGCCACGTAGCACACCGGCATTTTCATTCCTGCCATCCCCGAATGTTCTTTCCCCGGTTCTTTTGAAATATCATAATCAATCCAGTACTCGAGATGGTGTTTATTGCGTCCTTTGTGATGCAGCCACGCCAGGGAATACCCCTTTTCCTTCCGCTCTGCATTGTTCGGACTCATGGTTCCCTGATAATATTTGCAACCGACCAGAAATTCCGTCGGAGAATATTTTGAAAGATCATGCAGCAGCCCCTGCCTGTATAGTCCGATCTTAAAGCAACCGACAAGCACCAGATTTTTGTGATGTGTAATTGTGCAAAAATGTTTCCATGCATTACCCATGTTTTTTCATCTCCCTGCTCTCCAGCACACAGATAGTCTGTGGCCGGAGAATGATTTTTCCTCCGCTTACGGGCTTTGGTGCGTCCAAAAACGCAGCATCCTCTTCTCCGCTGTCAATACAGACAACCCATTCTTTCCCTTTTCGCGGTTTAGGCAAAGCCAGTTCCGTTGCCGCGGCAAGAAAATTATAGGCGACATAGACATCCGGCTCTTTTTCGTTTTGGGCATAAGCCCCGCAATAAAGCATTCCCAGGCATAGATGATCCGGTGTCGGTTCTAACATCCACGCACTTGTCCCGTGATAGGAAAGATCCGGATACCCCAGCGATTTATAATCCGAAAACTGGAATGGCATCGGATTTGAAAGCACGGTATGTTCTTTTCGAAACGCAATTACCTGCTGCAGAAATTCGATCTGTCTGCGATGAGACTTCTCACTCTTCCAGTTCACCCAGCCGGTGGGATTATCCTGACAGTATGCATTATTATTTCCGTTCTGGGAATTTCCCATCTCATCACCGCTCCACAACAGAGGAACCCCCTGCGCCAGCATAAGCATAAGAACCGCATTTCTCCAGTTTAATTTCCGCAGCGCATTGATATAACGCTTTCTGGTCGGACCCTCCACGCCGTAATTATTGCTGAAGTTCCAGGAACTCCCATCGAGATTCTGCTCTCCATTTTCCTCATTGTGTTTATCGTTGTACATAAACAGATCTGCAAGCGTAAACCCGTTGTTGCTTGCTATATAATTGATATAGCCTAAAAAAGCCCCCTGTTTTCTCTGCTGATCGGCAAAATCACGCATATTTCCATTGATATGGTTTAAGACCTGCCGGATCGGATACTGATACTCCTCTTTGTAAATATACAGATTCGGATATTTCCGGCTTGCCGCACATGCTTTTTCCTCAAAATCCACATAAAAAATCTTGGTACGGCTGAGCATGCCATCCTGCACAATCGCCGTAATGGGCAGATGTTCCCCAAGCAGATGGATTCCGTCCACATGGTATTCCCGCACCCAGTAACGAAGTGCTTCTAAAATCAGATTATGATTCACTTTCTCCGGAAAATACATCTCCATCACACATTCCATGCCGTTTTCATGCAGCCGGTGGATCAGCATCCTGAATTCCCGGGAAGCATGCAGCGGATCGGCAGCATACGATGCCTTCACCGCAAAATAATTTCCGGGCTCATATCCCCAGTAATTCACTTTGCGCGGAGCCTCTTTTATTTTTTCTGCCGGACGGATCTGATCCGTCTGTTTTTCTTTCCAACGGATATATTCCGGAAGTTTCTGCTGCTTTGGCAGTTCAATTTCCTCAAACTCATATACCGGCATAAGTTCAACTGTTGTCACACCGAGTTTCTTCAGATAGGGAATCCGGTTCATAAGCGCACGAAATGTCCCCGGAACACTTCTGGTACCGGAATCCATCGTAAAACCACGCACATGCAGCTTATACATAATCATCTGTTCTCTCGGTATTTCCGGACATACATCCTCCCCCCAGTCAAACTCCTGCACATCAAATGCCCCATGCACCTCATACTGCTGCCGGCTGCGTGAACTGTCATTCCAGACCTGCCGCCCCATGATGGCGTGTGCGCACGGGTCCATTACCTTTTTTCCATTGATCTCAAAATCGTAAATCAAATGTTCCAGATGCAGATCTGCCACTGCGACAGAGCGCACCGATCCCATGCAGTATTCTGCCGGAACAGCTATCTTTTCTTCTTTTTGGGTCTGTATATCCTTAAGTACCACAAAACAGCTGTCCTCTTTTTCCGCATCAAACGTAAAAGTGGTCCATTCTCCCTGAATCGTCACTCCCGGTTTTGCGTAATCCCCTTCCCTGATCCTTCTATTGTCTGTTCGTTTTTTCGTATCTCGTATTTTCATGTTTTTCATTATACCCTTTTTAAAAAACTTTGTATATCACTTTTTCGAATTGACAAGCTCCTTACTCCTCGCTTATAATGATATAAAGCACAAAAAACGATTAAGAAAAGAGGTATCTTATGGCAGATAAAGAAAAAGCAACACCCGTTACCCCGGATGAGATTGACGATATTCGTGTAACACTTGATTTGGATGAAGGCGAAGTAGAATGCAAAATCCTTACCATTTTTGACGTAAATGAACAGGACTACATTGCACTGATGCCGCTCAATCCGGACGGCTCTGATCCGGATGAAGGCACCGTTTATCTCTACCGCTATGCGGAGGATGAGGATGGCATTCCACAGATCGACAGCATCACGGATGACGACGAGTACGAAGCCGCTGCTGACCGCTTCGATGAAATGCTCGATGATGACTACTTCAATGCACTCGAAGACGAAGAGTAACTTTTTTAAACCTGCATCGAATACCCGATGCAGGTTTTTTACGGCTCTTTACCGGCTTCTTTGATAAAACGCGACAGTTCCACCTCTTTGCCACGCATTTTTTTTACCGAACAGATGGTCAGGGATTCCTTTGCTCTGGTCATTCCCACATAAAACAAACGCCGTTCTTCCTCGACATCCTGCTTTAATACTGCTTTCTTATAAGGCATTACGCCCTCGTTGACGTCAATCAGATACACTTTTGTAAATTCCAGCCCCTTGGCGCTGTGCAGTGTTGCAAATGTCACAGCATTCTGATTCCTGCGCTTTTCCTGCGCCAGTCTCTTTAACTCCTGCCGGTATTCTTCTATATGTGCAAACCATTCCTCAAATGTACGGTACCCTTTGGCACTCGCAAGGATTTCATCTGCCACTTCATAAAAATCTTCTTTATTCGCATTCCGGTATTCGGCATACTCTGCCAGATAATCATCGTACCCGATTCCCCGCCGGATATAGTTGATTGCCGCATAAGGGCTCAGACGGGACAAATGTTTCAGATCATACCACAACTTTTCGATCCGCTCCGCGATCCACGGCTGCTCCTCATATAATTTCATCCACTCATCTAAACATCCCTTTTCAGCGGGCGGGCTGCCCCTGCCGATATACCGCTTCGGCCGGTTCATAATAGAAAGGAAATCGGCCCTGTGTCACTTCCCTGTGCGATGCGGATATAAGTGAAAAAATCACGGGCAATCCAGTGCTCATAGATATCCGGAATCCGGTCTTTCGTCTGAAATGCCAGATTGGCAGAAACCATATATTCCATCAGGGCACGCGGCTGCATGTTTGTCCGAAACAGTACTGCGATTTCCGAAAGCGGAACCCCATTTTGCACAGTCTGCCGGATATCTTCTGCCAAAAATGCATTCTCTTTATAGCAGTCCTCAAAGTACTGAAAACGCACCTTCTGTTTCCCGGATTTTCCGGCACGGATCTTTTTCGGAAAACGTTCTTCATTGTGTGCGATCAGGCGCATAGCTGCCTCCACAATCGGCGGCTCACACCGGTAATTTACTTCAAGATTCACAATCTTTGCCTGCGGGTATATCTTTTGAAATCCCAGCATAATTTCCGGCTTCGAACCGCGGAACCGATAGATGGACTGATCATCATCTCCCACTACAAAGAGATTATTTTCCGGTGCGGCAAGCATACACATGATCTTCCACTGGATCAGATTGATATCCTGAAATTCGTCGATCAGAATATAACGGTACTTTTTCTGCCATGCCGAAAGAATATCCTTCCGCTGGGAAAACAACTCATATGTGTATGTCAGCATATCATCAAAATCAATCAGGCGGTTCCTTTTGAGCGCTCATCATATTCCCGGTAAATCTTCCAGAAAACCTCCTCCCCACAGCTGGAAGAATAAAAATGTTCCAGCGGAATCTGCTCATTTTTCACACGGCTGATCTCCGTTAAAACATCCCCGATAAATTCCCCTTCATCCCGGTATTCCAGATGATGATAAGACAGAATCTCCCGCATAAACTGATATCGCTGCTCCTCCGATATAATATTTCCGGAATCAAAATGATACGCCAGCTTCAACACCATGAAAAATATGGCGTGGAACGTACCGAAGGTCACTTTCGTTCTCTCTTCTCCTGTCGCTGCAAGAAAACGCTGCTTCATCTCCTGTGCCGCCGCTCGCGTAAATGTAATCACAAGAATATTGGACGGATCTATGTTCTCATATTCAATTAACTGTTTCGTTCTTTGGGTAATTACCGCAGTTTTCCCGGAACCGGGACCTGCCAGAACAAGCATCGGGCCATCCTTATGGCGGATGGCCTGCTGCTGGGATTTATTATAGTTCATTTGTTCTCCCGTGAGAATGTTCTACTGTGCCTGAGAAAGGAGCTCGATTCCTTTACGGATACGGGCAAGAGACTCTTCTTTTCCAAGAACCTCCATAAGCTCGGTGGCACCGCCCGGTGTCATCTGCTTGCCGGATACTGCCGTACGGATCGGCCACATAACATATCCGTTCTTGCAGCCTTTCTGCTCTACATACTTAAGAAGTGTCTGATACAATGCATCGTTGCTGTAATCTTCCTGAGCCTCTAAGACCGGAAGGATCTCCTGCAACACTTCAAGAGAAGTCTGTGCATTTGTCTTCATTTTCTTGTGCGTGTACATTGCCACATCATATTCCGGAAGTTCCTCAAAGAAATCAATGTGATCCCTGATATCCGGGAAGATCTCGATACGGGTCTGTACCATATGTGCAATCTTCTTCAGATCATAATCTTTGGTGATCACTTCTTTGATATACGGAAGTGCCATCTCGTAGAACTTGTCAAAGTCCATTTTTTTGATGTATTCCCCGTTCATCCATTTTAACTTGGTATAGTCAAAGACTGCCGGTGATTTATTCATATGATGGTAATCAAACTTTTCTACCAGTTCTTCGAGTGTCATGATCTCCTGGTTATCTGCCGGGCTCCATCCAAGCAATGCAACAAAGTTCACGATCGCCTCTGTCAGAAATCCCTGCTCTACCAGATCTTCAAACGAAGAATGTCCGCATCGTTTTGACAGCTTCTGATGATTTTCATCCGTAATCAGCGGACAATGGATATATACCGGTACTTCCCAGCCAAATGCCTCATACAGACGATTGTACTTCGGGGAAGAGGAAAGATACTCGTTTCCACGGACAACATGGGTAATTCCCATCAGATGATCGTCTACCACATTTGCAAAATTGTAAGTCGGATATCCATCGGACTTGATCAGAATCATATCGTCCAGCTCCGCATTGTCAACGGTAATATCCCCGTAAATCTCATCCTCGAACGTTGTCGTTCCCTCCGTCGGGTTATTCTGGCGGATGACATACGGTACGCCTGCGGCAAGTTTTTCTTCTACTTCTTCCTTGGAAAGATGCAGACAGTGCTTGTCATATACATGAATTTCTTTTCCTGCAACTACTTTTTTGAGTCCCTCTAAGCGTTCCTTGTCACAGAAACAATAATAGGCCTCGCCTTTATCGATCAGCTCTTTGGCGTATTTTAAATAAATGCCCTGTGCCTGACGCTCACTCTGTACATATGGTCCACAGCCGCCATCCTTGTCCGGTCCCTCGTCATGGATCAGGCCTGTTTTCTGCAGGGTGCGGTAAATAATATCTACAGCGCCTTCCACATAACGCTCCTGATCGGTATCTTCTATTCTTAAGATGAAATCTCCACCCTCATGCTTTGCTACGAGGTAAGCATACAATGCCGTACGAAGATTTCCCACATGCATTCTTCCTGTCGGACTTGGTGCAAATCTTGTTCTTACTTTACTCATTGCGTTTCTCTCCTTATTCTGTCATGTGTTTTATTATATAACAAATACACACATAACGCAAACGAAACATATCATACAGTATATGCTGATCAGAAAGGAAAAAGAAATCCATGAATGCAACTATTAATACTATGCCGGAAACAGACAATGGCAGCCATCAGGTACCTGGCATGTGCTACGTTCCCTGGCAGACATTCGGCAAAACCTACGATCCCATGCGCGGGCTTGCCGCAGGCACAATTTTTCCGGAACTGGATAAACCTTTTACCGGAAAATGCAATATGAATATGATGCAGGGAGGGCGGCGGCGATGACAAGACCATCTTCTCAGCCAATGAACCGGTCGGAATTGTACCGCTGGGTTATGGCACTGGGCTTTTGTGCCTATGATATGCTTCTTTATCTGGACACCCATCCGGATGACGCACAGGCACTCTCTTATTACAATCAGTGCAACGAATTATACAATTCAGCTAAAAAGACATACGAGGAACGTTTCGAACCGTTGTCCGCATTGGCAGCCAGCCGCTGGAGGACTGGGACTGGAATGGGGTCCAATGCCATGGGAAGGAGTGAAATAAGCTATGTGGAATTATGAAAAAAGACTGCAATATCCGATTTCCATTTCAACACCAAATGCTAAGATGGCATCTTTTATTATAAGTCAATACGGTGGTCCCGATGGCGAAATGGGAGCTTCCATGCGCTATCTGGCCCAGCGGTTTTCTTTTGCAAATCCGCGGATTGCCGGTGTACTTACTGACATCGGAACCGAGGAACTTGCTCACCTCGAAATGATTGGTGCGATTGTTCGCCAGCTGACGCGCGGACTTTCCGCCAAAGAACTGGAAGCTTCCGGATTTGCACCATATTATATTGATCACACCGCAGGTGTCTGGCCGCAGGCTGCGGGTGGAGTTCCATTTTCCGCTACCGAATTTCAGTCAAGTGGTGATGCCATTGCTGATCTGGTGGAAGATATGGCAGCAGAACAAAAAGCTAGAAAAACGTATGACAATATACTGCGTCTGGCAAAAGATCAGGAAGTTGCCGATCCGATCCGCTTTTTGCGCGAGCGTGAAATTGTGCATTTTCAGCGTTTTGGCGAGGCTCTTCGTCTGCTGCAGGAAGAACTGGACAGCAAAAACTACTATGCTTTCAATCCCAATTTTGACTGTATGCAAAACACTACACGATAAGACAGGAGATAGCCGCCCCTTTCACACTGGGCGGCTATCTCAAAAGGAAACGCAATAAATCACTATTATTTTTACTTAAATACCGGATTCATCGCCTCAATCTTGCGGATGATCTGCTCCAGCTGATAAGCATTGTTTCCGAGCTTGCTCATATTTTTGAGAGCCTCACCCTTCATCTCATGGATACTTCCCACACTGTACTCCATACGTGCCCGCAGTTTCTGCCGCCTTGTCAGCAGTTCATGCTTCAGCTCTACCATCTCCCGGCTGTCGACCAGCGCATTTGCGTGTGTCAGCCATACACGGGTATCATACATCCGCAGCCGTGTCAGATACTGCAGAAGATTCTGCGTATAATAATCCAGATCATCACTGGTTTTACGGAATGTTTCCTTTTCCCGCGCTTCCTCCTGATACTGTCCATATAAAAATTCCAGTTCTTTCGCATTGCGGACATGATATTTTTCACAGATGAAATCCACCGCGTTTTTCGTATTGACATAGCGGATCTTTACCCGGTTCTCCAAAGTAATCGCCTGATTGCGGTTGACATCCGCCTGACGGATCTCTCTTGTGGAATCCTGGTAACGGATCAAAATAAACGCGCCCGCTCCCACAGCTGCAAATCCCATAATGGTGAAAACCAGCTGCAGATCCCTGTTCAGATACCAGGAAAGTATTCCCACAAAAGCAAACAACGTAATAAATACAGCTAACAGATAGCACGCTGCGGTACGGGTTACTTTCTGTACCTTTGCGGAATCTGACCGCTGCATGGACCATTCCAGTTTTTTTCCTTCCAGATATGCCATATTTCTCTTGATCGCATCCAGATCTGCCTCATTGGCTTTCAGCCGGCGGATCACTCCCGGAAGATTCTCTTCTTCCTCCTGCATCTGCGCAAACTGCGTATCTGTCAGCCGGCGTTTGGTTTTCAGAAAATCGGTTCTTTGCTTTTCCAGCTTTGCGACCTGTGTGGCACACTCAAGAATCGGTTTACGCTCTGCGTCCGTCAGGTCTTCGAGAATCTGAATATCTGTCAGATAATTTGTCACCAGCTGATATTCCGATTTACTGTCTTCAATATCCTTAGACGCCTGAATCATCTGCTTACACAAATCCACTACATATTTCTTTGCCTGTGCCGCGTCCGACAGATTCAATTCTTTTACAATGTTTTTTGTCTCAAGTTTTGCATACTCGCTCTGATCATATTGTGAGAAACTTCCTGTCTCACTTTCTTTGTTCTTTTTTCTATGAAATAAATTTGAAAAAATCATATGTTATACCTTGCAGCTCCTTCGATACTCTTTCTTCCACTGAACAATCACATCCATTACTTCTTTCTTTGCCTTCGCCTTTTGGACACCCCCGGTCCGCTGCGCTAATTCTTCCAGATGGGATTCAAACTGTTCGAGTTTTTCGCTCTTACATGCGATGGAAATTTCATTTCTGATTTCCTGCTGCTTTCTCTCCTCCACCTGATATTTTTTTGCAATTTCCGCAAACGCATCCTCATCATGCCGGCAACGGCAGCACATCAGGCACTCCCGGAGAGATTCCTTTTGTTTATTAAATGCATATGCCTTCTCAAAGCAGCGCCCCGCCTCTTCAAACAAAAAGAGACGTGCATACGCCGTTCCGAGGTTATGCCAGATATTTCCCCGCAGAACCTCACCGGTTTCTTTCGTATCTGCTTCGTCTAACAAATGTTTATACCGGTAAATAGCTGCCAGATATTTTTCCTTCTCCATCAGCTGGTCTGCCCGGATCTTGTCACATTCAAAATCCGACTTCTGTTCCATCTGCCGGACCGCAAAAACGATCTCCTGCATTTCTTTCATGGTACAGTATGCCGTATCCTGCAATATGGCAAAAACAAAATCGGACAATTTTCCTTCCGTGCGGATATTCTCCCTGAGTTTTTGTGCGAGTTCGACACGATGCATCTGTTTTTCCACCCATGTACATAAACTCTCGCACATGAAGGAATGATCTAAAAGATACACATTTCCGGAAATATAATAGCTGAGTTCTTCCATGGAATATATGTTTATCCCGGTTTCCTCCATATAATAGGGCAGAGCCGCAATTGTTTCATGACAAAGTAATAATTCACCCATACGTTTATCCCATCATTATGATACTTTTCCATGCCCGACCGGTAGCCGGGAAAAATTCACCAAATCCCAGATCCCGGATTTCCACTTCAATCTTATCATTTGCCACCGGACTGGCCGTAATCCGGAGTCTTGTCGTGCGGTCCGGACGAACCGGAAGATCCTCAAGTTCCACCGTCTGTATCTGAGGAGTACTGCTGCTTGGAAGCTGCTTTAAAAATTCCACCTGCGACGTGCCGCTTAGGATCACCTCACATGTATTTTTTATCTCAAACCAGTTTTTCCCGGCACTGACAAGATTTAAAACCTTCTTTTTTTCTTTTTCCACGACACTTAAACTCAGATTAAATTTCATCTCGTTTTCGCCCATGTAAATGAATGGCCAGTTTTCTCCCATTTCACGGATGCGGGCCATATAGCATGCCCCTTTGGAAAAAAGATTCTGTCCCAGAAACGCGCGCCGTCCCCGGCAGAGAACTGCCAGTGACTGTTTCATCCATTCTCCGTCAAACCCGTCCCCGACCAGATAAACCGAAGATACCGAACGGTTTGCAAAACAGTTAGTCAGAAGCCTTGCAAACGCCTCATCTTTCTCCTCTCCCAGTTCCTGTGCCCCGGTTGCGTGAATCGTGATCATCTGCGGCTTCGTATGCATATCCCTCGAAAGGTCATAGGAACTGACGGCATTCTTCCCGCAGGAAAACAAAAACACATCGTGCATCCACAAAGATTTCTCCTGGTTCATGGCAAACGCATAGAAACTCTCTTTGTCATCAATCACCGCAAATGTTTCCTGCGACAATCCTAAAAGTTCTGCCACATGCCGGAAAATGCCGATCAACTCTTTCGTCAGATGATCCACCGTCAGGACAATTCCGGTCACATGCGAAGTATTTCCCAGTTTCTGCGGCAGTTCAATCACTTTTTTAATAAACAGTGCCAGCAGATCTACTGCATCATAACTCTCTTTTGCAATGGTAATCACTTCCGATGCAGCGGCACGGCGAAGAAGGGAATCCACACAAATCACCTCACTGGTTTTTGCCATCCTTCCGGCATCTTCCCCATAATACCACATGCCGACATTTTTTCGTCGGGCAAGCAGCGTGGGAATCCGGTAATTTTCACTGCCGGCAATCGTGCTGACCGTCTCCGGTTCTTCCATATTCGGTTGCATATAACTTACCATGGCATACGAGTCGTTCAGTTCGATGCCAAGATAACAGGTATTGGCTTCCATCTCTTCTCCCATCCTGCTTACAAAAGCTTAAATACTTTTTTCGTTACCTCATCATATCCTGCGTACTGTTTCATCGTCTGAAACATGGAAACTTCATCGGATAAAGTCTCTGAAATCAGCATCTGGTTGATCAGATTGTACCTGCTTTCATCTTTCTGTGCATAGATATCGTTACAGGTCAGACGATTGCTTTCCGTCGAGACGACCTTATTTTTATATTCTTCGGTGATGTAATACTGGATCTCCTCCCCGAAAAATACCACAAATGTTTCCACAAAAATACCGGCATAGACATTCGGCATATCCACTTCGTGAAACTGCTCCCCATCCTCATCCCGGCTGTAGTGCAGCACGACATGTTTCTTTTGGTTTGTCCGGTGTTCCACATAAATTTTGTCATACAAATGATATTTCTGTACCAGCCGCCGGTCCAGTCTTTTATAAAATGAAAAATTCATATTTCTTCCGGTGAACTCTGCCAGCAGCACATCTGCGGCTTCATACTGTGCCTCCTGCAGAGAGGACATCCCGGAAAACGATTTGAGCAGGGCAAGTTTACAGGCATCATTTAGTTTCTTTCCGCTCTGATACCGTCTCCGTATTATGGCAAGGATTTGTTTTGGCAGCGCGGCTTCTTTTACAAAATAGTTCTGCGCAAATACCGTAATGACCGCAAGAACAATCAGTTCCTGCCCACCGCTTTCATAATAATGCGCAAATACCTCCAGTGCCTGCATAAGATCCATATCCGTATACAGCATCTGCTCAAGAATCCGTTCTTCCAGATCTCTTGTCCGAAGTTCAAAATCCTGTGCTGCTCTCCATAAACGAAGCATGGTCTCAACCGGTCCGGAATAAAAATCACTCAGATACTGCAGAATCCTGTCATTGTATTTTTTGTTTAAAAACGCACTTGTACACAAAAGCAGCAGTTCCTCGTCCTGCTCCCTCTCTTCCATCGCATCCAGCAGATAGGTGGCAACTGCAACCTTTGCCGATGATCCGATCTGATCCAGCCCATATTCCTGCATCTGTTCATACAACCGGTCATACATCCGCCAGTCCGCAAGGGATTCCATCATATACTGACGCACCGCCTGCGGCATCTGCTCATAATCTGCCTGTTCCAGATATTGTTCCACCAGGGGTTTTTGCTCTTTTTTCTGATAATAACGCACAATCTCCCTGGAAAAATACGACTGGTATTCCGTATCCAGATCCTGTGCAAACAGCACTCTCCGGAAAAATTTTTCCTCTTTGGCATCAAACATATGATGATCCGGCTTTTCCCCAAAATGGGAAACAATATACGGAAGTTCCTCCGGTGCCAGTGCCGTACATTTCTCCAGATACGATCCGGCATCCATCAGGGGATCCAGCCGGTACGGGACACTGTGGATATATCTTTGGCCTTTCCCATCTTCAAACAAAATGGCATATTCCCTGCAGAAAAGGGACACGTAGGCACATCCGTTTACAATCGGAACGATCTGCGGATCTTTCATCTGCTTCTGGTATACAATCGCGCGGACCATATGCGGCTGCATAATTACCAGCTTATGCGCAAACAGAATATTGGAAAGACATTTTGCAAGTTCTTCATTCACCAGCCCCAGTTCGAGCATGTCCTCATAAACCACCGCCAGATTATCGTCCACATGTTCCTGCTCGATCTGTTCCATGGCAAAACGGCTCATCACCCGGCGATACTGTTCATAAATTTCCGGTTCGCTTTCCTTTGACGCAATGATATTGTTGTAAAGAATTGCCATCTTCCGATAGGGAAGATTACTGTCATACTGAAAGTACATCCGGATAATTTTTGGAACCGATGCAATCTCCCGTTCATCCAGTGACATCAGATAAGCCTCGTATAATCCGGTAATCCGAAGTTCAAGCCCGATTCCCTTTTCATACCAGTGGTGAAATTTTGTATCAAACTGCTGGGTTCTTATCAGGTAACTGCAGATCTGTCCCACATATTCCGGTTTTTCCTCTGTCCCGTAAGCTGCCTGCATCAGTTCAAAATGAACCGGATGAAATCCCTGATTCATTTCCACCACTTCAAAAATCTGTGCTGCCAGTTCCTTCGTCAAAACCTGATGACGGATTGCCCAGCGCAGAATCCGCACTTCAAATCTTCCCAGTTTTGTGAGCAGATACGGGTCATGGCTGATCAGATCGTATGCCTCCAGATACAGGTACGGGGAAACACAGCCACTCATCACCCAGTGCACAATTGCACGCAGTTTGTGCGCACTGTTGTTGTAATATTCCTCTTCCAGAAACGAAAGAATCCAGAATAACAAAGCAGAATCCGGATTTTCATGAAAAATCATTTCAATCTCATGCGTCATGCGGTCCACATATGCCGGTTCCCGTTCCAGAAGTGTCATAATATAAAGATAATACCCCCACTCCGGTGTATGGTGATCGGGCCATTCCCGTTTAAATTCCTCAAGAATCCACTCCGCTTCCTGTTTCTGGTGATTGATCACCAGTGCCTGTGCTTTCATCAGCGGATACATCACCTGATCCGGAAGCATGGCATGCAGCTGGTTTAAACGTTCTACCGACTCATTTGCCCACACACCTGTCACAATTTTTTTCAGGCGGAATGCCTCATACAGTTCTACCAGCCCGGACTGACATTCCCTGATTTTGGCATGTTCTTTTTGTTCTTTGGACTTTTGTTTTTCCCCTTTGTGCGCATAAATCTCCAGAACCTTTGTCTCATATACCGAGGAAAAAGTAATTTTGGCATAATTGTTTCCGGCATGCATCCGGTCATAGTCCACGATGTATTTCAGGACAAACGTACTCCCCAGAAAATCCTCCGAAGTAATCTGCGTCTGTGCCGGCTGTACAAACGCGGCATCGGAGGTGATGGCAAGTTCCAAATATCCCCATTCGCTCTTTTTGATTTCGATCTTCTGCTGCTGGCTTTCGGTAAGCGTATCAAACCGGCAGTCTGTCTCAGAAATTGTAAAATGGATCTGTTCTTTTCTGCCGGCTGCCACCAAAAATTCTTCCAGATTCTGCGACGATGGTTTTGCCGCAAGAATCCCCTGATAGTACATCTTTTCTTTTGTCTCTTTTGCTTTTAGAATATTGGGAAAACTCTTGTGATAAAAGAGCTGATATGCTTCCTGCCAGTTTTCCTTTGCAAGTGCCGTAAAATCCGAAAGACTGCGAATCGCACCTGTGGCAGTCTGCGCATATAAACGGGATATGGATACACAAAAAGAAAGGCTGTGTACACTCTGATTGCAAAGAATCACAAACGCACCCTTTTCCTCCTGCCCCTCAACGAGACCCTTACTATGAAACTGATACCGAATCCGTATATTTTCGCCTTCAAACTGGGGCGTCAGGCACTCCATCCTTGGGTGGGTGGAGTAGACAATGCCCCTCACCGGAATATGGTTTTCACTGGTAATCTCAAATTCCCCGGTATATTCCTGTCCTTCTGTAACCGTAAGAAACAGTTCCTCGTCCGAAATAGAAAGCGAAGGCTGATCCGATTCGAATTTTCCTGCGGCTATCTGCCTGATTCTCTTCTGCACATCCACACCTGCTTTTCTACTAGTATGTCTTTTATTATATACGATTCCTTATATGCATGCAAGAACCAGCCCCACTTTTACGCCCTCGAAAAACGGGCATGGATCATGCGGCATCTCGCAGAAATCCACTCAACAATCAGACTCAGATACCGAAGAACCGGTTCCGTAATAATTGCAAAAATTACCATCAGCATTTCACACTGTTTGGAAATTTCCGTAATTCCGAAAAAACTTCTGCCAAACAGCATGCAAAGAATCCATCCTGCAATCACGCCGACCAGCATTACAATATGTCCGGTATTCATCGGTCTTGCAATGCGGTGCAGAATCATAAAACCAACGATTGCAACCAGAATGGTACATGATGTAGACAGACAATCCAGATCTACCTGAAATTCCCGGCAGAAAATCACCAGACCACTTACTACGATAAAATCCGTCAGTCCTGCCGGAAGTGCCCGCACGAGTACGTTGGTCAGGAAATGTCCGCGGATCAGATCCTTATTCGGCTCCAGTGCCAGAACAAACGACGGAATACCAATCGTAAACATACTGATCAACGATACCTGTGATGGTTCCAATGGATAATCCAGCATCAGAATCACGGAGAAAATGGCAAGCAGCATGGAGAAAATATTTTTTACAATATACAATGCGGCGGTCCGCTCAATGTTGTTTACCACACGGCGTCCCTCTGCGACCACCGATGGCATTCTGGAAAAATCGGAATCTAAAAGTACCAGCTGTGCCACATTAGAAGCGGCTTCGCTGCCGGAGGCCATCGCCACGCTGCAGTCTGCATCTTTAAGTGCCAGCACATCATTTACACCATCTCCGGTCATGGCAACCGTTTTTTTATGTTCTTTCAGTGCCTGTACCAGCATCCGCTTCTGGCTCGGGGTCACACGGCCGAATACCGTATATTCTTCCACCGCGCGATCATAATCTTCTTTTTCTTTCAGAGTCGATGCATCGACAAAACGCTCCGCACCCACAATCCCCGCCTCTGCCGCAATGACGGAAACCGTCAGCGGATTGTCACCGGAAATCACCTTAATATCAACATCATTTTCCGCAAAATAAGTAAAGGTTTCCTTTGCCCCTTTGCGGATCGGATTGGCAAGCATCACAAAACAAAGCGGAAGTACCGGCTCTGTCAGCGGTTTCCGGTCAAGCGTCCCTTCATATTGCGCAAATACAAGCACACGGTAGCCTTTGCTGCTGTAGGTGGCAATCTGTTCCTGATACTGGGCAAACTGCCCCCGCAGAACAAATTCCGGTGCTCCGATCACATAAGATTTTCCATCGTTCATCACGGCTCCGGAATACTTCGTTTCCGAAGAAAACGAATACACTTCCCTTGCCCGCATACCACTTCCGTTTGAGAAATGCGCTTTGAGTGCTTCCATCGTCGCATTGTCTTTTTCCTGCGCTGCCACAAAATCTGCCAGCAGCTGGGAAATTTCCAGCTGATCTGCCCCATCCAGAACAGAAAAATCATAGACATGCATCCCCGGCTCGGTGATCGTGCCTGTTTTATCCACACAAAGAACATTGACTCTCGCCAGCGTCTCAATACATTTCATATCGTGGATCAATACCTTCTTCTGTGCCAGCCGCACGGAACTAACCGCAAGTGCCACACTTGTCAGCAGATACAGTCCCTCCGGAATCATTCCGATGATAGCCGCCACCATACCGGTGATACTGTCATGAAACGTTCCCTCATTGTAAATAAACGACTGCACGAACAGGGCAATCCCGATCGGGATGATAATAATTCCCATCACCATGATCAGATAATTCAGGGAGCGGATCATTTCTGACTGCTCTCCCTTTTTGCTTTTCGTCGCCTGCAGGGTCAGCTTTGAAATATAAGAATCTTTTCCGACCTTCTCAAGACGTGCACATGCCTTTCCGGATACCACAAAACTTCCGGAAAGCAGGGAATCCCCCTCCCGTTTTTCAATTTCATCCGACTCTCCGGTGATCAGGGATTCGTTCACCTGCAGCTCTCCGATACCACTTTCGCATCCGCCGGAATCTGGCTTCCTGCCGAAAATTCCACAATATCATCCAGTACCAGCTGATCTGCCGGAATCTCCTGCCGCTTTCCGTCACGGATTACAACTGCATGCGGCGCATTCAGAATAGATAATTTATCCAGCACCTTTTTGGAGTGTACCTCCTGGATAATACCAATACAGGTATTTGCCACAATAATCGGAAGAAACAGCATATCCGACCATGCACCGACAATAGCAAGCAAAACCGCAATCACAGCAAATACAAGATTAAAATATGTGCAGACATTTGAACGCACAATTTCCGAGACCGACAACGTGGAAGACTCTACTTTATAGTTGTTTTCTCCCTGTGCAAACCTTCTTTTTACCTGCTCTGCAGACAGCCCGGACTGTGGATCTGCTGCAATTCGTTCCATTCTGACTCTGTTTTCCTGTTCCATGATAATAATTCCATCCGCTTCCTATGTATTTTTGTTAAATTTTCAGATAAAATTATTATAACCGATTCTTTCACAAAAGTTGTCCATTTTCCAAATATTTTTCAAACATTTAACAATTGTTTATAAATAATGCCGTAGCATGAGTTTCTGATCCCTGATCACCTATACCATTTTTACCACCCAGACGTTGCTTCGTACCATGCAGTATCCGATCACGACCTTGATCAGTTCCGTGGCCTGTACCAGAAAATAAACACTTACAATTCCAAGTCCCGTACCGTGTGCCAGCAAAAATGCAACCGGCACAACAACCACCCAGGTAAACACCGAATCAAATAAAAACGTAACCATCGTTTTTCCACCGGAACGAAGCGTAAAATACGACGCATGACTAAACGAACAAAACGGCATGATCAGCGCAGAAACGGCGATAAACTTTGTAGCCAGATCCTTAATTTCCGCTGTCGTATTGTAAATATCAGGGAAAAATCCCCCCACGAGAAACATGATTGCTGCCATAATCACACAGCAGAAGACACTGAAAACAATCATCTTGTTGTCTGCGTCTTTTGCCTTTTCCAGTTCTCCGGCTCCCAAATACTGTCCCACAACAATACTGATACATGCCCCCAACTGTATATAGACAATGTTAAACAAATTGGTAATCGTCGTGGCAATATTCAGCCCTGCCACCACATCAAGTCCGCGCACAGAATAGCACTGGGTCACGGTGGTCATGCCCGCCGCCCATAAAACCTCATTGAACATCAGGGGAAGCCCTTTGATCAGTATCGTTTTCAGTTCGCTCACCGGGATTCCAAATCCGCGATAAGCCCCTTCCAGATACCGGTTCTTCTCCCGGTTTCTATGTGCCCAGAGGACAACAATAACCGCTTCCACATACCGGGCAATCACAGTGGCAAGTGCCGCCCCTGTCACCCCAAGTTCCGGAAATGGTCCCACACCAAAAATCAACAGATAATCCAGCACTGCATTGGTTCCCACCGCCACAAAACTTGCCAGCATCGGAACGAGCGTCTGTCCCGTTTCTTTTATATTGGTGGCATATGCCTGGTTCACTGCAAACGGAACCAGTCCCACCAGCATAATCACCAGATACTGCTTTCCATATTGAAGTGCCACATCGGTTGCTCCATTTCCCGCAGTATCCGTCAGATACAGGGAAATCAGATCCGATCCCTTCGTAAGCAGCAGCAACATGGTAAGTCCTGACACAAGTAACGTTGCATAAAGCTTAAAACGAAACGAATGCATATGTCCCCTGTGATCCCCATTGCCAAAATACTGCGCACCAAAAATACTTGCCGCCGACACTGCTCCAAAAATTGCCAGATTGTACACAAAAATCAGCTGGTTTACGATTGCAACACCGGACATCTGTTCCGTTCCCAGCTGTCCCACCATAATGTTGTCCAAAAAGCTGACCAGATTCGTGATGGCATTCTGCAGGATCATTGGCACTGCCAGCAATAAATAATGGCGGTAAAACGCACGATCCCCCATATACTTCTTTTTAAATTTTTTCCAATAACTCATTAAAAACCTCTTTCATATTATTTTTCAATCCTCTTTTCGAAATCCCTGGTTTAAAAATTCATTCCATTTCGCATTTGTATTCTCCCATTCATGCTTCTGCATAATCCGGTTCCGGTCACTTAGAATTGCCAGCATCTCGTCCACGATTTCCGCCATCGGAAGTTTCCTGTAATGTGACAAATAGCCAAGCATCCTCTGTGCCGTCCAGTCTGTGTTCAGATTCAGTGAAATCTGCTCACAAAACTCCTGTGGAAAGCCACGGTTCAGGAGGGTGTTATATAATTCTATTGATTTTTGTGTTCTGGGTTTCATGTCTTTTTGTATCCTCCTCACCTGTACCAAAAACTCCGATAAAATCAATCGCATCTACATTAAACGGAGAACCTTCTATCATACCGTTTCTGTATAATTTTGAAGGTGAATAGTTGCCATTTGTCTTCCATGGATAAATCTGATGATCCTCTGACAAAAAGTCTATTGACTTCTTGTGCTGTTTCAGAACATCCATCGGTCCAACATTATGTGTTGTAAAACAGAGCTGTCCTTCTCCATATTCCATCAAATATTCCAACAATGCACACAAATAAACATCATGAAGGTTCGAATCAAATTCATCAATAAAAACAATTCCACCACGAACCATTTCTCTTACATAGACAAATAATTTAATCAGTTTTTTGATTCCGGTACTTTCAAATTCTGCATGAATCTTGTAGGAATCATACACCATAACCAAATCACACATCCAAAAATCGCCGTTTTCTTTTTTATCAATCTCTATACCCATCAGATCCGATTTAAAAATATGGAGAAATTCATATAATTTATTGATTGTTTCTATAAATTTATCAAGCCTTGTTTTTGCAATCATATTTCGGTTACTGAATATTACATTTATGTTTTCATTCTGTAACTCAAAAATATTACCTATCAACGAATACAATTTTGCATTTTGCGAATCAACATCGCCACAAGAGAGAATGGTATTTTGTATCATATATGGTTTATGATCATCTGACTCATCTAAATACACATGCAGCTTATGTCCAAATGAAAACAGCACACTGATAGCATTCATTATTACCCGTGCAACTTTATCCTCTCTATAAAAGGAATAATTACCGTCCCCTGAGCACAACATATTTACATAAATCAATGCACATGCAGATCCCGTGGTCAGCAAATTCATCGTCTTATTTCTAATTTCAGCCACAAAACCATTTTCTTCTTCCAAACCATACATAAAAATGATTTCACCATCACAGATTTCATAAATGATTTCCAGAGAACTGTTCTTTGATATCGCATTTTTTTCTTTTAAACATTCGTGTGTTATTGTAAATTTACCTGCCTTATTTTTAGACAAGGTGATTCCATACTGAAAAAGAAGCAACTGTGCACCACTCTTTGCGATAAACTCTGCTTCTATCGAAAGTTCCCCAACTTTCTTATTGACAATAGCATCCAAATGTTTCTGTGCAACCGGATTATTCAAATATCCTGTATCAATGATAAGATTGCGCAAAATTTCCACAGAAGTCACGATCCCCGATTTTCCAGACCCATTCATTCCATAAATTCCCTTAATATTATATTCCTGCGTATCCGGTTCCTTATTGATTGTTTTCTTATAAAAAGACAATGAAACCGTTTTATCCAACGTCTTGATTCCTTTAACAGAATAATTTGTCAAATAGATATCCTTCATCCTGGTATCCCTCCATCTTTGCTTCCAATATAACACAAAAGGGCAGAAAAATAAATACAAAATGTATTTTTCCGTCCTTCGTAATCGTAATTTATTTCATTATCTCTCAATTTTACATCAATTCAATTAAAAACATCTCATACAGATCATCTTCTCCCTGCAACAGCGGCGAATTCTCGCCGCCTCCATTCGTGGAGCGACGCATTGCTGCGTAAGAATCCTCACCGGCAGAGACCAGATCCATAGCGGAAAAGGTGCATCCATGCTCCTGTGCAATACGACAGAATGCGGAAACCGGATTTTTCATTTCCCGCGTGGCTAACAACGCCTGCGCAAGTTCCGGATTGGAGCGAGCCCTGATTTTTAAATTTTCCAATTCATCATATATGTTCATCGTGTTTTCCTTTCTCATCCATCTGTAACCTTGTTATGTCACACATCTTTCTTACCTATTCTTTTAAACTCACAAAAAAATGCTCTCCTGCCGGTCAGATTACCTCTGCGCCAAATGGCATCAGGGATAACTTTGCAATTTTGAAAAACTGCTTTCCAAAAGGGATTCCGATGATGGTTATACAGCATATCAGACCTATCTCTGCATTTCCAACCGCCATAGGAATTCCTGATACAATCAACCATATGATATTTGCAAGGAAACTGATCGTGCCTCCGCCATATACCACTTCTTTCCCAAATGGGAAAAAAGCCAATCCTGCAAACTTAAAACACTGCAAACCTATTGGAATTCCTATGATAGAAATGCACCACAGGCATCCTGCCACAATCCATGACAGACCACTTAACAACCCACCACAAATAAACCAAAGTATATTTCCTAATATGCTCATATCAATACTCCTTTTCTATCTCACCATCTATTCCATACATTTTCTTGAATTCATCAAGATCCGCCTGACTTTTAATCAGCATAACCTCTTCTATCTTACCTGTATGGATGTCCTTAAAACCGGCAACCTGCTCACCGTTACAGATGCTTGCCTTAATTACCGGCTTCTTGTTTTCTTTATCATAAGTCTTTATAACTGTCTTTTTCTTAAATAGTCCCACTCTGAGCACCTTCTTTTGATTTTGCCATCTGTATGAGTTTTTCAAAAGACTGAGCAAAGCGTACATCATCTTCCTCTGTACGCTTTCTTGGTCCCTTCATATGATTCTTATGCGAGCTGCGTCTTGCCTTCTTGTTAAGATGCCGCTCCATAAGCATCTGGTCAATATTTTCATTTGTGTACCACTTACCGGATTGGTGAATGGCATACGCTTCTTTTCCAAGTGCCATAGCAGCGACACCATAATCCTGAGATACTACGACATCCCCTTTATGACAAATGCTAATCAGCTTGTAATCTACAGCATCTGCTCCTGCACCAACTACGATCACTTCGCTATAGTCTGAATATAATACGTGATTCGTATCACACAGCAATGTGGCTGGAATACTATATTTCTTTGCTATTTCTTCTACAATGCCTACTACAGGACACGCATCTGCATCTACAAATATCTGCATTTTCATAATTTCTTTTTCTGCCTTTCCAGTTCTTTTTGAATCCATGTCATAATTATATCTACAAGATAATCCTGCTGCACCTGACTCAGTTCCCTGCCCGGCTGCATTTTGTGCCACTTCCGGATACACTCTCTGCAGCATGTTGCAGTTGCATGTTGGGCAATAAATACCGGATGGCCCCTCATAGGAGTCTGTTTGCCATCATTTGCTATAAATGCGGGAGCTTCTCTCTTTGCAATAAAGTCCTTTGCATGTTGTCTGATCGTATCAAGTCCCTTTTGGTTTATGTACTCTATGTCTTTCTGCTTCAAATGAAAGCTGCTTCGAAATTTGGAATTGTCCAGTCTCTCAAACAACTGCCTGTACCACTCGTCCTTTGTCATCAGAACCTCACTACTTCCGGATCATGCATAAATGATGAAAATGTTGCTGTAGCATTTTTAAAATAAAATACCTCTGTGTTTCCATCGTCTGCTGAATACATCTTCTGTAATGATGGGTAAGCATCAAGCATCGACTGTCTGGCTTCTCTTCTGTCATCTTCCACAAGTTCTCCTGCTACGCGAAGCCACTCTCCATTTTTAAATGCACAGATTTCTACCTTTGGATTTGCATGAATCTGTTTTGATACCTCTTTCACCTTACCTGTCTGAATATAAAGTTTCCCCTCAAAAATGTGGGCTGTTCCAAAAGGTCTTACTCTTGGCTGGTCGCCTTCTACTGTTGCTAAATAATATGTTTCTGCTTCTTTTAAGAATTTTTCTACTCGTTCCATGATGTAAGCCTCCTGTTATTTATCTAATAATGTAATTTTTATTTTCAAATAAGTGTTCCATAAATAGTCACAACCGGTCAATTATCGAACACTTTGTATCCGATAATCAAAAAAGTGTTCGATCATCAGTAATGTAATTCAATTGTCTCCGTTGTTCCATATAAATCACCTGTTCTCCATTGCAAATGCTAGCTTTGATGACGAACTTCTTGTTTTACTTATCGTATGAGTACCGGATGTGTTTCTTTTAAACAAATCCACTATATATCATTTTTAAAATATTTCTGTAGTAATATTCTATTCTTCTTGAATATTTAGTTTCTGCTTAATTATCTGAAGCGTTTTGTTTTCTACCTTTTTCTCTGTAAAACTCTTCACAATTGCATCCATTGTTTCAGCACTCCAAAAAATTGTCAACTTTTCTTTTGCACGTGTTATAGCCGTGTAAAATATTGAATGTGTAATTCTTTCTGCATTGTTTGAAGGAATTACAACTTTAACTGCGTTATATTCCAACCCCTGCGCCTTATGAATTGAAATGGCATATGCAAGCTGAAATGGTATCACCGTCTTTATTCTGTCTTCCTCTGATAATTCATCATCCCAGGCAATAACTTCTAACTTTATCTTTGTTCCATCATCAGTATTTTCAACATACTCAAAAGATTCATTTTGACATTGTTCTTCTGCCAAATAGGTTTTGACATTTAGTGTAAATATAATTGATGAAGCCGTTTTTTCTATGTTCTCTATTTTTCCTTTTAAATTATTGTATAGCAATGATGAACGCCTTGTATCCAAAAAAATAATTTGGTCTCCGATTTTAAAACTCCATTCAGCCCATGAAAATGCTTTGCTTTTTGTATTGGCATTTTGAAAATATTGATTTATGTTATTTAAGCCAAATTTTCCATCATAATTTAAACACAATACAACCTCATTATCTTCCAATTCAAATATATCTTCACATAAATCTTTAGAAAAAGGCCCATCTATTGACAATTTTTCAGTAATAATAGGTTTTTTTTCACGAACTTCATCCCATAAACTGCTTAAATCTCTTTTATCCGTTCTCCAATTATGTAAAAGTTCAATATTAGCCCCCTTCGCCTTAATAATATCCTTTGCGTAGTAAAACCAATTTCCAAAATCAATTGATTCAATCTGATATATATCTCCAGAGAAAATCAATCTCGTTCCTTTATTTATCTTATTAAGTAATTTATTCATTGTACGGTTATCAATTGTGCTACATTCATCAACAAAAATAATATCGAAATCCATAGTTTCCTTACTTTTTATTACACTATCTATGCTAGAAAACTGTGTATTACATCCCTCATCACATACTCTTCTCTGTAAATTATGCAATGCAGTATGTGTTTTTGCTAGAAACAATTTTTTAGATTGATTCATCATTTCAGATATATATTTTATTAATGTTGTCTTACCTGTACCTGCCGCACCATATATCAACATTACCTGAGATGATACAAAAAGATACTTCATTGCAATCCTTTTTAATTCATCTTCAAATTCTATTCCGCATTCCCTAAGATATTTCTCATTGCTTTTTTGTTGATTTCTATCAGGAATATGTGATAGTTCTAATATTCTTCGTAATATAAAAAGCGTTGTACTTTCATAAGAATCAATGGATACTATCCCTTCCTTTTCATTTATTTTAAAACCATTTTTCTGTTCCCATGTATCTAAACCATTATTATATTCCTTTATTGCTTTGTCACTTGCAATTATTCGTTTATCAAAAAACAATTCTCCTGTTTCACTAATTAACTTTTCAATCTTTAAATATGGCAATACTTTTTCGACTTTACGTCTATCATTCACAATTTCGATAATCTCTGTTATATTACCTTTCGCAGTTCTTTTTCCTGCCAAATTTGAAAGAAATGGCTTTTGTTCAAACGGATAACATTTGCTTGTTATATAAAGTTCATCCGATAAACATCTGCTATTATATTGGTTCGGCAACAACGCTTCCAATATTTCTTCTCTCAAATTCAACAATGCATACCTAATCGTGTACCTACCCACTTTATTTGAAGACGCTGCATAGTTCTCGCGTATCTTTAAAATAACCTCTCCAAAATCATGTGTGTTTGTTGAAGCATATATAATATCATAAACCTGTTGAAATCTTTCGTCACTCAAATCAATAATTTGTAATAAATCCATCTCTGTATCGGTCAAAAAATCCATTAATGCTACATATTCGCCATAATTTCGGTTAAGCTTAGTATTTAACATTAACATTTTTGCCAGCTTGTTTAGGCACACAGGATCAATCGCAACTTTCCAATTATTCAAAATCTTTATTTTGTTTTTTATTCCCCAAAGTTCTAAATCCGTCTCCGTATAAGCAATTTGAATTGAATATTTTGTTGAAATATACTTTTTACTATAGACTGTTATCCTATTGTATTTTGTCGCATATAGTCCTGCAAGTTGAAGAGTAATCTCAAAATATCTTTCTCCATCAACATAAAATGGAACAATTTTTTGAATATAGTATCTTGAGACTCTTACATTATTAGGAGTCAGATTAGCATTTGTAATATTGTCTGCAACCAATTTATAATACTCCTTATCTAATGTATCCATATCCAATGGGAATTTTGATAAATTATCTAATACTTCTATTCCAAAATTATTTTTCAAAAATTTTCGTATTTCCCATAAATAATTATAATACTTTAGCATAAGTCTTTCGGCTTGACCTTCTCCAGGCATTCTAATACCTATATATTTTAATCCCTTCAAAAAGTTATATAAATATTTTGTATCAGGTTTAAATTGAGAAACTTCCCACGCTAGTTTTTGATTTATATCTGTATAACCTAATTTTACAGCATTCAAAATTAATACAGAATAACATAGATCATACAATCCATTAACTATCTTCCTTGAAATAAAATCTCGTAATTCAGTTTTCTCACTTACGCTATCAATCTCCATAGAAATTTCTTCACATTTATAATGAATAATTTTTAATGCATCTTCCTTTGTCAAACACTCATTATCCAATTTACTTAAAAACAAATGAGTATCTACAACTTGATCCAATTTATTACAAAATGAATCAATACTTTCATCTGTATCTTTGATTTCATCTCTCGGATACAACTTAATAGTTACACTTGATTGTTTAAAATTAATAATTTTTATAAACGAAGGGGATATATATTTCCAAAAAATACGTCTTTCTCCTCTTATATCAGGGTTAAGAACAATAAATAAAATTCCCGGATCAGCAGTAACCTCGTATGCTATGTACGCAGGAAAAGCCAAACTCTTTAAACAATATGAAATGACCCCATTGCTTTCCGTATAATTGTGTGTTCCTTTAATTTGTACAACAAAATTTTGTTCTGGTTGTCTCGAAATATCCGGATTTGAAACATATTCAAACGTCCCATCATGATTAGGCCATTTATCATCACTTGCAAAAGAAGTATTAATCCTACCTTCAGGATTTAAAACAGTCTCTAAATAACTTACCGCGGAACGATCTTCTGCAGATCGCTCCGTATGTGTTGCTATATGTTTTTTTAATGTTGCCTTATATTCTAAATTATTCATACTGTTCTCGCCCCTCTGTATTCTCCATTTATATCTTCTTTTTTATCTACTTTTTATTCAATATTTTCATAGTATTTATTCAAATCCTCTTCCATCTGCACCTTCACTTTTTCAAAATCTTGCTTACTCATTTTAATAAAAAGCGCATGATTCATAGAAATCACATTCAAATCCTTTGAATAATACAGGAACCGTTTACGCTCAAATTTTTCAAAAGGATTTGTCAGCATATTGCTTTTAATATATTTCCGATCTTTCAATCGTTCTGCATTATATGGACAACTTGACCGATCTACCGGAAGTCCCTTATCAATCCTGTCTTGGTAAAAAGCAATATAATCTGTGAGCACATTATCAATTTTTGCATCTCCAATTTCATTCATATTTTTTAGGAATGAAAGAAGAAACGGCATCTTGTAAGAAAGACTGTAATCACGTTCTTCCAGGAAATCAAAGAAGTCCGTTTTGATCGTTTCCTCTGTATGTTCTGGAATATTATTTTCCTCACGAATCTGCTTCACATGTTCTGGTGCAAAAAGATAAATTTTTCTACTTCCAAAAGTAATCATTTCATCCGGAGAAATTTTTCCTTTGGTAACCCAACTGGTAATAGTTCCCGTACTTAAATAAAATTCTCTCGCCAGCTGTTCCTGATTTAAGTAATCACCATATTTTTCTTCGAAAGTTTCAATGTCCACCTGCACAATACGTTCTACTGTTTCATGCAGACCATCTACTTCTATCATATCTCCCACGGAATAATCCCTTTTTAAAATACTTCCAAATGCAGTGTAAAATGGATTAGAAAAAATTGAATGCATGGAACACGGTTTTGCCATAGCACCATACTCATCTACTACATCAATAACAAACACATTTGTTTTTGTATTTGTTCGTCGAAGTCCTCTGCCAATCTGCTGCATATAAAGAACCTTGGAAAGTGTTGGACGCGCCATTACCAGAATTCCAAGTTCCGGATAATCCCATCCCTCCGAAATCATTTCACAAGCACACAAAAAACGTATTTTTTTCTCTCGAAACTGCTGCATAACTTCATCCGGATTTTTTGTTTTTCTGGTATATGCCTTTGCCGAAAGACCTTTCGCATTTAAAATACGCTCCATCTCCTGTGCATGATTTGTATTTACACAAAACACGACTCCCTGCAACTGCCCAGCTTTTCCTTCCGAAAAATAGTTGTATAACACATCTGCAATCAATTCATTTCTGGACTTTACACGAATACTCTTTTCCAAATCAGCATTAATATAATCTTTGCCATTGAATCGAATATGACTCAAATCCAGATTGGTTTCAATACGACACACATTTGCCTCTGCAACAATTTTCTTTTTCATCGCATCAACCAGAGATAAGCCTGTCTTATAATTACCAAATATTGTCTCCAACTTCTTTTTGTCTGGTCGTTGATCGGTTGCTGTAAGACCAATCAAAAAATCAGGCGTAAAATACTGAATAACACGTTTTAAAACTGGGGAAACTGCGTGATGAGCTTCATCTACTACAATATAATTATATTTTTCCTGCGCATATTTCTGATAGTTCCGCATCATATAAGCAAATGAACAAATTTCAATTTGCTCCTGCAGATCTGGAAGCGATTTCTTCACTCGCTGCCTCCAATCATCAATAATGTTTGTATTAGGAGCCATAATAAGCGCATGAAATTGTGTATTCTTTCTGGGAAAAATACGCAAATCTTCTTCCACAATCCTGGATTTTCCACTTGCCGTTGGAAATACCACAAGAAATGTATTTGTTCCCGCAGCACGCTGTTTTTGTATTTCCTCAAGCGTATTTTCCTGATGCTCATATAACTTTACCGGACGATCGGCAAGGAGTCCATTTTCTTCAAACTCATCGGTATTTTCACCAAAAAAAGTTTTTATGTCATCCTCAATTCGATTTTCAAATCTACAATCTTCTGAAGAAAAACGATATAACTTGATCCCCCATTCGGTACATGTATTTTGTTTTTGCAGCTGTCTGCGATAACGTTCCAAACCGATCTGCTGCGGATGATGATAAGTTACCCCATTTTCTTCAACTGCATAATCTCCATGCTTTGTTCTTAACAAGTAATCCAGGAAATAATTATTTCCCTGTTCATCCAAAATACCATATTCTTTCTGTAAATATTTCAAGCTATTACGACCATATACACTTGCAAAATTATTTTCAAAGTCGATTTCCAATGGAGAGGCATCTGCATGATCTTCGCGATTTGCCACATACTTTATTGGTATTTCTTCCTTTTTGCATGGCAATGTAATCACTTCATTGATTATTCCCATGTCTTCTTTTAGAAAGCGATATACTTTTGCATATTTATTCATATATGTATTTTGCTTGTCCGTAATTAAAGAATAGGAAAAAGGCTCCTCGTCCTTTTTATAATTACATATTCCATCATCAATAATAATAGCCTGCTGATCTCTTACATAAAAATAGCTTGTTCCACCATTGGGATATGAGACTGTTTCTATCAGATCATATTGTCCGTTTTCCAGCTTTAATACTTTATCCATTCGTCACACTTTCCTCAGTATAAGATTCAGCCATTGTTCCGACTCACGGCCTGGTCTCACATCTCCTGTCAGCCATTGTTCTTCTATCTTTACATGTCTTATACCGCTTAAAAACCCATCAAATGTTTTTTCTGTAAAGTCAGTAAAATATCTTCCATTTCGTTCGCCCTCAAATGTTCCATATTTAAACGATGTATAAATCACTCCATCATCCTTCAATGCACACAACATTCGCTGCATAACATTTTTAAGTTCATCCTTTGGCAAATGTAAAATAGAGGAACATGCCCAAATGCCATCATATTTTTTCTGCTCGTCCAACTCCTGAAATAGCATATATTTAACCGAAACTCCAGTATATGTGCTTGCTAATTTGCACAACTCTTCTGAACCATCCGTTGCTTCCACTCTATATCCATGTTCCATAAAATACTTTGTATCACGACCAGATCCACAACCAAAATCTAAAATATATGCATTTGGCTGTAACAATGCAAAGAACTTATCCTGCGTTGTGGAAAAATCTACAATTTGTGTAGTAGCAGAAAAACTTGTAGCATTTTCATTGTAGTATTTTAATGTTGTATTTTCACGAAACTTTTCTTCTAATTTTCTCATATATATTCCTTGCTGCTATTATCCAACTAATTTTTCTAACCACTCTGCAATTATTTTTCTTTCTCCACTACCATTTGTTTGAAAACGCAACAATGGTATCTGGTATAATTGCAATATGTGATTCTTCAACATATCCCTTGCTGCTTGTACTGTTCCATTCTTATGATATTCATAACCATCAACTTCAATTGCCAACACCGGCTTTTTGCTAATTCTGTTGTATATAAGAAAATCTATATGCGTCGCTGGATTCATAGCATATTTGCATTCCTGCTCATTTAATAACTCCAGATTTCTTATTAACATGTTCATCGGAAAATGGCAAACAACATCCAAACTCGAATACCTGCTGTCTCTCAGCAGTTCTTCAATTAATACGTACATTAAATTTTCCGAATCATATTCTGATATCTTCTTGTGATTTTTTAAAAATTCTTTTCTTTCTTCAGAATACTGCTTATACAAATAATCAAAAATTGAATAAATTTGACTATCCATAACCTCAAAATTATTATATTCAATATAATTAATCAGATCAATAATATTACTCTCTTTTGATTGCTCATTTCCAGTAACAACTAATATAAGTTTCTTCTTTGCCCTTGACACGGCCACATTAATCAAATATGGATCATCTGCAAAATCAGATATCTCATCATCAACCGTTGATATAATAATATTATCCTTTTCTTTTCCTTGAAACTTATGTACAGTATCAACGTCTATTCCATCAACTTGATTAGCTGTGGCCTTTACCTGATTTTTATATGGTGCGATAATTCCTGTTTCATTTTTATCAAAATTAAATTTAGGTATTATTTCATTTTTAATCACATCTATCTGTCTTTGACTGTAATGATTTCTTTCATGATTACCGGGAACTGTTTTTATTACTGACAAAACATCTTTTTCCCCTTTATCTTCTGTCATTATAATCAATTCCCCATGATAGAATTTTTGATTACAGAAATTAATAATTTTAGGATGACATCTGTAATGTTCTCTCAATAATGTCTGCGTTACATTTGGTATAACCTCCAAAATAGATTGCAAAAAACTTTTTGTAAATCGATACCCTTCATTTAGGTGATAACTGTCAAATATAGAATTTGCTTTACCCTTAATTTCCTCTGTGACAACATTTGGCAATTGTTTCGTATCGCCTACAATAACCACATTTCTTGCACAGGAAAGGGCCAAAGCTCCAGTCGCTATATCAACTTGCGATGCTTCATCCATGATAAGATAATCATATACCACATCTGTATTTAGACTATCTCTTGACGAAAATGTCGTACTTAATATAACTGGATATTCTTGTAAAAGCTCATACGGATTTTTCCACAAGTCCTCTTCTGTAAATAACTTACGTTGATTGCTTTTTTCGTACTTACATACCAATTTATCTTTTAAAATCTGCATCGAATCATTGCACAAATTATCAAGCAAATTTTCATTCATACTATCTAGATAATTTTCAATATCTTGAATTTCCCTTAACAGTTCATTCTTTTTTGTATCATAATACATAAATTGGAAAGTTGTTATTATCTTTGATATATCCTGATTATAAAATTTCCAATTTGTAACTCCATACTTAAAAAAGGCTTTTATTTTGAACCAAAAATTTATTCTGTTTTTTTCTTCTGAAATAAATTGACATTCCTGCCATAACTCCATCCATTGTTTTGAGCCAAAACTTTTCTTAATATTTAGCTTTTGAATTTCGACATCTGTTTCTTCAACATATTGTTTAAAATACTCAAATTCCGTTTCTATTTGCGCGTTTTCCTGTCTTAAACTTGCAAGCCTTTCCTGTTTATCAAAAACATTTTTTAACTGTTCTGATTCTTCTAATATTTTATTTTTTACATTATCTCTATTTCCATCTAATGTCCACAATAAAAAATCAGGATAATTTTCATTCTGATTTTGAATAAAACTTTTCTTATTTTCAGACTTTCCCAGTGTTGCAGCAATGAATCCCAAATTATATTTTGGAGAACATAATTTTTCATATACGTTATTTGTAGCGGAATTATTATTAGAAACTATTTGAACAGTTTTCCCTTGCAATATTATATTTGCTATAATATTTAATATTGTCTGTGTCTTTCCTGTTCCCGGCGGCCCTTGAATAACACTAATTTGATTTTCCATTGCTTTTTTTACAGCCTGGTATTGACTATTATTACATCCAAATGGGAAAATTGGTATGTAGTTTTCTTTTTTATTAAATGTATGTACAGTTGACGGGTTTAAATATTTTGCCAATGCAACATCATCACCCACATAAGATATTTTTTTAAATTTGTTGGGTAATATTTTTTCACCATTTTCTTCATTTCTAATATCACATAGTTCCGCAATTTGCTTTATATACTCGAAAACATTCGCAGACTCTTTTTCTATCAAGCATGAACTTCCAATCTGCAAATCATCTCGATGATAATCTTTTTCAATTTCCTTTTTAAAACAAATATGCCAATAAAAATCTCCCCGAAAAGCGAACTCATATATAGCCTCTATATCATGAAATACATGTCCATTTTTATTGCTAACTTGAAAAGCATTCGGATCTACAACTGTTGGATTCTTCAACCATACAATATTTTCATATGCATATGAATATTTTCTTCCATTATTAAATATAACATCCCATTTTTGAGTTCCTGAATTATAACTACAGCATGCTATTTCCGCAGTTTTAATCTCACCCTTTACAATTATCATATTATATCTTGTGTTCATACGCTTATTACCTTCTCCATACATTGATATATCCATATGATATAATTACTTTTTATTTATAATTTTCTACACATTTGTAAAAATACAATTTCTTCTTTAAAAGAAATCAGTTCAATGCTTTCCTAATCGCCTCTATCAACTTCACATCTGCCGGCAACCACTCCACACTATCAAGTTCATCCTTTCCCAACCACTTCGCTGCTTCATGTTCCTTAAGCACCAGATTTCCCTTAATAATCTCACACCAAAAACAATCCATTGACAAATGAAACGTCGGATAATCGTATTCTATCGTATCAATTAATTTACCAATAACGATTTCCGTATCAAGTTCTTCCATAATTTCTCTCTTAAGTGCTTTCTGTGGTGTTTCCCCTTCCTCAATCTTGCCACCGGGGAATTCCCATCCCGCAGAAACGCCATATTTTGTATTAAATATGCGCAACTATACTACATTTAGTGTCTAGTGGGGTATTACCCTATCTTTTTGGCAAAAGTAAATATGAAAATCCTTTATTTATAGGCTTTCTCCGCCTTTTGCACTAATGTTACTATCCCTCTTTGCATTAGTCAAACTTGTAAAAGTGGGGTACTGTCTAATCAATAATTGAATCCATTTTCCACTTTATAATCAAGTAAAACAAATTTTCTTTTAGTTCTCTGATTTCCTTATCATATTTATTCCATACTTCCATTATCTCTGCCGGATCTCTTAAGAACTTTTTATCCTTTGCATGTGAATTGACCTCTTTACTCGCTGCCATTATAAATTGATATTTACTATTGATTGAGCGTAAAATAGATATATCAACCACATCTAATACATCCATCCCATTGCAATACATCTTGCTCAAATACTTTGCGGGTTCTCTACAAAGTTCAAATAATTGTTTCCAATCCTCGTCTAATCTACTGTTACTTTTCTTTTTTTCTTTATAGTCTTCTTCAAATTTCTTCAAATAAAATCCAGCATCAAATAAAACAGCCTCTTCCTTTCAAACAGTTCCTTATCTTGCTTTCTCTGAATTATAACAGACACAATTATTGATGCAAGAATACCAGTAAAAATTGAATTGCCCAAACTATACATAAGTGAAACTGATTCAAAATTACAGCAAATTATAATAATTGCAATTAAAGATATTACTGAAAATACAGCACATGTAGGATAAATGCTTGATTTTAATTTTATTCTCTTCCACTTCATTTTTTGTGAACGTGATTCCTTCACTATTCATTCCTCCTATCACGCTGACATACATCTTCTAATTTTCTCTACCAACGTTAGATCTGCGGTAACCACTGAACAGACTCCAGCTCATCCTTGCTTAACCACTTAGCTGCTTCTGCTTCCTTCAGTACCAGCTTTCCAGTTATTGTCTCACACCAAAAGCAGTCCATTGAGAGATGGAAATTAGAATAATCATATTCAATGGTATCAATCAAATCGTACACTTCGATTTTTGTATCCAATTCTTCTTCAATTTCTCGTTTTAACGCCTGCTTCGGGGTTTCGCCTTCTTCTAATTTGCCTTTAAGTTCTTTCAAACTCTCTTCTATTTTATCGACATCAATAAAATGTAAATTTACTGTTGTTCCATCTCCACTCTCAAACTGGATTGGCTTATGATTTCTCATTTCATCATTCACCGGGTATAATAGCCATATTTCAGGTGTATTATATTTCTTAGAGTAAGCATACATCTGATACATATCTTGTTGATGCATTATTTTTATTTTCTCTCTACATTCTATTATCTCTTAATACCAAATACACTTTTTCCTATATACTACTTCTTTTGCCGTCCCATAAACCGTACACTTTCCTATATTTCTTCCCTAATCCCTTATTTTTATTTTCTATTATATCACATTTTTACATCAACCGACCTTTTTCAGCAAAAAATATAACAAAATCCATCCATTTTCTCATTTCAACAGAAAAAACGCCCATATCCATGGCACCCGCCACGAACACAAGCGTTTCATCCTTTCCCAATATGTATTTCTTCACACTCTGACACAATCCCGTGTGATCTCCTTCAGTGAAGCCACACCGCACATTGCCATCGTATCTTTCAGTTCACTTCCGATCTTATTGACATAAGCCTCAACGCCTTCCTGCGCTCCGCCATACACGGCAGTCACAAACGGGCGGGCAATGATCACCGCATCGGCTCCCAGTGCCAGTGCCTTAAACACATCCACACCGGAACGGATGCCTCCGTCGACAAAAATCTTCATGGAGCCATGGACTGCATTTGCGATCTCTTCGAGCACCTCTGCGGTGGCAGGACACTGATCCAGAACACGCCCGCCGTGGTTTGACACAACGATTGCATCGGCCCCGGCTTCTTTTGCCTTCATGGCACCCTTGACGGTCATGATTCCTTTGACAATAAACGGCAGCCGGCCGCCTGTTTCACTTCACGCAGATCCTCCACCGATTTGCTTCCGGCCGGTGGGGTCAGATTCTTTAAAAACGGCAGTCCGGCCGCATCGATATCCATTGCCACGGCAAAGGCACCGGAATCCTTTACCATCGCCATTTTCTCCCGGATCACTTCGATATTCCACGGCTTTACAGTCGGAATTCCCAGTCCACCGGCATTTTTTATCGCTTTTGTCGCTGCGACCATGACATTGCTGTCGGTTCCGTCTCCGGTAAAAGCAGCGATGCCGGATGCCGCACAGGCGGAAACGAGAATATCGTTGTAGGAAATATCATTCAGGCAGTCTCCGTAATGCAGCTGCACGGCGCCTACCGGACCGGCAAAAAACGGATACTGAAACGTTCTGCCAAACAGTTCCAGTGTCGTATCACATGGACGGTTTTCGACCAGCGTGTCCATCTGGACACGGATTTCTTTCCATTTGTCATAGTTGCGGATGGCGGTATCTCCGATGCCTTTGGCTCCCGGCCCCGGCATCTGGTTTTTACAGGCTCTGCCGTTACATTCCCAGCACGCCTTACAGTAAGATCCGATACGGCCTCTCGCCTGTTCGATACACTCTGTATAATTCATAGGTCTGTTCCTTCTTCCTTTGTCTGTAAATCAGAATTTTTATCTGTCATGATTCATACGCCAGTCGATGCATCGTTTCAGATAGTGCACATAATCCGGGTTCTTACACATTCCCTTGCCCGGCGTATCGGAAATCTTTGCGACATCCATACCGTTGCACAGCGTGGTTTTCATGACGATATTCAGTGCCGGTACCTCCGTATCATTCGAGATATAGGTGCCAATTCCAAAAGCCACCTTCGTGCGGTTTCGGAAATGTTCGTACAGTTCGTGTGCCCGTGCAAAATCAAGAGAATCACTGAACAATAAAGTTTTATTTGCCGGATTGATCCCCAGTTTCCGGTAGTGTGCGATCATTTTTTCGCCCCACTCCACCGGATCTCCGCTGTCATGACGCACGCCGGAGAATAACGTGGCATAGGTCAGCTGGAAATCCCGCAGGAAACAGTCGGTCGTAATCGCATCGGTCAGTGCAATACCGTTTAACACGCCATACTCGCGTACCCAGGCATCAAGCGCATACCAGTTGGAGTATGCCGGGTTATGTTTGTGATTTCCCTGTCCGACACACATGATCCACTCATGTGCCATGGTTCCGACCGGTGTCAGATTGTATTTCTTTGCCAGATAGACGTTGGACGTTCCGACAAATTCTGACCCGTGAAATTCTGCTTCTTTCAGCTTGCGGACAGCAAGCTCCTGTGCCTCTGCGGAAAGACGGCGGCGCAGTCCGAATTCACTGAACGAACCGATCTCGTATCTGCCGCTGGCATCTTTGATCTTCTGTTCCAGACGTTCCCGGAAACTGGCATAAAGCCTGTCATAATCGTACGCCATACGGAAATACACTTCGTTGACAATCGCCAGTGTCGGGATCTCATACAAGGACGTATTCAGCCAGGTACCGAATGTCTCGATGGAAAGTCCGCATTCCGCCTCATCCGAAATCTTAAAATCCTCATAGCGCGGCTGCCACAGGCGCAGGAAATCAATATAGCTTCCCTTGATCCATGTAATGCGGTTCAGATATTCCAGCTCTTGTTCCGTAAAACGCAGACTGCAGTATGCCTTAATCTGCTCTTTGATCTCCTGCACCATCTCTGCCGTAAAGTGCACATCGGTATTGCGGCACTTGAATGTCCATGTGGTTTTATAGTCGGAGAACTGGTGATAGATGGCCTCTCCCATACTAAATTTGTACATGTCTGTTTCCAGCAGACTGGTGATGATCTGATTTAACTTCATAATTCTTCTCTTTTCTTCTTACTAAAATAAGATACAATTACTGTATATCCACCTGACAGGTTTTCATCGCTTCGATCGCCGTGCGGTGCGACTCCGGTGTTACGCAGGCGCATGCTTTTTCAATCACGCACACGCGCGCTTCCGGAACAAAGGCTTTGGCAATCATGACATTGCTGATGACACAGATACCCGTGCACACGCCACAGAAATCAATCTGTGCCTCTGCATCACCGCAGTACTGCTTTAAGCACTCGCCAAGCTGCACACTGCCAAATGCCGGCTTACAGATCGTCTCGATCTGTTCTTTGGAATAAAAGGATGCTGCCTTACGGATCACAGGCGCAATCTCCCAGCCTTCGGTTCCTTCGATGCAGTGCACGACGGGCAGCCGCTTTCCTTCCTGCGTATCCAGATAATTACTCTGGTGCGTGTCTTGGGTGAAAATGATTCTGTCATACACGCCTGTTTTTATCACTTCCGCGACCTTCGGAATGACTGCTGCACACTCTGCATTGCCCAGCGGTCCGGTCGTAAAATCGTTTTGCATGTCAACGACAACTAATATTCTTTTCATAGTCTCTCCTGTGCTTCCCTTTTTCTATACACGATAACGGTTAAAACAAGAATACATCTCCTGCACCCGCGGCATGGCATAACCGCCGGAAACAATACCGTTTTCTGCCAGAAAACGCATGCCGGACGTTTCGAGTTCTTTCTGTAACTGCACAACGACTTCGGCAATTGTCCGTTTGCCGTCCACCAGGTGTTCGACCGCATATTTTAAGAGCATGCCAAGGCACGCAGTCTGTTCGCTGTCGATCAGCTGTTCTAAATACCGCAGATCCACGGTCTGCTTTCCGATGGCAAATCCATCCGTTCCCATGGTTTTTAATTTTAACCGCTCCGGCTCATTTTTGCGCACGGCTCCGCTCCGGTAATCCCTGCGTTTTGTGGCACCGTTTTTATCTTTTTCCATGATCCGGTGACTGTGTGGCAGGGCGAACGGATGCGGGATTTCTTCCGAAATCGGAAATTCCTTGCACAGTGCCTTTGCTTTTTCGGTAATATCAACCGGCTTATAACGATCCATCTGGATCACGGTATCCGCAATATGGAAAAAGGCACCAGAACTGCCCGCTACTAAAATCGTAGAAATTCCTGCCTGCTCGTAAAGTTCCCGCGCGCGGGAAAGAAACGGCGTAATCGGCTCCTTGTCCGGGCTGACCACAGGCTGCGG
>ERZ791624.265-NODE-265-length-38629-cov-2.589957_pt1 | contig 38629 bp, 30 predicted proteins | sample MGYA00510058_ERZ791624 | MGnify/ENA primary metagenome ERZ791624 (study PRJEB30046, sample SAMN00715158) | human gut metagenome | study: EMG produced TPA metagenomics assembly of the A metagenome-wide association study of gut microbiota in type 2...
TTTAGAGTTCTGAAATATCCATAGTCTATAACTGTTGTTTTGAGTGCAAAAGTACTTTAAATCGTGGACATATCAAACAATTTTCTTAAAAAAGCACGTTTTCTCGATAATTCTTTCTATTTTTGCAGAGATATTCTGCTGTCGAAGTCCTCTTTGCGCATGGGATTACGGAAGTGCTTGGGGTGTTTGGGCAGTAGAGCTTAAAAAGAAAGAACAAAGGGAAAAATAACCTCGATGGAATATACAATAAATATTAAAGGTCGCCTCATGGATTTGGGAACCCCGCAGGTGATGGGTATTCTGAACGTCACCCCTGACAGTTTCTATTCGGGCAGTCGCAAGCAGACAGAAGAGGAAATAGCCAATAGGGCAAACCAGATAATCGCAGAAGGTGGAAGCATCATCGATGTGGGAGCCTTCTCTACACGTCCCGGTGCCGATGAGGTGTCGGAAGAAGAGGAAGGGCGCCGCCTGAAATTTGCTCTCGATATAGTACGTCGTGAGCAACCCGATGTAGCCATTTCGGTAGATACTTATCGCCCAACCTTGGCACGCAAGTGCATAGAGGAATGGGGGGCCGATATCATCAATGATGTGTCAGAAGGTGGTATTACCGGTATAGCCAATGTGCCCTTGCAGCGGCAAGAGACTGAATGTCCGGAGATGTTTCGTGTGGTGGGCGAGCTGAAGGTACCTTATATATTAATGTCCGTGCAGCCCACGCTTGCCATGATGATGAAGGGCTTTGCCCGTGAGGTGCAGCAACTTCGCGATTTAGGAGCCAAGGATATCATTCTCGACCCAGGCTTTGGATTTGGTAAGGACCTTGCTCAGAACTATCAGATTTTTGCAGAGATGGAGAAGCTGAACGTCATGGAACTGCCCGTCCTCGTAGGCATATCCCGTAAGAGTATGATATACAAGTTGCTGGGAGGTGATGCCACAACCTCGCTCAACGGCACGTCGGTGCTCGATACTGTAGCCCTGATGAAGGGAACTTCTATTCTGCGTGTTCACGATGTGAAGGAAGCCGTAGAGGCAGTGAGAATCGTGGAAGCCATGAACAAGAAGGGGTGAAGTCGTGGATGTTGGACTTTCCGTCAAACTTCATTAAACGTCAAAACAAAACCAATGTATGATTGAATTTGGAATAAAAGATGCGCTCGACATATTCTTGGTAGCCTCGTTGCTCTTCTATGTCTATCGCTTGATGAAGGAGTCGCGCTCCCTCAATATCTTTGTGGGCATCATGCTCTTTGTGCTAATCTGGCTTTTTGTGAGTCAGGTGTTGGAAATGCGTCTGTTGGGATCTATTCTCGACAAGTTGGTGAGTGTGGGAGTCATTGCCCTCATCGTCATCTTTCAGGAAGACATCCGTAGGTTCCTTTATGAGATAGGTTCTCAGAAAGGCATGCGCAGGTTTGTGCGCTTCTTCCGTTCCAATAAGGACGATGCCCGTGGGTCGACAAGGAGACCATCATGCCCATCGTGATGGCCTGTATGAGTATGTCGAAGAAATACGTGGGAGCCTTGCTCGTTATCGAACGTGGCGTGCCGCTGAAAGACATCATGGATACTGGCGAGGAGATAGACGCGAAAATCAATCAGCGCCTCATCGAAAACATATTCTTCAAGAACTCGCCTCTTCACGATGGTGCCATGGTTATCTCTAACAAGCGCATCATGTCAGCGGGCTGTATACTTCCTGTAAGTCATAACCTTGATATTCCTAAGGAGTTGGGGTTGCGCCACCGTGCTGCCCTTGGTATTTCTCAGAGCAGTGATGCCATAGCTGTCATCGTGTCGGAAGAGACCGGCCGCATCAGTGTAGCCATTAAGGGTGAGTTCCGGTTGCGCCTTTCTGCAGAAGAACTGGAGAGTATTTTGACTCAAGAGATGATGTAATTGTGTGAAGAGTGAAGCACGTAAACCTTTACGCTACAGAATATCTTCGGTTTTAGCTTTTTTTACACAATTTAATAAGGGTTATTTAAAAGAAAATATGTACTTTTGCAAAGTCGATATGGCAAAAAGACGAATTTCTAAATGAGCCAGCCTAACATACCGACAAATCTACTAATGACAACAAATATTTAAACTATAAAATAAAATGGACTTATTACAGCAAATTGTAGCTCGCGCTAAAGCAGACAAGCAGCCATCGTGCTCCCTGAAGCAGAAGAGGAGCGTACATTGAAAGCAGCCGATAAAGTTTTGGCTGATGATCTCGCAGACATCATCCTCATCGGTAACCCTGCCAATATTAAGAATCTCGCTGCTCAGTGGGGTCTTAACAACATCGACAAGGCTACTATCGTTGATCCACAAAACAACCCTAAGACTGAGGAGTATGCTGAGAAGCTCGCTGAACTTCGTAAGAAGAAGGGCATGACTGTAGAGCAGGCTCGTGAACTCGTAACTAAGAACAACCTCTACCTCGGTTGTATGATTATCAAGACTGAGGGCGCTGACGGTCAGATTTCTGGTGCATTGAGCACTACTGGCGATACTCTCCGTCCAGCTCTTCAGATTATCAAGTGTACTCCAGGTATCACTTGCGTAAGTGGTGCTATGTTGCTCATCTCAGACCAGAAGCAGTATGGTCAGGATGGCATTGTAGTAATGGGTGACGTTGCTGTAACTCCAAACCCTACAGCAGACCAGCTTGCTCAGATTGCCTATACTACAGCTCATACAGCTCAGTCAGTGGCAGGTATTGCTGATCCACAGATAGCCATGTTGAGCTTCTCTACAAAGGGTAGCGCAAAGGATGCCATCAACAAGGAGACAGGCAAGAGCGTTTATATCATTGACAAGGTAAAGGATGCCGTAGCTATTGCTAAGGAGAAGTTCCCAGAGCTTCATCTCGACGGTGAGCTTCAGGCTGATGCAGCCCTCGTTCCTGAGGTAGCTGCCAAGAAGGCTCCAGGTTCTGACGTTGCTGGTAAGGCTAACGTTTTGGTAGTTCCTAACCTCGAGGTTGGTAACATCGGCTACAAGCTCGTTCAGCGCCTGGGTGGTGCCATCGCTATCGGTCCTATCCTTCAGGGTATTGCCCGTCCTGTTAACGATCTTTCTCGTGGTTGCTCTGTTGATGACATCTACTACATGGTAGCCATCACAGCTTGCCAGGCACAGGATGCAAAGAAGGCGTAAGTATATAGTTAATAGTTAACAGTTAACAGTTTATAGGGCTAAGCTGCTGTAAGATGGGTGGTTTATGCTATAGACTGTAAACTATAAATTTTAAATTGAAAACAAAATGAAAGTATTGGTTCTGAACTGTGGTAGTTCATCTATCAAGTACAAATTATATAATATGGACGATGAGTCTGTATTGGCACAGGGTGGTGTAGAGCGTATCGGTCTTGATAACGCTTTCATCAAGGTGAAATTGCCTAACGGCGAGAAGAAGCAGATTATGCACGACATGCCTGACCACAAGGAAGGTGTGAACTTCGTGTTCAAGTGCTTGCTCGACCCGGAAATCGGCGCTATCAAGGATTTGAAAGAAATCGACGCTGTAGGACACCGTGTCGTACAGGGTGGTGACAAGTTCAAAGAGAGTGTTGTCGTAGACAAGAGTGTAGAGGACGGAATTGAGGAACTTTGCGACCTCGCTCCTGTTCATAACGCAGGTCACCTCAAAGGTATCCGTGCCGTAGATGCTTTGATGCCTGGTACTCCTCAGGTATGTGTCTTTGACAACGCATTCCATAGTACCATGCCTGACTACGCTTATCTTTATGCCATTCCTACGAGTTGTACGAGAAGTATCACGTTCGTCGCTATGGTTTCCATGGTACATCACACCGCTATGTGTCCAAGCGTGTATGCGAGATTCTTGGTCTCGATCAGAACAATTCTAAGATCATCACTTGTCACATTGGTAATGGTGGTTCTATCGCTGCTGTATTGAACGGCAAGGTAATGGATACTTCTATGGGCTTGACTCCATTGGCTGGTCTGATGATGGGTTCACGTTGTGGTGACATCGATGCTTCTGCCGTTACCTACTTGATGGAGAAGTTGAACATGAAGCCACAGGAGATGGCTGACTTCCTGAACAAGAAGAGTGGTGTGCTCGGTATTACAGGTATTTCTTCTGATATGCGCGACATCGAGAACGCTGCCAACGAGGGTAACGAGAAGGCTCAGTTGGCTCTCCGCATGTATGAATATCGCATCAAGAAGTACATCGGTGCTTACACAGCAGCTATGGGTGGCGTTGACGCTATCGTATTTACTGCAGGTGTAGGTGAGAACCAGACCGGCCTCCGTGAGGAATCTTGCAAGAACCTGGAGTATCTTGGCATCAAGATTAACAAGGAAGTAAATGACAAGGTTCGTGGTGAGGAAGCTATCATCTCTACTGACGACAGTAAGGTGAAGGTAGTAGTAGTTCCTACCGACGAGGAGATTGTTATCGCTCGCGATACAATGGAGTTGGTTGCTAACAAGTAATCATACGCTATATATAATAAGGTGAAGACTAGAAACATAAGTGAATAGTCTTCACCTTTTTAAATTTTTAGAATTATGAAAACAAAGATTGTAACTTTCGGAGAAATATTGCTTAGGATTTCTAAGCCTGGTTATCAACGTTTATTTCAGGGACATCATATGTTTGGCAATTATGGTGGCAGTGAGGCTAATGCAGCCATCTCTTTGGCTTATTTAGGCGATAATGTAGAGTATGTAACCCGTGTGCCATACGGTGAGATGGGTGAGGCGGCGTTGATGCATCTCAGAGAGTACGGTCTGAATGTTTCTCATGTTGTGCGTGGCGGTGAACGTCTCGGAACTTATTATTTCGAGGAAGCTGTGGCTATGCGCAATTCCCGTGTGGTTTACGACCGCAAGAATTCTTCTTTCTATACGCTGAAGCGCGGAATGGTGAAATGGGAAAAGGTGCTGGCTGATGCTGCCGTATTCCATTGCTCGGGCATCACCTGTGCTATCAGTCGTAATGCGATGGAGTCAACTATGGATGCCATCAAACTTGCAGTTTCTGACGGCTTGATCATAGCCTGCGATATCAATTACCGTAAGAATCTCTGGGGATATGGTCTGGAGCCTCATGATGTGCTATTCCAGATGATGCAGTATAGCGACATCATCTTTGGTGACCAGAATGAGTGGGAGGTAGCCAGCGGTGTGCCTCATATTCCTTTCGAGGCTTTGGATGCAGACTATGAGATTGACAAGGAGGCTTATCTGGAGTATTTCCGCAAGATGCATCAGCTCTTCCCTAAGTGTAAGAAGATGGTGATGGCGGTAAGAAATCAGATTGCCAGCAGTCATCATACCTTGAGCGGCTTGCTCTATGATGCTGTAGAAGATCAGCTCTATACTACAAGAATCTATGATATTGAGCCGATTGTTGACCCGATGGGTGTAGGTGATGCCTTTATTGCTGCCTATATTCATGCCCATCAGAAGTGGGGCGACAAGAACCAGTATTGCCTGGACTTCTCACTGTCAGCAAGCGCGATAAAGAATACGGTTCCGGGTGATCAGAATCTGGTTACAGAAGAGGAAATCATCAATAACATGACTTCTTCGGGAGGACGCATACAGAGATAGTTAAGAGTTGATAGTTAATAGTTTATAGGGCAATCTTGCTTAAAGCGGTTCCTGCTATAAACTATCAACTATAAATTATATTTACGGTTGGCTTTCGCCTTCCACATATTCTTCCATAAACATGTGTTCGCCATCAAACACGGCATAGGTGAACTGCCATATCCAGTCGCCCAGAATCATCAGTCGGGTCTTTTTGCTCAACATCAGATCCAGTTCGATGTGGCGATGGCCGAACATGAAGTAATCTATATCCTTGTGACCTTGCATATACTGTTTGGCAAAGCGTACTAGGAACTCCTTCTTTTCGCCCATATAAGGCTCTTCCTTTCCGTCAGCACGTTTCAGTCGGCTATGCTTAGCCCAGTTCAGGCCCAAAGCCATTCCCCAGCGGGGATGAATCGCATTAAGGAGGCGTTGGCAGGTCTGGTTCTGGAACATTCTTTTCAAGAACTTGAATTTCTTGTCTGGGTCACCCAGTCCGTCTCCATGTGCCAGATAGAATACTTTATCGTATATCTCTACGGTCTGAGGCTTGTAATGTACGGTAACGCCACATTCTTCCTCCAGGTAGCCATAGGTCCAGAGATCGTGGTTACCCGTAAAGAAATGTACCTCCACTCCCATATCGGTCAATTCCGAGAGTTTACCTAAGAAGCGTGTATAGCCTTTTGGTACGACATATTTATATTCGTTCCAGAAGTCAAACATGTCACCCAGGAGATAAACTGCCGCAGCCTTCGTCTTGATGCTGTCCAGAAAACGGACCAGGCGGCGTTCTTGCATGCGGGCATGCGGAATGGCTAATGAGCCAAGGTGCGCATCTGAGAGGAAATATACATTTTTCATAAGCGATTCTTTTTAAATGAATAGTGAAGAATGAGGAGTGAAGAGTTCAACAGCTTCGTCTTTATTCAAAGCCGAGTTCTACGCGAGCTTCCTCGCTCATCATACTCTGATCCCAAGCCGGTTCGAATACAAGGTTCACATTGGCAGATTTTACGCCTTCCACGCTGTCTACCTTGCTTCTTACATCCTCCAGAATGAAGTCGGCAGCAGGGCATGAAGGGGCTGTGAAGGTCATGTCGAGATCTACGGTGGCATCGTCTTTCACATCTATTTTATAAATCATACCGAGGTCCCAGATGTTGACAGGAATCTCTGGGTCGTAAACGGTCTTAAGTACATCTACGATCTTTTCTTCTATCTTTGTCTTTTCTTCTTGTGTCATAATAATCTTTGTTTTTGCCTACAAAGATAATAATTATTGCAGACAAAACAAAAAGAAAAGCTGTTTTTTTCTTGCCGAAGGTCTAATATACCCCAAATAGACTACAATTTACCTTTATCGTGATATGAATAAAAGGCACCATCGGTTATGATGACATGGTCCATAAAGAAGAGGCGCATGATTTCGCAGGCTTTGGCAATCTTCTGGGTAAGTACATCATCGGCTTTGCTTGGCTGAGGATTGTTGCTGGGATGATTGTGACAGAAGGCGATAATGGTAGCGTTGTTGAGCACCGCTTCTTTGATGATAAGACGGATGTCGGTTGCCGTTTCTGTAATGCCGCCTTTTGAGATGCAGCTCGCTTTGATGAGCTTGAAGTTCTGGTTCATCATCAGGAGCCATGCTTCCTCTGTATCTAAATCCTGCATCTTCGGAAGCATATAGTTGTAGATGGCAAGGGATGAGCCTAAGTCGGGACGTGTACCAATCTTATCGAGAGCACGGCGCTTGCCCAGTTCGCAGGCTGCAAGGATGGTGATGGCTTTTGCGGGTCCCATTCCTTTATATTGTGTAAGTTCTCTGATGGTCTTCTTTCCTAGCTGGTTCAGGTTGTTGTCGCAATCCTTCAGAATGCGTTTCATCAGGTCTACGGCACTTTCGTCTGTAGATCCCGAACCAATCAGAATACCTAAGAGCTCGGCATTGGATAAAGCTGAGGCTCCCAAGCGCTCCAGTTTCTCGCGGGGCTTATCTTCTTCTGCCCAATTGGCAATGGTTAGTTTCTCTGCCATAATAATAACTGATTAGTAGATTATTATTGGCTTCTCTTTTTGCGGGGAAGTCTTATTTGTAGAAAGTCTTGTTGTATGCGCTGAATTCGCTCTGTCCCAGTACGCATCTCTTCCACCATGCAGAAAGAAATCCACATCCGTAACCCATCAGCTGTGTGAAGGCAGCGCGAATGCTCAGCAAGCCTATCTTCACGCTGTGATTCTCTCTGCTGCTGTCGATAAACAGTGCGATGGTATAGAGAATGATGCCGGCGAGACCGATGCAGCCCAATGCTGCCATCGCATTGCCCAAGGTTGGGAATACGTGAACGGTGCCAAGCATGTATGGCAGGAAGCCGAAGAAGAGCAGAAGCAGCGTGCCTATTACGCCCACGGTGAAGACCATAGGAAGGAGATGCACGAGTTTGAGACTCTCTGGATATTTCTTGTAGAGGTTGATGCGGGCGATGCCACTGTTGTAGACCTGTCGCCAGAACTTGCGGAAGTCGGTGCGGCGCTTATGCCATACCCATGCTTCAGGGAACAGACGGCAACGGCAGCCTGCCTTGAAGATACGGATGGAGAAATCGATGTCCTCACCAAAACGCATGTTTGAAAAGCCATTCAACTTGAGATAAACATCCCTGCGGATGCCCATGTTGAATGAACGAGGGTAGAACTTATCCATCTTCTTCTTTCCGCCACGGATACCACCGGTGGTGAAGAAAGAAGTCATGGAATAAGAAATGGCTTTCTGAGTATCTGTAAATGATGAGTGTGCCTTGTCAGGACCGCCGAAAGCATCGGCAGGTTCGCGGCTCAACTCATCACTTACAGCCTTCAGATAACCTTCTGGCAAGACCACGTCGCTGTCGAGTATCAGAAGATACTCACCTTTGGCGCGCTCGGCACCATAGTTGCGACTCTGGCCCGGGCCAGAGTTCTCCTTATAGTAATAATGTATATCCATCATGTGCTCATATCGTTTGCACACCTCCTCGCAGGGAGTCTGTGAGCCATCCTCAACGATGACAACTTCGAAGTCTTTCTCAGATTGATGAGTCAGACTCTCTAAAAGTTCGTCCACTTCGTCAGGACGATTAAATACAGGTACTATGATGGAATATTTCATTCTTCTTACTATTAAGGGTTAGTTTTACTCAATAAGAGCACAATCTTCCTGTTGGAGGATGTATTACTCGCTTACACGACCGAGGTAGCTACCGTCACGGGTATCAACCTGGATGGTCTCGCCCTCGTTAACGAACAAAGGAACGCGAACCTCAGCACCAGTCTCGAGAGTAGCTGGCTTGGTAGCGTTGGTAGCAGTGTTACCCTTTACACCTGGCTCAGAGTGAGTAATCTTCAAAGTAGTCTTCACTGGCATTTCAGCCAAGAGGATAGTACCATCAGTTGTATCAGTAACCACCTCAACAACGTCACCCTCCTTCATGTACTGACCGCCAGTAACGTTCTCCTTAGCGATAGGCACCTGCTCGAAAGTCTCCTGGTTCATGAAGATGCAACCAGTAGCGTCCTCGTAGAGGTACTGATAAGGACGACGCTCAACGCGAACATCCTCCAATTTGAAACCAACCTGGAATGTGCGCTCCAATACACGACCGTCGGCAACATTCTTCAATTTTGTGTTCATTACGGTGTTACCTTTACCTGGCTTTCTGTGCTGAAAGTCGATGCAAACCCATACTTTGCCATCCATGCGGATGCAAGTACCAATCTTAATTTCCTGTGAATTAATCATTTTGTTATGTTTGAATTTTTATATAATAATCTCAAAAACGTCTGCAAAGTTACTGCAAAAACACGAAAAAGCAAAGTAAAAATCGAAAAAAACATAAATATTTAAGCTAAATTTGGTAGTTTTCTTGGTTATTTGAGAAATTATGCGTAATTTTGCAGCCCAAAAAGGGCGTATTTTGCTCTTTTGTGAAGAATATTAATTAAAAAATAAATAAGAAAAATGAAAAGAACATTTCAGCCTCACAATCGTCGTCGCGTGAACAAGCATGGTTTCCGTGAGCGTATGGCAACAAAGAATGGTCGTCGCGTATTGGCTTCTCGCCGTGCTCATGGCCGCAAGAAGTTAACTGTTTCTGACGAGCACCACGGAAAGTAATTTCCGATAGGGAAATTCGTCTTCGACGATGACATTAAAAGCAGCAAGGAGAGATTCTTTGCTGCTTTTTGTGTTTTTATGACTTTTTATATTGTGATGAAACGCAAAAACTTGGCGTTTTATTTTGTATTGTCTTCGATTATTCCTATCTTTGCACCAAAAAAGAAAGAATGACTTCATCTGAGTTTATAAATAAGTTTAAGAGTAAGTATCTCTGGGGCAACCTGGGCGCCATGTTCCTGGTGCTGGTTTTGCTCTGCGTCGGTGTCAAGTTCGGCATCGATATCTACACCCATCATGGTGAGGCCATCCGTGTGCCGGATATCAGATACAAGAATATCAATGATGCCACCCGCATCCTTGATGATGCCGGATTGGAAATTGTGGTTTCGGATACCGGATATGTTCGTTCGCTCCCTGCCGATTGTATCCTGGAGCAGACGCCGGTGTTCGGAGAGGTGGTAAAGTCGGGACATATCATCTATGTCACGATCAACTCCAACCATTCTCCTCGCATCACCATTCCTGATGTCATCGACAACAGTTCTCTGAGAGAGGCGATGGCTAAGTTGACCGCCATGGGATTCAAGCTGGGTTCACCGGAATACATACCTGGCGAGGAAGACTGGGTTTATGGTATTCTCGTTAAGGGCAGGCATGTGGTGGCTGGCGATAAGGTTTCTATCGATGATGTGCTCATCATTCAGGTAGGTAATGGTCAGCGCGACACTACCGACTCCTTCGATATGGTGGATCCTGTCTATCACGAGAACGATGATGTGATGGAGGGAGAAGGTGATGGTACTGAAAGCACCGAAGATAACTTCGAGGTGGTTCCGGGAACTGAATCTACAGAAACAGCCCCTGCTACACACGAACACCAGCAGAAAGAGGTGGTGGAGTAGGAGAAATGAAAAGTGAAGAACGATGAGTGAAGAATTCAATAGTAATACGAATGATATTTTTAGATTATATATATAATAAGGTATATGCTCCTGTAGAGGATGACTTCGGTTTTGATGATGCAGGAGATTTGGATGAACTTGATGATGAACTCCAGATGGAGGGAGAGGGAGCTGTTCCGGCTGGCGAAGGAGGCGATGACCTCTACGAGCACTGGAAGGTGCAGGTGGATGCCAACCAGGATCCTGTCCGCATAGACAAGTATCTGGCTGATAAGATGGCTTACCAGAGCCGCAACCGCATTCAGCAGGCTGCTGATGCCGGATTCATTCATGTAAACGGTAAACCGGTGAAGAGCAATTACAAGGCGCGCCCGAACGACATCGTTACGCTGATGCTCGACCGCCCTCGTCATGAAACAAGCATCAAGCCGGAAGAAATCGACATCAATGTGGTTTATGAAGACGACCAGTTGATGGTGGTTAACAAAGAGGCAGGAATGGTGGTTCATCCGGGAGCCGGAAACTTCCATGGTACCCTGATTCAGGCTGTGGCCTGGCACCTGCGCGATATGCCTGAGTTTGATGCCAACGACCCGGAAGTGGGTCTGGTCCATCGCATCGACAAGGATACCAGCGGATTGCTCGTAGTAGCCAAGACTCCTACTGCCAAGACGGCATTGGGCAAGCAGTTCTTCAACAAGACTACCCATCGCAGTTACAATGCGCTGGTATGGGGTAATATCGTGGAGGATGAGGGACGCATCGAGGGTAATATCGGACGTGACCCGAAGAACCGTCTCCGCATGAAGGTCTTTGATCCGGATAGCGGTATTGGCAAGAGTGCAGTTACCCATTATAAGGTTTTGGAGCGCTTCGGCTATACCACCTTGGTGCAGTGCATCCTGGAAACGGGCCGTACCCATCAGATCCGTGCCCACATGAAGCAGATTGGTCATCCGCTCTTCATGGATGCAACCTATGGAGGTGCTGAGATTCTGAGAGGTCAGCGCAGCAGCAGCTATAAGGCATACATCCAGAACTGTTTCAAACTCTGTCCACGTCAGGCTCTCCATGCCAAGACCCTCGGCTTTGTTCATCCTACAACAAAGGCGCAGATGGACTTCGACAGTGAGTGGCCGGAAGATTTTAGACAATTAATAGAAAAGTGGCGCGGCTTCATCGCAGGCACCACAAAAGATACATTCAAAAATATTTAGAGATTATGGAAAATAGCAAGAGAACGATAGCCATCGTATGTGGTGGTGATTCTTCTGAGCACGATGTTTCTTTGCGCTCAGGTCAGGGTTTGTACTCATTCTTCGACAAGGAGCGTTATCATATCTATCTCGTCGATGTAAAGGGCACCGACTGGCACGTGGCTTTAGATAATGGTGAGACTATAGATATTGACAAGAACGACTTCTCGTTTGTGAAAGACGGCAAGCATATCTATTTCGACTATGCTTATATCACCATCCACGGACAGCCTGGCGAGAACGGTGTGATGCAGGGCTACTTCGACCTCATCCACTTGCCATATTCTACAAGCGGTGTGCTGGTAGAGGCAATGACATTCGACAAGTATGTGCTCAACAACTACCTGCGTGGTTTTGGTGTGAACGTGGCAGACAGTATCTTGCTTCGTCGTGGCGAACAGTATGATGAGGAAGAGATTGCCGAGCGCATCGGTATGCCTTGTTTCGTAAAGCCTGCTGCCGACGGTAGTAGCTTCGGTGTGAGCAAGGTGAAGAATGCCGACCAGTTGGCTCCAGCCCTCCGTGTAGCTTTTATGGAGAGCAACGAGGTGATGATTGAAGGTTTCCTCGATGGTACTGAGATTTCTCAGGGCATCTACAAGACAGCCGAGAAAACCGTTGTCTTGCCAGCTACAGAGGTGGTAACCAGCAATGAGTTCTTCGACTATGATGCCAAGTACAATGGTCAGGTACAGGAAATCACTCCAGCCCGTCTCTCTCCTGAGACAGCTGAAGAGGTGGCAAAGACCACATCCCGCATCTACGATATTCTCCATGCCAACGGTATCATCCGCATCGACTATATCATCTCTAAAGATAAGGACGGTAGGGACAAGGTGAATATGCTGGAGATCAATACCACTCCAGGTATGACTGTTACCAGCTTCATTCCTCAGCAGGTGCGCGCTGCAGGCCTTGACATCAAGGACGTACTCAGCGACATTGTGGAGAATCAGTTCTAGAATTTATAAATCACATATATGGTTTTGCGACTTTCTCGCAGAGCCATATATATTAAAAGGTATATATTATGAAGATCCCTCAAGAATTTGATACCATTCGACCTTGGGAGCCTGAAGACCTTCCTGAGGTGTTCGACCGTTTGCTTTCAAACGATCAGTTCAAGCAAGTACTTGCTTATCTTTATCCGCAAGTTCCTTTCGAGATGATTGCCCAGAAGTTGAAGGCTTGCAAGACCAATCTCGATTTCCAGTTGGCTTTCGCCTACGATTTTGTTCAAGGCATCTTGAAGAAGGCTGCAACGGGTTGTGAGATGGATTGCGCAGCCATCGATAATACCCGCAACTATACCTTCATCAGTAACCATCGTGATATCGTGCTCGATTCAGCTATCCTCGATGTAATGCTTATCGACAATGGCTTCAAGACCACCTGCGAGATTGCTATCGGAGATAACCTCCTGTCGCTTCCTTGGGTGAAGGACCTGGTACGTGTCAACAAGGCGTTTATCGTGGAGCGTGCCCTGAGCATGCGCCAGATGCTGATGTCAAGCAAGCGTCTTTCCGATTACATGCATTTCGCCATCAAGGAGAAGAACGAGAATATCTGGATTGCCCAGCGAGAGGGTAGAGCCAAGGATAGCGATGACCGTACCCAGAAGAGCATCCTGCAGATGATGGCGATGGGCGGAGAAGGCAGCGTTATTGACCGCCTGAAGCAGCTCCATCTCGTACCGCTGTCTATCAGCTATGAGTACGATCCTTGCGACTTCCTCAAGGCTAAGGAGTATCAGCAGAAGCGTGATGTGGAAGGATGGAAGAAGGGACCTATGGATGATCTCGTAAGCATGCAGACCGGTATCTTCGGTTACAAGGGACATGTGCATTATCATGCAGCCCCATGTATCGATGAGTATCTGGATACCCTCGACCCTGAGATGCCGAAGCAGGAACTCTTCAATACCATTGCTGCCCATCTTGATCACGAGATACATAGCCACTACCGTCTCTATCCAGGCAATTATGTGGCGCTCGATCTCTTGGAGAATACCGAGGCTCATGCTTCTGAATATACACCGGAAGATAAGGCTCGCTTCGAGAAATATATCGCAGGGCAATTGGCAAAGATTGAACTTCCTGACAAGGATGAAGCCTTCCTGAAGGAGAAGATTTTAGCAATGTATGCCAATCCTGTGCGCAATTTCCTTGCGACAAAGTAGGTGAAGGACGCAAAATAATGATACTTTATTGCTTTGTGTGCAAAAATGTACCATTAATACTGTTAAAATGTTAAGTGTACGATAAACACGAAAGTTAATAAATCTTTCGTGTTTATCGACTTTTTATTAAAAAAATAACCTTTCTTACGAAAAATACACAAATTGAGCAAAAAAGTATCACCCTTTTTCGAAAAAGTATTGTACTTTTGCAGCGGTGATACGAATGTGAACGATACCGCTAAAAGTTACCTCACATCGTTTCGCCAGAAATACAGCTAAAATAACAAAACTAACGAAATAAAAAGTAATGACCTATGAGTATCAATTCAGCTTAAAATGAAAGAAGGAGAGTTTCCTGGAGCTGTCGGTTGCGGGGAAACAGGAGAGTGTGGCTATTTACTAGTCCATTAAATAATGTTTATTCTATTCAAACCTAGAAAGTACATAAGAGTATGAATCTAAACTTAAGAAAATCAGTGCTGCTTGTTGGAGCGTTGGCATCCTTAGGCTTGAGTTACACAACTGAAGCTTTGGCAACATCTCCAAATTTTGCTGTTAACTCAGTACAGCAGTCTAAGAAGGTCACCGGTACTGTTAGTGACGCAGAAGGTCCTATCATCGGTGCAAGTGTAGTAGAGAAAGGTAATGCCGGAAATGGTACTGTTACCGACTTGGATGGTAACTTCGTATTGAACGTGAAGCCTGGTGCTACTATTGTTATTACTTATATCGGTTACCAGAAGCAGGAAATCGTTGTAGGTAATCAGTCTAATTTTAACGTCACAATGAAGACAGACGACAAGACTCTCGAAGAAGTTGTTGTCGTAGGTTATGGTGTTCAGAAAAAGAAGCTCGTTACCGGTTCTACCATTGAGGTGAAGGGTGATGATATTCAGAAGATGAATACCACGCAGGTGTTGGGCGCTTTGCAGAGCCAGACTCCTGGTGTTAACATTCAGGCGGCTTCCGGTCAGCCTGGTGATGGCTTTAAAATTTCTATCCGTGGTGCTGGTACCAACGGCAACACAGCTCCTCTGTATATTATTGATGGTGTAGCAGGTGATATCAACAACTTGAACCCTGCCGACATCGAGCGTATCGACGTTTTGAAGGATGCCGCATCCTGTGCCATTTACGGTTCTGCTGCTGCCAATGGTGTTATCCTTGTAACTACCAAGCAGGGTAAGCAGGGTAAGATCCAGGTATCTTACGATGCCAACGTAGGTTGGGCTAACGTATATCGCATGCCAAAGATGCTGACAGCTAAGCAGTATATGGAGGTAATGGATCAGGTGCGTTTCAACAGTGGCGAAAGTGGCTGGGATTGGAAGAGCATTATGGGTGAAGACCTCTACAACTCTTATATGGATGGTTCTAACGAAGGAACCAACTGGGTAGAGGCTATCCGCAACAAGAATGCCGTTACAACAAGTCATTCCCTGAACGTTACTGGTGGTTCCGACCGTTCTACCTTCTCTATGGGTGCCGGTTATCAGTATCAGGATGGTGTGTTTGGCAATCTCGTGAAGTCAGACTACCGCCGTTTCACCTTCCGTATCAATTCTGAGCATGTTATCTATCGCACAGAAAAGGGTATGGATGTTGTGAAGATTGGTGAGAATGTTTACTATCAGCACAAGCAGAATCAGGGTATCCAGATCGGTAACCAGTATAGCAATGAGCTTTCTAATATGCTCCGCGCCAACCCTACGATTCCTATGTATAATGCAGATGGCAGCTATACCAAGGCTGAGGATTTGAAGGGTTGGATTGATAATTACAATTCTTATTCTGTAAACCCTGTCTATAAGATGTTGAACCAGCAGTCTGGTCACAACAAGAGCATCAACCAGAATCTGCATGTTACTGGTTATCTGGTGATCCAGCCAATCAAGAATCTGGTTTACCGTGGACAGTTGAACTATAACCAGGGAACATCTACCTGGCGTGCATTCCTTCCTGTATTTGATGCCAACAGAACCAATGCCGATGGCTTCCGCACAGAGGATAAGGCTACGAATAACATGAGCACAAGCTGGGGGTGGAGTACAACCAACACCCTGAGCTATAAGTTCGATCTGCAGAAGAAGCACAACTTCGATGTCCTGGTAGGTACAGAGTATAGCGAGAGCCGTCCAGACTTCGGCTTCTCTTTGAATGCTACTTCTTCTAATTCGGTGTTCGGTGATATGACTCATGCTTATATGACCTATATGAAGAATAACAATGCTGCAGCCGTTACAGGTACACCTTGTGATGACTCTCGCGGTATGTCTTACTTCGGTCGTATCAACTATAACTTCGATGAGAAGTACATGCTTTCTGCCATCATGCGTGCCGATGGTAACTCTAAGTTCGCTCCAGGTCAGCGTTGGGGTTATTTCCCATCTGTATCTGCTGGTTGGGTTATCTCTAACGAAAAGTTCATGGCTAAGACTGTATCATGGCTCGACTTCCTGAAGCTTCGTGCAGGTTGGGGTCAGAATGGTAATGCACAGACCATTAACAACTTCCAGTGGCAGAGTGCTTTTGCATTCGATACCAGTAGCTTTTATACCTTCAATGGTAATCCTGATCAGTATGTTGCCGGTGCAGCTCCTTCCCGTCTGTCTAACGAGGATTTGACTTGGGAGACTTCAGAGCAGTTGAACATCGGTTTGGATGCCCGCTTCCTGAATGGTCGTTTGGGCTTTACAGCAGATTGGTATAACAAGAAGACTAAGGACTTGCTGGTTGCTGTTCCTGTAGATCCTACAACCGGTTTCTCTACCCAGATGAAGAATGCCGGTACTGTTGAGAACAAGGGTATTGAACTTTCTCTCTCTTGGAACGACAAGATTGGTAAGGACTTCCAGTACAACGTAGGTTGGAATATGGCTTACAACCACAATGAGGTAACTGAGGTGAAGTCTAACCAGAAGTACAACAATGGTGGTAATGACCTCTTGGCTCAGAATACCGGTTATATGGCTCGTTTCGAGGAAGGTCATCCTATCGGCTATTTCTGGGGCTACAAGACAGAAGGTGTGATGCAGAATGAGGCAGACGTTCAGGCTTACCTTGACAAAAACTGCAAGGGCAATGCCGCTAACTCAAAGCAGGGTACCGGTATCAAGCCAGGTGACTTGAAGTTTGTGGATGTAAATGGCGATGGTGTTGTCAATGATGACGATAAGACAGAACTTGGCGATCCACATCCAGATGTAACCATGGGTATCACTCTCGGTGCATCTTACAAGGGCTTCGACCTTTCTGTAACAGGCTTTGGAGCATTCGGTCAGCAGGTGGCTCGTTCATTCCGCAAGTTCACCGATGGTGAGTACGAGAACTTCACTACAGAGGTGTATGACTACTGGCATGGTGAGGGAACTTCCAACAAGTATCCTTTGCTCGCCCACATGAATACAGGTCCAAACTGGCAGACCATTTCTGATATTTACATTGAGAATGCCAGCTACTTCCGTCTTCAGAATCTGACCGTAGGTTACGATTTCACCAAGATCTGGAAGAGCAGCCCATTCCAGCAGCTCCGTCTCTATTTCGCTGCCCAGAACCTCTTTACCATTACCGGTTATAAGGGTATGGATCCAGAGAATGGTACTGCTATCGGCTCAGACTCATGGGTAACTGGTGTTGATGTAGGTAACTATCCTCAGCCTCGTACCTATATGGTTGGTGTAAATGTAAAGTTCTAATCTAAAATTGAATTCACAATGAAAAAGTTAAATATATTTTTGGCTTCAGCCATGGCGGTACTTAGCTTGGCATCCTGCGACATCAATGATGTGCAGAATATCGGCGAGTTATCTACCAGTACCTTCCCTGTTTCCAAGGAGGATGGTGAGGCTGTATTGGCTGGTGTTTACCAGAATTTGAACCAGGTTTGTGCAGACCCTCAGATGAGTTTCCTTTACTATGCCCAGTTGGCTAGTGATGATATGCTCGGTGGTGGTGGTGTCAACGATAAGTTGATGCAGGCAGATGATTTGCTCTGTAACTACAATGCCGATATGACCAACGTGTTCTATGAGGCTCGTTACAAGGGTATCAACCGCGCCAATACCCTGATAGAGGCTCTTCCTAATACCTCTATGAATGAGGATACCAAAAACTCAATGATGGGACAGGCTAAGTTCCTGCGTGCCTTCTATTATTATGAGTTGGCTTCTATGTACGGAAATGTACCTATGCGTCTGAAGCCAGGTTCTGAGGCTATCACCCAAGGTAATATTGAAGACCCTTGGAAGCAGATTCTGATGGATCTTCGTGATGCTGTCGATCTCTTGCCTGCTACTAAGAGTACTGATGGCCATATTGATAAGTATGCTGCTGAGGCTCTGCTGGGCCGTGCCTGGTTGTTCTACTCTGGCTTCTTTGGCAATGGTTCTACATTGGCTGATCTGACCAGCACTACTTACAATCCTCTGACTTCTGTAGAGCTTCCTGATGGAACTACTCTGTCTAAGGAGAATGTCATTACAGCCATTGATGACTGTGTGGCTAACTCTGGCCGCAAGTTGGTGGATAAGTATCAGAATCTCTGGGCTTATACCAACAGATGCACTGTAGAGGATTACGATTACACCAAGGGTCAGGGCTTCAAGTGGGTTGAGGATGATGCAGCTCAGAACCCTGAGACTTTGTTCTCTATCAAGTTTAACAAGTACGCTGACTGGGGTACAACGATTGGTTATGCCAATAATTATGCTCTTCACTTTGGTGTTCGTGGTGCTCAGGCTTATGGAAATACCTTCCCATTCGGTCAAGGTTGGGGTGCTGGTCCTGTAGCTCCAAACCTGGTAAAGGATTGGGCTGCTGCCGAGCCTAACGATGCACGCCGTGATGCTTCTATCCAGGACTGGTCTAAGGTAGCAACCTATAAGAAAGGTGGTTGGTCTGACTTTGTTCAGGAAACAGATTACTTTGCTAAGAAGTGGGCGCCTATCTCTTGTAAGAATGATCAGCTGGATGATGGCTATTCTTGTACTTTCGAGAATGTGATGTATCCTGGCAACTGGGATGTAGCTGGAAAGGAGAATATGCAGTTGAATAACATCCACGACCTGGTACTCATCCGTTTCGCTGACGTATTGTTGATGCAGAGTGAGTTGAAGAAGGATGTAGCTGGTATCAATGAGGTTCGCAAGCGTGCTGGCTTGAACCCTATTGCAGCTTATTCAGAGGAAGCTTTGAGAAATGAGCGCCGTTGGGAGTTGGCTTGCGAGGGTACCCGCTGGAACGACCTCCGTCGTTGGCACATCGCAGCAGCTGCTCTTGAGAAGCAGAATGGTGTTGCTATCTACTATTGCGGACAGCCAGATACAAATACTCCACACAATGGAGGTTATACTGCCCGTTACAATGCTACTGCCGGCTTCCAGAAGATGCCTGAGACTCAGGTAGCTTTGGGTACCGTAAAGCAGAATGAAGGTTGGACTGGTGCTGATTCAGAATATCAGGGCTGGAAGTAATCAATTCTTTAATCTTTTAAATGAATAAGTATATGAAAAAGATATTTTTTGCATTGTCTATGCTGACATTGCTTTATACTTCTTGTGATCCTTCTACCGATTCTGGCAGCACAGGTTTCTCTGAGAATGTAACAGCTGAGAGCATAGATGCGAAGGTAACACCTGTTCAGGTGAATGGTAAGAATAGCAACCGTATCATCATCGAGAATCATTCTCCTATCACAAGCCAGTGGTCGGTTGACCAGTTGGTTGAAGGTGCGGTAACTTCTTCCAAGGCATACGATACCATTTATGTTACCAAGGTAGGTGCCAACACCGTTACTATGCACTGCAAGAACGTGGCTGTTGACTTTACCAAGGACTTCACGGTGAACGTGGATGAGATTACTTATCTCTCTGCAGAACTTCAGAAGCGTCTCTGCGTAACTGGTTCTGAGGGTAATTATACTTCTACTGTAGGCGAGTTCGCTGGTCAGCCTGTACAGTTCGGTACTGCTTTTGATGCAGGCAAGGTAAAGGTTATTCAGGAGGTCAAGGAAGGCAAGAAGGGTAATGTCTTCACTGTAGAGAATGGTAACGGCGTGCTTTCTAACTGGGCTATTACCAAGGAAGGCACCGATGAGGCTGCTGGTACAGCTACTCTGAATGGCGATCAGCTGATGGTTGTTGAGGAAGGTAAGTTTAATATTACCTTGACCTATACAAAGGCTGATGGCACTCAGGAGACTTATAAAGCAGGTTCTTTCGACGTAGAGACTTTGACTACCAAGCCAAAGCTTCTTGAGTATCTCGCTGGTGGCGAAGATGGTGATGGAACTACTACATGGGAATGGAACGAAGCTGCCGGTGCTGTATGGGGCAATGGTCCTTTCGGTAGTGGAAACAAGCCTCAGTGGTGGGCTGTAAACTATGGTGCTGATATTGATGGTCAGGCTGGTCAGAAGGCTGGTGGCGTAGCCCGTAACGGTAGCGGTGCATGGTTCACTATCGACATCAATAACAAGCAGGCTATCGGTTCTGATGGCGTCAAGCTTCCTATCTCTGTAAGTGTATTGGATCACAAGGACCCAACCTGGGATAAGGGTTCTATCTCATTCCCAACTGCAACCAATGACAACTTCGTTATCCCTATGGGTGTAAACGTGAATGGTGGCAATGTTGCATTCCAGAAGTATTATGTATTGGTAGCCAGCGATGATAAGTTGGTATTGACTGCTGCAGAATTACCAGAGAATGGTTGTGCATGGTTCTATGTCTTCAAGAAAAAGGCTAAATAGGTATGTGATAAATCGTTGTGATTAAAACATAAAATTAGGCTAAGCCTCGGCTGTAGTGATACAGTCGGGGCTTTTTCTTTTTGCCTGATGCTGAAATATTATCCGAAATGTTTGGCGGTTACGATAAATAGTCGTAACTTTGCGCTTACAATATTAAAATTATAGTATAATGGTGCATTCATTAAAAATCCTAGATAAAGATTACAAACAGTGGGTTAAACAAATTGCTGTTCGTTATCGTGGAAGCCAAATAAAAGCAGCGATAAAGGTTAATACCGAGCAACTGCGATTTTATTGGCAACTTGGAAAGGATATAGTTGAAATGAAAGTTGAGGAACGATGGGGCGAATATGTCATCACTCAATTAAGCAAGGATTTGCAAAAACTCTTGCCTGGTGTTGAAGGACTTTCCATTACAAACCTTAGATATTGCCGCCGCTTTTATTTGCTTTATTCTCAGCAATATATAATTCACCCCCAGGTTGGGGGCGAAATAGAGAATGGGTCTTTGAAGAATGTATACTCCCAAACTGAGGATGTTTTTCAAATACCTTGGGGACATCATAAAGTCATCATGGATAAAGTGAAAGGTGATGCGAAGAAAGCGTTGTTTTATGTGGCTCAAACCATAGAGAATGGATGGAGTCGCTCTATGCTTTTGAATTGGATAGGGACAGGACTTTATGAACGGCAAGGTAAGGCGTTGAATAACTTTACTCATAGCCTTCCTAAAATCGATAGCGATTTGGCTAAAGAGATAACTAAGGATCCGTATTGTTTTGGTTTTGCAGAAATTACAGGAAAATATAATGAGCGTAAACTTAAAGATGCGTTGCTGAATAATATCTCGGATTTCTTGATAGAGCTGGGTACAGGTTTTGCTTATGTGGGTAAAGAATATCGCTTAGAAATTGGTGATACAGAAAATTTCATAGACTTGTTGTTCTATAATCTTAAACTGCGTTGTTATGTTGTTATAGAGGTTAAAATAGATAAGTTTGAGCCAAAAGACATTGGACAAATCGGTACTTATGTTACGGCTGTCAATCATATTCTCAGAGAGGCCGGAAAAGATAATCCAACTATTGGCTTACTGATATGTAGAAGTAAGGATAATACTTTGGCACAATATGCCTTAGAGTCAAGTAGTCAGCCGATTGGAATATCTGAATATGAATTGGAAAAGTTTTATCCTGTAAAAGTTGAAGGAACTATTCCAACTATAGCAGAGTTGGAAGCTGCGTTAGATGGTAAATCAATTGAAAAGTATAAATAAGTCTAACCCCCGGCTGTTGTTCTGCAGTCGGGGCTTTTTCTTACCTTTTAGTAAACAGAAATTGACCTTTTTTGCTTTTCTTCCGTACTTTTTAGTATAATTGCTGAAAAGATTTGGTGTTTACGAGTTTTTATTGTACTTTTGTATGCAGTAAGACAAGTAGGTTTAGCAGGGTATGTTTGTACAACTGAGAGCTTATAACAGGTCAACTTTGCGACTCACACCGAACGGTGTGAGTACGTGCATCGAACGAAGTAAGAGCGTGCGGCGTTCGATGTGAGCACGTGCATCGTTCGACGCACGTCGGAAAGTCTTGGAACTTCAAGCTTATATCATTAGTACTTAGCACCTTATAACATACTTGTGATAACAGCTAATAATACTAAACTATGGCAATAAAGTATGAAATCCATTCCATCCATAACTCGAAGGGCGAAGGTGGAGAACAGAAATTTGTCCGGTTGCGTGACCACGAACCGATGACCAGTAAGCAGATAGAGCAGCATATAGAGCAGGCATGCTCGCTTACCAGGGGTGATGTGCAGGCTGTAATGATATCGCTGCACGATCTTATCGTGACCGAGCTCTCTCAGGGCGCCCGTTTCTATCTTCCCCAAATAGGCTATCTCTCGCTGTCTGTTACAACGGAGTTGCCGGAAGGTAAATCCATGGATAAGGTGACAGGTAATAATATCCGCTTGCGTAACATCAACTTCAAGCCTACTGCCGAATTACTGAACGAGGTGGGTAGAAATGTAAGGTTCGAACGCTCTAAATACACCACGAAGTCTCGCAGATACACCGAAGAACAGTTGTGGGATAAGATTGTGGCTTTCATAAAAGAGCATGACTATATTTGCCGACGCGACATGGAATACCATTTCTCCCTGCGCCAGCAGACAGCCTTGAAATGGTTGAAGCATTTTACCGAGAAAGGGCTTCTGGTAAAGGAGGGGGCAATAAATGCTCCTATCTATTTCCTGGCAAAAGACAATAAAGGCAATGAATACAATAAAGGCAATGAAGACAATGGAATCTCCCTTCACACTAAACGTCTTGAGCCATAGAAGTTTAGCGTAGCTGTGAAAGGAGAAATGAAAATGGAAATTAAAATTAATACCTGATAAAAATGAATAATTTGATCACTAAAACTTGGAAACCGCTGCTGTCGTTGCTCTTCGGCGTGGCTGTAGTGATATTTTGGGCAGTGCCATTCGTAGGCGGGCTCTGCTTTCAGGAACAGTATCAGATGTTTCTCTTTGATGCCAACTATTTCCTGGAGCGCATTGTGCTGCCGGGAGGATTAGCCGACTATATCAGCGAATTCCTGGTACAGTTCTACTATATGCCAGTATTGGGTGGTGCCTTCATCGGACTGCTCCTGATAGGCATTCAGACTGTCGTATGGGAACTGATGAAGCAATATGGAGCCAAGCATGATTTCCCGGGCTATCTCCTGAGTTTCCTTCCAGGCATCGCCCTGTGGTGCGCCATGGGCGACCAGAACATCCTGCTTTCTTTTGTGGTTGCACTTTTCGGAGCTCTGCTGATGGGATGGATTCACAACCGATTCCACAACCGGTTGGTAAAGGTGGTGTTCGAACTGGTAAGCACGGCATTGGTTTATTGGTTCCTGGGTCCGGTGGTATTCCTTTATGCCGCCCTGATGATAGGTGATACGCTGAAGAATGCGCAACAGAAGGACAGTATCCTTTCCGGAATAGGCTATTCAGTCTGCATCCTTGTGCTTACCATAGCTTGGATCCTGCTGAGCACGCAGACGCTGCAGTATCCAATGCACCGCATCTTTGCCGGACTCAATTATTATCGTTATCCGGGTGTCGTATCTCCGTTGCCTTTTGTTGTGATGGTATGGGCTGTTGTGATTCCTTTTCTGGGGATGATTCCATGCCACCGGAAATCCTTGCAGAAGTTGCAGCAATCCAAAGTGGTCATAGTGTTGAGCTATGTATTGGTGATTGTGGCTTCATGGTTCGGCATCAAGGCTTCTTTTGATGCAATGACCTACGACCTGATAGATTATGATTTCCTGGTTCGCACCGAACAGTGGGATAAGATTATAGAGAAGGCAGAGAAGAAGCCGGCTACCACACCGCTCAGTGTATCGTGTGTGAATCTTGCCTTGAGCCAGAAAGGTGTTCTTGCCGATCGTCTTTTCGAGTTCTATCAGAATGGAGGCGAGGGCTTGTTTCCTACCTTTACCCGCGATATGATTTCGCCAGTATCTACTGCCGAAATCTTCTTCCGTCTGGGTATGGTGAATGATGCCGAAAGATATATGTTCGAGGCGCAGGAGGCGATACCTAATTATCGCAAGAGTGCCCGTCTGACCCGCAGGATTATAGAGTGCGAAATCATCAACGGTAATTACAAGGTAGCAGCCAAGCTGCTCCGCCGACTGCAGAAGACGCTCTTCTATAGCAACTGGGCGAACCAGACCATGGCGCTGCTGGGTAATGAGAAGGCTATCAACCGGCATCCTATCTATGGCAAGCTGCGCAAGTATCGCGAAAAGAAGCAGGACTTCCTCTTCAGCGACCGGGAGATGGACCAGATGCTGGGCTTGCTCTTCCTGAATGATAACCATAACAGGATGGCATACGAATATCTGATGTGCTACGAACTCCTGCAGCGCAATATGGAGAAGTTCGTGCAGTACTATCCGCTGGGCAGATTCGTGGGCTACAATCATATTCCACGTTCCTTCCAGGAAATTCTCATCGGCAACTGGATGAAGACGCATAGCGATCCACGTACCATCCCATATAGTGTGGATGCACAGAACGTGAACAATACGCTCAACTTCATTCAGCTCTATATGCAGAATCCGAAGAATCCTCAGCTTGATCAGCAGCCGTATGTATCTAATGCCTGGCACTATGTGATGGTGCAGGGGGTTGATGAGGCTTCTAAGAAGAAGGAGGGAATGAAAGAGGTTTATTAGAATGTAGAATGATAATACTGGAATGATATGAAAACAATCAAATATCTGTTGTGTGTTCTGTTGGTTGTGATGGGGATGGCTACTCTCGATTCCTGTTGCTATCCTTCACCATGGAGTGAGGCAAAAGAAATCAAACAATTGCCTGAAATCTTCCCTGATTACATCGGGGTTACAGTTCCTGTCAACATCGCTCCGCTTAATTTCAATATGACGGATGACGATGTAGATGAAATGTTAGTGAGTGTGGCAGGATCGAAGACCATCGAGGAAATCTCTTCTTTCGGAAAAGAGTATGCGGACTTTGATGTAGAGGAGTGGCACGACTTCTTGAGAAAAAATAAGGGCGGAAAACTCACCGTCTCTGTGTTTGTATTGAAAAATGGTGAAAGGTTCAAGTATCAGGACTTCGATATATATGTCAGCCCCTACGAGTTAAAGGACTGGGGCTTGACTTATCGTCGCATCGCTCCTGGTTATGAGGTATATGGCAAGTTGGGCATCTATCAGCGCAACTTGAGTAATTTCGAGGAAACGGCAATCCTTGAGAATACCGCAGCACCGGGTGCCTGTCTCAACTGTCATACGGCAAACAGAACCAATCCTGATCAGTTTACCTTCCATGTGCGTGGTGACCATGGCGCAACCTTGGTTTCTCAGAACGGCAAGCGGGAGTGGCTGAAGGCGAAGAATGATTCCCTGAAGGGTTCGATGGTTTATCCTTATTGGCATCCATCGGGCAAGTATTGCGCCTACAGTACCAATACCACCCATCAGAGTTTCCATGCCGTGAAGGATGAGCGAATTGAAGTTTTCGACCAGGCATCGGATGTCTTTGTCTATGAACCTGCAACCCATGAACTGATATTGGATTCTCTCCTGATGACGAAAGACCATTACGAGACTTATCCGGTATTCTCACCAGATGGCAAGACGCTCTATTTCTGCTCTTCTACGGCAGAGCCTATCCCAAGCGGTTACAAGGATATCAAGTATAATATCTGCAAGATAGGTTTCGATGCCGCTACGGGTAAGTTTGGCAACAAGGTGGATACCATTTTCAATGCCCGTGAACTGGGCAAGAGTGCCACCCATCCTCGTCCTTCGTATGATGGCAAGTACATCATGTTTACGATGAGTGATTATGGTTGTTTCCCTATCTGGCATAAGGAAGCGGATAACTGGTTGCTGGATTTGAAGACGGGACAGGCGCGACCAATGACGGCTGCCAATAGCAGGATACAGATAGCTGGCACAACTGGAGTAGGGATTCCCATTGGTTTGTCTTTACATCCCGCCGTGGTGATGGTCTCTATACCCGTCTTTATCTTGCCTGCATCGATGACAAGGGCAATGTAAGCAAGCCGTTCCTTTTGCCTCAGCGCAATCCGAAGAAGTACTACGACGAGTTGCTGGATTCCTATAATACCCCAGATTTCACTTCGAAGCCAATAGAGCTGGATGCCCGTGCGGCAGGAAATGAAATCATGAGTGATAAGAGGATTCCGACAAAGGTTAGATAACGGAATCTTTATAATTCCTTATTCTGTAGAACATGATTCCTTCTCAGCAATGCATTCCATTTCTATCAACCAGCCTGGTCGGCATACTTTAGCCTCCACGATGATGCGGGGAATCTGGGGATAAAACTGCTGCATCATTCTATCTACCGTATGATAATCGGAGATGTCGCGCAGATAGATGATGAAGTATTGGATATCATTCATCGTGGCATCGCCATCTTTCAGCAGGGCGCCGATGTTTTCAAGCAGTTTGCCAGTCTGGCGCACGATGTCTCCTTCATAGACCACATCTCCATGCTTGTTGATGCTGGTTGTGCCAGAGATGAAGTATTGTTGCTTGAACTGCTGGCTTCCTTCTGGATGGAGGGTATGGGTAGGTAGCGTAAGCCGGGTTCCTCTTTCGAAGGCTACGCCATATTCATGGGTTGGATTCAGATGTTCCAGTGCCCGGAGATACTTCTTGTCCTCTTCCTTGATATGGGGGATGGTGAGGAAGTCGATGGCTACAGCTGCGTGGCGTACCGGAGTGGCACCACCGATACCTGTGCTGGCAATGTAGTGGGTGTCGGCAGTCAATCCCTCTTTGTCGAAGATGTCATTGCGGGCTTCTACTACGCCCTGATAGTTTACATCGATGTTGGTGACGTATATCCAGGTGCGAACCAGGTTGCGTTCCATGGTCATATCCGTACCTTCAATAGTCTTCAGATATTTATTGAAGAGAAAATGGGTCTGCTCGTACGAATCCTTTCCCTTTGCTTCCTCTTCTGTAAGACGAAGACTGTGGAATAAGATGGGTGTAGCTTCATCCGTAGTCTTGATCAGCAGGCTCACCTTGCTGCCATTCAGTGGAGTCTGTTCCACGATAGTGAGGTTTGTACCTTTCAGAAACTCCTGATAAAGGAGAGATTCTTCGAACTCTCTTATCTGGTTCTGGGAGTCGCTGAGGAATACCTTACAATATTGCAAGGTACGATTTTCCAGTTTCTCTGTATCGAGAATGTTACCTAGTTTTAGATACAGAAAGTTAAGGCGATCATTGAATGAACCCTTAGCTTCTGGTGATAGTATTATGTATTTGTCCATCTTGTTTTTCTTTTTTCGCCAGCAAAGGTACGGATAATATCTGAGATATAAGAATATAGACAGGATGAAAAGATAAAAATACCGAGATATGGGGATAGGATTAGGCTGGATAGAACGAAAAAGAGGGAAGTAAAGGCTTGTTTTCCTTTACTTCCCCCTATCTTTTTCTTATTTCCTGCTTTAGAGTGATTCGAGCATACGCTTGATGACAACCTCGGCTGAAATCTCACGGTTGGCTGCCTCTGGAATCACCAGACTGTTCTTGCTCTCGATGACATCATCGGTAACAATCAGACCGCGGCGAACAGGCAGACAGTGCATGAAGCAGCCATCATTGGTCCAGCTCATGTGCTCCTCGTCGATGGTCCAGCTCATGTCCTTGCTCAGAATCTCACCATACTGTGCTGGGTCTTTCACACCCGGACAGCTCCAGTTCTTGGCGTAAACGAAGTCTGCACCTTCCAGCGCCTTCTTCTGGTCGTACTCCACCTTGGCATTGCCCACAAACTTAGGGTCGAGTTCATAGCCCTCAGGGTGAGTAACCACGAAATCAACATCGGCTGCGTTCATCCACTGGGCGAATGAGTTCGGAACAGCCTGAGGCAAGGCACGGCAATGAGGAGCCCAGGTCAGGACTACCTTAGGACGAGCCACCTTCTTATGCTCCTCTATGGTGATGAGGTCGGCGAATGCCTGGAGTGGGTGAACGGTGGCTGTCTCCATAGCGAAGACTGGGCGACCGCTGTACTTTACAAACTGGTTGACGATGGTCTCGGCATAATCGTAGTCACGGTCTTTCAAGCCGGCAAAGCTGCGCACACCGATAAGGTCGCAGAAGCTACCCATCACTGGGATTGCCTCAAGCAGGTGCTCACTCTTGTCGCCATCCATGATAACGCCACGCTCTGTCTCCAGTTTCCAGGCACCTGCGTTCACGTCGAGCACGATCACATTCATGCCCAGGTTCATCGCAGCCTTCTGTGTACTCAGTCGGGTGCGGAGACTGTTATTGAAGAATATCATCAGCAAGGTTTTGTTCTTGCCTAACTCCTGATAACCGAAACGGTTTGCTTTCACTTCCTGTGCCTCGGCGAGTGCTGCTTTCAAGTCGCCAAGGTCTTCAACATTAAAGAATGTCTTCATTGTTATTTCGTTTTTTATTTGTTATTTCTGATATATATTGCTCTTGAATCTTTCTTCTTGAATCTTGATGCTTGCAAAGTTTGCATGCAAATCTTGCAAACATGGCAGAAACTAAGACTTGGTACGGAGAGGGTACGGAGCAGATACGGAGCGGGTCCTGTTAGGCTCTTGTCTGTCCCTGACCAGTAATCAACCACTTGTAGGTGGTAATCTCTTCTTGTGCCATTGGTCCGCGGGCTCCAAGCTTCTGGGTACTGATGCCAATCTCTGCGCCCAATCCGAACTGTGCGCCATCGGTAAAGCTGGTAGGAGCGTTTACATAAACGCAGGCTGCATCTACCAATGCCTGGAACTTCTTCTGGGCTGCTTCGTTGTTGGAAACGATGCTCTCGCTGTGTCCGCTTCCGTAGGTAGCAATATGGTCGAGTGCCTCATCTTCCGAAGCTACGGTCTTGATACCCATCTGCATGCTGAGCCATTCAGTGTTCCAGATGCTCTTCATGTTAGCATCTGCTTCTGTTGAGCCTGCTGATTTGCAATCCGCAGTCAGCAAACCTGCCTCCTTCATTTTCGCCTCGCTTTCCTCTGCCTTATATAATAAGGTATCAGGATAGTGTCCCTTTAAGGCTTCGTAAGCCTTGACATCTGCATGAATCTTGGTCTGTTTCTCGGCGAGTCCCTCGCAGAGAGCAGGGAGGTCGTTTAATCTGCTTTCGTGAATCAGCAGACAGTCGAGTGCATTGCATACGCTCACTCTTCGGCACTTGGCATTGGTGATAATCGCCTTGCCCATCTCCAGGTCGCCATCCTTGTCGAAGTAGCAGTGTACCACGCCGGCTCCGGTCTCTATAACCGGTACCTTGGCGGTATCACGAACGAAGTTGATAAGCTTCTTTCCGCCACGAGGAATACAGAGGTCGATATAGCCCACGGCATTCAGCATTTCGCCGGTAGCCTCATGGGTAGCAGGTAGGAGAGTTGCCACATCAGGATTGATTCCATACTTTATCAACACTTTGTGGATAAGTTCGATACTTGCTGTATTAGAGCTGTTTGCGTCCTTTCCACCTTTCAGTACGCAAGCATTTCCGCTCTTGAAACAGAGTGAAAAAACATCGTAGGTAACATTAGGACGGGCCTCGTAAATCATGCCGATGACTCCGAATGGAACGGCTACTCGCTGCAGGTGCAATCCATTTTCGAGTGTTTTGTCTTTGAGAACTCTTCCGAGCGGTGAGGGCAGGGTACTGACGTGTCGCATATCCGAAGCAATATCCTGGAGTCGCTGCTCTGTGAGTTGCAATCGGTCGTAGAGCGGGTTAGCCTTGTCCATCTTCGCCAAGTCTTCTGCGTTTGCTGCAAGGAGTGCAGGAGTTTCTGCGATGATAGCGTCAGCCACCGCCTGCAGGATTTCATTACGTTGTTCATCAGTTAGCAAACCAAGTGTTTTGCTAGCTGCCTTCACTTTTTGGAAAGTCTCTTTCAGTTCCATTCGCTATTTCCTTTCTTATTTTTATGATAAGATATTTTGTAATGTGTTACGAGTTCCCTCTTAACAACGGCAAAGGTAAGCATAAATATCGGAAATTGCAAACTTTATGCAAGAAAAAGTGATAGTTTAATAGATAAATGGATAGTTATACGGAAAATGAGATTTAAAAAGGTCAGGCAGCGCCTGACCTTTTTGGGGTAGCAAAGAAGATTCAGCAGACAGTGTCTGCTGTTTTTGCTTTTTGAATTCCTCAGACAGTGTCTGAAGAATTGTTAACTCTTTGAATTTCAGATAGAACTTCTTGAAAGATACGATTTTATATCGAAAAAGCAATCTTTCTCTTCACTTTTTTCGATAAAAAGTTGCAGATAATAATTGTATTTCCAGAAGAAAGTAGTATCTCTGCATCAGAGTTTGTAGTTGTACAACTATAGTGTATAAGGTTGTACAACTATGAGGTGTAAGGTTGTACAACTATAAGGTGTAAAGTTGTACAACTATAAGGTGTGTTATTGTACAACTATAAAGTGTTGTCACTATAGTCAGCAGATGTGCTGACTGCAGTCGGCAGACCTGCTGAGCCTAGTGGCAAACTCAGAGAAGCAGTATTCTCTTACCCAAGAAACTGTCTCCGCTAACTCAAGAAACTATCTCCGTTAACCCGAGATTCAGTATCCGTAAGCTTAAGCAACCATATTCTCTGGCTTGTTAAAGCAGTTAGGGAATCTACATATCCATAGTGTAGTTGTGAAGATATTCCCAAGCATCGTTCAAATCACGTAAAGGGAGGCGCTCTTTTACGAGTTTTATCTTTAATGCCTTGCAGAATGCTTTCAGAACAGATTCTGTTGCCATCTCCTCCAACTTAATATAGTTAGGACGCTTAGAGAACAAACAAGTCGTCCATTGTTACTACCGACTGAACATCCCAGGCATAAGGATTGTCGGATAATCCCATGGTCGTAATCATTGTAAGATGCACGGCTTTTTCGGTACCAGTCTCTTGGATGAAGCGCTCTCGCTTGTTTTGTAAATTTTCATCTATCGTGTGAGTTATCTGAAATAGAGCCTTGGAGTATTTGATTTCACAGAGATTGATGACATCATCGCTCCTGTCTATCAGCAAGTCAATCTGTGCTCCCGGCTTATCCTTGCTCCCAGCTACACTCCAAGAATAAACCGTGGTGATAACTCCTTGAATGCCTAGCTTTGTCTTGATTTGCTCCACATGCTGTAGGCATACTCGTTCAAAAGCCAAACCGCACCACGTGTTGTACTCGGGTTTGCCGGTAATCTTGGTCCAATATTGTGCGTCATTGATATAGCTGTCCTTGATAAACTTATAATAAAACAAGGTGTAATTGTCCATTAACTGGAACAAGGCATTCTTAGCTTTCATTCCGATGCAATTATATTTTCGGATAAATCCGCAGTATTCCAAGTTCTCTAAGTATTCCGTCAACTTGCCATTGTCGGTCAACTTGGTTGCTTGTAAGATTTCTGTTCGGGTCTTTCCGACTTTCTTGGTTGCCAAAGCATCTACTATCGAGAGATAAGGCTTAGGCTGTTTGAACAAAGAGTCGTATAAGTCATCAAACTCGTGACGAAGATTGCCATCTTCTGAGAAAAATAACTGGTTGATGTTCTGTGCCAGACTCATTCCCGGTTTCAGTTGAGACCAATAAAACGGAACACCTCCCATGATCATATAGCCTTCCAAAACCTGTCGGCGATTAAAGCGCAGTCCCATTTCTTCAGAATAGAGTTCGCATTCCCTTAAGCAAAACGGTTTCAGATGAATACGGACAGACACTCGGTTGTGCAAACCACCATGATTTTTAATCACCTTATTGATAATCCATGAGGTAGCACTGCCGCAAACGATGAGGAGAATATCCTTGCGGGCGGAAGCCCATCCATTCCAGAAATGTTCCAAAGCCGAAAGAAAATTGGAGCGTGGAGAATCCATCCATGGCATCTCGTCGATGAACACTACTTTCTTGGGGATAGTAGATTGTGCCAACAGTTGCCCCAACCTGTCAAAAGCATCATACCAATCTTTTAACTTCGACTGTTTCTGTTTGCTATATGATGTGAGTGAACGGTTGAACTCTGCCAATTGTATGCGATTGGTCTCATTTGCCAATCCTGTATGATAAAAGGCAAAGTCATTGTTGAAGGCCTCCCTTACCAGGAAAGTCTTTCCCACTCGTCTGCGCCCATATATGGCAACAAACTTCGATTCATCAGCAATCAATGCTTGATGAAGTGTCTTCAGTTCTTCTTTTCTACCTATTAACATAGTTCAAATAGTTATATTTCTGGGGCAAATATACGAAAAAATAGTGAGATAACGTGCGGAATCTATCTTTTTTTAAGTACATTCCGCACGTTTAAAGCGTTTTTTTAACGTTTGTTGCTATAAAAAGTAAAGAAAAGAGTATGTAGAATAGCCCAAAAATGATGCGATATCTAAGAAAATGTGCTTTAAACGTGCGGAATGTGTCTTTTTTAAGTACATTCCGCACGTTTAAAGTATATCATCCTCGCCATCACGCCTAACGGACAGTTCATGCTTGTGGCGTGTCGTGACAGTCATGTGATTCAAGTTTTCAAAATCAATAAGAAAACTGGAATGATGGTTGATGCGAAGCAGGATATGTTCTGATTAGCCTATCACATTGCATAGTCGGTTGATGGCTGCATCAAAAGTGGTGAGGTCTTTGGCTCGCTTTCTGATGGCTGCCTTGTAATTATAGATGGTTTGGGTAGAATAGAACAGGAGGGTGGCTAGTTCCTGACCATCCGTAATTCCCAGTCGCATCAGTGCATAGATACGCAGTTCCTTGGTGAGACTGTTAGGGGCAGGGAGAACTATCTGTTTTTCTGGCAACAGCAGTTGGTTGAATTCTTCCACGAAATTCGGATATAAGTCAATGAATGCCTTGTCGAAGCGAATATAGAAGTTGGCTGCCTCTTCTTCTGCCAGCTTGTAGCTGTTGATGGCAGTCAGAAGATCGGCAGTTTGTTTTGCCTTGATTTTGCGGCTTACCAATTTGCGATAATCATCCAGCTTCTTGATATATACGGCACTGATGTCCATAAATAAATGCATATAGGTCTCTCTTCGCTTATTGGTGTTGAGCAGCTTCTGGTTCAGTTCGTCCAAGAGTGTATTTTGGCTTTTTATCTCCCTACGGCTCTTGGCCAGACGCTTGTTCATCTTGAATGCAAAGAAAGCCATGGCAAGGAATCCTAGCGACAGGATGCTCACGATGACGAGGGATGCTGTTACGATGCGGTTCTTGCGTACTTCTGCCTGATGGTTTGTTTCTGTGATAAGGGGAAGTATGCGGGAAATCTCAACCATGCGGAGACGGTTGTTGTAGAATTGGGCATCCTCCATGGAGCAATAGATGTATTTGGAAGCCCTCTTTGCATAGGAGGCATCCTTATTATATAGATAGGTGGAAAACTCCTGAAGGGCCAGATTCTCCTTCAGGGGACATATCTGGTCTGAGATGGCTGCCTCTACAATATACTTCTCATATAAATCCTTTTGGTCGGTATCATAATAATAGCGGGCAATGCAATAAGCCGATGAGGCATGCACACGGCTGTTCAGGGGACTGGCTGAAAGTGCCTTCATGTAGAACTGAAGCGTCTTTTTACTAGTACGCTGCTTTAGAAATTCAAACTCTCCTGAAAGATAGTAATAAAGAGCGGATTCCTTGTTGCCGATATGCTCAAGAGTCTTGCCTAAATAAAAACGTTTTTTGGCTTCTAATCCTTCTTGAAACTCCGACTTGTTGCAGAAAGTTCCCCAGTAGTTATATACCCAAGTCAAGGTATAATAATAGTATTGCAATAACTTAGGTGACATTTTCTCCACATCCATTGCGAGCATTAAGTCTTCTGCCTGGCTGTAGAAACCGCCTGTTGACAGCACTGCCGCGCGATTGATTTTATTCAGGTTGACGAAATAATCATCCTGAAGCTGTGCTGCCAGCTGGTAGCCCTTCTTGGCGTATGTCATGGCAGAGTCGTAACGGTAGGTATAATACTCCCTGTAGATTTGGTTATAGAGACTAAGCTGTCTGCGCTTGTCGGAAGTCATGTGTAGTTGCTTTTTGAGTCTTAGCAGTTTCGCTTCTTTTCTTTGGGTAAACTTGCTTCGCTGAGCGATGTAACTGTCTAAACGATGGAACAGCTGTTCCTCGTTTACGGAAGAAGCACTTGCCAGCAATGGCATAAGCATCATTAAGAACCACAATACTACTTTCATAACTATCTTTTTAATTGTTATTGTTACTATCTGATAGGCTATTAGAGTGCCTTATAATTGTATTTTTCTGCAAAGATACTACATTTATTCCTCTTTTTACCATCTACTCTATTAAAAAGTATTAATATCTTTGATAGCTTGATTATTAGAAGGTTATAGACTTAATAAACCTAATATTTATCTACTTATAACCTACACATGATGCCAATGTCTGAAAAATCTCCTTAACTTTGCAACCGCAATCGAATCGCATTCGGTGGCAAGTGAAATCATGTAAAACTAAGAATAAACAACTGTAAGATTATGAACTTAAGAATCCGTACATTTTCTATGGCTTTGGTAGCGATGTCTGCTGCAAGCCAAGTGTATGCACTTCCTTCTGACGAATCTGAAAACAAGGAGAAAAAGGAAGAGGTAATGTGATGCTCAACGCATCTGATGCCAACAAGCCTCGTGAAATCCAGATAGGATTGCCAAGCGAGGATGTAACCGTATATGAAAACGGTCTTCCAGCCGTTTACTCTTCTTCCGTACACAGACTGTCTGCCCATTGGCGTAGCGATGCCTCACTGAAAGGTACCGACTTGATGACTCCATCTGAGTCAGCCATTGCTACTGGTAATATTGCATACGCAGTTTCTTCTTTCAGCGAGTTGGGACAGAAAGAGTTCAAGGGCAAGCTCAACTATAAGGCAAACCATTTTGGTATGCAGAATGTAGACCTCAACCTGTCTGGTGGAATCGGTGACAATTGGCTTTATACTGCCAGTATGTATCAGAATTTCGATCCCGGTAGTTTCAAGCTTCGCTTTACTGATTATGCCGACCGTACCCAACTTTATCATTTCGGCATCACTCGCATCTTGAATGATGGAAAGGGACGTATCTCCTTATTATATAAGTATTCCAACAGCAAGAATCCTGGCAATTTTGCCAATGCAGCCCCGTTTATCTATTCAGGCGACGGCAGTATCAAGAAGATTGATGGCTTTGACCCGGGTATGGACTCATACGTGCAGCGTCAAGGTTCTTTCCAATACTTGAATACAAAGTCAGGAAAGATGGAGACATGGAATATGAGCGATGGCAGTGAGAATCATGCCAACGAAATTGCCCTCATCAGCCAGTATCAGTTTGATAATGGATGGTTGTGGAAATTCAACGCCAAGTATATGAATGCTCCACGTGCCAATTATGTAGATTACGGAGGAAGTACCATCTCTCAGGTGAGCGAGGCTGATGGCTATCAGCTTTCTGATGGATCTGCCTACTGTGGCTATATAGAAGGCCGTCGCACCTGGTTGCATGTTGGTAAGGTGAGCAATGCGCTTTTGACTACCGAAATCTCTAAGCAGTTGAACAACCATAAGTTAATGATTGGTTTAAACGAGTGGTATTACCATCTCAATTACTATTCGTCTTCGTTCCAGTGGGCAGGCACCGTAGAAGCTTATCCACGCACATTGAGCCAGATGTATGTCAATCCCCTTGATCCTACGCAGACAGCTCATCGTTCTGAGACTTTCGGTTATAATGAGTTGAGTCCTGAATACACCAAGGGATCAGAGAACAAGTTGGCACTCTACTTTACCGACGAATGGAAGGTAAGTCCTAAGTTCAAGGTGTTCTATGGTGGTAGATTGGAGTACTACCGCATGTCTGCCGAGCAGATTTCTACTCCACGTTTCTCAGGATTCCACATGGGTAACTATAATACATACGCCACTGCTGCTGATGGTTCTGTTGTTGCTACCGAGCACAGCATCGGAGCAAAGAACGTAACCAAGGATAAATTGAATTATGCAGCCACCTTACAGTTGACGTATAACCTTACCCGCCAGTTTGGTTTGACAGCCGATGCTACCATCGCCACCCGTTTCCCACGCATCAGCGAGTATGCAGGAACAGGACCTACCGAGGAGCAGTATAAGCGAGTAACCATTCCATTGATTCGTGGTGGTATTTTCTACAAGAACGATTGGATTGACCTTTCTTCAATGGTGACCTACATTTCAAAATCGAACAATATCGACCAGCAGAATCTTACCAAGCCTGGCACTACAGAGGGCAAGACCGTATTGCTCATCTATAATATCCAGACTTTGGGTTGGACAACCTCGGCAGAAATCAATCCGTTCAAGAACTTCCACATGCATGCACTCTTCACTTATCAGAAGCCGGTGTATAAGAACTATAATGCGAGCGTAACGTTCAGTGACGGTCAGTCTATGGGTGTGAATGCCAATAATATGATTGTCAAGGAGATTCCTCAGGTTCTTATCGAGTTGGACCCTAAGTATGATATCACCAAGAATCTGAATGCCTGGTTGAGCTTCCGTTACTTCGGTAAGACCTATGCCAACCTTCAGGAGGCACTCTATTTCAATGGTCACTGGGAGACTTTCGGCGGAATCAACTGGAATGTGAACAAGAAACTGAGCCTTGGCGTGAGTGTCATCAATATCTTCAACGAGAAGGGTGCCAAGGGTACCATTAGCGGCTCTGAGCTGATTACCAAGCAGGAAGCTGGCAAATATGACGGCAAGTACATGAGTGGCAGCTATCTCCGTCCGTTCACGGTGGAATTCTCTGCAGGAATCAAATTCTAAGATAATAACGAAAGAATTATAGCGTTTAATTATAACAAAGCAATCACATAAAAACCAAAGAACGATGAAAAAGGTATTTATGATTATCGCAGCGATGTGCATGACATCTATCATGGCATCTGCTCAAAAGACCATCCGAGTGTCAACCGACAAGACCGACCTCGTGATGCAGGTTTCTCCTAAGGGTCGCCTCTACCAAGTGTATCTGGGTGACAAGTTGAAGAATCCTTCAGATTACAATCATCTGAAGTGGGATGTATATGCGGCTTCTGATGGTTCCGTCTGCCAGCGAGGTCATGAGGTTTATGCAACCTCTGGTGCTGAAGATTTCTTCGAGCCGGCAGTGGCAGTGACCCATGCCGATGGTAACATGACCACCTATTTGTATTATCAGTCTTCTGAAGAAAAGGCTATCAGTGGAGGTGTTGAGACCATCATCACTCTTAAGGACAAGGTATATCCGCTGACCGTGAAGCTCCACTATGCAGCTTATCCTAAGGAGAACGTCATCAAGGCATGGAGCGAAATCTCTCATAAGGAGAAAGCTCCGGTTACGCTTTGGAGATATAGCTCTACAATGCTTTATTTCAAGGCAAACAAGTATTTCGTTACCAATTATCATAGCGACTGGGCTAAGGAAGGACAGCCTGAAACTTGCCAGTTGACTGCTGGTAAGAAGATTGTTGATACCAAGTTGGGTACCCGTGCAGCCATGCAGGAGGAGCCTTTCTTTGAACTGGGATTCGATGAACCTGCCAAGGAGAATGAGGGCAAGGTGATGCTTGGAACCATCGGATGGCCTGGCAACTTCCGCTTTACCTTCGAGGTGGACAACGTGGGCGCACTCCGTGTCATCCCAGCCATCAACCCATATGCTTCCGACTATAAGTTGAAGGCAGGAGAGACATTTACGACCCCTGAGTTCATCTTTGCCATGAGCGACAATGGTATGGGCGAGGCTTCACGAAATCTGCACAACTGGGCTCGCCAGTATCAGGTGAACATGGGTATGGAAGATCGCCTTACGCTCTTGAACAACTGGGAGAATACCGGCTTCGACTTCAACCAGCAGAGTCTTGCTGAGTTGATGAAGGATGCCAAGGATCTGGGCGTAGATATGTTCTTGCTCGACGACGGTTGGTTTGCCAACAAGTATCCTCGCAAGGACGACCATGCAGGCCTCGGCGACTGGGAGGCTACCAAGAGCAAGCTGCCTGATGGAATCCCTGGATTGGTAAGAGATGCCAAGAAGGCTGGTGTAAAGTTTGGTATTTGGATTGAGCCAGAGATGGTGAATCCTAAGAGTGAACTCTTTGAGAAGCATCCCGACTGGGTGATTATGCAGCCAAAGCGTGATACCTATTATTACCGCAACCAGCTGGTGCTTGATATCAGTAATCCTAAGGTACAGGACTATGTATTCGGCATCGTGGATCGTATCAAA